>ERZ889217.1193-NODE-1193-length-13702-cov-14.797831_pt1 | contig 13702 bp, 14 predicted proteins | sample MGYA00521098_ERZ889217 | MGnify/ENA primary metagenome ERZ889217 (study PRJEB32303, sample SAMEA104408613) | aquatic metagenome | biome: Brackish water; feature: Pelagic; material: water | place: Baltic Sea | collected 2014-06-10T22:04:00 | depth 2,362 m ...
GGCGGGCCGCAAATATCGGCGCTCATGGATCGCCTCGGTAAGGAGGCCTCGTTTCACAACGGCCTGCGAGTCACCGATGCTGAAACGATGGAGATCGTCAGCATGGTGCTGCTGGGCACGGTAAACCCGATGTTGGTGTCGATGATCAATACTGCTGGGGCGAATGCCGCCGGTGTGAGCGGCCAAGACATGGGCTTGTTTAGCTGTGTGCAGCGCGACCCAGCGTTGGGGTTTGTTGGCGACATCGTCAATGTAAACCCCGCTGCCGTGCAGGGCTTGCTGGATGATGGCGTGGTGCCCGTGGTGGCGACCCTGGGAACCGACGACAAAGGGCAGAGCTACAACGTGAACGCCGATACTGCTGCGAGTGCATTGGCGGTGGCGCTGAAGGCGTCAAAGATTTTGTTCCTCACCGATATTGCCGGGGTGCTGCGCGACCAAAACAATGCAGAGTCGTTGCTGCCCACACTCACCACAGCCGAGGCAAACACTCTGCGTGAAGAAGGTGTCATCACGGGTGGCATGATTCCGAAAGTGGAAAGTTGTTTGCATGCCGTGCAGGGTGGGGTGAGTGCTGCCCACATTCTTGATGGGCGAATGGCCCACGTGGCGCTTTTGGAACTGCTCACTGACACTGGCGTAGGCACGATGTTCGTGCCCGATAAGGCGGCACAATGACGAGCCACGCATTTGGGGCAGCAGCATCGGCAGGAGTGCAGATGGGTAATCACTGCCCGTTCATGCCGGTATTCGGTGCACCCCAGGTGATGTTTGTGCGCGGCGAGGGCACACAACTGTGGGATGCCAACGGCAAGCGCTATCTTGACTTTTTGTCGGGCATCTCGGTGACCTCGCTTGGGCACGCGCATCCAGAGGTTGCCGATGCCATCGCCGAACAAGCCCACACGCTGTTGCACGTGAGCAACTTTTTTGCCAACCCGGTGGCAGCACGTGCTGCGGTGATGGTTGACGAACTGCTGGGTGGCGGTGGCCAAGTGTTTTTCTGCAACTCGGGTGCCGAAGCCAACGAGGCGGGCATCAAATTGGCGCGTAAATTTGGCGGGCGAGGGCGCCACAAAGTCGTGAGCATGCTCGGAAGTTTTCACGGCCGCACGCTGGCGGCGCTGGCAGCAACCGGACAGCCAGCAAAACACGAGCCGTTTCAGCCGATGCCCGAGGGCTTTGTGCATGTGCCATTTGGTGACATTGCCGCACTTGAGGCCGTCGTTGACGGAAGTGTTGCAGCAGTACTGGTGGAGTGTGTGCAGGGAGAAGGTGGCGTGATACCAGCCACCAACGAGTGGCTGCAACAGGTGCGCCAGTTGTGCACCGAACGTGGTGCACTCATGATGATTGACGAAGTGCAAACCGGGTTTGCGCGCACAGGTGACTGGTTTGCCTTTCAGCATGCTGGTGTCCGACCAGATGTCGTGATGCTGGCCAAAGCAATGGGCAACGGAATGCCAGTGGGCGCGTTGTGGGCGCCGCGTGATATTGCCAAAGTATTCGTGCCTGGTGATCACGGCAGCACGTATAGCGGCACAGCAATTGCGACCGCAGCAGTGTGCGCGGTGATCGACATCATGCGCCGCATCGATGCACCGCGATTGGCGCGCGAAAAAGGTGAGCTCATCACATCGCAGTTGCAGCGTTTGCCCGGTGTGAAGTCGGTGCGCGGTCGTGGGCTCTTGCTCGGCGTCGAGTTGGGTGAAGGCATTGATGCCAAGGCCAAGCAGGCAGCGATGCTCGAGCGAGGGCTGGTAACCAACGCAGTTACTGCCACTGCGTTGCGTCTGGCCCCACCCATCACGGTGACGGCTGACGAAATCGGCGAAGCAATGGCAATTATGACGGAGGTGTTGGCATGAGACATTTTCTTAACACTGTGGATTTAAGCCGCAACGAGTTAGCGCGGGTGCTGGAGCTTGCAACCCATCGCCAAGAGGCATTGGGTTGGCCGTTGGCCGACTATGGCGTAGCGCTCATTTTTGAAAAACCGTCTAATCGCACCCGCCAGTCAATGGAAATGGCAGTGGTGCAACTGGGTGGTCACCCAATTTTTACTCGCGGCGACGAGGTGGGGTTTGACGTGCGTGAGTCTGTTGAAGACATCACCCGCATCATGGCGGGGTACCACGCAATGATCGCAGCGCGAGTCATTAACCATGCGGTGCTCGAACGCATGGCATCGATCAACTCGGTGCCGATTATCAACATGTTGAGCGATGTTTCGCACCCACTGCAGAGCTTGGCCGACGTGTTGACCATGCGCGAAGAGTTCGGTTCGCTGAAGGGCAAGACCGTTGCCTGGATTGGTGACTACAACAACGTTGCACGATCGTTGGCCGAAGCCTGTGCGTTAGAGGGTATGCATCTGCGGCTGGCAAGCCCGCACGGTTATGGCGCTAGCGATAACGAATTGGCTCGTATCGCTGCACTTGGGGCAGCCAGTGTCGAAGCCTTTGATGAAGCGCAAGCTGCAGCGGTTGGCGCCCATGCTGTGCACACAGATGTGTTCGTGAGCATGGGGCAAGAAGCCGACACCGACCAGCGCCTCAAAGATTTTGCCGAGTTTCAAGTGAACGAAACGATGATGGCGGTAGCCGACCGCTCGGCGATCTTCATGCATTGCTTGCCGGCACACCGCGGGGTTGAAGTGGCAGCCGAAGTTATCGATGGCCCCGCCAGCCGCGTAGAACGCCAAGCCCACAACCGAATGCATGCAGCCCGCGGACTGCTGGCGTTTTTGTGTGAAGCAAATGACATTACGAAAGGTGACACCAAATGACCAGCAAAGTGCAGCGACAGCAAACCATTGCGCGCATCATCGCTGAGCAAGCAGTTACCAATCAACCGATGCTGCTCGAGCTGCTTGATAAAGCCGGCATCGAGGCCACGCAGGCCACGGTGTCGCGTGACCTCGAAGATTTGGGCGCGGTCAAAGTGCGCGTGCGCAAAGGCGAAGCGGCATATGCGATTCCTGATTTTGCGCCAGACCGCCTAGCGCCACAGGACCAATTGCGTCGAGTGCTGTCGGAATGGGTTGCCGAGGTGGAGTACAGCGACCCGATGGTAATCATTCGCACCCCGCCAGGTTGTGCACATGTTGTGGCCTCAGCGTTAGATCGCTCGCGCATTAAGGGCGTCGTCGGGACCGTCGCGGGCGACGACACGTTGTTTTGTGTGGCTGAAGCTAAATACGGCGCCAAGCGGCTAGCCACCGACTTGCGCGTGCTGGCTGGGTTGTCTAAGGCTGCGCGATGAACGACAAACATTTGTGGCACGGGCGCTTCAACGAAGCACCTGCCGACTCGCTCATGGCTTACACCGCCAGCATTGGTTTTGACGTCCGACTTTGGCGTGACGACATTGCTGGGTCAGTTGCCCATGTGCAGATGCTGGGGGAGTGCGGGGTGTTGCCGCGAGTGGATAGCGAAGCAATCGTTGCCGCGCTGCGCCAGGTGGAATCTGAGTTCACCGATGGAACATTCGTTCTTACGGCCACCGACGAAGACATTCATACTGCAATCGAGCGTCGCGTTACTGAAATTGCCGGTGCCACCGGCGGCAAGTTGCACACGGGTCGCAGTCGCAATGACCAAGTGGCTACAGCACTGCGCTTGTTTGCCAAGCGAGAGTTCACCGCCACTGCGCGTCGAGTGCTGGCCCTGATCGATGTGCTTGATCGTCGGGCCGACGCCGTAGGCGATGCGTACTTGCCTGGCTATACCCACATGCAGCGTGCCCAACCGGTTCTCTTGTCGCATCACCTGCGCGCTCACGCCTGGGCGTTCACGCGCGACGTGGGGCGACTGGCTGATGCCTGTGTACGGCTCGATGTGTCGCCACTCGGTGCCGGCGCACTCGCCGGCACGTCGCTCGCTACTAATGCGCGTGATGCCCAACAGCGTTTAGGTTTCGCCGATGTGTTTGCAAATTCACTCGATGCAGTGAGCGACCGCGACTTTGTGGCCGAAGGGCTTTTTGCGCTCACGCTCATTGGGGTGCATCTCTCGCGACTCGGTGAAGAGTGGGTGTTGTGGACATCTGAAGAATTCGGCTTTGCGTCACTAAGCGACCAACACGCCACTGGTTCGTCGATGTTGCCTCAGAAAAAGAACGCCGACATCGCCGAGCTGGCCCGCGGCAAAGCAGGTCGAGTCATCGGCAATTTGACGGGCCTGCTCGCCACGTTGAAAGGTTTGCCGTTGGCCTACAACCGCGATCTGCAAGAAGACAAAGAACCACTGTTTGACTCACTCGACCAAATCAACCGTGGCTTGGTCGCGCTCAGCGAGATGATTGCTGCCGCCACGTTCAACACCGACGTAATGCAGCAGGCTGCCGATGCACCAGCGCTCGTGGCCACCGACCTTGCCGAGTGGTTGGTGGCGCAAGGCATGCCATTTCGTGATGCGCATGCCAAGGTAGGCGCACTCGTTTCGCTTTCGCTGACAAGCGATGTGCCACTGGTTGACTTGGTACGTCGCGACCCAGTCCTTGGCGCAGATGCTGCGGCACTGTTTGCACCAGGGGTGGCGGTGCAACGTCGCTCGAGCCATGGGGCTGCTGGCCCGCTAGCTGCCGCTGCGCAGCGCCAAGAACTGCACCGAGTGATTGGCGTCTTGCAGGCCCGCTTGCTATGAGCGTCGACGACCACGGCCGCCCCGAGCCGCCGATTGCAGCAGGCGAGTGCGACACCCTGATCGGATATTTGGACTATCAACGAGCCACACTCGAATGGAAGACGCGCAACCTTGACGAGGCACAACTAGCGCAAACCATTGCGTCGAGCTCGATGACCTTGGCGGGCCTCTTGAAGCACATGGCATTTGTCGAGGATTACTGGTTCACCAGTTGGGTATATGACTTGCCGCGAGTTTCCCCGTGGGCCGAGGTGGACTGGACAGCGACTCCCGATTGGGAATGGGAGTCGGCCATCGGCGAGCCAGCCGATGTGGTGCGCGCACAATGGCAAACCTCGGTCGAGCGATCACGAGGTGCGTTGGCTGCCGCGCTGCAAGCTGGCAACTCGGCTGAACCACTCGGCACGTTGACCAAGCGTGCCTGGCCGAGCGGTGAGCGTCCGTCGCTGCGCTGGGTGGTGGTGCACATGATTGAGGAATACGCCCGGCATAACGGGCATGCAGATCTTTTGCGCGAGGCAGTGGACGGTGAAGTTGGCGAGTAGTTGACGACCAACAACGAACTCGGCTCGCCGCGAGCTAGGCGAGGCGTGCGACTTTGGCCAGAGCAGACATCAGGGAGAAGTAATCCAGTCGTTGTGGCTGCGGGGAGTATTTGGTGAGTGCAACGAAGCCATAGCCGAGTGCTTGCTCGGTCGCCGTAATCTGCGCGGTGATGGCATGGGGAATTTTGGGAAACATCGACTGCAAGATTGAGTCAGCGCTACGGGTGAACTTTTGCAACTCACTTCGCGTAGCCGAACGATGCCGTGATGCAATGATGCACTCGAGGCGAAAATCCAGGCGAGCGCGTCGCGCAGGCATCATCCCGAAATACCAACTGTCGGTAAAGCCGAAGTCCCCACGGTTGTCCGTGAGCGCTGCAAACTTGGCGCGTGAGCTCTGGCCGTAGTCGAGCACCAAGACTGCGTTGATTGCTTCATCGAGCATGGTTTCTTTGTCTGGCCAGAGTTGATAGATCGCGCTCGTTGAGAATCCGGCACGGCGGGCGATGCGCGTGACGGTGGCGTTTTTGAAACCCACTCGCGCTACCACCCGTTTGGCGCTGGTGAGCAGGTCGTCGCGCACAGGGTTGCCAGTGTTGATTGGCTCGGGCGCAATATCGCCGCGGGGTGCGGTGAACTGCTGGGGTGTGGCGCGTGCAGCAGCGGTGCGCAGCGAGGTGAGGGTGGCGCCCCAGCCGGGGTTGGTGCTCGAGATGAACGAGCGAAAGATCGTGCCTAAGCCTGCAGACGCGCCGACCATGATGACGGCTCCAGCAAGTGGGTCGGTGCGGTCGTTGAGGCCTAAGTCATCCAAGGTGGCAACAATCGCTGGGGTGATGACTTCGCTCAAAGTGTCGTTGCGTTGGGCGACCACCAAAAACTCTGCACCGAGCCGCAAGAGGGGAGTCGGCTTTTCAACTGCACGCGTAACGGGATGTTGCAGCGGCAGTGTGCCCTGCACATAGCCGACTACGTCGCGCAGATGCTGTAAGAACGGCACGCACACACGGTGTTGCCACAAGGCAATGAGCATCTCGTCGGCGTTTTCATAGCGGCTGTACAACGCACCAGTGGTTAAGCCGGCTGCTTTTGCTACCCGGCCTGACTGCAGATTGTCTAAACCAACCTCGATGGTTTCAGCCACCATGGCATCGAGCAACTTCTCAGCATTTTGTTGCTGAGTTTTAGTTCGTTGTCGCTTGCGCATCGGCGATTTGGGTGCAGGGCGAGCCTGCTGCTTGGTGCGGCCTGCGCGGGATGCTCGGGTGCGCTCAACCATGGCTATTCCAGCGTGCCATACGTGCCTGCACTACTAGCACTGCCTGCACCCGTGGCACTGCCTGCACCGCTTACGCCATCCAACGTGGCGGCCAAGTCAGCCAGAAACTCGTGATGCGTCTGAGCGTGAATCGCATTGACGGTGAGGTGAATCGACGGCGGGGGAGCCTGGCGATCGACATACCAACCGCGCGCTGCCAGCCCATCGGCCACCGCGTAGATATTGAGCTCAGGCGTCGCTGCGCCAAACGACAACAACGTTGCATCGGGCGTGGCACGTAGCACCAAGCGAGAGTCGGCATTGATGGCTGCTGCGATAGCGAGTGTGGTGTCGCGGGCACTGCGCGTGAGTGCTTCGTAGCCGTCGTCACCAAGATGATGCAACACCGCCCACGCCGCAGCAATTGGTCCGCCCGATTTGGTGCCGAGCGCCCCCGACGAGCCATACATGCCGCCGAGCCAGTTATCGGTAACAAAACCCTGATGCGAGCGCAGCTCAGCGTTGCGATACATAATCACCGATGCACCTTTGGCGGTGTAACCAAATTTGTGTAGATCCACACTCATCGACGTAACACCATCCACAACAAAGTTCCACGCTGGCAGTGGCACGCCGAGTCGCTGTAGATAGGGAAGCGTGACACCACCCATGCAGGCATCCACATGGCAGTTCACACCTCGCTCAGCCGCGATGGCAGCAATATCGGCAACTGGGTCGACCACACCTTGGGGGTATTGCGGGGCGGAGGCCACGAACAAAATGGTGTTGGCGTCGCTTGCCTTGGCCATGGCCTGAGGGTCAGCACGCCAGGTTTCGCTGCATACGGGCACGAGGCGCAGCTCCACATCGAAATAGGCGGCTGCTTTGTGAAACGCCGCGTGGGCCGAGGTGGGCAGCACCATGTTGGGTTGGGTGATCCCGGCTGCACGAAACTGGCCACGCGCCGATTTGACCGCCATCAAAATGCTCTCAGTGCCTCCGCTAGTAAAAAACCCGCGGGCCGACTCGGGTGCCGCGAGCCAGCGACTGGCGATGGCAAGCACATCGCTCTGCATCGCGCGCAGCGAAGGAAAGGCCTCCACATTGAGTGCATTTTCACCAGAGAAGCGTCGGTAAGCCTCGGTGGCCAATTCGTGGGCAGCGGGGGTCGCCAGGTAGGCGAGTGAGAACGCGCGGCCTTCCTTCCAGCGCACGTCGGTGGCTCGCAGAGCTTCGAGGCGTTCCAGCGTTTCGTCGGTGGACCAGCCGCGGGCAGGCAACTCTGGGGCATTCGGCAGGGCACCGCGACGAGATGATGCTGGAATCCCCATTGGTTATTGCTCCTTCTTAACTTTACATAACTATCATTATGGGCGGTGACTAGGACGTAGCGGTTCAGCCACTACGGGCTTGGCGGCTTCTAACAACCATTTCAATGCTGCACGGTAGTCGCGAGTTGTTGGGTCGATGGCCGGGTCTAGGTCGCGCTCAACATCCGCAATGGCGCACTTTAGAACAAAGATCTGATCACGAATGGCGTTGAGTTCACCACGGGTCATTACGAGTTCGTTTTCGTTGAGCGCTAACTCGCTGGCCCGTTGGCGGGCCACCCAATCCCATTGGCGGCAGGCCTGTGAGCAAAAACGTCGCGGACGACCTACCCCGTCGCGGGTGGGCAGCGGGGTGCGACACCACTCGCAGCGTGGCCGGTCTACTTTGCTTGATTTCGTCATGACGAAACCCCCGCTACGAATCTTAGGATGATGAGCATGGCTGGCGCATCTTTGTCGTCAGGGTCGATGCCCACGGCGCCAGCGAAGTTGTTTGCCTCTGACAACGTGGCTGGCGCCCACCCCGCGGTGCTTGAGGCCATGGTGGCGGCCAATAGCGGTCATGCACTCTCCTACGGCACCGATGTGCACACTCAACGCGCTGAGCAAGCGTTCAGCGAATTGTTTGGTCGTGATGTGCGCACGTTGTTTGTGTATGGCGGCACGGGTGCAAATGTGTTGGCTCTCGCTTCGCTGCTGCAGCCAGCCGAGTCGGTCATCTGCACCGACTGGGCACACATTCACGTTGACGAAACCGGAGCACCCGAGAAGATACTCGGCGCCAAGTTGTTAGATCTCCCCTGCTCAGATGCCAAGCTCACACCCGATCAAGTGCGTTCAGCGGCCCGTGCTCGTGGCAACCCGCATCATGCTCAACCAGGCGTGGTCTCGCTCACCCAGCCCACTGAACTTGGCACGCTCTACAGCGCCAGAGAAGTGCGAGCAATCTGTGATGTCGCCCATGAGTTGGGTTTGGTGGTGCATATGGATGCTGCGCGCATCGGTAACGCCACGGCAGCGTTGGGTGGCAGTCGCGAGGCGCTGCGGGCATTCACTGTTGACGCGGGTGTCGACGTGTTGTCGTTCGGTGGCACAAAAGCGGGCATTGTGTTTGGCGAGGCCGTGGTGTGGTTCAACCCGCAACACGCTGCCCGAGCGCAGTATCTGCGTAAAAATGTCACGCAATTGCACTCCAAGATGCGTTTCATTTCTGCTCAATATTCGGCGCTCTTGGTCAACGATCTGTTCATCGAGCTCGGAGCCTCGGCCAATGCGGCAGCCCTCACGTTGTTTGAAGCAACCAAACACCACGTGTCGCTCGGGCTCACGACTCCCCCAGCGGTCAACAGCATGTTTCCGACCCTCGTTGACCCAGTCAAGACCCGCCTGCAGGAGTGGTCATTTTTCTGGGATTGGGATCAAGATGCCCACCAGGTGCGCTGGATGACCGCCTGGGACATCTCAGCTGAGGATGTAACGCAGTTTGCCTCAGGTGTTGCTGCAGCCCTGGAGAGTCCGAATAGGTCCGAATAGGTCCGCATAGGCCCAAAGAGCCCGGCTCAGGCCGGCGTAGCGGCTAATTGACTGGTCGGTTAGTTCTGGTCTAGCCTGCCCCGTAAGCGGGTCAGCCCGCTGACAAGGAGCCAAGATGTCCACACTTGATTTCAAGTTTCGCGCCGAAACTAACGACGACTGGATGGAACTCGGCTCGTGTCGTGGGCTCTCGGATATCTTCTTTGCTCCGCTGGCTGAGCGCCCTCAGACTCGCCATCGTCGTGAAGAGAAGGCTCGTACAGTGTGTTTGCAATGTCCGGTGCTCGAAACCTGTCGCGAGTTCGCGCGTGCGCATCGCGAATATGGTTTTTGGGGTGGCGAAAGCGAAGAAGAGCGCCATCAGGCCGGGTATCGCTTGATTGCACCCATTGGAGTGCGCGCCTAAGCCGCAAGTTCTCGCTGCAGGGCTGGTCGCAATGACCACCAACCCTCAGCTGCACCCATTAATCGGCGACGCTGAGCACATCGTGCGTGAAGCCTGGGCCGATTACGCGCGTCAAGCTGCGGACGCCCGCAGCATCGCCGCGCTGCACGAGATGAGCGCCCACGTTTCGACGAATCGCGTATTTCAGATTCACTTCACCGACACCAGCACGCTGGTGGCCAAGGTGTCGTCGTATGGCTCGTATTTTTTGTTTGCCGAAGACCACGACCGCCTAGCACGCTGCAGTTCGTTGCTTCGACACGGTAGATGGGCGGGTTTCTTGGCCGACATGTTGACCCTCGAGAAGCGCCCATACACCTGGTACGACGGTCGACGCTGGTGTGCGTTCTATGGCGAGGTGCAACGCGCTGAGTCACTCCCCCGCGTATTGTCGAGCGCCGATGTCGGCGCTTTGGCGCGCGAGATTGCCCGGTTTCATCATGCGTGCCAAGAAATATCGAGTGCCTTGCCGAGCGTGTCCAACTCAGTCAAGGGTGACGCCATCCACTTGCTGGATCAACTCACGAACCCTTTTGCCTCACGCAACTTTGATCTGCCGTCTGAAGACATCGGGGTGCTGGTGCGATTCACTCACGAGTTGCTAGTGCATCTCGAAGCCGTGCATTATGACGAATGGGACAAGATTCCCATCCTGGTCGACTGGAACCTCGGCAACTTCAGTGTGGTGCGTGACAACGATGAACTCCGATTGTTTTCGCGATGGGACTACGACTGGTTTCGTGTCGAGTCGCGCCTCTTGGATTTCTACTTCTTATCGCGGGTGTCGTCGAGCACGGGTGATCGCACCTCGTTCACCTATTCGCCACACACGTTGACCGAACCACGATTCTTGAACTTCATTCGTGAGTACCACGCCATCAACCCACTCAGCCGTCGTGACGTGGAGTTTTTGCCGTACGCGTATCGAATCTTCATCCTCAACTATGTGATTCGCGAAGGAGCCCGTTTCTTTCGCGCCGACTTGTGCTCGCAGTTTCGTCGCGACGCAGCCCGGCAGTATTTGGATGCTTCAACTCGGCTTGACTTGCAACCCCTGTTGGAAATCGTCAACGCCTAGGGCCGGTCAACAGCTGGCTGAGCGGGGCTCAGTCGATGCGACGTAGCTCGCGTCGGAATCGCTCAGTGCGCTGCACGTAGTTGTTGGCGCCAAACACGATGTCTTGTGATCGGGCGCGGTTTTCTTTGATGATGGCTGGGCTGCCCACGGCCAGCGCGTTAGCGGGCACCAAGGTGTCGTTGAGCACCACTGAGTTGGCGCCTACTATCGCACCACTGCAGATGCGAGCTCGGTGCAAAACAATGGCCCCAGAACTCACCTGGGCGCTGTCTTCGATGATGCATGCTTCAAGGTGCGCCAGATGCCCGATCAAACAATCATTGCCAACAGTGGTCGGCCATTCCAGGGTGGTGTGCACGACGGTTCCGTCTTGAATGCTGGTGCGGGCTCCAATGCGAATCTCGCCGTCATCACCGCGCAATACCGCGGTGGGCCACACACTTGATTGTGGGCCGATAAAAACCGAGCCAATGATGACCGCGTCGGGGTGAATAAAAGCCGTGGTATCGATGGTGGGCTCCTGTGAGCCAAGTGCGTAGATGGGCATGAAATAGTTCTACTAGCGTGGTCTGCTCATGACACGGCGAATGGACATTGAAGTCACCAGCACTCGCCCCGACGGCACTTTCACTTGGCGTCAGGCGGGCGCAAAAGCACCCAAAGGTTCGGGCGGTGCGGACGTGCTGCCAGCTGAGGCAAAAGTTGGCGACGTGTTGCGTGCCGAAATCGATATGGACATGGATGGCCCAGTCGTTGTCTCGCTGAGCCCGGTCAAACAACGTGAACGCAATGTGAAGCTGCTCACCATTACTGGCTCTGGTGCCGAGTTCAAGCCCGTGACCGAAGTGTCGACCAACCGTCGCTCAAAGGGCGGCGATAAGCGGGGCGACAAACGCGGTGACAAACGCGGTGACAAACGTGGCGACAAGCGCGCGGATAAGCGCAGCGACAATCGTGGTCCGGCGGACACCAGTCGTGCCAGTGGCCCAGGTGCACCGCGCCGACAGTTCACTCCTCCCCCACCCGAATTGGCCAAGCGCCCACGAGCTGCGCGTCTGCACCCATTGAACGTTCATCGCAAAGCCGTGCTCGAAGCACTCAAGCCTGAGGAACGCGTCTTGGCCGAAAAGGCTCTGGCTGGCGGCATTGGAGCCGTGCGCCAGGCGGTCAACAAACAAAACGCGCTGCTGGCAAAAGACGGCAAGCCCAAGATCAACTCTGACAGCTTGGTCAATTTGGTGGTCGAAATGTTGCCGCGCTTGCGGGTTGCTGAATGGCACGACAGTGTCGAAGCGGTAGAAAAAATTATCGAAACTGTCGACCTGCGTGACTTGCGAGCTGTCGTTGCGCGATCGAACGACCCAAGTTTGATGAAGGATGCATCGCTCACAGAAAAGCGTGAGATGTTGCGTGCTGCGCTGGAGCGTCGACAGGCAGCCGAAATGCAAAATTGGGTGGATGACCTGCGGGCTGCAGTCGATGTGGGTCGCATTGTGGCAGCACTCAAGATTGCTGCTCAGCCCCCCAAGGCTGGTTCGCGCCCACCTGATGACCTTCGCCCCCGCCTCGTGGCGTTGACGCTTGAGCAATTGTCGCCGCTTACCACCAGCGATCGTTGGGTGATTGTGCTCGAGGCTTTGGCGTTTGCGCCAATTCACAACGAAGTCGTACCCACGGGTGTGCCGGCCACTGTTTCGCCAGAGCTCATTGCAACCGTGCAACGTTTGGCCCCAGCGATACCGCGTATCGCTGCATTGTTCGGTGTGGAGATCGCACCAAAAGCGCAGATGCCGCGTCCGCTGCGCAACGAATGGCGCGACAAGAAGGCCAAGGCCACCAAAAAGCCAGCAGCCAAGCCAGCAAGCAAGCCGACAGCTAAGCCAGCAACTGTGTCTGCTGAAACGGTGCCTACCGAAACCGTGCCCACCGAAACCGTGCCAGTTGAGGCTGCAGCACCCGAGGCTGTTCCTACTGAAGCCGTGCCTACTGAAACCGTGCTTACTGAAGCCGCGCCAGTAGAGAACTCGGCAATCAGCGACAACTAGGCTGACGCGCATGTCAGATGCGCAAATAGTTACTTACGAAGTCACCGGCAAAGTTGCCGTCATCACCCTGAATCGCCCAGATGCCCGCAACGCAGTGAACGGCGACGTCGCAGCTGGGCTTGAAGCAGCCATTGACCAACTCGAAGCCGACGACAATGTGTGGATTGCGATCTTGCAAGCCAATACCACCGGCCAAGAGCGACCAGTGTTTTGTGCCGGAGCCGATTTGAAGGCAATCAACTCGGGTAAAGCCGCAGATCTCAACACGCGTCGAGGTGGCTTCGCTGGCTTCGTGTATCGCGAACGCAAAAAGCCCGTGATTGTGGCTGTGGATGGCTTGGCCACTGCTGGCGGATGTGAGATCGTGCTTACTGCTGACATGGTCGTGGCTAGTACTCGTTCGGCGTTCGGGTTGGCTGAGGTCAAGCGCAACCTCATCGCCGGCGCCGGCGGACTCTTTCGCTTGCCGCGCATCATCGGGCGCAACGCAGCGATGGAAGCAATCTTGACCGGCGACCCCATCCCCGCCCAGCGTGCGTATGAGTTGGGCCTGGTGAATCGTTTGTGTGAGCCGGGCAAAGCTCAAGAAGCCGCAATGGCCCTGGCACTACAGGTGTGCACTTCGGCGCCAGTTGCAGTGTGGGAAAGTCGCAAGATTGTGTTGGCTTCCGACACTGCCGACGATGCCACATTGATTCAGATGACCAATGAAGGCTTCGGTCGCGTGTTGCAGAGTGAAGACACCAAAGAGGGTCTCAGCGCATTCATCGAAAAGCGCCCACCCAATTGGACTGGACGCTAACTTTCCCCGCTAGATCTGC
>ERZ889217.1194-NODE-1194-length-13696-cov-24.002639_pt1 | contig 13696 bp, 15 predicted proteins | sample MGYA00521098_ERZ889217 | MGnify/ENA primary metagenome ERZ889217 (study PRJEB32303, sample SAMEA104408613) | aquatic metagenome | biome: Brackish water; feature: Pelagic; material: water | place: Baltic Sea | collected 2014-06-10T22:04:00 | depth 2,362 m ...
GGGTTGTAGCGATCGGTACGGGAGGGGGGCCTGTGGCTAGTTCCTGACACGAAGTTCGCAGGGCTGGGGCTCCCATGGGGGCAGGAGGCGATCCGACGCAGCGATTGGCTCGTTCGTTGGCGATGAAGTAGTCGGCATGAACGGTCGTTCACCAGCTGGCTGGCCAGCGGGCTTAGGCTACGGACTAACAAGATGTAAGTCCGCCCCAATCGGGCCTGTGGCATGACTGCTTCCCCCTACCGCGTCACCGCCGCGCAAATCGGCAACTCCTCCGGCCTGCGCCTACCGGCGGCCTTCTACCGGGACCATCCCCAGTTCCAGGGAGCACCTGGCCAGGTGGAAGTGCTAGATGGCACCACCCTGCTGCTGCGCCTTGAGCCCCAGGTTCAAGAAGATACAGAGCCAGAAGACGAGTCCTTGCTTCTAGGCCTGTTCCTCGACTTCCTAACTCGCCAGGCGTTGAAGGGGGACCCTGGGCCGCGCTCCTATACCGAGGCCATGGCCGCAGACGATGACGCGCTGCTGGCAGGGGTGGAGGTGGATGACATCGAACCGGCATGAGTGCACCGCTAGTTCGCCATGGCTGGGAGATCGCCTTCCAGCCCCAGTTATTTGCCGCCCAGTACGACGAGCTCAAAGCCGAAGTGCGGCGCCTCAAACTTGAACTTGATGCTCAGAGCTTTGGCCAGCACCCCAGGGTCAAACTGCTGGCGGCGGTGATGGCGGGGATCAAGGAGCAGATTGCCCGAGATCCCTATGCCAGCCGCTTTGCCCTGAGCGGCCCTTTGCGGCGCTATGGCCGGCTGAAGGGGCTGGGGCTGCCCGATCGCTATCGGCTCTTCTTTCGGCCCTTTGAGGCCGAGGGGCGAAAATTACTGCTGATTCTCTGGCTCGGCTTTCCGCGCAAAGATGGCGATCGCAAGGATTGCTACGCCGTCTTCCAGCAGATGGTGCAGCGAGGGGATCTACCCCCAGACTGGGAGAGTTTAGAGGTGGAGATTAAGGGCATTGCATGAGATCAGATTCTCATCAATCGTCAGTTTCTGTGGAATCAAGCCTAGCCAGATCGGCACCAACCCCAAGCCGTCCGTGCAGCGATTCCCTTCATCCCGAGGGCAGCAATGGGCTTGCATCAAGGCCCAGGCCCTATTGGGGACCATCCCCTAAGGGCTAGGCAAATAGGAAGCATTCGGGCCCGTCGGCACCACCAGATGGGGGGAGCCAGCACAGAAGTCCTCATTTTTCATATAAACGGCTGATGTCGTGATCCCCGTGGCATCCGCGCTCTGGATAGTCATGATCACGTCCAACTTGCAATAGTCGTTACTACCAGTTTGCCCTTTCCAAGTAAAGGAAGCTTCCTGGCCTGGCTTGATGCCGGAGCCCAGGTTGAAATGCCAAATTTGTTGATAGCGGCCATTATGGCCCTTTGGGATCGGCGGCGTTTTGCAGCTTACGATTTCATAGGGATCCACCATGGCATTCAGATTGCCCTTGTTGGCGGCGGCAAAAGCCTCCTGGAATGCGGCGGCCGTGTCGGCCACAATGCCCGGACCTGCCTGCAATTTGCAGATGGTGGCGCCGGTTGTATTTTTGACAACAAAAGGATAATCATCGGCTGCAAACGCCCCCTGGAAAAGGCCAACGCCGACCGTTGCACCAGCGAGGACCAGCCTCAGACAAGTCGACTAAACTGTTGATTGATTAGGCACTAATTGACTTTAGAGCGTCGTAAATAATCTTAGCAAGTGAGGTAGGCTTGTCAAGGTGAAGCAAAGCATTTGGCGGCTGCAGGCCCTACTCCGATCAGGCCAGTTCAACCAAGCCAAGTTGAGGGCTACGACCCAATCCCGTCATCCAACAACTAGCCCCACCGAAGCCCACCAGATGCCATCTAAAGGCCTTAATAATCAGACTCACCCCCGGGTCTGCTCCAACCAATCCTCCAGCAGGCTCCAGTCGTCGCGCTGATCAATCGCCGCCCAGATCCGCTCGATCTCAGCGCGCACCGGGGTGACCGGCAGGTTCCAGCGGGCCAGGGTTGGGGCGATGGTTTTGGGCTCGGGCCAGGTTCGGCTCCAGGCCCACCAGGCATCCCGCCAGGCCAACCAGGCGGCTCGGGGCGGATCCGGTGCCCCGGGTACAAACGGTGCCAGGGCTTCCGCCTCGGCTGGTAGGCCAGCCAGGGCGACATGGCGCTCCAGGGAGGCAAAAAAGGTGCCGTAGGCCACGGGCCAGTCCACGAGCAACTGCAAGGTCGGCACGAGCAGATCGGGCAGCGCATCGCTGGCCAGCCAATCCTTCGCGCCGGGTTCGGGCAACGCACCGTCAAAGCCGAGCCGGCGCATCAGGCGGGAGCGGTAATGGGCGGTGTAGGCAGAACCGAAGCGCGCCAGGCGTTGCTCCAACTCCTGGCGGGGCCAGAGCATGGCCAGGGGCTCCTGCAGCAGGCGCAGGTTCTGATGACAAATGCGTGGCTGCTGGCCGTAGGCATAAAGGGAGGTTTGGTCGAAATAGGCGGCCGTGAACCCCGGATCCCAACTGTCTAAAAAGGCATAGGGTCCGTAATCAAAGCTCTCGCCAGCCAGCGACATGTTGTCGGTGTTGAGCACCCCGTGGGTGAAGCCAGCCACCATCCACTCCGCCGCTAAGCGGGCCACCCGCTCCACCAGTTCGCCATACATCGCCAGGCCCCGGTCCTCCGCGTCGAGCCGATCGAGCTCGGGGTAATAGGTGGCCTGCCCATGGCGCCAGAGGCGCTCGAGCTGCTGGGGCTCGCGCCGATGCAGCAGCCGTTCGCAGCTGCCAAAACGCAGGTGGGTGCGGGCCAGGCGCACCATCACCGAACTGCGGGTGGGCGAGGGTTCATCGCTCCGCCAGAGCTCTTCGCCGGTTTCCACCAGGCTGAGGGTGCGGCTGGTGCTCACCCCCAACCGGTGCAGGGCCTCCCCGGCAATGATCTCGCGCACGCCACCTTTAAGCGTCAGCCGACCATCGCCGCCCCGGCTCCAGGGGGTGGTGCCGCTGCCCTTGCTGCCCAGGTCCTGGAGATCGCCATGGATATCGCGCACCTGGCCATAAAGAAAGCCGCGACCGTCGCCAAGGAAGGGGTTGTAGGTGCCGAACTGGGTGCCGTGGTAACGCAGGGCCAGCAGAGGCTGGCGTGCCTCGAAGCGGCCATAGGCCGCCTCGAAATCCCGATCACTCACGGCATCGGGATCCAGGCCCAATTGCCGTAGCAGGGCGTCATTGCGAAAGCGAAGCCGACTTTGGGGGAAGGCGGCCGCTTCCACCCCATCCCAATAGCCATCTCCCAGCCCTTCGATCGAGGGCTCAAAGGGCAAGGCCAGCAGGGGATTGGCGGCGCAATCGGCGGCAGACATCGGTAGGGGACGGGGCCTAGGAGCCAGCGAAGGGCATGGGCCGCCCACAGCCCTTGACCCTAGGGAGAGCCGCGCCCAGCCAGCGTCATCGATTGGGTCGTGGCAGGATCAAGCTTCCCTTGCCCATGGACGCGTGGCCAACAACAACGGCGCGGCGCGCCCGGTAGCCCTGACCCTGCTGGTGGTCCTAGGTGTGGTGGGCGGCCTAGCCCTGCTGGGCTGGCTCGGAATTGTGATGTTGGATCTCAAGCACCTCAACACCGGTGGATTCACGTTGCCGTGACGTTGGCGCTCTGGGGGCACTCCCAACCGAATGACTCGGCTGCCCTAGGGATGAACGTCTATCCCCCCGAGTTCCCAAGGAGCTGATCGAGGAACCTCTACGAACTTGCGACTTTTGGGGGTTAGGAATGATCGCCGCGGCTATAGAAAAGCGTCCCAACCCTCTGGATGTGATCAATCAGCTCGGGAGACTGCAGGGACGATTGCACGGAAAGATCAAAGCGCCAGGGCAAAAGGAGATCATCCAGGGCGCCATCCAGGCGAGCCAGGGCGCGGGCATCAAGGCCGTCTCCCGCAAGGGTGAGATCAATATCAGAACCGGGCCGGTGGCGGCCCAGGGCCCTAGATCCATAGAGGGTTGCTTGCTCGATGGCCGGGAAAGTGGCCAGGACGCCTTGAATCTTCGCCACGACGGCAGCAGGCAGACCGTGGCTGACTGGAGTGGTCTGAGGAGTGGTCTGAGGGTTTGCCTGAGCAGTCACGGCCGTCGCTCCCAGTCCTGCAAACGGGTCTCTAGCTCCTGGAAGGCAACGATGTAACGGCTCACCACCGCTGTGACGATCTCCTGCACGGTGGCTTCGTCGTAGGTGTGGGTGCTGAGGTTGCGATGGCGGATCATCTCCATCCAGGCCTCGCCATCGGTGATCAGCCCCTGGGCGAAGGCTTCTCGGGTGGTATCTCGAGAGCCATACAACTCCTCGATGCCCCGGGAGGCCAGAAAATCCTTGAGGGTTTTCCAGCTGAGCTCGTGGGTCAACTCAAAGGCCTGGATCAATCCCTGGCGCTCTAAATCGCTGAGGGTGCGTTGGCCTGAGAGATCAACCGCTTCACCCAACCGGGCCAGGGCGCGGCGGTAATTGCTTGAGCGCTGGCGCCAGCGAACATCTTGGCCTGTCATGATTCCAGGTTAGGGGGCAGAGCCCATAGAGCAAATTAAGACAGTAAGTAAGATTTTAGAGACTTGACTGATGCCAGCCCCCTCAGCCAATCCCCGTGCGGCAGAGATTGAGCACGTCCGCCATCGTCCTAATTTGGTTGATTGTGGTGGTGAGTTGGGAGGCGCTGGCGAGTTCTACGCGCAGGTCGATGCGGGCCGGTTTACCGGCGGCGGTGCGCACGCGGGCGTCGCTGACGTTGATGCGGCTATCGGAGAGGCGGGTGAGGATGTCCTTGAGCACGCCGACCCGATCGAGCACCTCGATGCGCAGCTGCACCGGATAGCGGCGGTTGCCATGGTCGGCGAGGGGATTCCAGCGCACCGGCAGGCGGCGCTCCAGGGGCATCTGGGCCACGTTGGCGCAGTCGGTGCGGTGAATGGTGATGCCGTGGTTGCCGAGGGCAACGCTGCCCACAATCCCTTCGCCGGGTAGGGGACTGCAACAGCCCCCCAGCCGGTACTCCAACCCCTCCAGGCCCAGGATCGGACTGGCGTGGCCGTGCTCGGCCGGCGCCACGACAGCGGCTTGCTCCCGTTGGGCGCTGAGGTTGCGGGCCAGCTCCTCATTGCTGAGCACCGGGGCGGCGGTGGCCGTCACCAGGCGGATTTCCTCGCGCAGCCGGTTGAGGGCCTGCTGCAGGGTGACCCCGCCAAATCCAATCGCGGCCAGCAGATCTTCGGTGCTGATCAGGTTGCAGCGGCGCGCCACCCGGGCCATGGCATCGCCATGGAGCAGGGCATCGAAGCCAGCGCGGCCCAGCTCCCGCTCCAGCATGGCCGTGCCGCGCTGGATATTTTCATCACGGTGGCTGCGTTTATACCAATGGCGAATGCGATTGCGGGCCGTGGGCGTGGCCACGAAATTGAGCCAATCAAGGCTGGGATGGGCGGTCTTTGCCGTAACCACCTGAACGAAATCGCCATTTTGCAAAGGCGTGGCCAGGGGGCAAAGGCGATCATTGATACGCACCCCCTGGCAGTGATTGCCAATTTCCGAGTGGATGCGGTAGGCAAAATCTACGGCCGTTGAGCCCTTACGCAGGCCCACCACATCGCCATTGGGGGTGAAAACAAACACCTCCTCATCAAACAAATCTTCCTTGATTGAGGCGAGGAAATCGCTGCTGTCTTCACCCACCCCATCCTTTTGCCAATCCACCAGCTGGCGCAGCCAGTTGAACCGCTCCGCATCACTACTGGAGGCGGCCGGCGATCCCCCTTCCTTGTACTGCCAATGGGCGGCGATGCCGTATTCGGCCACCTGGTGCATTTTGGCGGTGCGGATCTGCACTTCGATCGGCCGGTGACGTCCAATCACGGCCGTGTGCAGGGATTGGTAGCCGTTCGGTTTGGGCAGGCCGATGTAGTCCTTAAAGCGACCCGGAATCGGCCGGAAGGTGTCATGCACCACGGCCAAGGCGCGATAACACCCTTCAATATTGGGCGTGAGAATCCTCAGGGCGGCCACGTCATAGATCTCATGGAACGCCTTTTGTTGGCGCTCCATCTTGCTCCAGATGCCGTAGAGATGCTTGGGGCGACCGCTCACTTCGCAATTGGCCAGGCCCGCCGCCAGCAAGCGATCGCGCAGCAACTGCACCGTGACGCCGAGGCGCTGCTCCCGGTCGCTGCGCTTGGAAGCAACCTGCTGCTGGATCTCGCGGAAGGCTTCTGGTTCGAGAATTTTGAAGGCCAGGTCTTCCAGTTCCCACTTCAGGCGGCCGATGCCGAGGCGGTTGGCGAGCGGGCCATAGATCTCGCGGGTTTCGCGGGCGATGCGCTGTTGTTTTTCCGGCTTGAGGGCGCCGATCGTGCGCATGTTGTGCAACCGGTCGGCCAGCTTCACCAACACCACCCGGATGTCGCTGGCCATGGCCAGGAACATGCGACGCAGGTTTTCCGCCTGGGCTTCGGTGCGGTTGGTGAAATGGATGCCGCCGAGCTTGGTCACCCCCTCCACCAGGGCCCGCACCTCAGCACCAAAGTGCTGCTCAATCTCGTCGGGGGTGACGTCGGTGTCCTCGACCACGTCATGGAGAAAACCAGCGGCAATCACGCCGGGGCTGGCGCCGATATCGCGCAGCAGGTCGGCCACCGCCACCGGGTGAATGATGTAGGGCTCGCCACTGGCCCGCACCTGGCCATCGTGGAGCTGGAAGGCGAAATCGAAGGCGGCCGCCAGCAGGGCGTCGCTGTCTGCGGGACAGGCCAAACCAGCGGCAGGAACGCCCTGATCGATGCAGCGCCGCAGCCAGGCCGGCAGGGGAATGCCGTAGGCGTCAGCCGTGCGGGTCGTTTGCAGTCCCCTGGTTGAGTCACCGTCAGGTTGACCAGGATGGCAGCCTTTTTGGCGACGCTCGCTCTCGGGCCAGCTCCCTCCAGTCGAGGGGGATGGGCTGGCTGCGTTGCGATCAGCGCCTGGATCGGCAGAAGGGCCCAGCTCGGGGGCTGGGATCTGCGTCCGATCCCCACCAGAACGGTCTAAGGCAGCGGGCGCCTCAAGGGGGTCAGCGATGGCCGGGGCACGATCCGCCCGGGCTGCTTCCGTCTTGTCAGCCGCTGCGTTGACCATCCAAGCCGGCGGATGAGCCCATCGTATGCATTTCGCGACACATTGGCCGCGCTGTGTGGGGCTGCCCATCCAAGCTTGGGGACCCGTGCCCCTGGATCAGCGCCATGGCTTCCAGCGGAGTGCAGTCCAGCGGAGTGCCGTCCGCCGCTCCGGCAACCACCCAGGCGCCGGCCCTGCCGATCCTGACTGTGCAGCAGCTGCTGGTGCACTACCCCGGTACGGCCGTTGCCACCCTCAACGGCCTCGACCTACTACTCCATCCTGGCGAACGCCTGGCCCTGGTGGGGCCCTCGGGCTGCGGCAAAAGCACCGTCGCCCGGGCCGTGCTGCAGTTGCTCCCCCCCGGCAGCCGCTGCGAGGGCGGCCTGGAGCTGGCCGGCCAGGATCCGCGGCGGCTAGGTCAACGGGCCCTAAGGCGGCTGCGGGGCGGAGCCGTGGGCCTGGTGTTCCAGGACCCGATGACGCGGCTCAACCCGCTGATGACGATTGGGGAGCACCTGGCTGACACCCTCTCGGCCCACCAGGGATTAGCCGCCAGCGACGACCGCCGCAGCGACACCAGATCGGGGCTGTTCAGCCGAGGGCCCCTGGGCCAGGGCCGGGCGATCCGGCGGCGGGCCGAGGCCCTGCTGGCCCGGGTTGGCATTGGCGCCGATCGCTACGCCAGCTATCCGCACGAATTCAGTGGCGGCATGCGCCAACGGCTGGCGATTGCCCTGGCGATGGCGTTGCAACCGCCCCTGGTGATTGCCGATGAACCCACCACCAGCCTGGATGTGGCCGTGGCCGGCCAGGTGATGGCCGAACTCACGGCCCTCTGCCAGGAGGCCGGCAGCGCCCTGCTGCTGATTAGCCACGACCTGGCCCTGGCCGGCCGCTGGTGCGACCGCATCGCCGTGCTCGACCAGGGCCGGCTGGTGGAGGAAGCCCCCGCCTTGGAGCTGCTCACGGCGCCCCGCTCCGCCCTGGCCCAGCGCCTGGTGGCGGCGGCCCGGGCCCGCGAAGGCCAGGCCACCCCTCCCCCCCAGCAAGCACCGCTGCTGCTGGACATCGACCAGCTGCGCTGCTGGCATCCCGTCGCCTCCCTGCCCTGGCAGCAGCGCTGGCTCAAGGCCGTTGATGGCGTCAGCCTGCAGCTGCATCAGGGCGAAACGATCGGGCTGGTGGGCGCCTCCGGCTGCGGCAAGAGCACCCTCTGCCGCGCCCTGATCGGCCTGGCGCCGGTGCGGGGCGGCGCCGTGCGCCTTGAGGGCGTCGACTTGCTCAGCCTCCATGGCCGGCCCCTGCGCCGGGCCCGGCGGCGCATCCAGATGGTGTTCCAGGACCCCCTGGCCTGCCTCAACCCCCTGATGCCCGTGGGCGAGGCCATCGCCGACCCCCTGCTGATCCATGGCCTGGCCAGCAAACCCCAAGCCCGAGCCAAGGCCCGGGAGCTGCTGGCGGCCGTGGGCCTGAATCCACCCGAAGACTTTGAGCGGCGCCTACCCCGCCAGCTCTCGGGCGGCCAGCAACAGCGCGTGGCCATCGCCCGGGCCCTGGTGCTGGAGCCCCAGGTGCTGCTCTGCGATGAGAGCGTCAGCATGCTCGATGCCGAAGTGCAGGCGGAGGTGTTGGCGTTGCTGCGCGATCTCCAAAGCCGCCTTGGCCTTGCCCTGCTCTTTGTGACCCACGACCTGGGCGTGGCCAGTGGCTTCTGCCAGCGGGTGATCGTGCTTGAGGGCGGCCGGATCGTGGAGCAGGGCCCCGGCGACCAGCTGCTGGCCCATCCCCAGGCGGCCATCACCCGCAGCCTGGTGGCCGCCTGCCCGCGGCTACCGGCCCTGGCCTGAGGGTGCCAGCCAGCCCTAGGCCAGCCGCCGCCGCAACACCGCCAGCAGGGCCTCAAACGCCTCGGGCAAGGGCGCCTCGAACTGCAGGCGTTCGCCCGTGATCGGATGGTCCAGCCCCAGGGCCACCGCATGCAGGGCCTGGCCGCTGAGGGCAATCGGCAACTTGCGGCAGCGGCTGTAGGTGACATCGCCCACGATCGGATGGCCGATGTGGGCGCAGTGGACCCGGATCTGGTGGGTGCGGCCGGTGTCGAGCTTGAAGCGCATCAGCGAGTAATCGCCGAGGCGCTCGATCAGGCGCCAGTGGGTGCAGGCGTGGCGACCCGTTTCCTCGGCCACCACGGCGTATTTTTTGCGGTCGACGGGATGGCGGCCGATGGCGCCCACCACCGTGCCCTCGTCTGCCGGCGGCACCCCATGGACCACGGCCAGGTATTGGCGCGAGGCGATGCGTTTTTGGATCTGCACCTGCAGCTTCACCAGGGCCTCCTGGCTCTTGGCCACCACGATGCAGCCGGTGGTGTCCTTATCGAGCCGGTGGACGATGCCGGGGCGCATCTCGCCGCCGATGCCGGGCAGGTCGGGGCAATGGAACAGCAGGCCATTCACCAAGGTGCCGTCCCTGTGGCCGGGGGCGGGGTGGACCGTGAGGCCGGCCGGCTTGTTGAGCACGATCAGGTGGCTGTCCTCAAACAGCACATCAAGGGGGATGTCCTGGGCCAGCAGGTAGGGCAGGGGTTCGGGCGGCGGCATCCACAGCTGCACCGCATCGTTGAGCCGCAGGGGTGTTTTGGCCCGGCCGGTGACGCCATTGACGCGCACGTAGCCGGCATCGATGAACTTCTGGATGCGGGCCCGGCTCTGCTCGGGCCGCTGGGCCACCAGCCAGCGGTCCAGCCGCATCGGCAGGGGCTTGGGGTAGTGGAGCGTCAGCAATTCGCCTTCGCCTTCGCCAAAGGCACTCATGGGCTGGGGGGCAGCTCCAGGGCGATCGGCCCCAGCTGGGCGCGGCGGAAATCATCGAGCAGCCGCTGGGCCATGCGGCCCTCATCGCCGCTGGTGTGGCGGGCTGCGGCCGCCTCCAGCCAGGCGTTGGGGTCCTGGGCGGCGATGCCATAGCGGCGCTCCAGCAGGCCCGCCGCCACGCCGGCTCCCGCCACCGGCTCCAGCACGGCCAGCAAGCGCAGGAAGGCCAGGGCCACCGCCTCGCCCTCGTAGGCCGCCTGGCCGATGTCATCACAGAGGGCCAGCCGCAGGGCGGCGAACTGGTCGTCGAGCCGCGGCGGCAACACGCCGGGGGCATCGAGCAGGTCGAGGTCCTGGCCGAGGCGCACCCAGCGCAGGCTGCGGGTGACGCCGGCCCGGCGGGCGCTATCCACCACCTTGCGCCGCACCAGCCGGTTGATCAGGGCCGATTTACCCACGTTGGGGAAGCCGAGCATCAGGGCCCGCACCGGTCTTGGTTTCATGCCGCGTCCAGCGCGGCGGGCATTGAGTTGCTCGCCAGCCCGGATCGCCGCCGTTTGCAATTGCTTCACGCCGGTGCCGACCTTGGCGTCACACCACCAGGGGGTCTGGCCGGCGGCGCGGAACCACTGGTCCCAGGCGTGGCGCGCTTCCGTGCTCACCATGTCGCGCCGATTGATCACCAGCAGGTGCTGCTTGCCCTTGATCCAGCGCTGCAGGCGCGGGTGGCCGGTGGCCAGCGGGATGCGGGCGTCGCGCACCTCGATCACCAGATCCACCTTGGCCAGGTTTTCGGCGAGCGACTTCTCGGCCTTGGCGATGTGGCCGGGATACCACTGGATCGCCGGGGCGGCACTGCTCAGTTGGGCGGCAGTGGTCAGTTGGCGCTCGTTGTCCAGTGGCGCTTCTGCGTTCAATTGCGCTTCAGCGTCCAATTGCGCTTCCCCAGTCAATTGCGCTTCCGCAGCGGCGGCGGCCTCGCTCAAGGCACCACCAACACGGGGCAGGGGGCCAGCTGGATCACCCGCGAGGCGGTGCTGGCCTCATCCGGCTCCAGGCTCAGGCCCCGGGTGCCCATCACGATCACATCGGCATTGATTTCATCAGCCACGTCGCAAATCACAAAGGCAGGCTTGCCCTCCCGTTCGATCACTTGGCACTCCATCCCCTCGGCCAAAAAACGCTTACGGGCATCCTCCAGCAAGGCCGCCACGGCGGCAGGGTCGTCCTGCTCGGGCTCCACCACCGAGAGCAGCACCAGCCGGCTTTGGTGGCGTTGGGCCAATTTCAAGGCGGTGGCAGCCGTTTCGGCGGCCTGGCGGCTGCGATCGATGGGGAAGAGAACGGTGTCGAACATGGTGACGAAGGGGACCGGCAAAAGCGGCCGGTCCTGCGCCGGCAGGTCCCGTACCCCCTTGTCTTAGCGCGGTCCCTGGCCGCTGGGCATGGGCTGGTGCCCGGGCAGGCCGATGGGGCAGCCGGGCCGCGGGTTAATCTCACCGCTCCTTAGCCCCCGCACCCGTGGCAAAACGCTCCCTGGCCAGCTTGTCCGCCGATGAGCTCCGTGGCAAGCGGGTGCTGGTGCGGGTCGACTTCAACGTGCCCCTCGATGACGCCGGTGCGATCACCGACGACACCCGCATCAAGGCGGCCCTGCCCACCATCAACGACCTCACCTCCAAGGGCGCCAAGGTGATCCTGGCGGCCCACTTCGGCCGGCCCAAGGGCCAGGTGAACGAGGCCATGCGCCTCACCCCGGTGGCCGCCCGCCTCAGCGCCCTGCTCGGCGTAGCCGTGCCCAAAACCGACAGCTGCATCGGCCCCGACGCCGAAGCCAAGGTGGCCGCCCTGGCCAATGGCGATGTGCTGCTGCTCGAAAACGTGCGCTTCTTCGCTGAGGAAGAAAAGAACGAAAGCGACTTCGCCGCCGAACTGGCCAAGCTGGCTGATGTGTATGTGAACGACGCCTTCGGCGCCGCCCACCGGGCCCACGCCTCCACCGAGGGGGTTACCAAGTTTCTCAATCCCAGCGTGGCTGGCCACCTGATGGAGAAGGAGCTGGCCTACCTACAGGGCGCCATCGATGCGCCCAAGCGCCCCCTGGCGGCAATCGTGGGTGGCTCCAAGGTGAGCAGCAAGATCGGCGTGCTCGAAGCCCTGATCGACAAGTGCGACAAGGTGCTGATCGGCGGCGGCATGATCTTCACCTTCTACAAGGCCCGCGGCCTGGCAGTGGGCAAGAGCCTGGTGGAAGAGGACAAGCTCGAACTGGCCAGGGAGCTGATGGCCAAAGCGGCCGCCAAGGGCGTGCAGCTGCTGCTGCCCACCGATGTGGTGCTGGCCGATGCCTTCTCCCCCGATGCCAATAGCCAAACCGTGGCGATCGATGCGATCCCCGACGGCTGGATGGGCCTCGACATCGGCCCCGACTCGCTCAAGGCCTTCCAGGAGGCTCTTGCCGACTGCAAGACCGTGATCTGGAACGGCCCCATGGGCGTGTTCGAGTTCGACAAATTCGCCGCCGGCACCAACGGCATCGCCCACACCCTGGCCGACCTGAGCGGCAAGGGCTGCTGCACGATCATCGGCGGCGGCGACTCCGTGGCTGCCGTGGAGAAGGTGGGCGTGGCCGAAAAGATGAGCCACATCTCCACCGGCGGCGGCGCCAGCCTGGAGCTGCTCGAAGGCAAGGTGCTGCCTGGCGTGGCCGCCCTCGACGAGGCCTGATCTCAGGGGGGCTGAACAGCCCCTCCCAAGCCGCCAGCTGCCAAGGCCCGATCCGCTACCCCCAGGGGGTTGCCGGGTCGGGCCTTTGTTTGGGGCGCCACAATTGCAAAGATTTCCAACAGTCCCCTTGGCAAGGCCGCCGAAGAAGCGACAGGCCCCAAGGGCTGCCGTTCCTTGGCCCTGCCGCGAGTTAGCGGGCCTGGGAGCCCCCAGAGGAAAGGCCCTCGCCCAGCCGGGAGGCCGTGGCGAACAAGACGCTGGTGGTGATCACCAGAAGCTGGTCTAAGCTATTTGAAAATAATCCGTTTTGCAATGAACCTCCTGCTCGCCTACGTCGGCAGCCCCCGTTTCCGCCGGGCCATGGCCAGCAAGCCTGGGCAAAAGGGCTTCTCCTTGATTGAGCTGATCATTGCCGTTGCAGTGATTGCAATTCTTTCGGCGGCTGTACTGCCTCAGTTTAATAACCAGTCCACAAAAGCTGCAAACGCAACCGCCCAGAACATTCTTTCCAACGCAGTGAAAGAATGCAGCGCAAAAATGGCCGAATTCAACTCAAAAGCAACTGACACCACAAATGTCATGAATTCGGTTATTACAAATCAGACCGCCAACGCAATGGTCAACAACTACACCATCACTGGCAGCGCAACGCTAAAGACTCGCTGTGACACAAATTTCGCAGCCTCTCCAGCTGCGGCCTATACAACCAGCGGTCTATATGGATACTGCTACAAGTTAAACAGCACAAATGATGGCTGGACTTACATTAAAACAGAAACTACTTCCCCCTGTACTTAATCCTAGCTATCGGCATATAACAAGGCTACTTCATTACTTTGTCATCTTGAATATGAAAAGCATACTTCTATTGGTAAGTGACGAGCGGCCCCTATACTACAATTTGTTAAAGACAAAGCAAAAAGCGTTTACTTTATTAGAGCTCATTGTAGTTGTTGCCGTCCTCACCATCCTGGGCGGCATGGCAGCTCCCAGCGTGATG
>ERZ889217.1195-NODE-1195-length-13690-cov-20.060579_pt1 | contig 13690 bp, 14 predicted proteins | sample MGYA00521098_ERZ889217 | MGnify/ENA primary metagenome ERZ889217 (study PRJEB32303, sample SAMEA104408613) | aquatic metagenome | biome: Brackish water; feature: Pelagic; material: water | place: Baltic Sea | collected 2014-06-10T22:04:00 | depth 2,362 m ...
TTGCTGAAGAGATGTTCGCAGTTTTAGAGCCACTGCTTATTGAACAATCCAAGTAACAGTTTGCAGGTATTGTAAAAAACTGTTTGATCTAGTCGTCGTCGCGGCGCGATAAACGGCCACCGGGCTGAGTGCTGGTGCCTTTGCGTTGGCGACCAGCCTCGCGGCGCATCTCGAGTTTTGATTCTTTTTCAGCGATGGCTTGACGGCGATCCTCTTTTTGCCGACCCTTGGCGAGAGCAAGTTCAACTTTTACTCGACCATTTTTCAACAGCATTGACAACGGCACCAGTGTCAGTCGCTCTTTGGCCATGCGTTCTTGTAATCGGCGGATTTGCTCGCGATGCAAAAGCAATTTGCGCGAACGCATTGGCTCATGCGAACCGACACCATGACTAAATCTGTAGACGGCGACATGTACGCCTTCAAGCCACATTTCACCACGCACGACATGGGCGTAGGCCTCAGCGATTTGCACTTGGCCCTCGCGCAGACTTTTGACTTCGCTGCCATGCAAGACGATTCCGGCTTCGATTACATCAATAATCGTGTAGTTGTGTCGCGCTTTGCGGTTGCTCGCGATTATCTCAGGGGAGTCTTTTTTCACGGCGTTAATTTCAAAGCGCAAGTTTCATATCGTTGTTTAAGCGTACCTGTAGCATTTTAAGGCAATGTCAAATTTGAAACAGCAGGCTCACGTGGTGATACCAACTTCAGTACTTGGTCAAATCGCAGCATTGGCGATGACCGAGACTCCTCTTGAGTGTTGTGGTTTTTTGGTGGGCGAATTGGGCAGTGATATTGCGCAAGAGTTTCACCCGTGTCGCAACACAGCACAGAGCAAAATTATTTACACGGTCGACCCGAAAGATCATTTGCGCATCGAGCGCAACGCCGAAGACCGTGGGCTTGCAATCATCGGAGTAGTGCACAGCCACACGCATACTGAGCCGTATCCGAGCCCGACTGACGTGGCGCAAGCACCTGACCCTGCTTGGCATTATGTGATCATTGGATTAAAGCGTGTCGCCCCCGAAACTCGCAGTTACCGAATAATTGATGGCAAAATCTCCGAAAGCCAGATAATTCCTGGATAGAAAATGTCGCTAGATCAGCCATCTGCATAGGTTTAGCGTCACAAGTGTAAATCCGACTAAATAGGTCAGGTATCTTGGGAGCATGATGATTAACGAAAGCGTTCTGGATTTAATCGGTAACACACCGTTGGTTGATGTTTCAAATTTGTCGCCGAATCCTCGCGTGCGGTTGTTGGCGAAACTTGAAAATCAAAACCCGTTTGGTTCGGTCAAAGATCGCATTGCCAAGTCGATGATCGAGCAAGCCGAAAAAAATGGCAAACTCTCGCCGGGTCAGCGAATAATTGAACCGTCTTCTGGCAACACGGGCATTGCGTTGGCGGCAATTGCGCAACTTAAGGGATATCCGATCACAATTTTAATGCCCGATAATGTCTCAATTGAGCGTCGACAAATGCTTGAAGTTTTCGGTGCTGAAATTATTGTTACTCCGGGTGCCGAAGGTTCAAATGGTGCGGTGAAGCGTGCCGAAGCAATGGCTAAGCAACATCCTGATTGGTGTTTTTTGCACCAATACGAAAATGAGTCAAACCCGTTTGCGCATTACGAAACAACGGGACCAGAAATTTGGCGTGAGTGCCCCGAGGTGACGCACTTTGTCGCAGGTCTCGGCACAACCGGCACACTCATGGGTGTTGGCAAATATTTGAAAGAAAAAAACAAAGATATAAAAATTATTGCCGTTGAACCGCCGATTGGTGAGCGAGTCGAGGGTTTACGAAATCTGGACGATGGTTACATCCCACCAGTTTTTGATAAGTGGCATGGCAGAGAGATTCTCGATCGCAAGCGTGTTGTGCGACCGCGAGAAAGTCTTGAGTGCACACGGCGCCTCGTCCGTGAGTGTGGAATCTTCGCAGGTATTTCATCGGGTGCCTCATTGGCGGGTGCGCTCAAAGTTGCGAGTGAAATAGATCTGTCACAAGAAGCCGAAACCGTGATTGTGTTCATCGTCTGTGATGGTGGATGGAAGTATCTTTCAACTGGTGCCTACACGGACAACTTAGATATCGCCGAAGCGGCAGCCGAGAAAATCATCTACTTTTAACAGGTTTTCGGGTACGAATTTTAGTTAGTCTCGATTATGTTTCGATACGGCTTTCGGATTTGTGTGCTCGCATTGTTGGCATTTGTCGGATATTCGAATCTTCCGTTAACGGCAAGTAATTCGGGCTCGGATACTCCAAAAAACTCAGTTGGACCTAATCCAAAGTATGCGGCGCTGGCAGCCGAAGTTGGTGCACAGTCGGCGTCGTGCATGGTCGTGCAAGAAGGTAAAACAATCGTCGCAGAGTGGTATTGGGGTGATCGAACTCCACAGACACTTTCTGAAGGTTTCTCAACGATGAAATCGGTGACGGCGACCTTGGTTGGTATAGCCCAAACTCAAAAAAAATTGAATATCAATCAAAAAGCATCTGACTTCATCAAAGAATGGAAGGGAACCGAGAGCGAATCAATAACAATCCGTCAGTTGTTGTCGATGACCTCTGGTCGCAGAGAAGTTTTTAATGGCAATCCGTTTGCTGATAACGAGTTGATTGCACTAACTATCGGCCAAGAAACATCACCGGGCACAAATTGGCGTTACACAAATACAACTTTGCAGGTTCTCGAGACGGTGCTTGAAAGAGCCGTAGGCGGTTCGGTTAAATCGTTTGCGAAAAAGAACTTGCTCACTCCACTTGGGATGAAATCGAAACTTACGCAAGACGGCGGTGCGAACATGTTCATGTTTGCGTTTTGGGATACATCGTGTCGCGACCTGGCAAAGTTGGTGCAGTTGTACATGCAGAATGGCAAATGGAATGGTAAACAAATTCTTTCAGAAGAATTTGTCAATGACGCTCGAACCTCGTCAAGTGCGCTCAACCAGAACTACGGACTTTTGTGGTGGTTAAATCGTGAAGGCACAACCAAATCGACTTCGGCGAATGCTCAAACTCGAATTGGTCCTCGTTATAAAAATGCACCGTTAGATATGTTCGAAGCAATTGGGGCATGTGGCCAGTCTGCGATGGGGTTTCCGACGCAGAAGTTAATAATTACGATTATGCGGACAAAGACACTTTTTGAAGCACTTGGTTGCGGAAACGATCCGCAAACTAGTGCCCTTAATAAAATGGGTTCAAGAGTTTTTGAACTAGTCAAATAGAGCTAGGTAATTAGAAACTAGTAGAAGCAGTTTGTTTATCTGCCGGCAACAAGCACGACAATACCCAGTACGACGACCGTGGCTGAAGTGAGTCGGCGTTTGTGGTCGTCCTCTTTCAGGTATTTCCAGCCGGCGAGTGCGGCGATAACCACGCTTGATTCGCGCATTGTGGCTACATACCCAACTGGCGCAAGAGTGAAGGCGTAGACGACGAGCGAATAGCTAATTATTGACATGGTGCCACCAAAAAGGGCGGGCCTCCATTGGACGACGAGAAACTCTTTGAGTTGTCCACGGCGCGTAAGTAGTGCCCAGATTGTGATTGTTGTTGCGCCGCTGACAAAAACACTCAATGCAAAAGCGACAGGGTCCGAGTTTCGTGCGCCGTATGCATCGACGACTGAGTAGATACCGATTGTTGCTGCGACCCCGAGTGCGGGAAAAATATTATTGATTGGCTGACCCAACACAAGAACCCACAGTCCAAAAATAACAATGGCGATACCCGCCATGCTCGGCGCTGAAAGATCGTCACCAAGAAAAATTAATCCCAAGGTGGCGGCGCTAAGTGCGCCAGCACCACGTGCAATTGGATACGTAAGTGAGAAATCATTTTTGTCGTATGCCTTGGCTAGCAACAACACATATGGCAAGTGTCCGCAGCCACTGATGATTGACCACCACCAAGCAATATTTGGTGGACCATCAATTATCGTCCAGCCGGCGAGAGCAATTAAAGCGAACGATCCAGCAAAAACAAATTGACCCCATAGCGCGAGAAATCGATCACCTGTTTGCTTGACGACCAGGTTCCAACTTGCGTGCAGAACTGCGGCAAGAAGAGCGAGTCCAGCGGCAAGAAGCACACAGCGACTATAAAGCATTGACTGATGTGTCGCAGTGGCGACTGCGAGTTGACTGAGTTCGATGTTGGCCAGGGCGTAGCGTTGTTAAAGATGAATGCTCAGTTTGATCGGCCGATCGGCATGTTCGACTCTGGTTTTGGCGGTCTGACCGTTGCACGGGCGGTTATTGACTTGATGCCAAACGAGACCCTCGTATATATAGGTGACACTGCGCGTTACCCCTATGGGCCAAAGCCTGCGAATGATGTGCGAAGTTTTGCAATCGAGTTGGCGACAAGTCTGGTGCATGACTTCAACGTCAAGTTGATTGTTGTTGCGTGCAACACTGCGGCTTCAGTTGCGCTAGGCGAGTTGCAAAGTTTACTTTCGGTGCCTGTGATCGGGGTGGTTGAGCCAGGCGCACGGGCGCTGGTGCACACGACCAAAAATAATCGAGTTGCAGTTATCGGCACAGTAGGCACGATTGCTTCTGGGGCATATGAAAATGCAGTTGCAAGTGTGGCACGAGAGATTTCTGGTGAAATTGCGTTGACCGCAACGGCGTGCCCGGGTTTTGTCGAATTTGTTGAGCGCGACGAAACTTCTGGCAAAGCCGTCACAGAGTTGGCAGAGAGATTACTTGCGCCAATTCGAAAAGCCGATGTTGATGCATTGTTATTGGGGTGTACGCACTATCCATATTTGAGCGACGTGATTGGGAAAGTTATGGGCTCTGGTGTGAAACTAATAAATAGTGCCAATGCCACTGCCTCAGTAGTGCGTGATGCTTTGGCGACAAACAATATTGCTCGTAGCGTTGTCTCAGGAGAGCGGGGCCCGCACGAGTTTTATTCGTCGGGCGATGTTCAGCAATTCGCAGAACTCGGTCGTCGTTTCTTGGGGCCTGAGCTATCGGTAGCGAAACATTGGCCAAAGTGAATTATAAAAAATAACACGACAAAAAATGGAGCAAAGACTGTGACACGACCAGATGGACGAAAAGCAAATGAATTACGTCAACTTAAGTTTGAGCGTGACTTCACCGAGATGGCCGCAGGCTCGGTGCTTGTCTCATTTGGCAAAACCCGCGTGCTGTGCACCGCTTCAATCGACGAAGATGTGCCACGTTGGATGAAAGGCAAGAACAAAGGTTGGGTCACCGCTGAATATTCAATGTTGCCTGGTTCGACGCCTGACCGCAATGATCGCGAAGCCGCCAAAGGTAAACAAGGTGGTCGCACGATTGAGATTCAACGGCTAATCGGTCGGTCGTTGCGATCATGCTGCGACATGACTTTGCTCGGTGAACGACAAGTGATTGTCGACTGCGATGTGCTGCAAGCCGACGGTGGCACGCGCACGGCCAGCATTTGTGGCGCATATATCGCGCTGCATGACGCGCTGACACGAGTGATGCAAAATGGTTTGATTTCGACTCATCCGTTGCATTCGTTGTGTGCGGCAGTCAGCGTGGGTATTCACAATGGATCGCCAATTCTTGACTTGCCTTATGTTGAAGACAGTTCGGCTGAGGTTGATATGAATGTCGTGATGTTGCAGAGTCGTGCTGGTGGTGAGCCAAAGTTTGTTGAAGTGCAAGGCACCGCCGAAGGTGCGGCCTTTAGCCAAACACAGTTAAGTGAATTGTTGGCACTTGCAACTGCCGGTTTGCATGAAGTATTTGCGTTACAGACACAAACACTTGCAGTACCGCCAACACCTAGACCGCAATAAAGATGTTGCGTTAATGCTGCGCGTAGTTTGCGCCTCGGCAAACCCGCATAAGGTGGCTGAAATTTCAGAGCTCATGAACGGCGTTGTTGATTTGCAGCCACGGCCGACTGAAATTGCTGATGTCGTTGAAGATGCCGACACGCTTGAGGGTAATGCACGACTCAAAGCCTTGGCTATTTGTCTTGCCACTGGGTTTCCAGCACTTGCCGATGACACTGGATTAGAAGTTGATGCACTAGAGGGCGCACCAGGAGTTTTGACCGCAAGGTTCGCTGGGGTCAATGCGACTGATGCCGAAAATCGCGCCAAAATGCTCAGTGAACTTGCAAACAAATCACGCACAGCCAGATTTCGAACTGTTGCCTTGTTGCGCTTTGCAGATGGTCGAGAAATTTTCGCCCAAGGTGTTTGCGAAGGATCAATTAGTGTCGCCGAACTCGGCGAGCGTGGGTTCGGTTACGACTCTATTTTTATTCCAGGTCTTGGCGACGGACGAACTTTCGCCCAGATGAGTATTGAAGAAAAGCATCTGCTCTCGCATCGCGGTCTTGCCATGAGAGCACTTGCCAAGAGTCTTGAAGACCTACCAACCACGTAGATCGATTTGCCAGCACTCCAAAATTTCATCGGCACGCGTTGCCCAAGCCACCGAATGCATCGACATGGTCGGGTCTATATGCGAAGGTCGCACCAAAAGCTTTTCGCCGATATTCGCTGGTGATATTCCTGAATCTTTTTTCATGACTAGCGTCGTGTGTTCATCTGAGCAAAATAAAACTTCATATCCGTCAACCGACGGATTGCCATGATCTGTTGAGAGAGATTTAAGACCAACATCGATTACCAGCAAGTCTTTACTTCGCGAGATCACCGTGCCGAGCACGAAACATGCTTGCACAAACGGAATTTTTAGTTGCGCGTAGTGCGTATCCATTAACGCATACGAGCCTGCTTGCAATTCGTTGATGCCCGTTTCATCATGCATATCCCAGGTGCCGGTGCCACCGGCAGAAATAATTTCACCACCGACATCTTTGGCGGCGTGAGTGAGCAACTTCATCGACTCGGCGACTCGCGTTTTTCGTTTTTCGTCACCGCTGACCATCATCAAGTGGCCTTCGTATCCCATGACACCACGAACTGTCATCCCGGCTTTTCGCGCAGTGTCGGCGAGTTGGCCTGCAAGTTCTGGAGCGACACCGCAACGTGGCAAACCAACATTCACATCGATCAACACATCACGCAAACCTGCGCGAACAGCAGCATCAATAGTTTCGTGCGAATCAACGGCGATCGTGACGTGCACATTCTCTGAAACTTTCGCTATTGCGGCCAGGCGATCGGCATCAAGTACTTCATTGGCTAGCAAAAGATCTGAGCCAATGCCGGCTGTGGCCATGCCGATAACTTCGCGTGGTGTGGCGCAAGTGAAGTTTTTATGACTGTGACTTAATTGCAGACGAGCAATCTCTGTGCACTTGTGCGCTTTTGCGTGTGGCCGCAATTTTGCGCCGGGGTGACGCGCCGACATCGTAGACAAATTTTTTTCAAGCGCATCAACGTCAATAATCAGTGCAGGCGTGGCGAGATCGGCAGTTTGGCGAGGGTTCATATTTGTGCCGACGGCGAGACTCGAACTCGCACTGGCGGCGTCCTAAGCGCCGTGCCTCTGCCATTGGGCTACGTCGGCCTTGCGCAGTAAGAGTAGTGGGTCAGGAGCATTCTTTGACATAATGTAAATCTTGACTTCAACAAATAAAGCCTCTCACGCGTCGACTGGTGTTTTAGACGCATCGGCAATGGCAGGCCAACTTGGCTTGGCCGACACGATCGTCGACCAGCAAGCACTAGATAACAGCGTCGCACTTTGCGCCAAAAATAATGTGCTGCTGCCAACATTTGCCCAACTGGCAGACCCGTCGCTGATCGCCGCAAACTATGCAAAAGGCGTCGACAAGAATGCACCCGATGCGCGCAACTTATTTCGTGTGCATTGGTACAACAATATGCAAGGCGATCGCGTTGATGTTCCTGACCATGTTGTTTTACCAACTTCATTGACCGGCATCGAGAGTCCGATCATTGTGATGTTCGGTGATCGGTTTCCGATGATTACGGCACACAAAGTTTTGGCTGCGTATTCGTGCTTGGCGCCACGCGTGATCACCGGGCAGTTTGACCCAAGTCGACATCGCGCAGTTTGGCCTTCGACGGGCAACTATGCGCGAGGTGGGGTCGCCATCAGTCGAATTATGGGCTCACGCGGTGTCGCGGTGTTGCCAGCCGGTATGTCAAAAGAGCGTTTTGACTGGCTGGATAAATGGGTGAGTGACCCAAGCGATGTTGTTCGTACTCCTGGCACCGAAAGCAATGTCAAAGAAATTTATGATGCATGCAATGAAATGGAAAAAGACCCGAAAAATTTCATCTTCAATCAGTTTTGTGAATTCGGAAATTATGCGGGGCACTACGAAGTGACCGGTCGCGCGTTGTCAAGCGTGTTTGAACATGTCAACAAACAACGCAACGGCAAGTTACGACTCGTTGCTTTTACCTCGGCGACTGGCTCGGCGGGCACGATTGGTGCGGGTGACAGACTCAAAGACGACTATGGTACAAAAATTGTCGCGGTTGAAGCACTTGAGTGCCCAACGATGTTAGAAAATGGTTTTGGTGAACACAACATTCAAGGCATTGGCGACAAGCACATTCCGTTGATTCATAACGTGATGAACACCGACGTCGTGGCCGCGGTATCGGATCGAGCGACTGATGAACTCGATGTGATGTTCAACACCGCCGCTGGTTGTAAATATTTGGCTGAACGCAAAGGAGTGCCAGTTGAAATTGTTGAGACGCTGAAACATTTTGGGTTTTCGGCGATTTGCAATGTGATTGCGGCGATTAAAACTGCAAAACTCCTTGGGCTCGGTGCGAACGATGCGCTAATCACGATCGCCACCGATGGCGCAGACCTGTATCCAAGCGAGAGGGTAAAAACTTTGGCTCGACGCTTCAACAACTCGTTCAGCGAAATTGACGCCGCCGAAGTCTTTGCCGAGCACTTGGCAACTGTCGGCACTGATGCGATTATTGATTGCACAGAACGCGATCGAACGCGAATTTTTAATCTCGGTTATTACACATGGGTTGAGCAACAAGGCACTCCACTTGCGGTGTTTGAGGCTCGTCGTTCGCAATCGTTTTGGCGTGACTTACGCAAGTACCTTCCCGTCTGGGACGAACTCATTGGCGAGTTCAACCGTCGGGTTGTTGCCACAAAATAAGTCAAAATGCAAGATATCCCGGTCGTTACTGGCTGGCGTTGCTCGGTGTGTGGCACAAAAGTTTCGATCAATGAAATCTTTTCTTGGCGATGCCCGAACTCGACTAATTCAAACAGACATCATGTGCTTGAACTTGAGAATGCGATAGCGCCACTACGCAGCAGTGGCCACACCAATCCGTATATCGCATTTCAAAGATATTTGGCATGGGATGCGTTTGCTGCAACGCTGGGTCTTGACTTTGTAGCACGAACCAAAATCATTCGCGATCTTGACGAGGCTGTAGCAAAAATTGCTGGAGTTGGTTTTCGTACCACGCCGTTCGCGCGCAACGACGCACTTTCTGACGCTCTCGGGTTCAACAATCGTGGCGGCGTGTGGATCAAAGATGAAACGCATAATGTCGCAGGCTCACAAAAAGCACGACATCTATTTACTGAGTTGTTGCATCTCATAACTGTCGAATTAGTCGGTCACGCACCATGGAAGTCGCCAACACAACGGCCGGCACTGGCGATTGCGTCTTGCGGTAACGCGGCGATTGCTGCAAGCACGCTGGCACGCGCAGTCAATTGGCCGATTCAGGTTTTTGTGCCACAAAGTGCAGATGAAGCAACGATAAAAATTCTAGATTCATTGCAAGCAAATGTGATCCGTTGCCCGAGACTTGTAACCGATCAACCTGGTGATCCATGTGTGTTTAGATTTCGCGAAGCCATTGAGCAAGGTTGTGTTCCGTTTGGAGTTCAAGGTCCAGAAAATGCATGGTGTCTGGATGGTGGTCGGACAATCGGTTTTGAAATGGCAGTTGTCGCCGAAGAATTATCTGGTTCGTTGATTAGCCGCATGTTCGTACAAGCGGGTGGTGGCGCATTCGTGGCTTGCGCGGCGAGTGGATTTTTCGCAGGAGCAACTAAACCAAAAATTCATGCAGTGCAAACAGAAGGATGTGCGCCGCTCGCGCGCGCTTTTGAAATTGCCAACACAACTGGTGGCGCGCGCAATGCCGGCTCGCGATGGTCGCAGTGCATGTGGCCATGGGAAACCACACCTGTTTCTTTGGCCGATGGAATTCTCGACGACGAGACATACGACTGGATCGGCGCGTGCAACGCAATGGCCGATAGCGGTGGTTATCCAGTTGTTGCATCCGAACAACAAATTCACGAGAGTTATGCTCTTGCCCATCGTGTGACAAATATTGATGTCAGTCCGACTGGCAGTGCTGGTCTTGCGGGTCTTTTGGCAATACGCCACGAGATTGCCGATGACGAGCGTGTGATTGTGATTTTCAGCGGCGTCCGTCGGCAATAGTTGCGAGCGCACTAGCCTGCAAGGCATGTCAAATATTCTTCCAGTAGCCCTTGAGGGTGGTTTCGACTCTCGTAGCGATATTTTTGTGCGATTGTTGAAAAGTCGTGTGATCATGCTCGGCACCGATGTCAATGATGAAATCGCCAACCAAGTTTGTGCGCAGTTGTTGTTTCTTGAAGGCGAAGACCCAAAGGCTGACATCTGGCTTTATGTAAATAGTCCAGGCGGATCAGTAACCGCCGGCATGGCAATCTACGACACGATGCAATTTGTGTCCTGCGATGTCGCCACAGTCTGCTTGGGGCTTGCCGCTTCAATGGGACAGTTCTTGTTGACTGCTGGTGCTTCAGGCAAGCGATACACATTGCCGAACGCGCGGATCATGATGCATCAGCCATTGGCAGGGTTGCGTGGTCAGGCATCCGACATCGCGATTCAAGCTGAGCAACTTGCATACACAAAATTGAGCATGGCCAAGTTGACCGCGCACCACTCGGGCAGAAAACTCGAAGAGATTCAAGCCGACTCAGAGCGCGACCGATGGTTCACCGCCGAGCAAGGACGTGATTATGGTTTGGTCGACAAAGTGATTGTCAAGCGTGGAGAAATGCGCTAAAAGTTTCAGCCAGTCGGCGCGACTTTAAGTCCGTTTGAGATATCGATTCCGCAAGTTTCTCGCGTCCATCCTGCGACCGCCGCAGAATCTTTTTCGGTTGAGTAAGCCATTTCAATGACTGCTTGAACGCTCTCAGGGTCACTCGATTTGACGCGTGAAGCGACTGCGAGCAACTCGGTCAGTGATTTCCATTCATCCTCAATCACTAATGGCGCGGCTTTGCTGAGTCGTTCATATCTTGCCAACATCGCCGCGACGTCGGCCGCTGTTACTGGTGGATCTCCAATGAACGGCGCCTCTTTTGCCAACTGACGACAGAAATTAGTGGCAGTGCGCGGAGTTTCACTGCACGAAACGACCAGCAATCCGAGACAAGAAATTAATGCGAGCGTTTTCGCTGATTTTTTTGTGATCGATTGTGTAGCCAGTTTCTCGTAACTGCGTACACATTTGTCAAACGAGTTGGATCTCGATGTCGTTTTGAAAATCATCTTCCTCAAGTATCTCAGGTATGAGATATCGACTGGCGTCAAAGAGATTGGGCAAATTAGAAACGGGGGTTTGGGCGAGTGTTTGCATCAGTTCGGTCAGCAACTTTGCTTGGTGTTCGTGGTTCACGAGTTGATGTCGAAGTTCACGCTGGCATCGGGTTGCCGGGGTTCACCGTTGTCGGTCAACCAGATGAGGTTTGTCGTGAGAGTCGTGATCGAGTGCGTGCAGCATTATTGTCAAGCGATTTACCCTGGCCGACAAGAAGAATCACGGTGAATCTTGCGCCAAGTGGAGATCGAAAAACTGGAGCGTGTTTAGATTTGGCGATTGCAGTTGGCCTGCTTGTGGCTCAAGGTCTGTTGCCGGTTGAAATTCTCACTCAATATGCGTTCATCGCCGAGTTGGGATTAGACGGTTCGTTGCGACCTGTTCGTGGTGCGACTCCGCTTGTATTGGCGACAATTGATCGTCAAACAGTCGTAGCACCAGAAAACCTTGGTGAAGCTAGTGCCGCCACCGTCACCCAAGTTTTTTCAGCGACGACACTTTTTGAAGTCGTTGAATGTCTGTCAGGTCGTAGCCAGTGGCGAAAAGAAAACTCAAAAGAGACTTTGATCAGCAATAACAAATCAAGGCCCGATCTTGCCGATGTGCAGGGACAACCCGTCGCGCGACAAGCGTTAGAAATTTCGGCCGCTGGCTCACATCACCTACTTTTAGTTGGCCCACCTGGTGCGGGCAAAACAATGCTTGCCGAACGACTCGTCGGTCTCTTGCCCGCGTTAGATGATGAGCAGGCCATTTCGGCAACGATGATTCACTCGTCGGTGCAAACCGAATTTCGCAATAGTGGATTAATAAGAGACGCACCGTATCGCGCGCCGCACCACTCATCTTCGATGGTCGCGATGGTCGGCGGCGGCACGGCGTTGATGCGACCTGGCGAAATTTCTCTTGCCAGCCACGGTGTTTTATTTCTTGATGAACTCGGCGAATTTGCTCCGTCAGTTTTGGATGCATTGCGTCAACCACTTGAGCAACGAGTTGTACATTTGGCCCGTGCTCGTACAAGTGTTGTCATGCCCGCAGAGTTTTTGCTTGTCGCGGCCACCAATCCGTGCCCGTGTGGTGAAGGCACGCCCGGGTCATGCACCTGTGACGATGCCGCGCGGGCACGATATCTGCGCCGATTTTCTGGGCCGCTACTCGATCGCTTTGATCTGCGAGTTGCTGTTTCACGACCAAACACGACCGATTTAATTTCGCCCGTTGCTGGCGAACCAACAAGTGTGGTTGCAGCGCGAGTTGCCAAGGCGCGAAGTCTCGCATTTTCTAGATTTGGCAGCACGAACTCTGCATTGACGCGCCAACAACTTGATAGCGCGGCGCCATTGACGAAAAAAGCCGAACAACTCTTGCGAAAAGAACTTGAAGCGGGTCATCTGACAGGTCGGGGCTATCACCGGGTTCGGCGAGTGGCACGCACAATTGCCGATTTGGCCGGAGCCCCGCAAATGATTGATGAGACGCACTTGCATTTGGCTCTGCTATTGCGAGTTGATCTCGCATCTGGTCTGCGCACGCGAGAAATGTCGTTTTAAAATGCAGTCCCAAATTTCGGTATCCAAAAAGTCTTTATCTAAAGATCAGATTGCCGCTGCTGCACTGTGTGCGTTACCAAAAATTGGTCCGAAACGATTGATGACTCTGTTAAAACATCACGACCCACAAACCGCATGGGCGGTGGTTCAAGGTCGAGCAAAACCCAACGAAGTAGTCGCGGCAATGTTGCGTGTCGAAAATCTTTCGACATTGTTGAGGCATCGTGCGACCCAAGATTTGCAAGACCAGATTGAACGACGATGCACAAAAGCCGGCATCAAGATAACTATTTTTGGTGATGAAAATTATCCGCGTGCATTGATTGCAGACTTGGCCCCACCGGCAGTTCTTTTTTATTTCGGAGATCTATCTTCTTTGAACAACCGTCGTGTCGGAATGGTCGGCACTCGCAGCGCCACGGCCTCAGGCAGATATCTTGCTTCGCATATTGCGTATGACTTGGCGACAAACGATGTCTGTGTGGTTTCGGGGTTGGCGCGGGGGATTGATGCGTGGGCTCACCGCGGTGCGTTGCGCGCACTCGAGAGTCG
>ERZ889217.1197-NODE-1197-length-13670-cov-11.027837_pt1 | contig 13670 bp, 13 predicted proteins | sample MGYA00521098_ERZ889217 | MGnify/ENA primary metagenome ERZ889217 (study PRJEB32303, sample SAMEA104408613) | aquatic metagenome | biome: Brackish water; feature: Pelagic; material: water | place: Baltic Sea | collected 2014-06-10T22:04:00 | depth 2,362 m ...
GCGGTGTTCGGGGTTTTCGGCTCACTGCGGGAGCATACTGAAATGTCATGAATAACGAGTCTCCACGCATAATTGTGCGTCGTTCAGGGCCACTTTCGGGCAATGTGCAGGTGCCTGGAGCAAAAAATTCGGTGCTCAAGTTGATGGCTGCCACTTTGCTTGCCGAGGGCGAATATGTGCTGACCAATGTTCCTGCGATTGCCGACGTTGACACGATGTCTGATTTGCTGGGTGCTTTGGGCATCGTAACTAAACGCCTCGGACCCCATGAACTTTCGCTGACGAACTCGGGCAACATTTCGACCGAAGCGCCGTTCGAAAACGTCGACCGAATTCGTGCCAGCATCAACGTGCTTGGCCCATTGCTAACTCATTATGGTCAGGCACTGATCAACTGGCCAGGCGGCGATGATTTTGGTGGGCGACCTGTTGATTTGCATATCAGCGGTCTTGAAAAAATGGGTGCTGTGATCGAACAAAATCTTTTGAATATCAACGCACATGCCAAAGAGTTGCATGGCGCAGAAATCGAACTTTCTTTTGCCAGCGTGGGTGCAACAGAAAATCTTTTGACCGCAGCGATCTATGCAAAAGGTATGACTGTGATTGATAACGCCGCACGAGAACCAGAAATTGGCGACTTGTGCAACATGCTCGTCGCAATGGGCGCAGAGATTGAGGGCATCGGCACTTCACGACTAGTAATTCACGGAAAGCCAAAAGGTTCGTTGCATAGTGTGCGTCACGCAGTAATTAATGATCGTGTGCAGGCAGCAACATATATTGCTGCAGTAGCAATTGCCGGTGGAGATGTTCAGATACGTGGTGCAAGACCCGACCACATGGAAATGGTGATAAATAAATATACGCAAATGGGTGTTTCAATTATTCCTGGGCGCGATGGATTGCGAGTCACTGCGCCCGATCGCTTGACTGCAATTGATTTTGCAACTCTGCCGTATCCTGGCATTGCAACTGATTACAAACCACTTCTCGTTGCGATGAATGCAGTCTCAAGTGGCGTAGGCATTGTTACTGAAAATCTTTTTCCTGGTCGGTTTGTCTACATTGAAGAGTTGTGCAAACTCGGAGCAGATATTCGTATTGATGGTCATCATGCTGTGATTAAGGGTGTGGATCATTTGATCGGCACTGCAGTTACTGCTCCAGATATTCGTGCTGGTGCCGCCCTAGTTGTTGCAGGTTTGGCTGCGCATGGAGAAACAATTATCAGTGAGATTCATCACATCGATCGTGGCTACGACGACTTAGTTGGCCGACTTAGTGGTCTTGGTGCTGATGTGACTCGCGTTTGACGCGCCGTGTTGCTTGCCACAAAGCCGCAATAATTACGATAATTGGTCCAGCAACTAAGAGAATTTCATCCCAACCACCTTGGTGAGCAAGCACCCTCGTATCGTAGAGGGTTCAGGATTAGTAAACAGAAGATAATGAGAAGATATTTAAGAACAGCAAAACAGGATGGTCAAGTGTCAATTCGCACACAAGTAGAAGAAACTATTGAAGTGATTCGCCCGGCTCTACAAGCCGACGGTGGCGATATTATTTTGCGTGAAGTCAACGAAGAAACTGGTGTTGTGAGCGTGACACTGACTGGTGCGTGTGGCACATGCCCTGCATCTGATCAAACTCTCAAAGCAGGCATTGAACGAATTATGCGTGACCGCATCGACGGTATTACCGAGGTCGTAGCCATTTAGAAAGTAGTTTTTAATTATGGATAGTGGCTCACCAGAAATTGTTGCATTATTTGTTGCGGCATGTAGTGGTGATCGTTCGGCGCTTGCAAAATTGTTGTCGCTGATTGAGCGCGGCGGTGACGACGCGCGAACTGTTGGACGGTTGGTTTATCCCAAAACCGGAAACGGCTACGTCGTTGGCATTACTGGTGCACCAGGTGCCGGCAAGAGCACACTCACTTCTGCATTGATTGGACATATTCGTTCGTTCAAACAACAAGTTTCAGTTCTGGCAATTGACCCATCATCGCCGTTTACGGGTGGTGCAATTTTGGGTGATCGCGTGCGAATGCAAAATCATGCAACTGATCCTGGAGTATTTATTCGAAGTATGGCTACGCGTGGACACTTAGGTGGGCTGTCGCTGGCTACAAGTGAAGCAGTGCGGTTGCTCGATGCAGTTGGCTCACCGTGCACATTGGTTGAGACTGTTGGCGTCGGACAAGTTGAAGTAGAAATCGCGCGCAACGCCGACACAATTGTCGTAGTTGTCAACCCAGGTTGGGGAGACTCGGTGCAGGCTAACAAAGCAGGTTTGCTTGAGATCGCTCACATTTTTGTGATCAACAAAGCTGACCGACCTGGCGTTGATCAGACTCGCCGAGATTTAGAACAAATGCTTGAACTTTCTGATTTCGCTAATGATGCATGGCGCCCCACGATTGTTACAACCGTTGGCACAACTGGCCAAGGTGCCGATGCATTGTGGAGCGCAGTCATTGAGCATCGCGAACATGCGTCAAACGATGGTTCGCTGGCTAAGCGTCGAGATCAACGATTGCGAAATGAGTTGCGCACGATTATTGAGCGGCGCCTCGAGCATCGAGCCAGAGAAATCTGCACTGGCGATCGTTGGGAAGTAATTCAAAACGAAATGTTGTCGCGCTCGCGTGACCCATGGAGTGCTGCCGACGAGATGTTGCAAGGTATTAATTAATGAAACAAATTTCTGCGTGAAACGGTTGTCAGCATCGTTATCTGAACCAGCAGTTCGACGAGTAGTCGTATCTAGTTTGACTTTGAGTGGAGCAGTGGGTGTTTTCGCTCTTTCATTTGGCGTCGCATCGGTGAGTGCTGGTGCAAGTGTGATGCAAACTTGTGCGCTATCGCTATTTGTTTTTACAGGAGCTTCACAATTCTCGGCAATGAGCGTTGTTGGCGCAGGTGGATCAATGGCTGCAGCGTTTGGTGGTGCCGCACTGCTAGCAGCGCGCAACTTTGTTTATGGCCTCGCGCTTTCGTCATCAGCAAAATCAATGGCCAATAGTTTGCCACGAAGATTATTTGCATCGCACTTTGTAATTGACGAAACAACCGCTCTCGCGCTTGCTCAAGAGTCACCCAGACTCAGAAAAATTGCTTTCTGGACAACTGGCATCGGTTTATTTTCATTCTGGAACCTCGGAACCCTGATCGGTGCATTGGCGGGTAACGCGATTGACCCGCAGAAGTTTGGTTTAGATATTGCGTTTCCTGCAGCGTTTATTGTGATGTTGCTACCACACCTGCGCACAAAACTTGGTCGTCAGGCCGCAATGTTGGGTGCGGCACTATGTCTTGTTTCGATTTCGTTTATGCCAATTGGCATACCAATTTTAATTGCAGCGACTGCCGTATTAGTTGGTCTACGAAAGTGAACAGTCAGGCACCAGAACATCTTTGGTTAATGATCGTCGTGCTTGCCGCGTCGGCATACTTATTTAAAATGTTCGGATTAATTGTTTTGGGTTCGAGACAGTTGCCGAAAGTTTTTGATCGATGCCTTGGATTAATTCCGGCAGCGCTGCTTGCAGCGTTAGTCGCGAAAGATACTTTTTCGATTGGTCAAAGTCTCGTGATTGATGCACGAGTTGCAGGGTTCGCCGTTGCAGTTATTGCCGCCTGGCGTCGAGCACCGCTAATTGTTGTTGTTGTTCTTGCTGCTGGTGCAACCGCGCTCGTTCGCGCGATCTAACTTATTGTTTGCAGAGTTTGGCAAGGCCGCGCAGGTTGCGCTTCCAGATTTGCTTCAAGACTATTTTTCCGCCGATGAATGCGCCAATTGGTCCACCGAGATACCACGGGAAGATCAGTTCTTCTTGCCATTTGAAAAGAGTTCGAGTGGCATTATCAAGTGGCTCGAGTGTGAAAACCCCACTGCCAGTGACAATGCCGACATGTTTCACGCCCATTGCCGAGCCCGGCACCCATTGCGTGATCTCCATTTTGTCGGTCAACCGAATCGGGCCAACTTTTGTATCGCATAAAAAAGCCGTTCCGACTCCACGTGTTTGCTCAGATATGAACCGAATCGCCACTGCGTCGTGCATCCAATCAACATGTCGCTCAACAGGCTCAACGATTTGCCAGACTCGTTCAGGGCTGGCGTCGATTTCGATCATTACTTTTATATTGCTCACAGCACAAAGAGTGTAGTTAGCCTGTATGACTGTGGATGCACCGATCAGCCAGTCAATCGACAAAAATAATTTGTCTAACTTTGTCTATCTAGATCACGCCGCTAGCACCCCGATGCGAGCCGAGGCAATAGCGGCGATGGCGCCCTATATGAGTGGTATGTATGCCAACCCATCTGGTTCTCACCGTTTCGCGCGGATTGCCCGCAAGGCAATTGATGAGGCTCGCGATGACGTCGCCGACGTAATTGGATGCAAGGCGGGCGAGGTAATTTTCACAAGCGGTGGCACCGAAGGTGACAACGCAACAATTTTTGGCGCCGCACGACGTAAGGGTGGCATCGCAGTGTGTTCTGCTGCCGAACATCACGCAGTTTTGCATTGCGTCGAAAATTTGAATGGCCGTATTATTGGGGTCGATGCGACTGGAGTAATTGATGTCAACGCACTTGAACAGGCTTTACAAGATTCACAAATAGCTGGCCGAGTAAATGTTGTCTCGGTGATGGCGGTCAATAATGAAGTCGGCAGTATCTCACCACTTCGCCAAGTCGCAAAAATTGTGCGAGCCAATGCTCCTGGTGCCGTATTGCATACCGATGCAGTGCAAGCCACTTGTTGGCAAGATCTTCGTGAAATTTCAAAACTAGTTGATGTGATGTCGTTGTCTGCGCATAAATTCGGTGGGCCAAAAGGTATGGGCGTCACGATGCAGCGAATTGGTCTAGAGATTGATCCACTAATTGTCGGTGGCGGACAAGAGCGTGATCGTCGCAGTGGCACCCACAATGTGGGCGGGATCATGGCAACTGCTGCGGCGCTTCGCGAAACAGACTCAACTCGCGACGTCGAAATTGCACGTGTCACAAAACTTCGTGATGCACTTGTAGATGCGGTGATTGCTGGTCTTGACGATGTTCTTGAAACTGTTGGCCGTGATAAGCGAGTGCCCGGCATCGCACATTTGTGTATTGCCGGGTGCGAGAGCGAAGCAATTTTATTTCTGTTGGATGAAGCAATGATTTGCGCGTCGGCTGCAAGTGCGTGCGCAAGTGGCGCAATGGAACCTTCTCATGTCTTATCGGCGATGGGGATTGATCCTAAATATACGATGGGCGCATTAAGAATGAGTCTTGGACACACAACGACAGAGCGCGATATCGATCGTGCATCAACGGCGCTGATTGCAGCAGTGCATCAGTTGCGCCGCAATAAGACAATGTCTAAAACAACGCATAACACAGCGCATAAAGTATCGGCCGGCAAATGAAAGTTCTAGTGGCAATGTCAGGCGGAGTTGACTCATCTGTTGCCGCTGCTGAACTGATTGATCAAGGTCACGAAGTAGTTGGCGTGACGATGCGACTGTGGGGCGGCGAAAGTGACACCGGCTGTTGCTCTGTTTCTGACGTTGATGACGCTCGGCGCGTTGCGCAGCAACTTGGCATTGACCACTTGGTGTTTAATTTCTCCGAAGATTTTGACAAACATGTTGTTGCGCCGTATGTGCAGGCACATGTTGACGGCATCACTCCAAACCCATGTATCGAGTGCAACCGACACTTAAAGTTTGACCGACTTAGTGAGCGAGCACGAATTCTCGGATTCGATGCGGTAGCAACTGGTCATCATGCGCAGATCACGCGCGACCAAGACAGCGCATATCGATTGACTCGTGGTCACGATGAGTTGAAAGATCAAAGTTATGTCGTGTACATGCTTGACCAAGCAGAACTCGCGTTCACAATGTTTCCGGTTGGGCATCTGACCAAGGCACAAGTGCGTGATCGTGCTGTAGCTCTTGGTTTGCGCACTGCGACTAAACCTGACAGCCAAGATGTTTGTTTTATTTCACGCACTGGCGGCCGCGAAACTTTTCTTGGGCACCGCATTGAGTTTCGTAAGGCATCCGTAGTTACGACTGATGGTGTACAAGCAGGCGCGGTAGACGCGCTTGAACTTGTGACAATTGGTCAGCGCAAAGGTTTGGGTTTGCCTGGTGGTGGTCCTAAAAAATATGTCGTAGATGTTGACATGCCGAATGCTCGGGTCGTAGTTGGCGACGAAGATCAGTTACTGCGCACTGGTCTTGTAGTGACCAATGTGATGTGGGCTGAAATTGAACCAATAATCGGAGTGACAGTTCTCGTTCAATGCAGTGCTCACGGCGCAGCGTTACCCGCAGTCGTTCAGAGCCTGAACCCTCTTGTTTTAAAATTTGAAGTTGCACAACGACGGATTGCACCCGGGCAAAGTGTTGTTTGTTACGACCCAACTAATTCATTTGTCCTTGGCGGCGGAATCGCTGACGCCATTAATCCAATAAATAATTAATTATTTAGCGCGCAGAACTGCCCCTGGTCGAGAAGCAGCAATCAATACCGACTGTGCATGAATTGCGCTAACGGCTTTTAGGTGTCGTGCACCAATTGCTGAAAGCGATACATCAAGTGGCTTATTAAACGAAAGTTCGAGTGGCACTCCCCAGGTCAATGCACTTAGATCAGCCGCCGAAGAGTTGTCGCGAGCAAGTTGCATTTGATTTAGATCTTGTTTTTTGATCAACAAGTTCATTGATAAAACAATTTCATCGTGCACAACCAAACCTGCAGGAACAAAAACCAGCCAGCGTCTTGAAAGTTTATGTATTCGGGGGATCAAATATTTTACCGAAATAATTGAACCGAATAGTGCGATCGCAGCAACTAGCCAATTATTTTCAGCAAGCAGTAACGGCGCAGCAATTATTGAAACATCTACGACTAAAGTAGCAATCACCACTGGCGCAACCAGCACAACCGGCGGCCGCAACGCGAATCTCTTCTCATCGCCGTATGCGCTGGCCTGAACATAAACGCCACCAAGTTCGGCACTAAAACTGAGTAGCAAAATCGCCATGCCAACTGCTGCACTAATGATCTGCAAACTTGATGCGCCTTGAGTGGCGGCGACAACGATCAGAAAACTAGAAACGACTGGTGTGCCGATTCGCAACAGAGTCAGAGTTATTGGATGAGTTACGAAACTCGCAATCACGATTGCGCCCCAAACCAGCCATGCCAAGCAGGTGCCCGTGGTTTGAGTGGATGTGGATTGGCCATCCAATAAGGCACTGACTTCTGCACCGATAAATGGCAGGCAACCGACCAAAACTCGCAGCGCCCAGACCAATGCCGTATCAAGTCGCAGATTACGGTCAAATTTAACGGGCACGTCTTAAGGCTAAGGCTCGTACATCGAATCGGTAAAGTTTTAGTGATGTCTGTTTCAAAAGATCTTCAAAAAAATGTGCTGATTCTTCGTGCACAAATCGCTCACCATAATGAGCTGTATCACGGTCAAGACAGCCCCGAAATTTCGGATGCGGCGTTTGATGATCTGTTGCGAAAACTAAAAGAGATAGAAGCCAAATATCCAGAATTGGTTGAAGAATCCTCACCATCGCAAATCATCGGGGCAGGCTTTACAACTTTTGAACCAGTTACACATCGTGTACCGATGACGAGTCTTGATAATGCAATGGATTCTAAAGAGTTGCAAGCGTGGGGCGAACGGTTAGTCAAAGGTTTAGACAGTGCCGCAATGCAGTTTGCTTGTGAACTTAAGATCGACGGTTTGGCGCTAAGTATTCGTTATGAAGATGGTCTATTAGTGCAAGCAGCAACTCGCGGAGATGGCAAAGTTGGCGAAGATGTAACTGCGAATATTCTGACTATCAACGTTGTTCCTAAAAAACTTTCTTCTAAAACTGGCAAAAAAACTCCGAGCGTTTTAGAAGTGCGTGGTGAGGTTTATATGTCGATCGCTGCGTTTCAACGACTACGAGATGCAAAGCAAATAGAGAACGAGAAACGAATTATTGACGGCAAAAAACCAGAAACTGTGCCGGCTAATCCGCGAAACGCTGGTGCCGGAAGTCTGCGCCAGAAGAATCCTGCAGTTACGGCAACTCGTGATCTTTCGTTTTGGGCGTATCAACTTGGCGAAGTAGTTGGCGCACCAAATTTTTCTTCGCATACAGAAACATTTGAGTTTTTGCGTGATCTTGGCTTTCCTATTAATCCCGAAGCCAAGACTGTTGAAACTCTTGCGCAAGTAGTTGAGTTTGCTGCAACTTGGGAGAAAAACCGTCACGAATTGAATTACGAAATTGATGGTGTTGTTGTAAAACTTGACGATTTGGCTCAGCGCGAACAGCTTGGGTTTACTGCGCGCGCGCCAAGATGGGCGATTGCGGTTAAGTTCGCTCCTGAAGAGCGCAACACGATTCTTAAAAACATTTCAGTATCAATCGGTCGCACTGGTCGAGCGACGCCATTTGCCGAACTCGAGCCGGTTGTATTGTCTGGCAGCACCGTCAGCATGGCAACTTTGCATAACCGCGAGCAGGTGCAATTTAAAGATGTGCGACCTGGCGACACGGTAATTGTGCGAAAAGCCGGCGATGTAATCCCTGAAGTGGTCGGACCTGTGTTGTCGTTGCGGCCGAAAAATTCAAAACCTTGGAAGTTTCCGACAACTTGCGTTTGCGACCTCAAGTCAACGTTTGTGCAGGTTGAAGGCGAGTCTGACACTCGCTGTGTCGAACCCGAATGCCCGTTTCAACGTGATCAACGAATTATTCATTTTGCGTCACGTGGCGCAATGGATATTGAAGGTCTTGGTGAGAAAACAGTATTCGCTTTATCCGACAAAAACTTTGTTGCTGATATTGGTGACCTATACACACTGACTATTGAAAAGTTGCTTCAACTTGATGGGTTTGCCGAACTCAGTGCAACTAATTTGTTAACTGCAATCAATAATTCAAAGACAAGACCACTCGCAAAACTTCTTGTCGGTCTTGGCATAAAAAACTTGGGGCCGGCAGCATCTGAGTCTCTTGCAAGACGTTTTGGCTCACTTGACGCGATCATTGCTGCGAAATCAGAACAACTCAGCGAAATCGACGGTCTAGGTGAAGTCATTGCAAACTCAATAACCAGATGGTTTAAAGATAAATCTCATCAAGCGATTATCAAGAAGTTCAGAACCGCTGGCGTTGAATTTGGCAATGTGGTTGTCAGCACTTCGCCACAGAATCTTGTTGGTAAAGCAGTCGTCGTGACTGGCACCGTCGAAGGTTTCAGTCGTGAAGGTGCTCAAGAAGCGATCACCAGTCGCGGTGGCAAGAGCCCTGGCAGTGTGAGTGCAAAAACATTTGCGCTCGTCGTGGGTTCAGAGCCTGGGGTAAGCAAACTCACAAAAGCCGAACAACTTAATGTGCCAATTATTAATTCAGCAGATTTTTTGAAACTACTTGAAACAGGCGAACTGCCGAGGTAGCTAGTCGGTGTCAAACTTCCAGATGTAGGTGCGATATTTCTCGCGACCATCTATGATTTTCCAGTAGTTAACTTTGCCCTCGTGTTCGCCCTGGGTGAACTCTTCAATCATCGCACCTGACTGAGGCTGAAAACTAATAACAAAATTACCTGGATCAAAAACTGCCGTCGCTGGCAATTCAACTTGCGCACCAGGCGCTGCTTGTTGACCCGAAGAAGTAAGTTCATCAAGACGAGTGACTGGCAATTCGATTCCGTCGATAAATAAAGTTGCCTCGTATCCTTCGGCAAAGTCAACGATGATTTGTGATTGCCGCAGTACACGGTCGCCGTTGGCTGGCGACATCCGCTCAATGGCAGTTGGAAGTCCTGACTCATCTCGCCCTGTGCGTGAAGCACGCACTCCAAAGATAATAAAAAGTATTCCGATTGCAATAGCCAAACTCGTAAATAATCTTTGAGCATCAAATGACCAAGATTTTGATTTTTTCAAAATTGGTTCGTTACCAGGGGTAGTTGTCACACCTGTATTCTTGCCTGAAAACTCTCGGAAAACATCGTTATGCGGTTATGGATAGTAGTTTTAATGGGGTAATGGTTGCATCAGAATCGCTCATCGGCAAAGTTCTTGTCGGTCGGTATCGAATCGAAACTCTGCGTAGCGAAGGCACTGCATCTGCGCAGGTTTTTGATGCCGAAGACTTGCGTCACGCTCGCAAAGTGGCAGTGCGTTTGATGACGGTCAAATCTTTGATTGATCTAGACGCCGGGATCACCGACGAAACATCGGCTCTGGATGCTTTTAAGGCCTCGATGCAGCGACTTTTCGCATTAAATCACCCGACACTTGTGTGCATTGACGACTGGGGTGACTTATCAATTGATGGTCTGCGCCATGCCTTCAATGTCACCCAGCATTTTGGTCAAGGTACTTTGCGCGAATATCTTGACCGTGGTCGACGGCTCTCACCATCTCAGGCGCTCGTGGTTGGTCTTGATACTTGTCGGGCTTTGCATCACGCGCATCAAAATGGTTATGTGCACGGCGATGTTCGCCCAGCCAATTTGATTTTCGGTGATGATGCCAGAGTTCGACTTACTGGTCTTGGTACGAAACGAAGTGTTGTTGTCGAAAACATGAGCATCGAGCAGGCTCGTTATACGTCACCCGAAGTTGGACAAGGTTTAACTCCGAACACGCAATCGGATGTTTATTCATTGGCGATTACTCTGATTGAAGCAATCACTGGCGAAGTTCCATTCGCCGGAGATTCAATTGCAGTTACGTTGGCGAATCGTATAGATAAGTTGCTGCCAGTTTCGGCCGACATGGGTCCGATTGCGGCGCCGATTGAGCGGGCGGGTCGACCAATCGCCAACGAGCGCGGTTCTGCACTTGAATTTGGTAGAGCCTTGGCACAGATAGCCGACAAAATGCCGCAGCCTCAACCGATTGACACAGTTGTTTCGAAAAGATTCGAAGATGTCATTACGCGTCCGCACCCAATTGTTATTGCTGCAGACAAACGAGATAGTCAAGTGATCGAAGACCTAACGAAAAACAAAGAGACAGTCGCTGATGAAAAAATTGTTGAATCTCCAAGAGTTCGCCGAAGATTGACGCGCCTTTGGACTCTCGTGGCTTTGGCGGCAGTTGCAGTTGTTTTAGTAATTGTGTTTCAGTCTTTAACAAAGGCGTCACATCTAGTTCCAAACTTGAATGGCTTGGCCGAGTCACAAGCACGCAACGACATTGCGCTGTTTAACTGGGAGTTAATTATCCGCGCCGAAAGAACAAACACCGTTGAGTTTGGTTTTGTAATTCGAACTGAGCCAACAACTGGAGTCGACTTGAAAGAGGGTGACTCGCTTGTGATATTTGTTTCGGATGGACCACCACTCGGGGTTCTTGTCGACGTCGTTGGTTTATCTAGAGAAGCCGCCGTTGGAAAAATCATGGGTCAAGGGCTAATGGTTTCTGCAAGTGATGATTCAAGCGAAACAATTGCTGTTGGCAATGTGATTTCATGGTCTGTTGCAAAACAGCCTTCGTTACTTGCCGGGGATGAAGTTCTACAGGGCACATTAATCGACATCGTGATTTCAAATGGCCCGGCATTACGCGCAGTTCCTTTATTAGTTGGCATGAGTTTGGCTAATGCAACATCTATTATCGGCGAACTCGGTTTAGTTTTAGCAGAGACTCCTGAAAGTTTCAGTAGCGATGTGGCTATTGGGCTTATTGCCGCTCAGTCTCCGCCGCCTAGCGAGAAACTTCCACGAGGTGGGTCAATCGCTTATTCAATTTCGCTCGGGCCAGATCTAGTTGTGATGCCAAATATCGTCGGCATTAATTTTATTGATGCCGAGAAACGACTAGTGGCCGCAGGTTTTGTCGTCGGTGAAGTAACTGGTCGAAAAACTTATCGGATGAAGAGCGCTTCACTGAACGGCACAACAATAAACAATGGCGATATGGTTCCGCGTGGTAGTGCAATCAACATGGTCTTTCCGTGATCACGAATAATTTCAATGAAAACACCGAGAACCAAGATGACTCTAGAGATTTAACATTTCTTGACGCTGGTGGCGTCGATGAGGTTTCGGTAATTCCATGGTCATTACTGCTTCGTCAAAAAATTGTAGAACGTGCAGGTGTCTCGCGACGTAAAGCAACACTCACGGTGCTGCTGAGTTGCGTGTTCACGGTTAGTTTTATGATCACACTTCTTGTTGTGTCGTTAAAAACCGTGGCCGACGACCTTAATAGTTCAACGAGCGTTATTAGTTGGGCGATCACCGCGCCGATGCTTGCATTTGGTGTAGTTGGTCCAGCGTTTGGCAAAGTCGGTGACCTGTGGGGTCACAAGCGAGTTTTTGTAGGCGGTTTATTGATCGCCGGAATCTTTTCTTTAATGACCGCTTTTTCTTGGAGCGCACCTTCAATGATTGTGTTTCGTACTTTGTCAGCCGCTGGTGGTTCGGCACTAGGTCCGGCCGCGATGGCTTACATCAATCGAATGTTTGATCCGAGTGAAAGAGTACGTCCACTTGGTTATTGGAGTTTCGTGACTGCCGGTGCACCGGTCATTGGTGTTGTTGCTGGCGTGCCACTTGTTGCGATTTTTGGCTGGAGAACAATTTTTTTAATTCAAGCTCCTCTATGTCTGATTGGATGTTTGGTTGCGCTGTGGCTTCTTGGCGATACAGAGCGAAGAAAAAATGTCAAGTTCGACATCTTGGGTGCAGTGTTGCTTGGTTTTGGATCTGTGCTGATTCTGTTGGCGATTAATCGTGGCCCATCTTGGGGTTTTGGTTCGTCACGCACTTTGATTGTCGCCGTATTCGGTGTTGCTGCATTATATTTATTTGTTCGTGTTGAGCAAGTAGCAAGTGATCCGATGTTGCCGCTCAAATGGTTTCGTACCCGCAATGTTGCGTTTCCTGTGATGAGTCAGGCAATGACAAATTTTGCATACATGGGTGGCTTTTTATTAGTGCCGCAATTACTTGAGAACGGACTCGGTTATTCGACTTCGCATATCGGCTGGCTGATCATCGCGCGTCCACTTGTGTTTTCGCTTGTTGCACCGCTGTCTGGACGAATAGCGATGCGAATTGGCGAACGCAACGCCGGAGTGATTGGCGCGTGCGCAGTTTTGGCATCGATGTTGACGCTTTCACAAGTAACCATTGGCTCATCAGATTTAATGATTGCATTTGGTTTGTCACTTTCTGGCATGGGGCTTGGCATTGCGTCGCCTGCATTAACTGCACTATTAGTAAATTCTGTAGAAAATAAAGACTTGGGTGTTGCCAGCGCCACTCAACAACTGCTTAATCAGATGGGGGCCGTATTAGGTGCCGCAGTGATGGTTGGGGTTCATGAAGCCACACTTGGCTCTGGGGTCATCAGAAGTTATTCGTTTGCTTTGCTAACTGGAGCACTGAGCAGTGGGCTCGGTATTTTTGCGGCTAGTGCCGTGCGCTCTTCGTCGCGTACTAATAAGTTAAATTGCTAAACTTTTAAAAGCCACAATTCGGTGGCAAGGTATATTGCACACGAGGTAATTTTCTGAAGGTTTTGATTCCACCTGGCAAGTCAGGCAATGTGCTCGCAACAATCGCGATCGGTGAGCAGTATCTGCAGCCGTTCATGAAGTACGCCTACCACACCTGGGAAATGTACT
>ERZ889217.1198-NODE-1198-length-13656-cov-6.653996_pt1 | contig 13656 bp, 8 predicted proteins | sample MGYA00521098_ERZ889217 | MGnify/ENA primary metagenome ERZ889217 (study PRJEB32303, sample SAMEA104408613) | aquatic metagenome | biome: Brackish water; feature: Pelagic; material: water | place: Baltic Sea | collected 2014-06-10T22:04:00 | depth 2,362 m ...
CACCAACGACAACAAGAAACAACAAAAAGAAAAGGAGAAAGCGGAGGAGTTGGATATTTGTTGTTCATATAGAGCCTTGCTTCCAAGTAATCGTCCACCACTCTCGTCGTCTTCCGCGTTTGCCTTTCAATGTATTGATCTTTTTCTTTCGCGAACCAGAAAGGATGTCGTTCGTATGAAAGTTTGTTAATTTTTTGACTCGCCAACGCGTCGTACTTTGCCTCGAAATATCTGCGATGGACTGGATCGGTTTCTTCTTTATTATCGATGTAATATCCTGCCTCAGTCATGAGAATTTTCTTCGCCAAATTTATTGAATCGGTTCCTTCAACGAGCGAGCCGATTCCTGTGAGATTATCGATTATAATTGAATTTGTTACTGGTCCCATATTCAAATGTATATTTTTCATCGCGACATGAATAGGTACAGGTAAATTGTTGACGACGAGGACTTTCTCGAGCTCCCATTTGCATTCTCCGATTTCGTTCCTTATTTTAATGTAAAACGGTTTCGATAACATGCCGACCACTTTTGATTCGTCGTGCCACGTATTTCGTACTCTTTCACAAGGTGGTTCTGCTTCGACCAGATCTTCTTGCAAAACGTGACCGGTATAATCATGCTTTCGTTTCGGTAAAGAGAGGAGAAAATTCAAATCAATAAAGTGACGCGAACCGTCGTCATAGGTCGTTCCCAAGTTGCTCGTTCCTAATATTTTTTTCCCCGCGATTTCTAAATTTAAGGCTGTTTTCAAACTCGGCGCAAATATTGGATTCATCGATTCATAAGCAGATCCTTTCATCCATTTTTTTTTATCGTAAGTACCTCTCCCAGTGTGTATTCGCGGATCAGCAAAAATTTTCTCCAATTCTCTGTAATTCATCTCGCGCCTTTTAATCGTTTCCGGTACTTCGAAATCTCTATACAAATCGGTTAATCCGCTTTTTGGATGTATTAAAGACGTGCATACTATCCCAGATTTCATGAAAACTTCAATCCTTGTCACGAGATCTCCCTCGTCAGTACTTTTTCTATAAATAACTCTTTCCTCTTTTTCTCTAGCGTCGATTAAAGGTCCTTTTATGACAATACTCGCATACCCGTATCTCTTCGCGACATCATCGACTTCTTCGATTTCGAAAACGTTTCGATCTTCTAAAACTTTGTTACCCTCGAATGATTTAATTATTCTTATGGACCACACTCGCATAGGCCGAGGCGCATAACACGAATTACTATTTTGCGTCGTCGCGAGTCGTTGAAACGACCTCGTATCGATTCGACCTCCTAAATCGCCTTTGAAATTCGGGTTTAATATTGGGTCATAATATTCCTCATCACATCCATATTCTTCTCCTTCGTTATAATCGTCTTCTTCTTCTTCTTCTTCTTCTTCTTCTATGAACTCTCTTATTCGTTCGATTTCGATTTTTTTCTGCAGCGCGTCCCGCGCATTACTTCGCATGTTTTGTACCGTTAGTCCGTTGTTTGTCCGTTGTATATTTAAAGCATCAGGACAACTTTTCAATACATGTATATCTATATCTACCGGTGGGTAATCTTATTAACGATTATTAAAGATACTGTTAATTAAACTCTCTTCTCTCTCTTCTCTCTCTCCTCTCTCTCCTCTCTCTCGTAAACTATATATTTAACGAAGAGCGGGAGTTAGTTATAAATACAAAACAAAGCCGAAGTTAAAGCTGCGGATCGATGGCTACTTCGCGCGGTCCAAGGACATCTCAATCGAAATAATACGGCACGCGTACGGCGTTCGCACAACACGAACGAGTCGAGAGTTCTTCTTCCTCTCCTTCTTCTCCTTCTTCTTCTTCTTCTTCTTCTTGAAAAAATGGAGCTTCTTATTCCAAATGATTATTGCTTATTAATATTAAATGGATATGAAAATCGGAAAATGGAAAATCGGACTCGCGAAGAAGAAGAAGACGACGAAGACTTCAAAAAGTACGCGCACTAATCTCTCTCGTTTAAATCAGAGCGTTTTCGAAGAACTGCGTCACCCCGTGCTGCGTACGAGTGCGATATACATTTCACTCTCTCTCTCGTTCACTTTTTACTCCTGAAATAATAAGAAAAACTATAATGCGAGTCGCAGTAGTCGGTGGCGGTGTAGCAGGTTTAGCGTTAGCGAATAAACTGAGCGCAAACGAGGCCGTGATGGTGACGATATTCGATACCGGTCAGAAGAGACTCGGTGGTCGAGCCTCGTCCAGAGCTATCGATCAGTATTCTTTCGACCATTGTTTACAATACGTGACGACGGGGACAGGGACTGCTGACGTGGACAGAGATGACGAGTTTGAGAGATATTTGAAGAACGCCGCGCTGAGAGGAGAATTAGTTATCGCTGATAACGAGAGATATGGGCGATTACTATCAAACGAAGGGTTTCGTTCGTTCAATGATTCGAAGGTGAGATACGTTTCCGAAGACGGGTTCGTTAATTTTATTGAACGCCTCGAAAGCGAGATATTGAAGAACGAGAAGAATCGAATAGAGAGACCGCAATGGGTTGGATCGATGAAACAGAAAGTGAAGAACGGCCCGTGGACTTTAGGGAATACGAAAGAGAGTAAAAGTAGGAACTATCGGGAGTTTGGGGAGTTCGACGTTGTCGTTATCGCGCATAACGGGAAGTGCGCTTATAATTTGATGCAAACGGCGAAAAGCGAGGAAGAGAACAACGGTGCACAACACCCGAGTCCGAAGATTTTAGCCGCCTTGAAAGCATCGTTTGGGGTTAAAACGAGAGAAGAGTTGTATAAGAAAAGAGAGCTCGTGCTATCTTCTGTGTGGTCTGTTAATGTAGTCATCGAAAACTTGGACAGCGACGACGGAGTTGTTTTGAAAGCGCTTGATGCGTTTGATGGAGCGCACGTTTCTGATAACGAGCGCGTTGCGTACGTCGGTAATAATACTTTGAAGAGGAAGAAAAACTTAGCATTGATGGGAAAAAAGCGCGAGATTACCATTCTATCAACTCCATTATACGGTAGAGAAAATAAAGTGCCGCAGGAGAACATACCTAAAGACGTCGCGGAACGCGTAACGAACGAACTCGTTTTTGAACTCGAAAATTTATTACGAATTCCTCGAGGATCGCTCGCGGATAATATCATTTTTTCGAAACCTCAATTATGGGGTGCCGCGAATCCTTTAACGTTTGTAAGCAAAGATTTCTTATTCGACGTTGAGCAGAATCTAGGGGTCTGTGGAGATTGGTTATTTAAAAACGAAAACAATACACCGTCGGTCCAAACGGCTATGAACTCTGGTTGGAAACTCGCAGACGAAATTATCGCACAACAGCAAATATTAACAAACGGAACTAGTAGCGCTACTAAAAACAAAAGCGCGCTAGACGTTCGATGGCAACCGGTGAAAAACGCGAGCGCAATCAGTATTCAAGTCGAAGGCTGTGAAATCAAAGACCCTCCTCCTCCAACGACAACGACAACATCCAATACGCGCGGTAATAACAGAATGAATAATAATAATAATAATAACAATAATAATAGGACGAAGAAGAAACCACGCGCCGCCGCCGTCGTCGTAGTTAGGCCTAGGGCGCTCTCGCGTCTATTAGCGTTTTAGCATTTTTTTAAGCCAATTTTTTGGGAGAGATACCTAACAAAACATCGCTTCTTATTAATCAAACATCAGTAGGATTAAAAAACTAACAATGACTTCGCTGCTCTTCTTCCCACGAACGACGACGACGACAACAACTTGCACGACGACTACGACATCATCATCGCGTGCTAGAAATAACAATGCAATCATCGGTAAACATATCAACACTTGCAAACAGCGAACGCGGACAAAAATATCATCGACATCAGGAGAGGCAGTAGGGAATAAATATCGAAACAATAAAAGTAGTATTAAGAGCTCTAACGCGGAACAATCTGAATCGAACGAAAACAAAACAGGAATGATGGAGAGAATGAGAGCGTGGTGGACGAAATCGTCAAAGATTGATAGGCGAACGATCGCGAGCTTAGGAAGTGCATGTTTACTTAGCTATGGATTCGTATCTAATCTGTTCTACGTGAGCAGTTTGTTACTGGCGACTTATACGGCTGTAAAGACCACGGGGCAGTCTCCGGTGACGTCGCAACAATCTTTAAAGGTCTTCGCATCGAGTTATTTCGGATTATGGATGATTCAGAACGTCTTAAGGCCCGCGAGGTTCGCGTTCTCGGTCGCTATTAGCCCGAGAACGGATAAGGTAGTCGAGTTCTTTCAGAAGTTTGCGCCCGGGCAAAAAAAGAGTATTGCGTTTGGGATGACCGTTTTTGCGATTAACGTAGTAGGGACCATTGCGTATATGTTTGCCGGGTTTGCTTTGATTTATGCGGTAACTGGCGTGCCATTGGATGTTGGGAAATTGTTCTCGGCTGCGATACAGGCAAAGAAATCGGGTGGATTAGCGTAATTACTGTGCGATGCAAGAACTTTAATTCAATTAAAAGATATGCTACCGATGTAAAATACCAACGGGGATTTTTTCGATACGTTACGAACGGATACCTTGACCGTTATTGTATCTGCGCTTAGTAAATCTTTCTTTTTGTTTGAGAGAAAGTCTGCAAACGATTCTCCGTTTCGATTGCGAAAATCGTTCTTAAAATTCGCGGTTGTCTTCTCAAAACAGCCCGAATCCCAACCTTTATTTTTTTCTTCGTCGGCGTTCGAGTTGAAACGCGCGTCGGAGAAGAAAATAATGGACGAATCGCTGTTTGAAAATACGCCGCCTTCTCGCCACATATAAATCTCAATCGAGAGCTGCAAATTCTTAGAAGGAATCGGTTGAGGGTATCGTTCGCGACCGACGAAGACGTTCATGACGTTCAATTTTTCGAAAGTGCTCAGAAATGTCTCGCTATTGAAGAATTTCTTTCCTAGCGCAAAACCGCCTTCGCCATAAAGTGCAACCTTGACGCTTCCACCAGTGTCTTCACGCCCATCTAAGCCTTTCTTGAGCGATTGTTTTTCTTTAATGCCCCAGGAATATCCAGAGTCCCAATTTTCAGTCGTGCCGACGCCAAACAAGACGAGACGAGGCAAATTTTTAACAAACTCCAAAGCCGGCGCGCAAGTATAAGGCTCTTGATAGTCTCCGCACTTTTTTGATCCACACTGTTTATCAATTTCGCGATTCGCCAGTAAACTCGGATAACAGAGCTTTTTTGCATTTCCAAAATCTTTATCGAGAAGTGCGTCTACGAATTTATTGAAATTTAATTCTCTCGTTCGACTTCTTGCTGCGTTCGGTTCGTCGCAATAAACGTTACATTTATCGTCGCGACAGCACTCGCCCCATTCTCCCCACGATCCGAATTCTGGTTCAGAACAGCTTTGTTCATCAGTTGAAAGCGGCGAAGTTGTTTTCAATTCTTTTGGAACTGATCTGGGCACGATTCGCACTAAATCAGATTGTGAGCACTCATTTTCGCTCAAGCGTTTCAGGAACTTATCGCCTCCGTGTTGAACAAAAAAATACGCCTCAGTCGCGCCAGCTTGTTTCTCTTCGATAAACTTGGATTCATCCGCGACGATATATATCGATTGATTACTATCCAAAACTGTGCCCGCCAAAAACGTGTAAACCTTTTTACCCGCACACGAAATCGAATACCCGGAAATATCTACAGCCGATTTAAATACGTTATGCGTTTGAATCCAGCCGCCGCCGGACTTTGCCGATACAAATTTCACGCTTACATTTTCGAGTATAGTTTGTTCAGGAATGGTTTTCGGAATCATATCGGAATACGTTTCGAACAACTGCTCGCGTCGTAATTTAACAGATTGCGTCAATAATTGCAATACCCCTTGATCTATCGATCCAGGGATATTCCATTTCTTCGCGTCGCGCTTCGCATCGTTTCTAATATTTTTGAGCGTTTTAGCAACATAGCTTTCGATAAAATTTGAGCCCAAAATATCGTTCATCAGGGTTCGTAAACGCGCAAAATACATCCTCCGCGTTCTCTCCGTTTTTAAGATGACGTTGACGAGTTCGTTAAAAGTGCTCTTTGCTTCTTGTTCTTCACGTTCTGAAATGAATATATCTTGCGGATGCTCGCTGTCACAATATAGCGGAGAGTTAAACTTTTCGCACGAAAGCACGCAGTACCTCGTACTTTTCGGAGAGCAGTCACGCGAAGGACAAAGCTCTACACCGTATCGGCTATCGGCCGGTAAAGCATCTTCTAAATCCCAAGGCAATCGACTCCAGCGCTTTGTCTTTGAATCAAAAAATACGTAATAGTTCTTCGCGCACCGGTCGTTGTTAAGTAGAATAGTCTGCGCAGCCATTTCGTTAATTACGGCGGGAACGTCTAAAATTCGAAACAAAATCTTTTCAGCGTAGATCTGTTGCGATGGATTCCCAGAAGTGGCAAAACCTTTCGCGCGTTTGATGTCCATCGTGAAGTCCCACAAATCATTAACCGTCTTTGAGTTATCCGGATACGATTTTCTCCAAATTTCGGGACAATAGCCATCGCGATCGACCCATCTTCGTGGCCAATCTGGTGTTGCCCATTGGCACGATGAGTACGAAAGGTTTGGCGCTCTTAAGTTAGAATACTTCCAGCTCACGGCTTTGTACAACGCGTTCTTTTCATCCCACATATTTCGACGTTTCAAGAACGTCTCGTCGATATGCTCCACGAAACTGAACAAGCCGTAATATTTCCCGTTAACTTGCATTTGAAGGTGGAACACTTGCGGAGCTGGAACTTCCGCAATTGACATGATTGCGTTCGCTAAATGTAAGCGCATGAACGTCTCTTCGCCCGGTTCTTGCCAATGTGAATTCAGATTAAACTCCTCCACCGCTGGCTCTTTCTCGTTCCATTTGAACTGTCTTCCTTTGAAATCAAACTTGAACTTGTGTTTTGGCCAATCCTTTGGTGGCAAATCGACTCCAACATTAACCTCGTCGCGTCCAGAACCACGACGTCGTATCTTTACGTTTTCATAAAACCTTCCGTCGAAGAAAACTTTCGCAACCGTTCCTTTATCGGTTTTCATATCGTTCTCGTTCGCACGCAATACGTGCAATATAGGAAGTGCCGTTTCTTTTTTCAGGTTTGGATCTACGACGATAGCCGCGTAATACGGATACTGACTGAGAGAAGTTTCGGATTTCGAAGAAGAATCTCCGTTTTCTTTCGGCGACCGCAAAGGCGCCTGCGACGACGAATCCTCGAGCCACGCCTCCGCGCGAAAGAGAACTACGTCTCCATTCCTCGCGCCAAGCTCGTTCTTCACGTTAACTGCAATAGAATATATGCCATCGTTCGCTTTTAAATCTGGCCATTGTCCATCATCGCGCATCTTCTCGAACTTTTCGTCCCTACTACTGGATCCAGTAGAAGTTCCGAGGACGTATTTTAAATACACTCTCCCTTTATATTGCTCGGCGTTCTCTAACTTCGCGCGAACGACCAAGTCCTCGCCTTCGCCTAGACTCTGCGTCCACGCGTTCTCCGAACTTTTCTCCTTCGAAACGTCCAAACTTGCAGAAACCTTCTTCGTCGTCTTCTTCTCGTTATTATTAATATCAATATCATCATTATTATTATTATTATTATTATTTTCTAAACCGAACGCTTCAGAGATCAAAAAGACGCAGATGATAAGAAACAAACGACATAAAAACCTCCCATTACTCGCACGTATTTTATTATCACTCATGTTTCCTTAGCCAGCGTTTGTTCCTTCTTTCTTCTTCTTCTTCTTCTTCTTCGCGCGCGCTGACTTTTTTTGTGATCAAAACTTTTTTATTTAATTTCTTTTTAAAACGTAAAACGAACGAGGTGTCTAAAAGAATTCCTCAGCACTTATTAATAGTCTCTATGCTGTCTAAAAAGAATTCCTAAGTGTTGTTGATGGTCTCTATGTCTAAAAAGAATTCCCTTGCTGGGGTTGCTGCAGACAAAACCACCAAAACAAACCACATCTTTCGAAAAGAAACAAAAACCGCACGCGCAGCAGAGACGCGCGGCCGAAAACGACGCACTCGCGACTACGAAAAACCCGAATTCAATCGACCGATCGCACGCGCACACGTATTATCACATCGCAAACGATTACCTATCACTAAATTAATAAAGAACTGGCGCGAAGAGAGCGAAAGCGGAAACCGGAAGAAGAAGAAAAAGAACGTTTCGAAATCGTCGTATTGTAGGGAAAAGGAACCGACAGCACTAACGCGCGAACAATGGTACGAGTTTCGATTCGTAGTAATCCTTAATAGAACGCGAATTGATTCGAGCGAACGAACGCGTGCGAATACATTCTTCAAGTCATCGATCGTTTGTTTTTCTTCGCGTTCGATCGTTTACTGGACCGCGCTTCTGCGTAAACCTCACTCGCGCGTGTCTGTTTTCAAGAGAACTATTCCTTCGTTTTTTACGCTTATTTTTATTTTCCTTCTTCGCGTGCGGTCTCGGTTAACGAAACAAAACAGCGCTTAAAAGGAACGAGCGTGCCAACGCAAGACATGGAGAGGTTCGCGGAACCAACGGATGAAGATAATGGCGCACAAATGTTCCATCAAGCGCAACAAGAACCGGATAGGAGGATGATGGAACATTCGAAGAGCCATCCGAGGATGTTGAAGAGTACGTTTTTTCTCTCTACTTGCTGTTTTCCAAAACAACAGGAGGGGAAGGTCGTTTTGTGCGAGCGCGTGAATCGGGTTTTTGATTTTTAGCAAGCGCGCGCGTTATTCTGTTACATTTAGTACATCAAAGCAACAACAAAAACGATGACGATGATGATGATGATGATAACGCTCTTTCTCTCTCTCTCTTTTACGCTCTCTGTCGCTTTACTATTGGCTGACTGTTAATACTCGTAAACAGGTAACGCGACGTCGCACGTATGGCCTTTAGGGGCGTTGGCGGAGCTCCTCGATAACTCGCAAGATCGCGAGTGCGGATCGACTCGCGTCGATGTCGATGCGTACTTATTGAACCCAAGATTAGATAAATTATCGTATTGTCTTTCCGTGCAAGACGATGGTGTTGGTATGGACCGCGCGAGATTGAATAACATGCTTTCGTTTGGGTTTTCGGATAAGGAACACGTCTCTGGGAACGTCGGGAGATTCGGTATTGGCTTCAAGTCTGGATCGATGCGTTTGGCAGACGATGTTCTGATTTTGACCAAACGTGAAGGTTTCGCGCACTGTGCGATGCTTTCGCAGTCGTTTTTGGATGCCATCGGAGCAGATGATATTCTGATACCGATGTTTTCGTGGCAAATCGCGGCGGATGGAAAGTACCACGCGACTGAGCCCGCGGATGCAACGGAATGGTCGTCAAATATGGCAATCATGGATAACTACTGTTTCACGAAATCAGAGCCAGAATTGTTGAAAGAAATGGATAAAATTAAAGGTACTCACGGTACTCGAGTTGTTTTATTCAACTTGAAAAAACGCGAAAGCGAGACTGAGCGCGACGGCGAGTACGAGTTCGATTTCTCAGTTTCAAACGATATTCGCATGCTCGGCGATACCGAAGATAAAAATAACCGCGGTTTATCGGCGTTAAATTCGGGTAGAAGACCTGTTTTTCAACAATATCGCGACGGTCAACAGGCTACGCTGGATGTGCCGGAAGATTATTCGCTGCGCGCGTACATGGAAGTCTTGTATTTACGACCGAGGTGCAAGTTCACTTTACGAGGCCAAGAGATTTCTCCTCGATGTCCTATCTCACGCTTAACGAAGGAGTATTACGTATTTCCAGAGTATAAACCGAAAGGCATGGTGCATGGTATGACCGTCCATTGTGGCTACATCGAGGAAAACTCGAAACTTTGCGGTTTTCACATTTATAACAAGAATCGATTGATTCGGTTGTATCAAAGATTCGCTTCTCAGCTCCAAGCAAATTGCATGATGAAGGACATGCTCGGGGTCGTCGAAGCGGATTGTTTAGAGCCTACGCACAACAAGCAAGCGTTTAAAGAGTCTGATATGGCGTACCATCGCATGAAGAAACACGTGACGCAATGTATGAACGACTATTATTTTGGCGTTCAAAATTTACGCTCTGCTGGGAAAAATGGCCGCGAACGAAACGTTGGCAAAGGGAAAACAAGAGCGAAAGGAGGATTAACGACGAGTAAAAAGCGCAAAAAAGCAGGTGTCGCTGACGAAGTCGAGGAAGACGTCGATTGGGACGATCAAAAGTTAACGAACGAGGTCAAGGCGAACAGACCGATCAACAGATGCAAACAGATTTTACAAAGAATCATGGCAGATAGAAACGCGTTTGCATTCCTCGAACCAGTTGATCCAATTTCTTTGGACATTCCGGACTATTTCGAAATCATCTCGCACCCGATGGATTTAGGAACAATATTCAAGAGGTTAGAGCCAACGGATGTTACAGGTGTCCCGCTCGAGACGATGTATTACACTGACCAAGAACCGGAAAAATTTGCGAACGATGTTCGCTTAGTATTTTCGAACGCGTTCACGTATAACAAACCGGAAGAGATGGTTTACGTTCAAGCGGAAAAAATGGCGCAACTTTTCGAGCGCGAATGGGTTTATAAATTTCCTGCTTCTGCCTACGGTGCCGGTGGTAATCTTCAACCTGATATGTTGAAGAACAAGATTAAAAACTTATTGGAAGAAGAAGAGAAGATTAAAAGGCAAAAACTTTCATCCGCCACCGACGGTACCATGATTAAGATTGAAGAAGTCACCACTAAACCGTTTAACCCGGACGATGAAACAGACGTGGACAAAGTAATCGCGACATACGACGAAGCCGCCAAGAGACATTGGATGTTAGCTCAAATCGAAGAAGTTCTCGAGATGAAGCAAAAGATGCGCAACCAATCGGCCATGATCCTCGAGCAACAATCGAGAATCGCCGCTCTCGACCAACTTCTTCAACAAACTCAGCAAAACTTGGACCTCCAGGGAGCACGAAAAAAAACGAGTAAGGGCAGTAAAATGAGCTCTGCCGAACACGAACAGTTCATGGCGCAATTAAACGACGCCCGAAAGCAAATTATGGACCAGAATGCGAAAATCCAAAAACTCAAAACCGCTGTGCAAGCAGCGAAAGATCAGAACGCCGCCCTCGTCGCCGCCGCCCAAAAACCTCAACCGCCGACAATCGTTGTACAACAACAACAACAACAACAACAACAACAACAACGAAAAGTTCTCGAAAGTGCGGCTGACACTGCTGGCACCGACACTCTAGTTCGCATGGACGAGAACTGCATCGGCGTCGAGAGCAAAGAATTACTCGCAGCGCTCCACTCCGCGACGGACAAACTCCAAAAGCAATACAGTTTATTGCAAGCCGTGCGTCAACGCGAAAAAGACCTCGAGCTGAGATTAAAAAATGAAGAAAATAAGACGAACATGATGAAGGCGATTTTCCAAACCGGTTTGGATAAGATTGAACATAAACAAGATTGACGCAACACATTAACGATGATATAATTATTAGACGCGATATAGACGAGAGGGGCAAAAATGATATTTAGAGATTTGATGACCACATTTGTATTCGAAAGAAGAATTGTTACACAAATTTTACGCACACACACACACCAAAATGCGCGAGCGCGAAGGATCGACAGAAGATAGAACGATCAGAACATCATCATCATCATCTTCTCATTCTCATTCTCATTCTTCGCTTCCATTCGCGCACTTATCGTTCTTCAAAGCGCTCACTTCTTCTTCTTCCAAGAATTCACCTAACGATTTGACTCAGAAAAACAACGAGCGAAGGGAACAAAAAATGATGAACGAGCAACGACAGGGGAACTGCTTCGCCTGTAAAATCGTAGGAGCCGCGGTGAGCGCGGTGGGATTATCCGCAGTCGCGTACGATCGAATGTACGGCCCTTTGCGACCACGACGGCATAGAATGTTTTATAATTTTATCGGTTTTGGGTTCGCATGTTTAGGGGTGTTACGATTGAACGACCTAACGCTCGACGACGTAGAGAGAATGGTAAGGAATGGTTTAAATAGATAGGTAGCTTAGGTAGATGTATAGATAGATGAATAGAGCAAATCAAACATCGTTGGATGAATAGAATATATATATATATATATATGTGTTACATTTACAACGCGCATCTAGTTCTTTCCGTCATTCGTATTTAGTTAAATCCATGTATTTGATTGGCGCGAACGTCATCCTGTGATGCGGACACGGACCGTATTTCTCGATCGCGGCACAGTGTGCCTTTGTGCCGTAGCCTTTGTGGTCTTTAAATCCATACTGTGGATATTCTTTGTCGATTTCTCTCATCATTCGATCTCTCGTAACTTTTGCGACGATCGAAGCCGTGGCAATACATTGCGATTTCGCGTCGCCTTTCACGATAGCTTCCGCTTTATCTTCCAAACCTTTTGGAATCTTGTTCCCATCGATTAATGCCCAATCTATTGGCCCACCAGGTAAAGTTTCCGTGCTCTTACGCATACATTCCATAGTCGCTTCGAGAATATTAATTTGATCTATTCTCTTCTCGTCGCAAATCCAAAAAGAAGTCTCGATCCTCTTATCGGCCATAATCGCTTCGTATAAAAGCTCTCGATCTTCCTCTGAGTTAATCTTCTTCGAATCATCAACACCTTCTATTTGCACGCCTTCTGGAAGTATGCACGCCGCAGCGATGACTGGCCCAGCTAACGGCCCTCTCCCGGCTTCATCTACTCCGCATATTCGCTTATACCCTTTCTCTCTTCTCGAATCTTCGTGATATTTCGTCGGCCCAGGCGCTTTCGCTTTCTTCTTCGGCGTTACGTCTAACTTCTCCGGTTTCTCGCGTTTTCGAGTCGATTCACGCGGTGACTTCGCGATGACCTCCTTTTTCGTCCTCGTCGTCTGCGTCTTATTTTTCTTTGTCGTCTGCGTCGTCATTTGTCCCTCTTCTTCTTCGTTACCGCGTTCTCGTTCGCTCTCCTCTCCTCGTGCTGCTCCTGTTCCAATCGCATCATCAGTCGTAACTTCATCAGTTGCTGCTTTCGAGGGTGTCTTCGTCTTCGCTTCCCCTTTCAACGCTTGCGAGTTAATGTTAACCCCTTTCGTTAAGAACATCGATAGAGATCTTTGCTTTTGGTCTCTCTCCATAACCTTCTTCTTCTTCTTCACCGGTCCCATGGTCGTATTCGTTACGATACTAATCGAAAACGGGAAATTAGTATCGGAAAACGTCGAAAAGCGAGGTGTTGATCTCTTCGAGGCGATGCGTTCAGAAGTAGTAGTAGTGATGAGTGAACCCGTTCTCGAGAGGACTCTCGTGACTGCGTAGTTCGTTACCGGCAATAGACTGGAGCAGCGCATCAATGGACGAATTGGAAATAATTAGAATCTCTACTGATGATGTCTTAACAAGGTCTAAAAAAAGTGGGAAGGCGCACGCGGAGAGAAGTGTTTCCCAGGTTTTGCAAAATGAAATAAAGAAAGATAATTTATTTTAAATCTTTACTACGACTCTGTGTTATTCTTCGTCTTGATCGTTATTTATTTATTCTTATTAACACTTATTGATGTGACGTTGGTGTCGGTATTGGTATCGTCGATTAAAGTTTTTACGATTTACGTTTGCGCTCGAGCGGCTTA
>ERZ889217.1199-NODE-1199-length-13653-cov-15.293646_pt1 | contig 13653 bp, 12 predicted proteins | sample MGYA00521098_ERZ889217 | MGnify/ENA primary metagenome ERZ889217 (study PRJEB32303, sample SAMEA104408613) | aquatic metagenome | biome: Brackish water; feature: Pelagic; material: water | place: Baltic Sea | collected 2014-06-10T22:04:00 | depth 2,362 m ...
TGGGCGGCATGGGCGGCATGGGCGGCATGATGTGAGCCCGTTGCCCGTGGTCGGCCTCAGGTTTGATTCAGGTTTTCTCACTCACTTTTCGGAGACTTCAAAAACGATGGCAGCCAAGAACCTCAAGATCCGTCCGCTCGACGACCGTGTGGTCGTAGAACCCGTCGAAGCCGAGGACCGAACCGCGGGCGGAATCGTTCTGCCCGACTCGGCCAAGGAGAAGCCGCAGCGGGGCCATGTTGTGGCGCTCGGCCCGGGCCGGATGCTCGAGAACGGCCAGCGTTCCCCACTGGCGGTGGCGGTGGGTGATGAGGTGATTTACGGCAAGTACTCGGGCAGCGACATCGAGGTCGATGGCCACGAGGTAAAGATCCTCCGCGAGAGTGACATTCTCGCCAAGGTTCTTTCGTAGTCGCGATAAGGCCCATGTGTGGCCTTCGTCGTCTGGTCGGCCGTGGGGAATGCCATGACGTTCCCCGGGCCGACGGCGTCGCCGATCGCGACGTTTGATCTGACCGAGTCAACTGTTCTGCACTGAACCAGCAAACGCCTTTCGAGGAGACCCAAGTCGTGCCCAAGCAACTGATGTTCGACGATTCAGCCCGTGCCAAACTTCTCAAGGGCGTGGAGAAACTCGCTGGAGCCGTCGCCGTAACGATGGGACCGACCGGTCGCAATGTCATCATCGACAAGTCGTTCGGGGGCCCGACCGTGACCAAGGACGGCGTGACGGTCAGCAAGGAGGTAGATCTCGAAGACGCCTTTGAGAACATGGGAGCGAAACTGGTCAACGAAGTCGCCTCCAAGACCTCCGACTTGGCTGGTGATGGCACCACGACCGCTACCGTGCTGGCCCGGGCGATCTTTCGTGAGGGCACCCGCAACGTAGTCGCCGGAAGCAATCCCACCGCCGTCCGCCGCGGGATCGAGAAGGGTGTGGCGGCGGCCGTCCAGCGGCTGATGGAGTTAGCCCGCAAGGTGGAGCGTCCTGAGGAAATTGCCCAGGTTGGAGCGATCAGCGCCAACAACGATCGGGCGATCGGTGACCTTCTGGCGCAGGCGTTGCAGAAGGTCGGCAAAGATGGCGTGATCACGGTTGAGGAGGGCAAGACGACCGAAACCGAGGTGCGATTCGTCGACGGGATGCAGTTCGACAAGGGATTTGTTTCCCCCTACTTCATCAACAAGCCGGCCGAGATGGAGTGCCAACTGGAAGACGCCCTGATTCTGATCCACGAGAAGAAGATCTCGAATCTGCGGGACCTGCTCCCCCTTCTGGAAAAGGTAGCCCAGTCGGGTAAGCCGCTGCTGATCGTCGCCGAGGATGTTGATGGCGACGCCCTCACGGCGTTAGTCGTCAACAAACTTCAGGGAGTGCTCAAGGTCTGTGCCTCAAAGGCCCCGGGCTTTGGCGATCGCCGGAAGGCGATGCTCAACGACATCGCGACGCTCACCGGAGGTACTTTGATCAGCGAGGACCTGGGGCTCAAGCTCGAGAGCCTTGACCTCTCCCATCTTGGCAAAGCCAAGCGGATCACGGTCGACAAGAATGAGACCACGATCGTGCAGGGAGCCGGGAAGCAAGAAGAGGTGCAGGCCCGTGTTCAACAGATTCGCTCCCAGATCGAGAACACGGAGAGTGAGTACGATCGAGAGAAACTCCAGGAGCGGCTGGCCAAGCTGTCCGGAGGGGTGGCGATCGTGTCGGTTGGGGCCGGGACTGAGGCTGAAATGAAGCAGAAGAAGGCCCGGGTAGAAGACGCCCTCCACGCGACCCGGGCGGCGGTCGAGGAAGGGATCGTGCCGGGCGGTGGTGTGGCCCTGCTCCGCTGCCGAGAGGCGGTTGAGAAGGCTCGGGCTCAGGCCAAAGGCGACGAAAAAATTGGCGTCGACATCATCCTCCATGCCCTGGATGCCCCAATTCGACAGATTGCCGAGAATGGCGGGATCGACGGGGCCGTGGTGGCCGATGAGGTGCTCGGTAAGGATCTGAACATGGGTTACGACGCCAACAAAGGCGAATACGTCGATATGCTCAAAGCCGGGATCATCGATCCGGTCAAGGTGGTCCGGGTGGCCTTGACGAATGCCGCCAGCATCGCCGGGTTGCTGCTGACGACCGAGGCCCTGGTTACGAATCTCGACAAGGAAGACGCCAAGAAGCGGAAGATCGAAGGCAGCGTCCGGTAGCACCGGGCGGCTGCTGCCGTGCTCGAGTCCGGCTCTCGCCTTCGGGGTCCGTCTGCAATGATCGACCAACGCTGTTATTACGAGGTGCTCGGGATCGACCGGCGAGCGACGTCCACCGAGATCACGGCTGCCTACCGCAAACTAGCGATCCGATTCCACCCCGACAAGAATCCGGGGGATGCCGAGGCTGCGACCCGGTTCAAGGAAGCAGCTCGGGCTTTCGAGGTACTCTCCGACGGCGACCTCCGCGGCCGGTACGATCGGTTCGGGCATGCGGGCGTGGAGGGGGGGCGACGGCATGAATTCAATGACATTTCCGACGTCTTCGAAGCTTTCGGTGACCTGTTCGGGGGCGGGGTCTTCGGTGAGGCCTTCAACGGTGGACGGCCGCGGGCCTCTCGCTCACGGAAGGGACGCGATGTCTTCTGCCAGGTGACGTTGTCGCTGGTGGAGGCAGCTCGCGGAGCCACCAAGACGGTTGAGTTTGACCGGCATGAAACCTGCGCGGCCTGTGATGGTACTGGCGGCCGCAAGGGTACGAAGCCCCAGAGTTGCGACTACTGCGGTGGCCGCGGCCAGGTGATTCAGTCAGCCGGGGTGTTTCGGTTGCAGACGACCTGCCCCGCCTGTCGAGGCGCCGGGTCGGTGATCCGTGAGCGGTGCGGGGAATGTGGCGGTGATGGCGCTACTGAAGAGCATGTTTCGCGGAGGGTCACCATTCCTGCCGGCGTCGATCGGGATGTGCGAGTGCGGCTAGCGGGCGAGGGTGAGCCGGGCGGCAGCGGCGGCCCTCCCGGCGACTGTTATTGTGTCATCGAGATCGAGGAGCATCCGTTTCTCGTGCGTGAGGGTCGTGATCTTCACTGCGAGGTGCCGGTGAGTTTCTCCCAGGCGGCCCTCGGTGCTACGGTGGAGGTGCCTACCCTCGATGGTCCCAAGCCACTGGACGTTGTCCGGGGCACCCAGCCGGGCGACGTAATTCGTGTCCGGGGCCTCGGAATGCCGGAGGTTCGCGGCCGGGGAGTCGGTGACCTTCATGTCCATGTCCACGTCGAGGTTCCCAAGGCCCTGTCGCCGCGTGCCGAGGAGCTGCTGCGGGAACTCGCGGCCGAGGAGCACGCAACCGTCACGACCAAGCGATCATCATTCTTTAGCCGGCTTGCCGAGTACTTCTCGGGCAAAGAGATTGCGGCAGATGGTGACGAGCAGAAGTCCGATCAGTCCGAGGAGGCATGATGATGGCAGGCGACGAGCCGCAGGAGGAGTTGGAAACCGGGACCGAAGCCGCTGAGGTTGGGTTTGAGGAAACCTCGAGGCAGGCGGGCGGGGATCTCTCCGAACTCCAGGATCGGGTGCTTCGGCTCCAGGCCGAATTGGAGAACTTCCGCAAGCGCGCCCGGCGGGAATACGACGAGGCCCAGCGGTATCGGGAGATTGACCTCCTCCGCGACCTCCTTCCGGTGCTCGACAATATCCATCGGGCGATCGAAGCCGCGGACAAGAGCGACGATGTCGCAGGGCTCAGGGCAGGTTTCCGAATGACGGCCCAACAGATTGAGAAACTGCTCGGCAGCCATGGCTGTGCCACGATTCAGACCGACGGCGTGTCCTTCGATCCCACGGTTCACGATGCGATCATGCAACAGGCCGTTCCGGGTGTGGCCGCCGGCACCGTGGTAGCCACCGCCAGCCGCGGCTATCGGCTCCACGACCGAGTGGTCAGGCCCGCCCAGGTGATCGTGTCCAAGGAGGAATGAGGGATGCCCACCTACGACTACCTTTGTGATGGCTGCGGCCACGCGTTTGAGCTGTTTCAGTCGATGACCGATTCGGTCAAAAAGACCTGTCCGAAGTGTGGCAAAAAGAAGCTCCGGCGGCTGATCGGGGCCGGCGGCGCGATCGTGTTCAAGGGCTCAGGCTTCTATAAGACCGACTACCGCAGCGAATCCTACAAGAAGGGCGCCGCGGCCGATTCCGGGAGCGGGAAGTCGGAAGGCAAGAAGACTGATAGTAGTGGCTCCGGTCCGAAGGGCTCGGGAGAGGGTTAGGTCCATGCCCCGCTGCCCAGTCTGCGACGCGTCGGTAAGCCTCGAGCAGACGCCAACTGTCCCGTTCTGTAGTGATCGCTGCCGGCTGGTCGATCTGGGCCGCTGGCTGGACGAGGCCTACGGGACACCCGCTCCTGCCTCCACCGACGAAGGGGACCCCGAACTGCTCGATGATGGTGAAGGCTGACGGCAGAACCGCCGGAGGCTTATACTCCTGACCCCCGCGGGTTGGCCGCGAAGTTTTTTCGCCCAGGTGATCCATGCCCAACGACAACGGTCCGACCGGAGGTATCGTTCATGAAATCCGCTGGAGCGATGCCCTCCCCTGGTGGATCCTGTTTCGGGCTGCAGGCGCGGCATTCTCACCGACGGTGATCCTGCTGGCCGCGCTGGGTGCTACGGCGGTATGGGCCGGCTGTTCGGTGGCCGATCGGCTCGGACTGGTCGCGCCCGTTGGCTCGCTCGCGCTGGCCGCTCAGGCGGATGGGATCTCCCTGGTTTCTCCCGACGGTGGGCCGATGGCGTCTTCGGACCCGCTCGCGCCAACCCAGTCATTGCTCCCCTGGGTGCATGAGGCAGTGGGTCGATTACCCGTCGGCATCCGCTCGGCCTTCAGGCTGCTCGTGATTCCGTTTTCTCCCGCAGCCTCGGTGGCCGCGGTGGCGGCGGCAGCCGCTCGCATCGGCTGGTTTGTGCTCGTGTGGGCGATCTTCGGCACGGCGATCACGCGAACGGTCGCCCTGAAACTCGCCGGGGAGGAGCCACCTGGTCCGGTCGGGGCGTTAGCCTACGGCGCGCGGAAGTGGCCACCCGCCCTCAATTCGGTCTTGTTTGTGCTCATCGGAATCGCTGCGTTGAGCATTCCAGGAGGCCTGCTGGGCCTGGCGATGCGGACGGAGTGGGGGCTGGCCTTCGCCGCTGTCGTCTGGCCGCTGGTGCTGCTGGGCGCCGTGGTGCTGGCGATTCTGGCCATCGGTGTGGCGGCTGGTTGGCCACTGATGGTGGCCGCGGTGGGCGTCGAGCGCGGGGACAGCTTTCAGGCGATCTCGACCGCATTTTCCTATCTTTACCAACGTCCATTGCACTACGCCTTCTACTTTCTCATTGCTGCGGTTGTGGCCGTGCCGACGCTGGCGGTTGCGGGGTTGTTTGCCGATGCCATCGGCGGCCTGGCGATGTGGGCGGCAAGTTTTGGGATGGGGCATGAGCGCACGCAGTCAGTGCTCGATGGACTTGCCGGGGCTGGGCCGCTGGCGGAGAGTTGGGCCCTCCAGGTCCTGCGGTTCTGGAGCCGCGGCCTGGCGAACCTGCTCGGCTCATTTGGCTGGGGTTATTTCTGGGCGATTGCCACAGCCACCTATCTGGTGCTTCGGCAGGATGTTGACGGCACGCAACTCGACGAAGTGGTACTGGATGAACCTGGCAGCGGCAGCGACTCGGCCAAACCCGAGGAGTCGGCCGTGACGCCCGCCTAAGGCCGCGATCGGCGCGAGACTTCAGCGGCGATCTGCTTCAATCGGCTGGCCGCCAGCGGCGGAGGAGTCCGGCGAAGCCACCGAGCAGTTCGCCGCGGCTTACGACGTCGTCGGCCCCGGCATCGCGGGCGAGGGCCAGTCGCTCCTTGGCCACGTGCGGTCCGAATGCCACGATCGTGGCAGCTCGCCCCTCGGCCTGGTTGCGAGTCGTGACGGCTGTCCGAGCTCGGGTCACCACCACCGCGGGATCTTCCACCAGGGCCTGGAGGTCGAGGAGCACCACATCGAACGGACCTCCGTGGGGCATGTCACCGAGGTGTCTGAGCGTCTCCAACGAAGCGCCCGCCTCATGGCAGAGGCCGGCGATCCGGCTCGTGGCCATCAGGTCGGGTGACACGAGGAGGATCTTGAGATCGGCTGTCACGGCTGTGCGACCTACGGGACGTGCGAAAGGAATCCGGGCAAACTGAAGTTTCCGTTATCTTCGGCCCGGTGTCCATGGCGATCGCACGTGTTGGCGGCCTCTGGCGGCGTGAGGCAGGTCCGTTGGGTTGAGATCGGTATCGGTGGAGGCTGCGGTTGGAGATGGGGTTCCGGTTTTTCTGGTCGAGGTGGGCATCAGCGCCACGTGGTCCCGCGGCAGCCCCAAGGCGTCGGTGACGAGTTGGCGGAGGTCAGCTGGATAGAACACACGAACCTCGGGCGAGTACGCCACAAAGCCGACTACACCGCCTCGGGGCCACGGACGGCTCGGTAGATCTGGATCGCCTCGGCCATCGGCAGCGTGAACAACCGACCCGCGAGGCTTTCCCCGCTGGCAGCGAGCACCGCGGCTATCGCCCGGGTGGTCCGATCCACGAAGTCATCGTTGACGGCGATCTCCAGTGTCACCTCTTGGACCAGGCTGCCGTCGGCGGCTCGCCCCTGGGCATCACAGATCGTGAGCCGTGTCACCTCTACGGCCGCCAAGCCACGCCGCACACTCTCTACCTGGCTCGGCCTCAGCACGGCGAGGATCAGACGCATCAGAGAAAGGCTTCCGCGGGGTTCGCAGGCATTTGATTGAGGCAGCCGCCGTGGCGCAGGGCTGAAAACGGCTTGTTCGGCAGAACGTCAGGGCCGGGCCAACTCCAGGCTGGCGTCGAGCACCTTCCCAATCCGCGCGTGGAGCGCGGCGAGATGTGCCTGCGACGTGGGGTCGAGCCTCGCGCCGGCGGCCAGCAGCGTCGCGATCTCGCCATCAATCGTCCGGAGCTGGGCCTCGGCCAGGGCCTGGGCGTCGGGGTTTGCGGCTCCTCCGCCGAGCGCGATCCCGGCAAGCCGGGTCACGTAGGCCCGCTGGAGTCCGCGGCGGAGGCTCGAAACCGCCGGCTTGGTTGCGGAGAATTCCGCCCCTGGAGGCGGAAGCTGGTGGACCTCGGCCATGATGGTGCCGGAGAGCGCATCGAGGAGTTCGGCGGTCGTGAAGGGTTCGGTGTCGGCTGCTACCTTCAACTCGCTGTCGCGGATCCGGGCCAGGATGGTGGGGTCGAGAAGCCGACCGAGCACTCGGTCTTGCCACATCAGGATCGCCTCATGGACAGGGTAGTCTTCGCGATCCACTTCCGTCACGCCCCAGTGCGACCAGCGAGTGGCCGCCAGCTCGTTGTAGAGCTCGGGCGGGAACGAAAACGGTTCGGCGCTGAACATCTCGTCGGCCAGCAGCTTCACGGCCGCCCGCTGCTGAGCGGCATCGACGACCCGGAATGGAGGCGGGGCGTTGGCGTCGCCGCGATGGCTGCGGGAACCGTGGAGGCCGCCCACGAGCCGAGCTGCGTTGTACATCGCCTGGCCCCGGGCCGAGAGCAGAACCCCGAAGGCCTGCCGCACCCGCTCGTAGCCGCCTCCCGAGCCGTCGGCCTCGCGGGCGGTCATTCGGTCCGCGATCTTCGGCATCACCTGAGCCACAAGCTCGGCCCGGGCTCGGGCGAACTCGAGCGGGTCGGCTCCGAGATCAAACCGGTTTGAGAGCGGGTCGGGGTCCGCCCACTCGCTGTCTTCGTCAGTGGCGTAGGCCAGGAGGGGCTCGCCGCTGCGGCCGGCGATCTTTTCAAGCTCGGGCCGTTCGGCCTCGGAAGAGTTACCGGTGAGCGGCTTGTAGCCGTACTCGATCGCCCAGATGTCATAGGGACCGATCTTGGCGGCATAGTAGTCGCCCTGGGTACGGTCTCGGGGCATGATGTTGGCCGGGAGGTAGTCCATTACGCTCGTACTCGCGCCCGAGACCGAGGTCTTGGAGACGTCGTTGATGTCGGCCAGTGAGAGGTGGGCGCTGCCCTTGAAGTTGTGCCGCAGGCCGAGCGTGTGCCCCAACTCATGCATCGCGACGAGCGTCAGGCCCTGGAGCACGAGCCGTTCCTTCTCCTCCTCGGTGAGCCCGTGTGGGGCCGTCACCGCCAGCGCTGTGGCAGCCAGGGCTGTCTCACGGGCATGTCCCTCGAACAGCCGGCAGCCGGGACCGCAGGCTCCTCTGCCGTGGCCGACCGGAGCCCCAGGGCCGCCGCCGGTCAGTAGGGCCACCGACTCGGGAGTGAAGGTTTCATACTGTTGTCGCCAAAACTGAAGAAAGTCGGCGTCGAAGATGATGTCGGCATCGAGGATCTGGCCGGTCCGCGGGTTCACCCTCGAAGGCCCCATAGCAAAGCCCTGACCGGCCGTGATCCAGCGGAAGGTGTTGTAGTTGACGTCTTCCGGATCCCAGTCGGTCACGTCGGGCTGCTGCCGAACCTCGATCGCGTTGGCGAACCCGGCCTGCTCGAAGGCTTCATTCCAGGATTCGATACCTCGCCGAATCGCCGGCCGGTAGCGGAAGGGCACGGTCTTCTCAATCCAGAACACAATCGGCTTCTTGGGGGGCGAGACGGCTGCCTTGGGATCGGCTTTTTCCAGGCTCCAGCGGTTGATGTACCGCACAAAGCGATCCTCATCGACCTGCTGCGAGAAGTCTTTGAGGGCGGTGACGAAGTAGCCTACTCGGTCGTCGGCCAGTCGCGGCTGGTACGAGCTTTGCGGCAAGAGGCTGATGGAGTAGTGGACGTTAATGGTCACGCCGCGCGAGTCGGGCACCGTGTCGAGGGTGGTGGCCCCGCTCGAGCCGTAGGTCGCCGCCACCTCGAGTTCCACGTTGTCCGGGAAGGCCTTGATTCGGCTCCAGGTGGAGCGGTCGCGGGCGAAGGAAAAGCCGGGCAGTTCGGCCGCAATTCGGGGCAGGTCGGTGAGGAAGATGGCGCCCAGGTCGATTACCTGCCCGCCCGAAGGACCTGTCGTGAAGATCGGCAGGGAAAATAGAATGCTGTCGGTGTAGGCAAGATCCACCGCCTTCTGCTCAGGACTGCCCTTGGCGGCGAAGAATCGGACGTTGCGGCGGATCACCTGGATCGCGTCGTTGACCTTGCGAAACTGCCACACCCAGTCGTCGCCGAAACCGAGGCTCATGCCTCCCAGGAGCGAGCGGTCGCCAATGCCCTTGGAAATGCTCGTGAGCACGAAAAAATCCTTGCCCAGGAGCGACTCGGTGAGTTCCGCGTAGAGCTTGTCGTCCTTCTGCCAGAGCGTGATCAGACCGGGAATCTTCGTCGCGTCTTTCAGAGCCACCGCAAACGGCGGCTTGCCCCCCTTCTGCTCGACCGGGCCGGCGGGCTTGGATTCCTTGGCCGACTCGTCGGCCGGAGCCTCCACGGTTGCTGGACTGGCTTCCTTGCTGGCCGCCACAGCCTCACGTGCCAGGGCCGCCGGGCCGACAAAGCCTGCCAGCAGGAGCGCCAACAGCGGCGTCGGGATCATCTGTCCCAGAAACCGGGGCAAATCAGCGGAGAAAGCCGGCGGCCATGCAACCATCAGGAACACCCTTTCAACAGGGACCGAGCCAAGCGAAAACTCGCCAAGCCATCTGTTGGAAGGGTAGCATCGCCTGGGTGCAACGGCCAATTTCCCCGGGGAATGCGTCAATGGATGGCGATCTGCGAGCGGTTTTCGCTGCAGAGCCGCCGGTGGCCATTGGCCACCTGTCCCGCCGGTGGCTCTCGGCCAGTCAGGTTCAGCGGCCGCTCGCACGAGGCTTCAGCGGCGCAGACGTCTGGCTGGTTGAGGAGGCCGGCAGCCGCTTCGTGCTCAAGATGTTTCCCCCGGGAACGACTCCGGAGCGGGCCAGGTGGATCCATGCGCAGATGCTGCGGGCTCGCGCCGCGGGCCTGAGCGAGGTACCCGCCCTGCAGTTCACGGAGACTGGCGATTCAATCGTCGTGGCCGACGGCTGCCTGTGGGAGTTGATGTCGTTCGTGCCCGGTCACCCCGCTTCGCAGCCGACGGCAGCCCAGATTGCGGCTGCCCTGACGGTGCTGGCCAGGCTGCATCAGGCCGGGGCCGAGCCGGTTGGAGCGGGGGAATCCGCTGCGATTCGGCAGCGGGTGGCCGTAGCGCAGCGCATGCTTGAGCGGCCCTGGGCGGAGCTCCTGGCCAACACCTCGTCGCATTCGGCGGCACCTGGGCAAGTGTCGTTGCAGCGGGCTGTGCGGGAGCGGCTCGCGGGCGTGGTCAGCGCCTGGGATCAGAAGCCTCGTCGTCGCTGGCTGGTCGCCGTCGCCGAGATGGCACCCCACACCGTGTCTGGGCAGTGGGTGCTGCGAGACATTTGGAGCGACCATGTGCTGTTTTCTGCCGCTTTGCCGCCACGCGTGGCCGGCCTGATTGACTACCACGCCTCCGGGATCGACACCGCCGCCACGGATGTGGCCAGGCTGCTGGGGAGTTGGATCGATGCCGAGGCTGTTCAACCAGCCTGGTGGGAGGCCCACCTGGTAGACTATTGCTGCGTGAGTCCGCTGCCGGTGCGCGATCAGGCTCTGATTCCCTTTCTCGCAGCCAGCGGTGTGGTATTCGGGCTCGACAACTGGTTTCGCTGGACGCTGGAGGAGGGGCGGCAGTTTGGGTCTTCCACACGGGTGACAGGCAGGATCGATCGCCTTGTGAAGACGCTGCCAACGGCGTTGAACATGCTGGATGGGTGGGCGATGGACCGGGTTTGACCGCGGAAAAGTGCAGTTCGTAGACTTTCCTCGTCGAAAGAAACCCATGGATCTGGGTTGCGTGTGTGCTGCCCGCTCATCGGCGGCACAAAGCCTCTGGATGATGGACCGTCATGAACATCATGAACATGAAACTCGCCCGGGCCAGTTGCTGGTTGTTGGCTGTCTCGCTGGCTTCGGGCTGGTCGGGATTCCCACTTGGTAACCGGGGCGGGATCGCCTTGGCTGAGGATCTGGCTGGACGACGAGGCGGCCTGGCCGCTGCCGGGTTTGACCCACTGGCTGACGTGGCGTCTGAATTGGGTGAGCCTGTGGCCGTCGATGCGGTCATCGAGCCAGGGAAGAATGGCGGCCCCGACATCCTCGCCATCACCCTGGTCATCGAAGACGGCTGGCACCTCTATTCCGTGACCCAAAAGCCGGGCGGCCCGTTGGCCACCCGAATCACGGTGAGCCCCGATTCACCGCGGCAGATCACGGGGGCGTTTGTGCCTGCTGAGCCGCCCCATGTGCGGACGGTCGAGGATGTGCCCGCGTGGAAGGGGCTGCCGATCGAGGAGCACGCCGGCGAGGTGACCTGGCGTGCCCCGCTCGCCGCCGGGAGCGGGGCGGCGGAAGGTGGAGTGCGAGTCCAACTCTGCCAAGATACAGCCTGCCTGCCTCCGCAGACGTTGAGGTTTACGGCTGAGGCAGCGGTGGTGGCTTCGCCGGTCCCGACTGGCCCGGCGCCGACTGGCCCGGCCCCGGCAGTCGTGACTCACGGGCTGGAACGCACCCATGCCCGGATTGAGGCGGGGTTTGCCACGGGTGAGGGCGAAGCGCCCCGGCTCATGGTCCGGCTAGTGCCCGAGGCGGGCTGGCATCTCTACCGTCCGGCTGATTCGGCCGAGACCGAGGTCGGCCAGGGGAAGCCAACGCTCGTCGCGGGTGACGCGACCCAAATCGTCGGCGTGTCGGCGACAGAGATCACGCTGGCCGAGTCTCCGGAACTCGCCGCGGCCGGGGCCGTCGAGGGACCGGTGACGCTCCAACTCCTGCTCGCGAAGGGCACGGGTCAGGGAGAACTTGTCGAGGCTGTGATCGGGTTTCAGACCTGTAGCGACACCACGTGTGATCCCCCGTCGGCTGTCAGATTGCTACTCGATCCCGCTGCCACCGATCCGAACGAGGCAGTCGGATTCGAGCCAGCCAAGTACGGTGAGGCGGCCAAGTCGCCGCTTGCCTTGGCTGTCGCCGCGGGGAGTTCAGGTCCTGCCGGGAGAGTCGCCGTCGCCGAAAAGCCAGCGCTGGATATCACGCTGCCGGCGGTGGCCGCAACTCCCGCCACGCTCTCGCTGCCTTTGGTTCTCGGCATGGGCCTGCTCGGCGGCCTGATCCTCAACCTGATGCCGTGCGTGCTGCCTGTATTGGGATTGAAGCTGATGTCGTTCGCCCAGCAGTCAGGCCGGGCCCGGCAAGAAGTTTTCTTGATGAACCTCTGGTACTGCGCTGGACTGTTCGCAGTCTTCTTCGCGCTCGCGACGGCGAGCGTGGCGGCCAACATCGGGCTGGCCAGTTCCAACCTCGGCTGGGGGCAGCAGTTTGGCTCGGTGCCGTTCAAGATCGGGATGCTCGGCGTGGTATTCGCCTTCGCCCTGTCTTTTTTGGGCATCTGGGAGCTACCCATTCCGGGCTTCATCGGCGAAAAGGCGGGCCATGTGCAATCGCAGGAAGGGCCGGTGGGCGCGTTCTTGAAGGGAGTGCTCTCGACGGTGCTGGCGACGCCCTGCAGCGGGCCGTTTCTGGGACCGGTGTTCGGGTTCACGCTCGGCCAACCTACCGCCGTGACCTACGCCGTGTTTGGCTCGATTGCCCTGGGCATGTCGTTGCCGTATCTCGTCGTCGGCATGTTTCCCAGCCTGGTGAAGTTCCTGCCCAAGCCGGGTGCGTGGATGGCTACTTTCAAGGAGGTTCTGGGATTTGTCATGCTCGGCACTGTCGCCTACCTCTTCTATCTCCTGCGGCAGCAGCCGGACTGGTTCGTGCCCACCTTTGTGATGCTGGTCGGAATCTGGATGGGCTGCTGGTGGGTGGGGCGTGCCCAGGAGACGACCGGCATGGCGAGTTTTGGCCGCTGGGTCCAGGCGGTGACGCTCGGTGGGATCGTAGCCCTGGCCGGCTTCTTCTGGCTTGGACCCCGGGAGTCGTTGATCCGCTGGGAAAAACCCTTCACTCCCGCCCGGCTGGCCGAACTCCGCCAGAACGGGATGACGGTGATGGTCGATTTCTCGGCAGACTGGTGCCTCACTTGCAAGGCGAATCTGCAATTTGCGATTGAGACCGACCGAGTGAAGTCGACACTCTCGAGAAACCGAGTCGTGCCGGTGCTGGCCGACTGGACAGACGGCTCCGAAGAGATCCGTGAGGCGCTCGAACGGCTTGGGAGCCGCTCGATCCCCGTGCTCGCGATCTATCCATCGTCGAAGCCCGGCGAGACGCTTCCCGATCCGATCATTCTCCGAGATCTGTTGAGCGAGTCGCAGGTGCTGGCCGCTCTGGAAGAGGCCGGCCCCTCCTGCTGCCCGCCCCCGGAATTGCGGGCGGCATCAACACCGACCTCGCCTGGGCGGTAGAGCAGATTTGATCACCCTGGCCGCGGACTCGGACTCGGTCTCGTCGTGGATGTGCGTGTGCGTGTGATGGCCGGAGGCTCGGGGGTCGGCGAACGCTCGCGGAGCATGGGGCGTATCCTCGCCCGCGACGCGACTTTCGCCGCCCCCGAGCCGGCGCAGCTGAGTCGACCCTAAAGACCTCTGCCCCAGCGTTGACCCAAGGCTCGGGGATCGGCGAACGCTCGCGGAGCATGGGGCGTATCCTCGCCCGCGACGCGACTTTCGC
>ERZ889217.1201-NODE-1201-length-13641-cov-107.495731_pt1 | contig 13641 bp, 17 predicted proteins | sample MGYA00521098_ERZ889217 | MGnify/ENA primary metagenome ERZ889217 (study PRJEB32303, sample SAMEA104408613) | aquatic metagenome | biome: Brackish water; feature: Pelagic; material: water | place: Baltic Sea | collected 2014-06-10T22:04:00 | depth 2,362 m ...
CGCCACAGTTGTCGTCACCAAGGAGTCTGGCGACCGGATAAGATTCAACACAACAAAAGGCGGAAGGTACACCCTGCTGCCGCGATAAGACCTGGGCCCGAGAGCGAGGTCATGGACGACTCCGCAGACAGACCCCGCGGAGCACCGCAGAGGGCGACTCGAAGAGTCTGCTCACCGGTGGCTCGCCACCCTCGCCAGTACGGCTTCGCTCAGTGCTTCACGCCATGGGCCTCGGGGCGGAGGGCGGATGGCAGGTAAAGCGGGTGGACCGGAGTGCCATCCTGGGCGAGCCGAAGATGACAAAGTCCCGGATGATGGCCAAGCAGACCGACCACCTCCGCTCCCCTCGCCCGCAAGGCCTTCGGGGGTTTTCCGTAGGCCAGCACAACCGTCTTTGCTTCCGCGGCCATGGCCAGAATCATCCGGTCATTTTGCGGACCGACCGGATCATCCACCTCGAGCAACCGCCTTTTGTCCGTCGCGCGGTAAGCGTGCACATTGCCGACCAGCTGCCCACCGTAACCCCAAGCGCGCGCGAAAGTTCCGGTCTTCCGCAAGGTCGGGTCGCTGTACTCCACGCAGGCCACGCTGGGATTCATGAGAAGCCAAAGGACGAGCGGCTTGGCCGGATCCCAGATTTCCCTCAGCTCGTAGCGGTATTGCTGGCAGGGCGAAAACACCGCCTTGATCACCGAATCGGCCGGCCAGGCCGGACGCGATTTGCCGCCCGCATCGTGTGGTTTAACGGGGTGTGTCATGCGGCGACCCGTAGAATTGCCAACCTCCCTTGGATTTCAAGCCAACCCTCACACCGCGCAGAGTCCGGAGGTCGAAGAGGATTCAAGCCAGGCCGAGAATCCAACCTTCCAACTGGGCCAGCTTGCGCTCCTCCGGCCGCAGTTCGGGATGAAAATAAGCGGAAAGCGTCTGGTTAGCATCGCTCTCCTGCATCCAGCGGGCCACGCTGTAAGCGTCATGCTGGTGCGGATTGCGCTTTTCGATCGGAAACAGGCGGCTGCAAAGGGCCGGATAAGCTTCGGCTATAACAGAGCGGCCCGCGGGGGGCGTCCATCCGTCAAAGGGCCAAAAATGTACCCCCGCGCCAAGTTGCTGGCGTAAATAGCGCAGCCAAGGGAGACCGGCATGGGTCGATTTGGCCACACTACCTTGCACGTCAAAATGAAAGACCGACTTGGCACGGCACCGCTCTTCGGTCATCCGCCGCCAGCGAGCATTCCCGGACCGCGCGGCGCCCCGGCCGTGCCAACCTTGGCGGACGAAATCAACATAAAGATGGTCGCCGTCGGTCGGCCAATGGTCATGGAAGTCGTCGAGAAAGGCAGACCAGTCGGGAGGAAGCCGGTATGCCTCGAAATAGCGCAGCGGAAAGGAAAAGGCGTGATCAAGGCCCACGCACGTTGGCGGACCATGGCGAAGTGCTGCGGCCAGCCACTCGGCCAGACCGCGGCGCGTCCAATACTTCCGCGGGCTGGGCGGCGGTGGGATTTCAACCGGCCAATCTTCAGGCGTGGCGGCGTAAACGCTTAGCCCCTTCAAGCTGCTCATCGGGGTCGCTGCGCCCGAGTAGTCGATGCCGAGGTAGCGGGCAAATTGCGGCATGGATGGGTCCGTCGTTGTTGATTGGGTTGGCGAGGAAGGAGAACAGATTGAGCCATCACGGATCGAAGCCCCAAGTGGAAAGGATTTCGGTCGGAGCGTGGCAGGCTATGGCGCGGTTGTCGGCCCAAGAAATTAAACGGCGCGCCGCGTCAGTGCACAGCCGGCTGGCCTGGGGGGTAATACCGACCCGTCCAAGATCGAGTCGGTCGGCATCCCAGCAGGCTTGCAGAGTGGGATCGGCCTCGGTGAGTCCGTCGGTGTGCAGCCGGCAGGCTTCATAAAGAAGCTCGAAGCGCTGGTCGTCGAGATGCACGAGCGAACCACGTAAGGTCCGGGCAAAATCTCCCCCCCGCTGTCCGTGCCCGTTGTCGATCTGCTCATTCGCGCGCCGCGAGTCGTGGAAGAGGGCAAAGAGGGTGACCAGTTCGGTATCGGCGCCGTTGGACTCGGCAATACGCAACCCATTTTCCATCACCCTGGCCCAGTGGACGACCCCGTGGTGTCCCCGCTGCGGCAAAATATAGCCTGCGAGGACCGCTTCCAGAATTTTCGGTAGTTGGTGCGTCGTCACTGCTCGGAGGTTAGCCCTTTCAGACCGCCCAACTCACCCCAAAACTCTCCAATCTTGGCAGGCAGGCCGGGAAACGCCCTTCGCTTGTCCGGCGAGCAAAGCTTGGCCAAGACAAAAGTGACGCTGGGCAACATGTCGGCCGCGATGCTCCGCACCGTTGGTGGACGGACTTTCGCTGCTTCTTTCCTCCTCACCTAAAATGTTCGGGCCAGCACATTGCCCGGAAAAGCAATTTCTTATCCGCCCCGGAAGGGCATACTTTCTGGCATGAAATCGGATCAGGATCTTTACAAGCGACTGCGCGAGCTGCCCAAGGGGCAACTCTGGCAATCCGAGGTGCCGCAATTCGATGCCGCCTCCCCGCGCGAGCGCATGCAAGGGGTGGCCCTCATCCGTGCGCTGGGCACAATTTTTTCACGTTGCGGGACGGAGGAAGAAAAAACCGCCGTGCGAGGATGGCTTACCGGGCTGCTCCAGGATCCGGAGGAAAAAATCCGGCGCTACGCCATGGCCGCGCTGCCCAAGATGGGCGGGGATGAAGGTGCCGAGGCGCAAATGTTGCGTCTGCTCAAGGAAGACGGCGGCGAGCGGGAGAGACGCCATCTTGGCCGTGCGCTCGAGAAAATCGGAGGCAGCGCGACCCTCTCGTTCATGGCCCAAGGGGAATCGCTCCCCGCACTGACCCGGCAAAAAGTGCAGGCCGCCATCGCCCGGCGGGAAAACCCCGGCACGGTGGAACTCGAGGCCTTGCTCCCGGGCAAACCCGGAATGCAAATTAACCTCCGCTGCCGACGGGGCTTGGAGAAAATCCTCAAGCAGGAAATCGAAGAGCAACTCGATCCAAGCATCTTCCGCCTCGGACAAGTCCGCCCGGGATGTGTCACCCTGACTCCGCTCCGGTCGTTCTCCTTGGCCATGCTCTATGAGTTGCGCTGCTTTGCCACCGTGGGCCTCCGCCTCGGTCTGATCGAGAACAGCTCTGGTCCCGGATGGGAGGATGCCCTCGCCGCCTGCATCGCTTCCTCCACGGCCCGCAAAATCATGATGGCCGCGACCAAGGGAGAGCCCCGCTACCGGGTCGATTTCCCGTCGCGCGGTCATCAGCGGGGAGCCATCCGCAAGGTGGCCCAGCAAGTCCACGCACTGGCGCCCGTACTGCTCAACGATGCGCGTCAAGCCCTCTGGTCAGTGGATGTTATACCGGTCGGGAGCGGACCGAAGAAACAGCGGGACGCCATCGTCGAGTTGCGGCCTCGACTCTACCCCGATCCGCGTTTGGGGTACCGTCAGGACGACATTGCCGCGGCCTCGCATCCACCATTAGCGGCCTGCATGGCACGCTTGGCGGCGCAAGCCAGCGCGGAGAGCGAGGAACCGCGGCAAGTGGTTTGGGATCCTTTTTGCGGCTCCGGACTGGAACTGATCGAACGCTCCATCCTCGGCGGTGTCCTTGCCGTGCAAGGCACCGATCTCGATCCGGCGGCCATCGGCATCGCCCGCGCCAACTTTGCAGCGGCCGGCCTGGAGCATGTTTCCGCGACGTTCACTCCCGGCGATTTCCGGGACGCGGAACAAGTGGCCGGTATCGCGCCAGGCAGCATCACCCTGGTCATGACCAATCCTCCCCTTGGACGACGCATCCGGGTGAAGAACATGCGCGGACTGATGGCCGACCTCCTTCTCGCCGCGAGCAAAGCGCTGGAACCGGGGGGGTTGCTTATTTTCACTAACCCGCTGCACGATGGGCCCAGCTCGCCTTGGCTTAAGTTGGAATACCGACAGGCGGTCGATTTGGGGGGATTCGACTGCCAACTTGAGATGTATCGCAAGCTCGTTAAGCCAAGGGACCGAAAAACCAGCTAAGTCCCCCCCTCCCCACCCAACGGCCCCATCGCTTAGAGCATCGGTCTTTGCGCACTTAGGTGCTTGCGAGGTTGGCAAAGATCCACGACCGGAGCAGACCGCGGAGGATGTTGGCCGTCCATTGGGCCAAGACGATCAACGGCAAGAAGGATCCAAAGGCCAGGGCTCCGGTCCCAATGAGCGCTCCTATCTTGGCCAAAGGGCGCAGCCGTTTAGGCAATTACGGGGTGCCCTTAGTATGGGTAATTGGAGACTGTCTCCGCGAGTTTGCTCCCACCACGGAGCATGTCATTGTTGTGCCCCTTCAAGCAGGCGGATTTTTTCCTGCGCTTCCTTGCGCAAGGCAGCAGCTTGCCGGGGATGGGCGGCGTGGAGGTTGCGGCGTTCCCCGGGATCATCCCTTAAATGATAAAGCTCGGGGGTGAAATTTCGGCCGAGATATTTTTCACCCTCCGCGGGCTCGACAAAGTCGGTGACCGGACGGGCAAAATCAATTTCCAGTCGCCTTTGCGGTAGGCCGAGGCAACGCCATCGAAGGAGTAGTAAAGAAAGGAATCAGGGGGTGACTTGGTTTGGTTGCGGAGAAGAGGTAGCAGGTCGATCCCATCGACTTGCCGTCCCGCCATTCCAGCAGACGGCACTTTTGTATTCGACCCGAGTTTTTCACGTAAGAATTCTACGATTCGTTCTTTGGATTTAGTGTCATGAAAACCGCTGTAACTCCACCCCGCACCTCGGGCCACTTCTGTCACTAATTTACGTGCTTCGTCGATAGCCTGTTCATCTCCTGCGCGAAATCTACGCGCTAAGTCCACATGAGCGGTGTCTTGCTGCGGGGTTACGCGGCCACGGGCACGGCTGTAGGCGATCTGGTCTAAAGAAGTAGATTCAGAGCGCAAGACCGGAGCGTCTGCTCTGAAGCTCCCTTGAAGCGCGGATCTCGCTGCAAGATATCTGACAAGAGTTGCTTCTCCAATTCGGATAGGATCAGTTGGGTCTTGGGCTTCTGGGTTCGCAAGGAGGTTATCAAGTCGTTCTCTTGCTTCGACTCTACTAATGGGTGCGCCTTCTCCCAAGAAGCTATCAGTGTTTGGGTCATAACTAAGTGAGACAAGATCGGGGAGAAGTTGTTCAACGAAACCGACTTCGGCCAACGCCAATCCTCCAACTTTTTCTTCCAGATCAGAGCCTAACCATTTGGTTACTTTTTCAGAGTCAGAGTTGATCTCTGGGAACATCAGACCCAACTGAGCTTGTGTCGGTATGAAATGTTCTGCCGATTGGAGACGTAGAGCACTGGAAATTTGCTGTGCGTTCCGGCGGTAACTTCCGGTAGGCGAAGTCCCCGCGCTATCCGGAACAATCTTCTGACCTGTATTCGCGGCCCATTGATACAGCCCTTGGTATATACGCGTGGAATCAATGATGGCGTTCGTATCCCCTTCAGACGCATCTACAGCCCACACTTTGCCGGGCCACACAGAAGCGAACGGATGCGGTTCCTCTTTAAGCAACATTGTCCCGCGGCGCTCGCAGACTTGCTCACCTTCTTCCTAAGGAGATAAGCATCTGATAACCTAAGGTTTGACCAGCAACAAGTGGCTGACCTTCAACGGGACGGAACACAAAGGGGTGTCCCCCGGAGGATCAGCATTATTTGGTCCGCAGAATAAAGCGGCGGCCCAATGCAGCAAGTGTAAGCCCCATCGCAACCAAACCAACGACTGACGGCTCTGGAATGGCAATCACAGATAATTGCCCGGTCATCCCCGTATGACTCGGCACCGTGCAGGTGTACCAATAAGTTTCGATCGTTTGTGCAAAAGAGATCGTGTTGCCGGGAGTTCCTGGTTGCGCTGTGTAATCAGTTGTCGGGGTCAGGATTGCAGCATTGATGGTTGTTGAATCGCTTGTCGTGCGGACGAAAGCCCCGTCCGTTCCAGTAATGAAATTAGCAGCCGTATCATTCATAATAGCAAAAGGATGGGCTGAGGAGATACGTTGAAAGGTGTAGGTCTGCCCGAGCGTCAAAACCAAAGTCGGGTTAGGAATGTTCGTCCAGCTTGTCCCCTCAGGATCCGTCCAGTTGAATAAAAATTGACTGGCACCATTGTTATTTAAGGTGAAAGCGACGCCTTGGGTTACGGCGTAATTTGACGGGCTGACCAGTGTGGTGCTTGCGTGCGACACAGCCGACAAGAACAGCAGGCAGGCGACGATTTTGAATGAGGTGGAGGTAAAAGGGGACGTGGACACAGTATTCAGGGGCGTAACAACGGTGGAGCTCTCGCAATACCTAACGCCGTAGGCCGCGTCAAGGATGCAAGAATTTCCGCCCCGAATTCAGCTACCTACCGCCACGCCTCATTCTCCCCGGCAAAGTCCCAATCCTGCGACCACAACGCGCCGGCCACAGGAAGCAGGATGAGATGGCGCTTCGGGCCAGCGTGACTCATGGACCGTCATTTACCATGCCGCAGCGCTGCGTCACATTTGCATGCATGGTCATCTCACGGCCAACGCGCCAAGTTGTTCTCCCGAGAATATGGCCATGAGCGGTAATGGGGTATGGCCCAGCCTGCTTCACCTCATCTGCAGCAGTTTCGGGCAAACTGGTCACTGACGGCGCTGCTTTAAGCTTCCGGATTTCGGTTTGAGCACACGGAGCCAAGAAGGAATAAAGTGTAAGGAGATTTCGACGAAAATGGGGGCACATGCGGCAGACTTTCTAGCCCGTGGTCCCGATGGCGGATAGCACGGTGGTTGCGCGCGATTTGCCGAGCAGCAGGGAAGACTTGAAAGCCGCCGTCCAACGACTGAGCACAAAGCATGGCCTAACTCCCCCTTACCTCATGGATGCCGTCATGGCGACTCTCGGCTGGGGTGGCACAGGCAAGGGCGCAAACCTCTCTTACTTTAAGGCAAGCATGTCGGTGAATTCGTTGACCGAGAGCGCCACGAAGGCCTCGTAATCCAGACAGCGCCTTCGGATTTCGGCCGCGGTTGGTTCGGCAAATACGCGTGCTAAGTTGGTGGTGAATTTTTCCAACAACAAAGGAGTTCCTTCGCTCCGGCGGCGGGCATGTCCGATGGGATACTCCACCACGAGTTCCCCCAGGGCGGAGCCATCGCTGAATTCGATGCTCAGAGCATTGGCAATCGAACGCTTGGCGGGATCGTGATAATCGGCGGTGAAGGACGGATCTTCGAGACAGGTGATTTTTTCGCGCAGGGCGTCGATGCGCGCGTCCCCGGCAATATCATCTTCGTAATCACGGGCGGTCAAACGGCCGAAAATAAGGGAAACCGCGACCATGTATTGGATGCAGTGGTCGCGGTCTGCCGGGTTATTCAAGGGGCCCTGCTTATTGATGATCCGCAGGCAGGCCTCATGGGTTCTTATGGAGACTTTTTTAATATCTGCGGCGGATTTACCGGCAGCTGCCATGGCGACGCGCAAGCCCAGCGCTGCCTCAACCGCGCTTTGGGCATGAAACTCGGCTGGGTAGGAGATTTTGAACAAAATATTTTCCATGACGTAAGAGCCATATTTCCGCTGGAAGGCAAAAGCCTTGCCTTTAAAGGAGACATCATAAAAGCCCCAGCCTTTGGCCGTAAGGACCGTTGGATAGCCCATCTCGCCGACCTGAGCCATCAGGGCCAAACGTACGGCGCGGGAAGTCGCATCCCCTGCCGCCCAGGATTTGCGCGTTCCAGCGTTGGGGAAATGGCGGTAAGTACGGAGCGATTGACCATCCAGCCAGGCTAGGGAAAGGGCGGCCAGAATTTGTGGGCGGTCCAGACCCATCATCTGAGCAACCACCGCGGTGGAGGCAACTTTTACTAAAATTACGTGATCCAGGCCGACTTTGTTGAATGAGTTTTCCAAGGCGAGGCAGCCTTGAATCTCATGCGCTTTGATCATCGCCGTTAAGACATCTTTGATCGTCAGGGTTTTATCCGTGGTCCGCGACAGCCAATCAGCGATGGCCAGAATTGCCCCTAAATTGTCTGAAGGATGACCCCACTCTGCCGCCAACCAAGTATCGTTGAAATCCAACCAACGAATCATTGTTCCGATGTTGAAGGCAGCCTGAACTGGATCTAGGACAAAGGCCGTTCCCGGGACTTTGACCCCATGAGCAATGCTCAGGCCTGGGACGATGGGACCTAGGAGCTTTTTGCAGGCCGGGTACTCGAGCGCTTCAAATCCGCAGCCCAGCGTATCGAGCAGACATAGCCACGCCGTGGTATAAGCAACCGGGGACGTGATCTCGTAGTCTTGGACATAGTCGACAATGTCACTAAGTACTTGATCGTAGGGTTGGCTCGATTGTTGGGGCGGATGGGACATTGCGCTTATCGATTCTCTAAGGGGATAAATAGCCGGTTCTCCGGACCAGTGTAATGGGCGCTCGGACGAATAATTTTATTGTCCATGCGTTGCTCGATGACGTGCGCAACCCAACCCGAGGTGCGCGCCACGACAAAAATGGGGGTAAAAAATGCGGTGGGGATCCCCATCTGTTGAAAGGCAACGGCAGAAAACCAGTCGAGATTCGGGAACAGCTTTTTTGTCTCCCCCATGACCGATTCGATCCGTTCGGCCACCGCATAAATCTGCGTGCTGGCCTCGTTTGCGGAGAGCATTCGCGCTATTTTTTTAATGATCGGATTACGGGGATCAGAGACAGTGTAAACGGGGTGACCAAAGCCAATGACAACCTCTCGCCGCTCAATGCGCGAGCGGATATCGGCCTCGGCTTGATCCGGCGTGGCATAGCGCTCTTGAATCTCAAGGGCTGCCTCGTTGGCCCCGCCATGTTTTGGCCCGCGCAGCGCACCAATCGCCCCGGTCATCGCCGAGTAGACATCGGAGCCCGTGCCGGCGATTACCCTCGCGGTAAAGGTGGAAGCGTTGAACTCGTGTTCGGCATAAAGAATTAAAGACGCGTGCATGGACTTAACCCAAAGCTCACTGGGTGGCGCCCCGTGCAAAAGATGCAAAAAATGCCCACCGATGGAATCTTGATCGCTCTCCACGGTGATGCGCACGCCAGTTCGGGCAAAGTGGTACCAGTAAAACAGCATTGAGGTTTGGCAGGCGATGAGCTTGTCGGCGATCTCGCGCGCGCCGGCTTGATCGTGGGATGACCCCTCTGGCTGCAATGCTCCCAAAGCGGAAACGCCCGTGCGGAGCACATCCATCGGATGGGTGGTGGCAGGCAAACGCTCCAGGATGGATTTGACTTCATCGGGGAGCCCGCGGAGCGAAACGAGTTTTGCCTCGTAGGCGGCCAACTGCCCACCGTCGGGCAGTGCCCCGTGGATCAGTAAGTGGGCCACCTCTTCAAAGCTGCAACCATGCGCTAAATCGGCAATCTCATAGCCCCGATAGTGCAGGTCATTTCCAGATTTTCCCACGCTACACAAAGCGGTGTTACCTGCAGTGACTCCCGAAAGGGCGACGGATTTCTTGGGCTTGGGCTGGACCATTTATTTTTTACCTAATATTTCGTCGAGCGCTTTTTCCTGAGCATGATAATTAATCCGCTCATAGAGCTCTTCGCGGGTTTGCATGGCAGGAAGAAGATTCTTCTGCGTGCCTTCTGCGCGGATCACTTCGTAGACTTTCTCTGCCGCTTTATTCATCGCTCTGAAGGCCGAGAGGGGATACAAAATCATGGCTACGCCGTGGGCGCGCAGTTCGTCACGAGTGTAGAGCGGGGTCAAACCAAACTCGGTCATATTGGCCAGAATGGGCTTGGCTAGTCCGCTGCTAAACCTCCGGTAATCGTCCAGCGTGGTCACCGCCTCGGGAAAGAGAAGATCGGCCCCGGCCTCGACATAGGCCGCTGCCCGCTCGATGGCCGCGTCGATTCCTTCACTGGCCACCGCATCGGTGCGGGCCATGATTAAGAAGTTGTCATCGGTGCGGGCATCGACTGCCGCCTTGAGGCGATCCACCATTTCAGCCGTGGAGACGACCTCCTTGTTGGGGCGATGCCCGCAACGTTTGGCACCGACTTGATCTTCGAGGTGCAGGGCAGCTGCACCGGCTTTGATTAAACCTTTGACCGTGCGGGCAATCTTCAGCGCGGTTGTCCCGAAGCCGGTGTCGGCATCGACCAACAAGGGTGTGTCGCAGACATTGGTTATTCGCCGCACGTCAGTGAGGACATCCTCTAACTTCGTCATCCCCAGATCAGGAATCCCCAGAGAGCCGGCCGCCACTCCTCCACCCGAGAGATAGATGGCACGGTAACCGGCCCGCTTGGCCAACAGCGCATGGTTCGCGTTAATCGCACCGACTATCTGCAACGGCTTTTCGTCGTGCAGGGCCTGTTTAAAGGCCAGCCCTAAGCTTTTCACGTCCGCCAGCCTATAGGGCTACCTATCAACTGTAAAAACCCTTTCACTCTGGGAATTCTCGCTGCTCGGTCCAGCTTTACCCGTGAATCAGATGCGGTGGAACTTCGGCACCAAGCGCAACGGGAGAATGTCGGAACAGAGTTCCGCCTCCTTGTCGGCTCCGGCCGGTGGCGTCGGCCGTGGCGCCCTCGGGAACACCGCCCTGGATCGAACGCAGCCGGCCGGAACACGCACGAAACAAAGCCTGACTTTTTGCCTCAGCGTGCGGAAGCCCCATGAATACTGGGCTGCCGCTATGACGCTGGAAAAGTTTGAACGAATTGCCCTTTCGATGTATATAACTACACAGCATCAAGAACGTCCTGCCGTCAAAGGCAGGGCTGCCAACCGAGGAGGAGAACCCACGGTGGCTTGGTGCGGGAGAGCGAGTCTTTCCCGTACCAATGCGCTGGTCGATCGGATCGACCGGAAAGCAAAGCTCCCTTGGTGCGTTTAAGGAAACGCCCAAAATGACCAAGACAAAACCGGCCGCCTATGCGGCGCTCCCCCAAGGATGCGTGCTATCGTTGCGCACGCACCCCCGCAATCCCAACCACCACCTCTGGTGGAATAACGGCACCTGGTGGCTCCACGCCACCGTGCACCGTCCCGACTACACCAAACAGCGCCTCCGTTTGCCGCTCGAGACCAAGAACATCCACTTGGCCCGCCGCCAGCGCGACATCGTGCTGACCTCCTTATCTGAAAACAGGAAGGAGGTAGCATGAGCTACCTCTTCACCTCCGAGTCGGTTTCAGACGCTGCGGACAAACCACTCAGACCGGCGCCGACCACGATCACATCCGTCGCAGGCTGGCCTGCGGTTGCTCCCCTCAGGCAACACAGGTAGGCGCTGGCCGATGTCGCCGTCCGCAAAAACTTACGCCGCGTCAGAGTCACCACACCAAAAAACACCAGTAGGCGGTCGCAGCAATCACGAACTTACCCCGGAGCCCGCGCGCCCCAAGACCCGCCGCAAGAAGCCCGAGCCGGCGCTGGTCCGAGATTTTTGCCCATCGGCAAAATATTTCGGGCCTAGCACAGCGGATGACTTTACATCCCCTGCCCCGGAGTTGGCGGGTGACGCCTTTGACGCGGGCGATTTGCCGAACAACAAGGAGGTTTTGAAAGCCGCCGTCCCGCTATAGAGCACAGAGCAAGGCCTGACCCCTTTTTACGAGGCAAACAAGTCGGAACCATTGGCTTCGGTTATTTTTTGGCGCGGAGGGCGCCCCCAGAGCCAAGAATCCGCTGAAAATGGAAACAACAAGGAATGAGGTGAAAAACCTGGCGGTCATGGCTGAGGTATTGTTGGGTTTGGTGAGAAGTCAAGGCGCGGTCTGCCGGGCCAAAGACGACAAGGCGGTTTGGATCCGATCTTTGTGGCGGAGTTTTTCGCGGAGGGATTGGGGAATGGCTTCAAGCCCGAGGTGGGCCCCGAGCCAGGCTCCGGCCATGGCCGCGCGGCCCGCGTTGTCACCGCCGGCGGCGACAATGCGCAACAAGGTGCTTTCGAAATCGTCAGGAGTCTGGATGACAGCCACGAGAGCGGAGGGAAAACTGTTTTTCAAAGGACAGGATTGCCCCAGCTGTGCGGTGGCCTCGATGGTAGAAAGATGTTTGCGTTCGAAGACGTCGCGGAAACGCAGCGCCAGTTCCGGGCCGAATTCCGGATCTTGGACGGCGGTTTCCTGCACGCGGTGGACCGCGCTGTGCAGGTCCGTGCCCGAGAGCAATTCCACCAGAAGGCGCGCGTGGATTTGCATGTAAGCAATGCTGCGGGGATGCTTTTGGCGGACCCGTGTGGCCCGAGTAACTTGTTCGGCAAGACCGGGTGTGGCCTCGTACCGGGCGACGACGGGCGCCAGGCTGGTGGCGGTGGCCAGTTGGTCATCATCGGCTCCGGATTGAAAATCAAAATCCTGCGGTGGTTCGTGATTTATCCCCAATCGCGCGTTTTCCAGAGTGCCCCGCGTGGCCGAGTCCAAGTAGCCGAAATACTCCGCGGAGCCGAAGTGGGCGACAAAACGCTTTCCGTAATCCCTGGTGTCAAGGTCTCCCCGCTCGGCCATTGACTCGAGGAGGAGGAGAGCCGCTTCTCCGTAGTGCGTGAAATCGCCGGATTGCTTGCCTTCGTGGTAATGACCGGGGCGCGGGAGTTCAAAGCCTTTGAGATCGGGATAAAAAGCCTGCAGATCCGCCAGATTATAAATCCAGTGCGTTCCGAGGCACATGGCGTCACCGATAAATTGGCCCCAGATCATGCCTTCGACCCGGCTCTGCGTGGTGGGATTCGTCATGGTAAGAAACAGCCAGAGGCTACCAGAGTGTCCATGGTTTTTGCAGTAACGCAAAGAGTGAATCTGTGGACGGTCTTTCCTCCTGCCGGAGCGCGTTGACCGTGGCGGCGAAGTGCCGAGGGGATTCAAGACAGAATGCAAAATGAAGAATGGCGGAGGACGGAAAGACTAAGAGACCAAGAGACGGGCCGGAGCCTCGGCATCGGTAAGCCTCTTGCCTCGGACCGGGTGCGGGAAAGCGGCTTGCGGGGCAACGGCCCATGGGCGAAAGACCCCGGCACCCTGACCTTTGACAATCCACTTTTCGGCCATACCATACCCTCATGGAAAGCATCGTCCCCCTTTTCATCGGCGGTGTTTGCGGAACATTGGTTATGACAGCTTTCCTGCTCGTTCCGCGTTGGATGGGTCTGGGAAAAATCGATGTCATGCCGGCCGTGGGGTCGCTCATCCTCCGTCGGCAGCAAAACGTTTTTCTAACCGGGTTACTGGTCCACCTCGGCATGGGAATGGCCTTCGCTTTTATCTACGCCGCTTTTCTCGGCCTTTCCCGATTGCCGTTCAATGCCATGACTGGCGCCATGCTCGGCACTGTTCACGGTGTGATCGTCATGTTGTTGGTGGCCATCGCGATAATGGAACACCATCCGGTCGCCCGCTACCACGAGAAGGGTCTGTCGACCGGGATTTCCCAGCTCGTCGCCCACATTCTCTATGGCCTGACCGTCGGCACGGTCGTGGGCATCATGCACTGATACGCCTGCGCCGCGCTCACCACACGCAGATCCCAATGGTATGGGCCGCGGTGGCGGCGGGTGGCGGGTGAAAGATGGGAGCCAGAGTCCGCCGTGGCTCACGTAGGCTGCGCGAGGGTCG
>ERZ889217.1204-NODE-1204-length-13638-cov-6.683796_pt1 | contig 13638 bp, 8 predicted proteins | sample MGYA00521098_ERZ889217 | MGnify/ENA primary metagenome ERZ889217 (study PRJEB32303, sample SAMEA104408613) | aquatic metagenome | biome: Brackish water; feature: Pelagic; material: water | place: Baltic Sea | collected 2014-06-10T22:04:00 | depth 2,362 m ...
GGCGATTCTGATGTCCCACCTCGGCCGGCCCAGCGGCAAGGGCTTCGAAGCCACCTTTTCCCTGGCACCCGTGGCCAAGCGGCTGGGCGAACTCCTCGGGCGACCGGTGGAGTTGGCGAGCGACACCGGCGGCCCCGACTCCCAGGCCAAGGCCAAGGCCCTACCGGCCGGTGGGGTGCTGGTGCTGGAAAACGTTCGCTTCAACAAGGGGGAGAAGAAGGGAGACGACCAGGCCTATGTCGCGGGTCTCGCGGGCCTCGCCGACGCCTACGTCAATGACGCCTTTGGCACCTGCCATCGCACTGAGGCCAGCATGTACGCGGTGCCGGCCGCGATGAAGCAGCTCGGAAAGATGGCCGTGACCGGCTTCCTCGTCGAAAAGGAGATCCGGTATCTCGCTGATGCGATCGCCGAGCCCAAGCGGCCCTTCGTGGCGATCCTCGGTGGCAAGAAGGTCTCTGACAAAATCGCGGTGATCGAGAATCTGCTGGGGATCTGCGACCACGTGCTCATCGGCGGTGCCATGGCCTACACGTTCTCACTTGCCCAGGGGGGCAAGACGGGCAAGAGCCTGATTGAGCCCGACAAGGTCGAGCTCGCCAAGGAGTTGCTCGCCAAGGGGGGATCGAAGCTCATGCTCCCGGTCGACACGCACTGCGCCGACGATTTCTCAGCCGACGCCGCCAAGCTGGTCGTGCCCGCCGGACAAATCCCGGAGGGCTTCGAGGGGCTCGACATCGGTCCCGAAACGGCCCGTCGCTACGCCGAGATCATCCGCTCGGCTGGCACCGTTGTTTGGAACGGACCGATGGGTGTCTTTGAGCTGCCGCCCTTCGACGCCGGCACGAAGGCGGTCGCTGATGCGGTGGCCGATGCCACGGCCCAGGGGGCCATCACCATCATCGGCGGCGGCGACTCAGCTGCAGCTGTTGAGCAGCTTGGCTACGCGGAGAAGGTCAGCCACGTTTCCACCGGCGGCGGCGCGTCGCTCGAGATGCTCGAGGGCAATTCCTTCGAGTCGGTGGACGTGCTGGACGAAGCCTGACTGGGGGTTGCCCGTGCCAATTGAGCCAGCCCCGGTTTTAGAGGCCCGCAGTATCCCCTGCCCCCCCTAGAGCCTGGGCTGCCGCCAGACGCTCACCCACACGGTCCACGTAGGCACGGTCGTGGCTGCTGAGGCTGTCGAGTGGTACCGCGATCTGGCGGCCACCGGCTTCCAGCAGACAGGTTCCAGCGTCGGGCACACCCACGAGCCGGGCTACGAGGCTGCGATCTCCCCGGGCGTGAATCCATCTGCGGTCGGGCTCGTCGAAAACAAGGTCGTCATCGGTCTCTGCTACCGGCTCATCTCCGGTGTCCGGGTCCAAAGCCAGTTCGTCATCGGCCATCTCAGGCTCCGCAAGCTCGTCAGCCTCTGGCTTGGCGACAGGGGCCGTCCGATCCTCCGACTCCACCTCTTCGGTCGGTGAACCTGCACTGGGTTCTATCGGCTCATTGTCCGACACCGTCGCTTCAGCAGCCGCCTCCGCCTCACTTGCTTCGTCTGCCTCGAAGAGGTTCACGGGCTCTGGTTCAACGTGTGATGGTGCCGCTTCGCTGGGATCCTCAACGAGGTCCTCGGTATCTGGAGCCTCCATTCGCAAGGGGTCGTGTACCACGGGCTCACCGCTGGTCTCACCTGAATGGGTCAATTCTTCACCGCCAGCCTCGGCCACGAGCACCGACTCGGCGTGAGCCTCAGGTGTAGGAACCGAATCGCTCACGATCACGCCATTCGTCACTGGCTCATCAGACAGGCTTTGGTTCGGCAGCCCCTCGACCAACTGCCCATCTGCGGCATCTCTGCCAGCCCCACAGCAGACCACCGGCTCGGGACAGGCCACCATCTCACAGCAAGGGGCAGCATCCTCCGCGACGATGACCCACGCTGCCGGCTCACACCCGACAAAATCCGGCTCAACCAGATTCCCACAGCCAGGCCCAACTGCCCGACTCAGCCGCCGATGATGCCAACCCGCCCGGGCGGCGTCGGTCACGAGCGAGCTGGAAAGAACAACGATTACGAACCAGTTGGGAATGCGGCGCACGGCACACCTATGGGTTGGCTGGGACAGGGGGCACCGGATTGGAAGCATGCTTCCCAGACCTATCCTCGTCAACCAACAGCGAAACCGCCCCCAGCAGGAACGTCCCCTCCGGCCAGGGGGAGTCTGCTAGTCACACGAAAAGCCGCCGCCATGCCCCGCAGAGGGGCCCTCGGCCCCGCCAGCCTGGCTCGGCAAATTTGGCTCATTCGGCAAAATTGATCAACAAACTGGCTCGGCAACCAGCTAGCTACAGCCCATGCTGTTGCCGCAGTTGTGACAGAGGTAGCAGTTGCCATTCCGGACCGTGATGGCGCCGCAGTTGTCGCAGGCGGGCGCGTCGATCTGAAACTTCGCAAACTGGTTCTGCCGGTCATCTGGGGTGGCATTCGGATCCACCGCCATCTTCAGCCCTACCCGCTCCAGCAGAGCCGCCGCGGTGTCACCGGCCTTCGCTGACCCTCCAGACCAGGTGGTCGACACCGCCTTCGTGGATCCAGCCTTGCCCCCAGGGTGACGCCCCCGGCTGCCGTTCACTTCGACCTTGGTGCGGGCCTTTCCTTGCCCATCAGCCAGCCCGCTCGCCGTCGTGGCGGCGGGCTTCCGCTCACTTTCGCCATCGTCTCCACCGGCCGATTCTCCACCTCCCCCATCGCCTCCATGCCCTGCCGGCCGATTCGCCTCCCGATAGCCGGGAATGAACTCGGTTCCCATCCAGCGGAAGAGATAATCCACCAGGCTCTTTGCCACTGGTATGTCGGCGTTCTTGGTGTAGCCCCAGGGCTCAAACCTGGTGTGGGAGAACTTCTTCACGTACACCTCGAGCGGCACCCCATACTGCAGGCTCATCGAGACAGCTGTGCCAAAGGCATCCATCAGGCCTCCGATCGTGCTGCCTTCCTTTGCCATCGTGATGAACAGTTCACCAGGCCGACCGTCGTCGTAGAGCCCCACGGTGATGTAACCCTCGTGCCCACCCACACTAAACTTGTGGGTCACGCTTCGCCGGGTGTCGGGGAGTCGCTCCCGCCTCGGGGCCGCCGTCGCCTTCGCGGCGACCTTGTCAGCCTCCGTCGAGGTATTGAGCGGCTGGCTCTCCTTGGATCCATCGCGGTAAATCGCCAACGCCTTGAGCCCCAGCCGCCAGCCTTCCTGGTAGGCGCCGGCGATGTCGGCGGGGGTTGTCTCCCGGGGCATGTTCACCGTCTTGGAGATCGCCCCCGAGATGAAGGGCTGGGCTGCAGCCATCATCTTGACGTGGGCCTCCCAGGCGATGCTCCGCTCACCCAGCCGGGCCTTGAAAGCACAATCAAACACGGAAAGGTGCTCGGCCTTGAGCCCAGCCGCCCCCTCGATCGTGTCGTTCTTGTCGATGAAGGCAAGAATTCCCTCAACCGTCGGCTCGTCGTAGCCAAGCGTCCGCAGGGCGAGGGGAACGGTCTGGTTCACGATCTTGAGCATGCCACCACCGGCCAACTGCTTGTACTTCACAAGCGCGATGTCTGGCTCGATCCCGGTGGTGTCGCAGTCCATCAGAAACGAGATCGTGCCGGTCGGTGCAAGGACCGTGGCCTGGGCATTGCGATAGCCACTCTGCCGCCCCCCTTCCAGAACTTCGTCCCAGATCTTTCGGGCGGCGTCACGAAGATATTGCGGACAGGCTGGATCGATCTGATTGACCGCCTCGCGGTGCTTCTCCATGACCTTGAGCATCGGTTCCCGATTGGCAGCGAATCCCTCAAAGGGCCCGACGGCCGCAGCGAGTTCCGCACTCGTCCGATTGGCGGTCCCATGAAGGATCGCCGTCACCGCCCCGCAGAGGCCCCGGCCGGAATCGCTGTCGTAGGCCTGCCCGTCGGCCATCAGAAGGCTGCCGAGATTCGAGTAGCCCAGCCCCAACGGCCGGTAGAGGTGGCTGTTGCGAGCGATCCGCGACGTCGGATAGCTGGCATGGTCGACGAGGATTTCCTGGGCCACGAAAAAGACTCGACAGGCTGCCGTGAATCGCTCAACATCGAACGAGCCGTCGTTCCGCCGGAACTTCATCAGGTTGATGCTTGCGAGATTGCAGGCCGTATCGTCGAGAAACATGTATTCGCTGCAGGGATTCGAGGCGTTGATCCGCCCCGAATTGGGGCAGGTGTGCCACTGATTGATCGTGGTGTCGTATTGCACGCCAGGATCGCCGCACTGCCAGGCGCATTCGGCCATCCGACCAAGCACGTCGCGGGCCTTGAAACTTGGACCGGCTTTGGACGGATCCGTCACCCAGCGGGTGGTCCAGGAATCGTCACGGTCGACAGCCTCCATAAACTCATCGGTCAAGCGAACCGAGAGGTTGGCATTCTGGAAGAGGATCGAACTGTATGCCTCACCGTTGAAATTCGAGTCGTAGCCCCCCTTCTCGATCAGCACACGGGCCTTCTTCTCTTCCTTGCTCTTGCATTCAATGAACTCCATGATGTCGGGGTGATGCACCTTGAGGGACTGCATCTTCGCCGCCCGCCGCGTCTTGCCGCCGCTCTTCACAACGGCGGCAACCTGGTCATAGACCCGCATGAACGAAAGCGGGCCGGATGGCTTGCCGCCACCAGCGAGCTTCTCCCGCTGACTGCGGAGCGTGGAGAGGTCGGTACCCGTGCCCGAGCCAAACTTGAAGAGCATCGCCTCGCTTCGAGCGAGATCCATGATGTCTTCCATGTTGTCGCGGACGCTCTGGATGAAGCAGGCACTGCCCTGAGGGTATTCGTAGGGGTTTGTCGGCACGACCACGTCTCGCTTGGCCTCATCCCACCGCCAGTTGCAGGGGGCGCCCTTCACGCCGTACTCATGCCAGAGGCCCACGTTGAACCAGACCGGAGAGTTGAAGGCCCCATGCTGATGGACACAAAGCCAGGCGAGGTCGCGATAGAAGTTCTCGCCGTCCTGGGGGGTCTTGAAATACCCGTCGGCGACTCCCCAATCGGCGATGGTGCGGGCCACCCGATGCACGAGCTGCTTGACCGAGTGCTCCCGCTCGGAGGTGTGGATTTCACCGTAGAAGTACTTGCTGACGACGACGTTGGTGGCAAGCTGGCTCCAAGCCGCCGGAATCTCGCAGGCTGGCTGCTCGAAGAGCACCTTGCCATCCTCCCCCTTGATGGCAGCTGTGCGGAGCTCCCACTCGGTCGTGTCAAACGGACTCTCGACGTCGACCGGACAAAAGGTGGGATGGATTTCCAGGGGCGTGCGGCCGGCCGAACGGGCCTCTGTGGCAGGGCCGGCGGAAGAACCACTCGCAAGCGTGGCTGAGTCGAAGTCTGCCATGGAAACGTACTCCTAAGGAATGAGGGACGCAGCCCGAAACTGCCCTGCGTGTTGAAAGTATACTTTCGTATAGGTATCGTGCAACCGAATGAAGAACTCCATCTGGGGCCGCAGAAGCGGTTCAGATGGTGATGTGAGCGGGGAAAACGCGATGAATGAAAAGCAGTTCCATCTGCCGTGCTATCGCAAGATGTTGTGGTGGTCGATCCGCTGACCACTGCCTGTGGGCCGGGGCGTGAATGTAGCGTGAGGCTTTCGTGAGTCAAGCATCTTTTTGAGGAGGCCGGTCAGGCCCCGAAAAATGACCTCCTCGCTGGCGACCAGAGGGAATCGGATTGCATGCAACCAATCCACTCTTGGGAGGGGTTGTCAGCGAGCGCGGTGCGGGTCGTGTAAACTCCTGGCTACTTATGGGCCGCGGAACAGACGCCAACGACGAGGCCATCCGCAGACGGATCCGCGGGGTAGGCCTGCGGTGCACCCCGGCTCGAACCGCGGTGTTGCGGCACCTCGAAACCGCCATCGGCCCACGGACCCATGCGGAAGTGTCGGAGGCCCTCGACCATCATGGTTACGACCGGGCCACGATCTACCGCAATCTCACCGAACTCACCGAGGCCAAACTCGTCTCCCGGGTCGAACTCGGTGATCATGTCTGGCGATTTGAGGCCACGGCCACCGGTGGCGGCCATCATGGCGGCGACCACCCCCACTTCCTCTGCACGACCTGCGGCGAGGTCTCCTGTCTCAATGACATGCAGGTGGCTATTCGGCCCAAGACGTCTGCGGGGAAGGGAAGCCGCGGCGAACGACACGGGATTGGATCGGTGACCGAGATCCTGCTCAAGGGACACTGCGAGCAGTGTCAGGAGCCGCGGTGAGAAACCCCTTCAGGTCCTCCGCCAGCCGAGCCAGATCGCCGCGATTGAGATACATCATGTGCCCGGAGTCATACTCCTTGTAGCCGATGTTGGCCCGCAGGGCCGGATCGATCGGCAGGTGGTCGATCGAGTGCCGCAGGGAGAGGTAGGGCACCGCCAGATCACACCGGCCAGTCTGCACGAGCACCCGAAGGTGATGGTTTCGGCTCAGCGCGTCAGCCAGTTGCCAGGCCGTGCTCGCATAGCGATTCTGGTCCTGAGGCCAGGGCCCCACGCCCGTCAACACCTTGTAGGGAAGGTCGCTCTCAAACTTCAACTCCTCCCGGACATAGGCGTTCATCGCTGCGGCCAACGGCCCGAGGGCCGCGTCGTAGGAGGGGTCAAACCGGGGTGCGGCCGACGCCTGGTCGCCGTCGCGGCCGGTGATCCGCCCATCGAAGCGGCCCAGAATGAGCCGCTCGTCAGCGAGGAGTTCCTCCCGAAAGTGAGAGGCATCGATGCGGAGGTCATGGTCGAGGATCAACCGCTCAGAAAGCCCGGTATAGCGGGCGAGCGCGGTAGCCACCGCTCCGCGTCGCTCAGCCGGCAACGCTGCCCCGGCGTAGAGCGCCGTGACATACTCCCCGGCGGCGAAGGCCTCCGCCTCAGCGAGCGCCCGGGCACGGTCGGCCTGGAGGTCGCCGGGCAACCGGCCGTGGTAGTGGGCCACGGCGGTGTAGCTGGGCAAGAACAACGAGTAAGGCAGATCGTTCGACCCGCCATCACGGATCGTGCCGTAGTCGATGAGGCCCGAAACGAGCACCAGTCCATTGAGAAACATCCCGTGCGTGTCCTGCAACTCCGCAGCAAGGCCTGCCGCCCGGAACACGCCATAGCTCTCGCCACAGAGATACTTGGGAGACCGCCAGCGGGCATGCCTCGTCGTATAGAGCCGAATGAATTCGGCCATCGCTTCGATATCGGCCTCCTTCCCGAAGAACTGCTCCGGCTTCTCCCCCTTCGCCGCGCGGCTGTAGCCAGTCGCGACCGGATCGATGAACACCAGATCGGCGACCGCCAGAACCGTGTGTTCATTGTCGACGAGCTCAAAAGGAGGGGGTGGCAGCGTGCCGTCTTCGTTGACCAACGCCCGTCGGGGACCGAGCCCACCGAGATGCAGCCAGACAGCCGCCGCACCGGGCCCCCCATTGAAGCAGAACAGGATCGGTCGCCGGGCTGCGTCGGCGTCGGTCACGAGGGTGTAGGCGACGAAGAAGACGTTTGCCTTGAGGTTTCCCTCCTCCGCCAAGAGCGGCAGCATGCCCGCCTCGGCCCGGTAGGCTAGTTCACGGCCTCCGACGCTGATGGCATGTTCGGTGATGACCGGCGGCGCACTGGCATCGGGCAACGCCGCGACCGGAGACGGCACGCGGGAGGCCGCCGGCGCTGGCTCCTCCGCCACGGCAGCCACGCCAAGCCAGGCAGTGCACGAGACCACGAGCCACGGCGTCAGCCGTGGGCGGAGAAACAGTCGGCAGCGAGAGAGCGGTGGACTGGGCATGATGGCTCGGCGAGTGAAGACGGGGGGGGACGCGGCGGCCGGCTGGGCCCACCGCTTCAGCCAAGCATAGTTCGTCTCCGAGACAACTCGACTCGGACAAAAAAGGCCCGAACCGGCCTCCCGCGCCAGGGCGGCCGTTGCTACCGTCTGGCCATGCTTTCTACTCTCAATCCGTTGGCTGCACTGGCCGGATTCATCCACCGGCCCCAGTTCGACCGCTACGCTCTGCTGCTCGTCCATCTGCTGCTTTTGCCCGTCCTCTCGGTGATCACCGAGGGGCACCCGCAGGCAGAAGTCTTCGTGATGGTGGCCGAGCAGTTGGTTTTTCTCGGCGCCACCATCGCCCTCGGCGGCCGGCGGATGCTCCTCGCCGGTCTGCCGATGCTGGTGCCCGGCCTCGCCACACTTGGCGTGGCACTCGCGGTGGGCAAGATCCCCGAGAGCCACTACTGGATCTGGGCCATCGCCCGGGCACTGAGTTTCGTCGTGCCGATCATGACGGTCGGGATGCTCATCCTGGTCGATGTGCTGTCGGCCAAGCGAATCGTTTTCGACCTGATCTGTGGGGCGCTATGCGTCTTTGTGCTCTTGGGGATGTGCTGGGCCAGCGTCTACACGATGCTCGAGCGTCTCACCCCAGGCTCCTTTGCCGTGGACTTCGCCCGTTACCATGTCGACCTGGGCAGCGACCCACTGGCGGCTGCAGACGTCTTCACCTATTACTCGTTCGTGACGCTCACGACCGTTGGATACGGCGACATCGTGCCAGCCTCGGCCACGGCCCGGTGGCTCGTCTGGCTGGAGGCCGTGTTCGGCCAGTTCTATATTGCGGTCTTCGTCTCACGGCTGATTGGCCTGCAGGTGAGTGAGCCGGGGAGCCGGACAACCGACGACCAGTCGTCTGGGGCCGACGATGAACCAGCCAGCGGCGGTGAACCCGCCTGGCCGGCCCGGCGGGCGGCCTAGCAGACAGTAAAAACCGTCTGCCGCCACAGGATCATTTTTTCCACGGATCGCGAGCTGTCCGTGGTCACCGCGGGGCATCCTGGAGCAAGGCAAAGAATGGCCTGTTCGTGATCCAAGCCCGGACCGCCAGCGACGGGACTCCGGGGAGTTGCGCGAGAGGCACGGACACCCCATCGCCCCCTCCCCACGGATCCGTCACCACAATCCCACCACAATCCAGGACGAACGAACACGGTCGCCTGGATGTGCGACCGCCGGGCGGAGGCCCGGCAGGGCGGCGGGGGGCATGAATGCCCCCGACGCCGTCAAATCAATACCACACTCCCCACCGCACCAAGAACGTGTCAGCGGGCTGATAGTCGGCGGTGTCGGTGATGTAGTACTCAACCAGCCGCCCCGTCACCCAGCCAGTCTCAATCCGCCAGTTGACGCCGAGATCCGCAGGCCGCCGCTCCCAGCCCACCAGCAACCGGTAGTCGTGGTAGACGACCACGTCGTTGGCACCGCTGTCTCGCCGCACCGCCCACTGGTTGCCGCCGAACTCGCCAGCGAGATAGACCCATTGGGCTGCCCGGGCGGTCTCAGACACCCTCCAGGCCATCCGCGGCCGAGGAAAGATGAGTTCATGCCGCTGGTTGTCCGAGGGCGTCCAGAGCAGGCCACCTGCTGGCAGGAGGTTGACGTCGTAGCGATCGAGGTAGATGACACCCGCCACAATCCGGAGGTTTTTGGTGGCCTCCCAGGCGCCGAAGCCGTGGCCAGTAATCCGAAAGGCCTGTGGCGTGTCATTGACGAAGTCGCTGTACCAGCCAGGGGCGACAGCCAGATCCACGCCGAAGCGTTCGCCGATCTTGGAAAGCCACCGGGCCTGGAGCCACGACTCATAGAGTTGCGATGGCAGTCCCGGGTCGTTGGGGCCGGGCACTTCATCGACGAAGGTCGTACCGAATCCCGGCGTCAGGAGGAGGGGTGAATTCACCGTGGGGGCAGGCAGCCCGATCGTGAGGCTCGTTTCGAGCGTCGTGAGTCCGAGGCCGTTGTCGCCGAAGCGGGGTAGTTCGGTGACGGTGAAAATGGCCTGCTGCAGGGCCCCCGGCTTGGCTCCCGGGGGCAGCTTACGGCCAGCCGGTGGTTCGAATTCCTGAGGAGCCTGGCCTGGCGGGGCCACATCGTCGAGCAAGAGTGGCTCGGTGAGATCCTGCGGGTCTCCGAGCGCCGCGAGGCGAATCCGGTCAAAGAACGACTGCTCGACCGGCGGCAGGGGCACGACGGCCTCCTCGGCCTGGAGCCCAGCCGCGGCCCAGACCATCCCGGCGATGAACAGCAACCAAAGCGTCATTCCTGTTCGTCCCACACCCCAATACACAAGCGGTTCGAGCTTCCGGACGCCAGGCGAAGCCCAGCTTCCTGACGCCGATCTGGGGATTCGCCCGGCGGATCTCGACGTCAATGCCCGCATCGGAAGCCACCATTTCACAGCCGTCCACAAGCACGGCCGGAGGGCCGCCGTAAAACTAATACGCAAGCCCCAGCCGGAACATGATCGTGTCGGGAAGATCCTGAATCTGCGGCGGGCCTTCCACATAGAAGAGCTGCCGGTAGAAGACGTAGCCCACCTCAAAGTTGCCCGCCAGGCCCGTGGGACCCTTCGGCGTCCACTCGGTTCCCAGGGCGATGCGGATGTCGTTGTAGTCGAAGCCAGTGATCATGTTGTAGAGCGACGTGCTGCGGCGGAACGTCCAGGCTCCGCCGCCGTACTCGCCCGAGATGTAGCCCCACCAGTCGTGCCGCTTCGTGCTACCGAATCGCTTCGCCGCCCGGGGCGAGGGAAAAAAGATGTCGTAGCGGGAGTCGGCAGTGGGGGTCCATGTCATGCCCAGCGCCGGCAGCAGTTTCACCTGGTTTCGGTCGAGGTAGACAATGCCTGCTTTGGCCTGGATCGTAGGTGTCATCTGGAGCGTGCCGATCGCGCGGCCCATGAGACGCCAGCTCTCCCAGACAAATACGTCCCAGTTGGTATAGATGCCCACGCGGATGCCGAGTTCGGCACCGAAAAGCGGGGTGAACTTGGGATTCCATGCGGTGTCGATAAAGACGTCGTACGTGTTGGGAGGGAGGTCGGCCAGGAGCGTGGACGAGGTCTGGGGGCCGTCCCAGAGCTGGAGTCCGAAGCCGGGTGTGATCAACAGTGGCGCATGGTTCACGTTGACAGGTGAGTTGTGGAAGAACGGCAGCGCGAAGGTGGCCGTCGTGTCGAGTTCATTGACGCCGACGTTCGTGCCCTGGCCATCACCGAGCAAATAGGCCCAGCTTCCCCGAACGCCCTGGAAGACATGCATCGTCTGGGCGTAGGTCTGTTGCACCGTCTGATCGAAGGAAGAACTTGGGGCCGCGTAGCCTGCGGGCGTGAGCGACTGCGGGGGCGGCTGGCCGGGGGGCACAAGCGAGGGGGCGGCTGTCGAGTAGCCGGGATAGCCGGGCTGGCCGCTGATGGCTGATGGTGCCCAGGTCGAGGTGGCAGGACCAGGCTGGGGTACGACCTGAGTTGCCTGGGGAGCGTAGGGATCCCATGTCGGTGGCGGCGGCGAGAGCGGTGGAGCCTGGGCGAGGCGATCGAGAGACGAGGCGGCGGGAGGTGGCAGGGATGCCGTCTGGGCACGGGCCGGCTGGATCGCGATTCCGGCGATGACCGAGACGATGACCGGAAGCAGGAAACGCATTCCGCGCACAACACGCCGGCGGCCAGGAGCGGTCCGCTGACGAGAAGCCTCACGAGGGGGAAACCGCCCCGGAAAACGCCTCCGGAGCCCGCGGGAAGTACCGCGCCGACGGCCGGCGAATCAAGCCCGCGGCCCACCGGACTACCATGCTGAAGTGCCGCAGTACCGGAGGCTGCCTAGGTTGCCCATTCCAGACCCCTCAGCGATCGACCCCACCCCCCTGCTTCACGCCGATCGCCTCGCCTACTTCGAGCGACTCGCGGAAGCTCCCTCGACCATGGACCGGGCCCGGGATCTGGCCTCGGATCCGGCGACCAGACTGCCTGCAGCCGTCATCGCCGACCTTCAGACGCAGGGACGCGGCCGGCGCGGGGCGAGGTGGTGGCAGCCCCCGGGTAGTCTGGCGGTGAGCATCGTGGTCGATGCCCCGGCGTTCGGAGAAACGGGCCCGGCCGCTCCGCAATGGTCGCTGGCCTGCGGCGTCGCCCTGGCAGAAGTAATCCGCCGAACCGCGATCGGGGTTGAGGCAGTCGTCTGCTGGCCCAATGACATCGAAGTCGCCGGACGGAAACTGGCCGGCATCCTGGTCGAGACCGCTGGAAACCGCCGGGTGATCTTTGGCATCGGTGTCAACACGACCGGCTCAGCGGCGGCAGCCCCAGAGCCACTCCGGAATCGCGTGGCCACGCTCCCTGATCTCACTGGCCAGCCGCTGTCCCGCCAACGGCTCCTCGAGGCGTTCCTGCCCACGTTCTTTGGGCTGCTCCGCGAGATCGCCACGGATCCTTCCCGGCTGGCCGAGCGGTATCGCCCGCTGTGCGGCCTCACCGGCCGCCATGTTCGCATCCATGCCGCCGATGGCATGCATGAGGGTCTCTGCGCGGGCATTGCCGCGGACGGACGGCTGGTGCTCGAAACCACCGCCGGGAGGATCTGCGTTGTCTCCGGCAGCCTCACTGATCCGGCCGACGTGTGGCGCGGCGACGCCTGATCCGCCCCCCCCTCGCGTCCTTCCTGACCACCGGTCGCCAGGCCCCTTCCGGCCGCACCGCCACGACGCAAATCTCTCGGCCGCCGGTGGAGAGTTGGCGGGCTCTTGGCTCGAGTCCCCACGAAAAAAATTCTTTGATCCAGCCGGAAACCTCCGCTGCCCGCGACCAGTCGGGAAGCTTGAGTGTGGCCACGATTCCCGCCAACTGCACGCCCGGCGCCATGGCGATCCGCCCCAGGGCGGCCATCGTGCTCTTGGGATCGATGTTCATGTCGGCCACCAGCCAGTCAATGCCACCGCACCGCCGCAGTGGCACGTCGCGGGCCCGCATTCTCCACTGCTGAAAGTTTGGCTCAGCGGCCAGGCGTGCATCCACCACCGCCGGATCAACGCCCACCACCTGCAGCCCCGCCTCGAGGAGTCGCTGGCAGGCACCGCCTGGCGAGGCACCAAGTTCCATCGCTCGCTGCCCTGGCTCGAACGGAATCCCGAACAGGGCAATCGCCTCATCAAGCTTGAGCCACGCCCGCGAGACTCTGCCCTCGGGGAGCGGCAGGGCCGCCGCCGGATAGATGCCGCCCGGCCAACAGCTCGCCGGACCAGCGGCGGAATGCCAGCCGATCCACCAGCGGTCAGCTGAGTCGAACACACAGTCGAGAACGAGATCGCCCGGTTTGGCAACCGGGGAGATTGTCGGATCGATTCCCCGGGCTGCGATCAACTGTTCACGAATCGCCACCAACGGCAAATCGACTGTCGCCTCCCGCGGCCAGACATGGACGTTGTCGAATGCGATACCAGCAGCGAGCGCGGCAGCGGCGGCCACGCGACTGTCGTCATTGGCACCGGTCACCTGCCCGAGCGAATGGATCGCCGTCCTCGCAAAGACGAGATCGTGCGGCGGGTCCCCGACGAGGCCGGCTGCGGGCAGCCGGAACGTGACAAGACCCCGCCGCCAGACCCCTGGCCGAGTCGCTGACATCACCTCCGCTGCCAGCCGCTGGAGGGCTGCCTCGGCCCCCGCCTGGCAGGTGCATAAAAGAAATTCGCCAGGAGTGGCGGGGGAGGATCCAGACGGCTGCTCGAGAGGGCTCATGCAGGAGAGCCTACCCTCAAAAATCAGGCCGGCCCGGGCGCCCAAGGGCCCGGG
>ERZ889217.1205-NODE-1205-length-13631-cov-31.205804_pt1 | contig 13631 bp, 12 predicted proteins | sample MGYA00521098_ERZ889217 | MGnify/ENA primary metagenome ERZ889217 (study PRJEB32303, sample SAMEA104408613) | aquatic metagenome | biome: Brackish water; feature: Pelagic; material: water | place: Baltic Sea | collected 2014-06-10T22:04:00 | depth 2,362 m ...
CCTCTTCCATGCCATGGAAGCGCTCTACCAACTGAGCTACAGCCCCAATAAGACTTAATAACGTTACCCGATAGATTCAGCCAGACAGCACTAGCCTGCTTGACGATGTCCGAACAAGGCTCTAGCCAAAAATTAGATCTGAGTAAGGTCTACCAATTTCGATTCGCAGGCATTAGCCAGGAAAAAAAAGACGCAACCTGGGCGCTCATTACTCGCTGGATTGAGTCGCGACTTGAAAATCCAAAAAGCGTGCTTGACCCAGCCGCTGGTCGTGGAGAATTCATAATTTCATCTCAGGCTCAAGAGCGATGGGCCTGTGATTTATCGGACCAAAGAATTAGTTGGCCGACGGGCGTCACGACGCGATTCGGTGATATTTACAAAGTTGACTTACCCGAGAACTATTTTGACTTAATTTTTGTTTCAAACTTTTTAGAACACTTGGCAACGCCAAATGATGTCTATAAATATTTGATGCAACTTCGCAAATCACTCAAGCCCGGTGGCAAACTAGCGATCATGGGACCAAACTTTCGGTACTGCGCAAAAGGGTACTACGATTTTGCCGACCATCTACTGCCACTCACACATCGAACCATCGAAGAACATCTTGCGGCAGCTGCTCTTGATCACAAATCAACAATCTCACGGTTTTTACCATTGTCATTTCGTTCGCAAAGACTTTCGCACCCACTTCTGGTAAAACTTTATTTAGCGGTGCCAATTTTTTGGCGACTATTTGGTAAGCAATTTTTTATCGTTGCAACAAAACCAGCAGAATAGCTAATTTACTAACTGACTAGGCGCCAACTGACCGCAGGCACGTCACGATAGAGACGTTCGATTTCGTAAAATCTGCGTGTCTCGTCATCAAACACATGAATTACAACACTGCCGTAATCAATCAAAATCCACTGCTGTTCGGTTACGCCCTCACTAGATAATGGCGAGCGACCTGTTTCACGACGAACCGCGTCGGTGATTGCGTCGCAGATCGTGCGCACCTGCCGTTTGTTGCCAGCACTCGCAACCACGAACAAGTCAGTAATCGCCAAAATCTCACCGACATCTAAAACGGTCACATCGGTTGCTTGTTTTTCATCAGCGGCTTGCGCGGCAATTTTGGCAATGCGCAAGGCGTCTGGTTGTGGTGTATAAGTACTCATTCGTCTGAGGGCACAACAGTAGCGGCAGGAAGTCCTGGATTGTCTTTCGAAAACGCGACAAATGACTTGCCTAAAACAATCTGCAACTCAATACCTTGGGCGCGTTCGCGGGTTTGAGCAGTCACAAAGTCGCCAATAAAATCCTGCAAGCCAATATTGGCAAAAACATTCGATTCAACATATCGAATTTCTGTTATTTCTTGAGGTGGGCCAGGCACTTCGCGAACAAGTGCCACATCGAAACCGATCGCCACAAGACGACGAACTATCTCACGACTCACTACGGGATCATTGAACGGACTATCAACCTGAACAGCAAGAGCACCAGCCACACCCGAGCCCGTAACCGAAGTTGGTGCAACGCTAGCCATGATCATCGTTACTTCTGATGGGTCAAGGCTGAACATATCTAATGAATTTGGGTTATCAGCACCAGCCGGAACAGCCGTTGCAGCGAACTGCCAGATTTGAATTGGGCCATTGAATAACCGTTGCATAAAACTCGCAAAATCTACAGGTGTTTCAAGTGGGTCTGTCTGCAAATTTTGAAGTCTGAGCCCGAGGCCAACCGTGTTAGCGATTGCTGTCCACGCGGATTTGTGGTGATTAAATCTTGCCGCTTCACTTTGATCAATTTCGCGCGCCAACAAAATACCAGCAAGCGAAAATGTGTCAATCGTTGTTTTACCTACCTTCGCGACAAGAGACGTTGCGCCGTCTGCACCCGTGTTGCGAACATCAGAATCAAGAAGTATTTCAACTGGCCCAATCGGACCAAGCAGCCTTAGTAAGTCATCACGATTCAAAATACCAACTGCAGAGATTGTGACATTAAGTAACCCCTCGACATCGGCGATAAACGCAGATGAATCGCCATCGACATAAGAATCAAAAATTCTTCTTGGTGCTTCTCCTTGCGCAACTTCTGCTTGAGTTTTTGCTGGGATCGAAATAATTGTTCCGCCGAAACTTCCGCCTGCCAAAGCAATCACACTCACCGTGGTGATCTCTTTTGAGTCATTGACAGTTGCCAAAAGCGCAACGGGCGTGTCAAGAATCTTTAAAGTCTTAATGTCGTTGACATTGGTGCCGCTGTTCGAATTGAGAACCGAGTTGTAGCCGATCACGAGACCAGCGGGCAGCATCAATGCTGACACAATGCCGCAACACAATGCGACGAGGAGACGTTGCTTTTGTTTTTTCGGAATCGCCGTCATGATTTTTTAGCGCCGGATTTTATAGCTCTTGATTTCATCGCTCCGTATAAACCACGTTCGGCGATGACATTTAGTACTTCGCTTGCAATCAAATAATCAAGCGGTCGACCATCAACAAAGCGCTGACGCAAGTCAGTTGAACTCACTTCGAGCCTCGGAACCTCAACACGGTTCCATATGAATTCACTTGGGGGCGCCAAGGGTGAACCAGGTCGGTCGACAACTACCAATGTTGAGAGTTTGGCGATTTCACTTGCACGTTGCCATGACCCAAACTTTGCAGCGGCATCGTCGCCAACAATCGTGAAAAGTTCAGCACCGGTATATCGGTTACTCAACGCAGTTAAAGTATCCGCGGTAAAACTTGGCCCGCCTCGTGAAATCTCGTCATCGCCCGCGACAAGCCCATCCACGCCTTCGACCGCCGCCTCAACCATTGCCAGTCGGTCAACAGCACTAGCGACTTCGCGAGTCCCGTGTTTTTGCCATGGATCATTGGCCACCATCAACACCACAATGTCAAGTTTCAGCACGTGGCGCACATTGACTGCGGTCACCAGATGCCCAAGGTGTGGTGGATCAAATGTCCCCCCGAACAATCCGACCCGCATTGGCACTATCAAAGTGTATTAGTCGAATAAGCAGGTAAATGCGACTTCCTACCGAAAGCCGTTATCATCACTGTCTTAAATACTTATGAAATAGTTCACTTATTACTTGACCAAATCGATTCGATGCCCTATCATCATTACTCCCCGAATCCCCCCGAATACCCCCTAATCCCCCAGGAAAGACCAACACCCCCATGTCTGACTCAATCGGTATCTACCTCAACGAAATCGGCAAGGTTGCCTTGCTTAACGCCGAAGATGAACGTGATCTCTCAAAAGCGATCGAGGCTGGTCGTGACGCCAAAAAAGCTATTGAAATAGGTGAACGCGGCGCCGCACTTCGCGCCGATATGCGAAATGCCGCTCGCGCCAAAGACCGATTCATTCGTTCAAACCTTCGATTGGTCGTTTCAATCGCTCGTCGGTATCCATTACCACAAGGAATGGACTTGCTCGATTTAATCCAAGAAGGAAACCTCGGTCTCGAACATGCTGTTGACAAGTTTGACTGGCGTCGTGGTTTCAAATTTTCGACATATGCAACTTTTTGGATTCGCCAAGCAATTGGACGTGCACTAGATCAAAAAGCAAGTCTTATTCGAATTCCCGGCGACCGCTCGGCAACACTTCGCGCGGCACTTCGACAGGGCTCAGGAGATGCTGAAGGCTTAAGCGCGATGAACGCCGAACTTCATCGCCTTACAACACCAGTTTCACTTGACAAAACAATCGGTGAAGACGGCGATGCAACTTTGGGCGACCTCGTGCCAAACGAAGACATCAGCCCAGAAGATGCAGTAATGGGAATGGTCGACACAGACTTACTTGATCGCCTTCTCGGTACTCTTGACGAGCGCGCTCGTTATGCAGTTGAGGCTCGTTTTGGTCTTCATGATGGAGAGCGTAAAAGCTTCCGTCAAGTCGGCGAAGAGCTTGGCGTAACCGCCGAGGCTGCCCGCCGCCTAGTAAGTCGTGCTGTTGACACATTGCGCGACGATGCCGGAGAAATCCTCACCGTCTGAGGCAACTTTCGGCAATAGTGTTATCAGGATGAGTTCAACTAATCGCTGGACACCGTCTTCATGGCAAAACAATGTCGCCGCACAACAACCAAAGTGGCCTGATCAAACTGCGCTTGATAATTCGCTAAAGCAAATCGCATCTTACCCGCCACTTGTTTTTGCAGGTGAGGCACGATCGCTTCTCACAGCACTTGGTCAAGTTGCTAGTGGAAACGCATTTTTATTGCAGGCCGGTGACTGCGCAGAAAGTTTCGAAGAGTTCACAGCAGTAAATATACGCGAGAAGCTTCGCGTGATTTTGCAGATGGCAGTGATGCTCACCTATTCGATGGGCGTACCAGTTGTGAAAGTTGGCAGAATCGCCGGACAATTCGCCAAGCCACGCTCAAGCGACACCGAGATGATCGGCAATAAAGAGATCGCTTCTTTTCGTGGACATATGGTTAATGACCCTGCACCGCACATCGAGTCACGGGTACCAGATCCGCAACGCATGGTGCAGGCGTATCACCAATCAGCAAGCACTCTCAACTTATTACGTGCGTTTACCAAAGGTGGCTTCGCCGATCTGAATCGTGTTCATGCATGGAATCAAGAGTTTGTTACAACCAGTGCAGCCGGTCAGCGCTACGAACAAGTTGCAGGAGAAATCGAAAGAGCACTGGCATTTATGCGTGCGTGCGGCATTGACACAGAGAGCCATAGCCCGCTGCATGAAGTTGACTTCTACACAAGTCACGAAGCATTAATTCTTGGATATGAAGAGGCGCTCACTCGCCAAGACTCGCTGACGGGCACTTGGTACGACTGCTCAGCGCACATGTTATGGATTGGTGAACGGACACGCCAGCTTGACGGCGCACACATTGAATTTTTGCGCGGCGTCGGAAACCCGGTTGGATGCAAGATTGGCCCAGAAACGACAACAGATTTTGTTTTATCTTTGTGCGAGATTCTCAACCCTGCGCGAGTTGCTGGTCGCTTAACGCTGATCACGCGAATGGGCGCCGACAAAATAGAAAGCGTTTTGCGTCCACTTATTCGAGCAGTGCGCGATGCTGGCCATCCAGTTGTTTGGGCATGTGATCCAATGCATGCAAATACTTTCACCGCCGCCAACGGCCGCAAGACCCGACACTTTGACGACATCATTCGCGAAATTACTGGTTTCGTATTAGCCCATCGTGCTGAAAATAGTTGGCCGGGTGGCATTCACATCGAACTCACAGGCGACAACGTCACCGAGTGTCTTGGTGGTGCCGAGGCAGTCAGCCAAGAAGATCTTGACACTCGCTACGAATCGGTTTGTGATCCACGACTCAATGCGCGACAATCACTTGATCTCGCATTTCGCGTTGCTGAACTAATCCGTACGGCAAAATAGCCCAATGCGGGCGTTTGAACTCGCGCAAGAGTGGCCTGCGCCGAACACTTCGATTTGCGTCATCGACCGCCAAGGGCAAACACATACCTTTGGTGATACATCGCAAACATCTCGTATTGCTTCAGTATCAAAATTACTAACAGCATGGGCGGCACACATAGCAATCGAAGAGGGTTCAACGACTCTTGATGCAGCAGTCGGCCAAGAAGGTTGCACGCTTGCCCACCTGCTGGCGCACTCAGGTGGATACAGTTTTGACGGCGATGCACCGATTGTAAGCCCTGCCCGTAAACGTATTTACTCGAACTCTGGATATGACTTGATCGCCGGGCATCTTACAGATGTCACACAAATCGCTTTCAGCGAATACCTCAATGACGCCGTGTTCTCGCCACTTGGCATGACTTCAAGTTTGCTAAATGGATCGGGCGCAAAAGATGTTGTTTCGTGTGTTGATGATCTAGTTGAGTTTGCTCTCGAGTTGCGCAATCCGCGACTCGTTTCATCGGCAACTGCCCGTGCAGCAACAACAACTCAGTTCGCCGACCTAGAAGGAGTTGTGCCTGGTGTAGGTCGGTTTAGTCCGTGCAACTGGGGATATGGTCCTGAAATACATGGGGCGAAACATCCTCATTGGATGGGCACACGAAATAGTGCTTCAACGTTTGGGCACTTTGGCGGCACCGGAAGTTTTATCTGGCACGATCCTGTGGCAAATATTTCGTGCATCGCACTTTGTAGAACTGAATTTGATAATTGGGCACTGCATTATTGGCCACAATTTTTTGATGCATTATTAGATGAGTTAGGCAACTAATTGACCAGAACAAGTTTGACGAGCAACCAACATGAATAAAAAACAAATCAATGCCGATCTTTTTCTGCTGTTGTTTTGCACATTTTCAACAGCGGCAGCCAACAGTGTGGTATTCGCGTCAATGTCTGAGTTGCAAGAAAAATATGGCTACGCCGATTCGGCACTGGGATTAATTGCCGGCACTGGTTTCGCTTTGGGTTTAGTCGTTCAATTATTCGTTGCTCCGCTCGCCGATCGTGGTCATGGTCGAAAATTAATTCAAGTAGGTCTCGCACTTGCGGGCATTGGGTCTGTCGTATTTGTATTTGGTGACTCACTTAGTTGGTTTATCGTTGGTCGTGCCATTGTTGGCGCATCGCTAGGTTGCACGTTTCCAGCAGTGCGCGCACTCGCCGCCAACCTTGACCGCACCCGCAGCGCAGAAAGACTTGGAGCGGTCGCTGGCACAGAAATTGCTGGCTTTGTAACGGGGCCGCTTATTGGATCATTGTTAATCGACCCTTTTGGGCTTGATACGACGTTTCTCGTATTTGGCGCAATGGCAGTGTTCGCATTAGTTGTGATAGTGCCACGGAGGTTTCCTGAATTAGTAAAAACTTCTGAATCAGAAAAGTCAAGTCTCGATTTACTTCGTCTGCCAGAAATTCGCGTGGCATTACTGCTGACGCTGGCTGTGACGTTTCCGACCGGAATGTTTGACGCGCTTTGGGATCGATTCTTGGATGACCTCGGTGGCAACAATGCGATGACTGGTTTAACTTTTGCCGTTTATGGCTTGCCGTTTATCTTGCTGTCTTCACGCGCTGGAAAACTAATTGACAAACGCTCACCAGTTGCAGTCGCACTATGGCTTGTAATCCCAGTGAGTTTGATGACCATGAGTTATGGCTTCTTCAAGTCACCCTGGTTAATACTGTGTCTTGGATTAATTGAAGGAATTGTTCAATCAGCAATTGCGCCGGCAGGAATGGCAGCAATCGCCAGGGCTGCACCACTCGGTAGAGCATCAGCCGCCCAAGGACTTTCTGGGTCGGTGAATGTATTCGGACAAATGTTGGCAGCCTTCATCGCGCCAAGTATCTACGGTAAATATGGTGCACTCACGACTTTCATGTCGGTCGGTATTGGAATCGGCGCTATTGCAGCGATCGCCGCACTGTTGCATGCAAAAAACTTACGCGATCTTGTGCACTAACTAGTGCATTAATTAATGCTTGCTAGTTAAAGCCGCTCAATAATCATTGCCATACCTTGACCGCCGCCAACGCACATTGATTCGAGACCGAATCGTTTGTCTGTGTGTTGCAAGCCGTTAATCAAAGTTGTCATAATTCGAGCACCAGTCATTCCGAATGGGTGCCCGAGTGCAATTGCTCCACCATGAATGTTTAATTTTTCCATTGGGATACCCAAATGTTTTGCTGATGGGATCACCTGTGCGGCGAACGCTTCGTTAATTTCAACGAGATCAATTTGGTCAATTGTCATTCCTGCACGCTTAAGCGCTTGACGACAGGCTTCGATTGGCCCAAGTCCCATGATTTCAGGATTCAATCCAGAAACTCCAGATGAAACGATTCGCGCCAACGGCTTGATGCCCAGTTGCTTGGCTTTGGTATCGCTCATAACAACAACTGCTGCCGCACCATCATTTAATGGGCAAGCATTACCAGCAGTGATTTCTCCGTCTGGGCGAAACACTGGCTTCAAGCCGGCGAGTCCTTCTGCAGTTGTACCAGCACGAGGTCCGTCATCCTTTGAGATAACAGTGCCGTTCGGCAATGTGAGTGGCGAAATTTCGCGATCAAAGAAACCGTTTTCTTGGTTGGCAACTGCGCGTTGCTGACTTCGTGCGCCGAATGCATCCATTTCAAGACGTGTCACGCCTTCGAGCTCGCGGACATTTTCTGCGGTTTGTCCCATTGCGATATACATGTCAGCAAGACCTGTTGCAGCCGACCATAAGCCTTGGCCCCCGGCAGCGCGTGTCTTGGTGCGCTCACCTGATGGCTTGAAAATTGCATTAGGTGCAATGTCGCTTGCGCCCGATGCATATCGACTCACAGTTTCAACACCGGCAGCAATAAAGCAATCACCCTCGCCAGCCTTAATTGCATGGGCTGCCATGCGAATTGTCTGCAAACTTGACGAGCAATAACGATTGACAGTCACACCAGGAACATTGTCAAGACCGGCCAGCACTGCAACAACGCGCGCAATATTAAAACCTGCCTCGCCCGCTGGTTGGCCACAACCCATCATCAAATCTTCAACATCGTCAGCTTTGAGTTGAGGGACTTTTGCCATTAACGCGCGAATAATTTGCGCTGACATATCGTCAGGTCGAAGTTCGGTCAATGTGCCTTTGTTGGCACGTCCGATAGGGCTTCGTGCTGTTGCAACTATTACTGCTTCGGTCATGGCTTCTCCTTGTTGAGTATGACTATTCGTTAAGCGTGGCTTTTCGCGATAATTATCGTTGCAAAACCCTAGCGGTTTTCCTGGTTGTAAACGAAGCCGAAATTTCTGAAATCCGCTCCAAATCGCTATTCTCATCTAGGCGAAACAATGGGGGTAGCTAATCATGGCAACACAACGACTGACACTTGCTCAAGCAATTATCAAGTACCTAATCAATCAGCATGTCGAGCGCGATGGACATCAAAACGAATTTTTTGGTGGAACTTGGGGAATCTTTGGCCACGGAAACATTGGCGGTGTCGCCCAAGCATTGCAGCAGTACAGCTCTGACATGCCCTATTACCTTTCTCGTAACGAACAGGCAATGGTCCATAGCGCTGTGGCTTACGCGAAGATGAATCGTCGAATGAAAGCGCAGGCCTGTCTTTCATCAATTGGGCCAGGGGCAACGAATATGGTTACGGGTGCAGCTACAGCAACCGTAAATCGTGTTCCAGTTCTTTGCTTGGCTGGAGATTACTTTGCTGAGCGAGTTCAGAGTCCAGTTTTGCAACAACTTGAGTTTCCATTCACTCAAGATCAGTCATCAAACGATACTTTTAAACCTGTCTCGAAATATTGGGACCGAATTCAACGACCGGAGCAAGCAATCACATCACTACCCGAGGTGATGCGAATTCTTACATCACCTGCTGAAACTGGTGCGGCAGTTTTGGCATTACCTCAAGATATTCAGACTTATGCATTTGATTACCCAGAAGAAATGTTTCGCAAACGAATCTGGTCGATACCGCGAAACCGTGCTGACACAACTTCTATAGAGCGTGCCGTCGCATGGATCCGTGCCGCTAAGACCCCACTAATTATTGCCGGTGGTGGTATTCGGTATAGCGCAGCCGAAGACGCACTGATGGCGTTCGTTGAACAAACTGGAATTCCAGTAGCAGAAACTCACGCAGGCAAAGGTTCATTACTTTTTGATCACCCTTTAAGTCTTGGCGCTGCAGGTGTTTCAGGTACAGAAGCAGCAAACATCATCGCGCCCGAAGCAGATTTAATAATCGGCATCGGCACACGTTTTACAGATTTTCCGACATCGTCGAAAACTGCATTCAGACACCCGAATGTCCGCTTTATAAATATCAATGTTTTTGAAATGGATGCATATAAGCACGCGGCAATTCCACTAGTGGGTGATGCCAAAGTAACTCTTGAAGAACTTGCGGTTGCTGTTGGCGACTATCAAGTTGATAATTCATATCGTCAACGTTGCCAACAACTTAACCAGAAATGGAACGACGAAGTTGAGCGCGTCTACAGTGCGGCGATGACACCCATAAGCCAGGGTGAGGTCATCGGCGCAGTTCAGGCATCGGCAGAACCAAGAGATGTTGTTGTGACATCAGCCGGAAGTTTGCCAGGAGACTTATTGAAGTTGTGGCGCTGTAAAGATTCGTTGAGTTACCAAGTCGAATATGGGTACAGCGTTATGGGCTACGAAATTGCAGGTGGCCTCGGTGCAAAAATGGCCGCTCCAGATCGTGAGGTCTACGTGATGGTCGGAGATGGCTCGTTCATGATGATGAATACTGAGATTACGACTGCCATCCAAGAGAACATAAAATTAATTATTGTTGTCGTCAACAACAATGGATTCTCAAGTGTCGGAAGAGTGTCTGAGAATGTTGGAAGCCTAGGTTTTGGTTGCCACTATCGATATCGAAGCAATTCTGGTGCGTACGACGGCGACGTATTGCCGGTTGACTTCGTCAAAATCTGCGAAGGATTAGGTGCGGCATCTATTAAAGCCGACAGTCTCTCTGATTTCAAAAAAGCACTTGTTGCGGCGCGCGCGTCAACAAAGACCACTTGCATCGTCGTAAACACTGACTGGGATGAAAGAGTTCCGGGTTATGCGAGTTGTTGGTGGGATATGGCAACTGCACACACATCAGAGAATCAAGACGTTAATGCCGCGCGCGAAATCTACGAGAAAGAAAAATCAGCGCAACGTTATTTAATGGTGCCTGGTGCACCATTTCAGTCGTGAGCAATCTACACAGACCAAAGAAAAACGATGACGGTACGCAATTTGATGTAACACCTAAATCAATTGGATGGACATATCTTGACTTCAATGTCATAAAACTCGAAAAATCTAAAAGTTTTGAGCACAACTCAAGAGATCGCGAAGTTGCGATTGTTCCACTTTCAGGTTCTGGCTTCGTTGAGGTGGCTGAAAAAAAGATTCACCTACAACGTGCAGATGTTTTCAAACAATCACCACAGGTAGTTTATGTTCCGCCAGGTCATCTAATTTCTATTACTGCTGAAAGTAGTTTCGAATTCACGATTGGTGGAGCACCGGCAGAAGGTCGGTATCCAATTCGTGTTTTTGAGCCAAACGAAATGCGAGTTGAAGTACGAGGAGGCGGTGCCGCCAGACGGCAAGTAAACCATCTACTCGCCCACCCACTGCCAGCCGAACGCTTAATTCTCTACGAAGCATACGTGCCTCGAGGTGCATGGTCAGGATGGCCGCCCCATTGCCACGATGGCACTAACGGATCCCCATATTTAGAGGAAACTTATTATTTCCGCTTCGACAGAAGTGATGGTTTTGGTTTTCACCGAAACTATAAGTTAGATGCACATGAAAGCGAAAACTCAGACGAGCACTTTATGGTACAAGATGGCGATCTAGTGGTGATTCCTTGGGGGTACCACCTGGCAACTGCTTCACCAGGTCACAACATGTGGCTACTTAATTATTTGGCGGGTCACCCAACAAATGATGATCGGGCTGTCAAGCCGTGCTTCGATGTTGCACATACTTGGATCGAAGACGATTGGTCAAAAAATCAAATGAATCTACCGTTAGAAATAGGTGACATTTATGCATAAACTTCGCGTCGGATTGATTGGTTGCGGAAACATCGCATTGAACGGGCATATTCCCGCTTATTTAGAAACTCCTGAACGATTTGAAATAGTGGCAGTTGCCGACCCATTCGAAATACAACTTGAACTGGGATTAACTAAAGCAAAACTTACCACCCGAGATGGATATTCAGATCCGCTTGAGCTAATCCAAAGATCCGATGTTGACTTAATTGATATCTGCACTCCGCAACACTTACACCGAGAACTTATTGAGGCAGCGGCCAAAGCCGGGCACCATATTGTTTGCGAAAAACCACTCGCTGCCGTACCCGCTGATGCGAAGGCGGCAATTCATGCAGCGAAACAAGCGGGTGTGAAGTTAGCCGTAATTCACAATTATTTGTTTTTTCCTGAGGTAGTTGCGGCAAAGCGCATTCTTGATTCAGGCGAACTCGGTGATGTACGCGTCGTCACAGTAAATTTTTTAGGTGTTGTAGATTCAATGGGCGCGAGCGGTTTTAAACCGAAATGGCGTCACGACTACGCATCTTCTGGTGGTGGCGTGTTGATGGACATGATCCATGGCGTCTACCTTGCAAATCATTTTCTTGGATCACCGACCCAACGTGTCTCAGCGCACGTAACAAGCCATACGCAAGGAGACGGCGTCGAAAGCCTTGCACTTTGTCGACTTGAATCTGGCGACAGCGCAGCACTCGTAAATATCGGCTGGGGATATGGGCACGGCGGTATCGACATAGTCGGTAGCAAAGGTCGACTTCGCATCAACTACGAAAATTTAGGAACTTGCCCATGGTCTGCTTTTGACAATATGGTTATAACAGTTGGCTCCGATACAAGAATCGAACCTGTGTATTTTGAACCCAATAGCGAATCTATCCACGACAAAATCCGCTGGTCGATCGCCGCCGCCTTAACTGATATTGCAGACGCTATTGGACAGACAAGAAATTCTGCAGCTACCGGCGAAATCGGATTAGAGGTACTTGAAATGACTTTAGCTAGCTACGCATCGGCCGCTACTGGTCAATCAATATCTGTGCCTCTTGATAATTCAAATCCGCTTCACATTAAAGGCGTCAGTGGAATTAAAGATTTGGACTTCACAAGTAGTTCGAAAGATTCACCAGTTAGAAAACATAATCTTTTCGGTTTAAATTAGAGCAAAACAGAAAGAGAAAAATACCTCATGGAATTATGCGTATATACAGACTCGGTTCAGAACCTCACTCGTACAGATGCTCTTGACGTAATAGCTAAAGCAGGCGCCACCGCCGTCGAACTTGCTGTCGGCGGTCAGTCAAGCGCACCGCACATGAATCTTTCAGAACTGTTGAGCAACAAAAAAGCTCGTGAAACTCTTATCAGCGAACTAAACAATCGCGGTCTTCGGATTGGCGCGCTGAATTGCTCAGCGTGGCCGATGCATCCAATCAAAGGTAACGAACACGTCGAGATCATCAAGGGAGCAATGCAACTTGCTCAACTTTTAGACGTCAAGAAAATAGTTACGATGTCGGGGTGCCCCGGAGACGGCCCAAATTCGTCAACGATTAATTGGATATTTTTCCCATGGCCATCTGACGGCGTTGACTTACTCAACCGCCAGTGGTCACAAACACTTGATCTATGGACAGAGCTAGCCGCCTTCGGTAGCGATCACGGCATCGAAAAAATTGCCTTTGAACTTCATCCAATGCACCTTGTCTACAACACACCAACACTGCTTAAAATCAGACAGCATATTGGTCAGATAATCGGCGCGAATGTTGACCCAAGCCACCTGTTTTGGCAACACATGGACCCAATTGCAATGATTCGTGCGCTTGGTGATGCAGTCCATCATGTTCACCTCAAGGATCTTGAATTCAACCATCAGCAACTTGGTATCGCGGGCACACTGGATAGCCGAACATTTGCAAATCCAGCAGAACGCTCATGGAACTTTCGAACAGTTGGCAAAGGGCACGGTGACGAGTTTTGGACTCCATTTTTCAACGCGCTTAAAGATATTGGTTATGACGACGTACTAAGCATCGAAAACGAAGACCCCTATGACACCTTTGAACAGGGAACAATTGATGCCGCC
>ERZ889217.1206-NODE-1206-length-13618-cov-29.303399_pt1 | contig 13618 bp, 10 predicted proteins | sample MGYA00521098_ERZ889217 | MGnify/ENA primary metagenome ERZ889217 (study PRJEB32303, sample SAMEA104408613) | aquatic metagenome | biome: Brackish water; feature: Pelagic; material: water | place: Baltic Sea | collected 2014-06-10T22:04:00 | depth 2,362 m ...
ATGCGTCTGGAAAAGTTGTTTTCTCATTTGCAACTTTAAAAAGATTTTGATTTGGGATTACAATCATGGTGTCACAATATTTTCTTAATTCTTCCAAACCTTTTTCTGCAACTCTAATTCTGCCAGGCCCTTCGAACATAAATGGTTTTGTTACAACGCCAACTGTTAAAATATTTAAATCTTTTGCAGCTTTTGCAATTACAGGAGCAGCTCCAGTTCCGGTTCCACCTCCCATTCCGGCAGTTACAAAAACCATGTTAGCACCTTGTAGTAAACTTATAATTTCATTCATTGATTCGTCAGCAGCTGCTTGACCGATATCTGCTTTTGCTCCAGCTCCAAGTCCTCTAGTTAAATTTGCTCCAAGTTGAATTTTACATTCTGCAAAGTTATGTTTTAATGCTTGCGCATCTGTATTTGCCGCATAAAATTCTACGCCTTCTAATCCAGCTTCAAGCATATTATTAATTGCATTTCCGCCTGCTCCTCCTACTCCCAAAACTACTATTCTTGGTTTTAGTTCTCTTAATTCTGGCGCTGTTATATTTATTGGCATGTTTATCTCCGTTGGTTTAATTGTTAGTATTCCATTTTAGGTTTGATCTTTGTAATTTTGCTTTTTTTCTAGCATCATCACTAAATTTTTTAAATTGCGAAGGTTCCCACATTTGAAAAGTTTTTCCCTGTCCTACAAACAAAACTTTTTCCTTCACCCCTGTATGCTCTAATAATTTCTCTGTTAATGTTACCCGTCCTTCAGTATCAAAATTTAATTGATGACTATCTGCTAAAATCGAAGTTGAAAAAACATCTCTGTTTTCTTCAAATGGATTTAAGCTATCGATCGTCTCAATAATTTTTTCAATTCTACTTTGAGGACAAAATTCAATAGATGGATTCGTGAATGATGGATAGCAAACGACACTATTATAACCAAGACTTGATAAATAGGATCTAAATGTTGCTGGCACCGACACCCTTCCTTTTTTGTCCAGCTTGTTTTCGAAAGTTGAAATAAACATTTTTATAATTCATTTTTTTCCCTTTATGGGATATTATGGGTTTATATGGTCTTTTAAAATATAGTCAATTGTATTAATACAATTGTAGATTGTTCTGTTTTTGTTCTTAAATTTTTGATTTTTTGCTAGTTGATCTGTAAGCTGGGTTTTGTCGTTTAAAATGATAATTTATCTAGACTGTTTGTCACCAAACAGCTCAAGCAACCAACCCGAGTAGCTAATTTAGGAAATCTGATTAACAAAGTTAATCGCGCTACTCCTATTTGGTCTTGCTCCAAGTAGGGTTTTCCATGCGTTTTTTATTACTAAAAAACCGGTGAGCTCTTACCTCACCTTTTCACCCTTGCCTTGATTAGGCGGTTTATTTTCTGTGGCACTATCCCTAAGATCACTCTTGCCAGGTATTACCTGGTACTTTCTCCTATGGAGCCCAGACTTTCCTCTTTTAACATAAGCTAAAAGCTATCATTCAACCAACTAGCGATGTTTATATAGTGAAGAAAATTTATAAATTCAATATATTTTAGATAAGCCTTTTTTATTTAAATATGACCATGGAAAAAGTGGTCCTGGGTCAAACTTCCTGTTTGGAGAAATATGAGAGTGTCCTAGCACGTGTTTTTTGTCTATTTTATGCTTATTTTTGAGGTATTTTATCAATAAACATAGATTTTTTATCTGAATATCAGGGTATTTTTCATTTCCCTTATTTACCAGCTCAATTCCTATTGATTTTGAATTAAGATTAATATCGTTGCCCCACTTTGATTTTCCAGCATGCCAGGCAACATTAATATCATCAACCATTTGATAAATAGTGCCATTTTTTGATATTACGTAATGAGAGCTTACTTTTGCAACTTTTGATTGTAATCTAGCAATTGCAACTTTCTGATTTTTCATACCAGTATAATGAACTATTATATATTTTATTTTTCTTGAAGATTTAAAATCGAAATTGGGACTGCTAACTTTTTTAAATATCATAAAATATTAATGATGCATTGTTTGAGCATATTCAATATATAATTACCAAATCAAAGAAATAAAAATGAAATTTTCACATAAACTATTAATCTTAATTTTTTTAACAACTCCAATTAATGCTTTTGCAGAAACAAAAGACTGTTTTGAAAGTGTAAATAGAGCCGTTTTTTCTTTTAACAAGGGATTAGATAATGTTTTATTTAAACCAATTGCCAAAGGCTATGCTTATTTACCAAATCCAGTACAACAAGGAGTTCGAAACATTACTTCAAATATTTCTCATACTGTAACAATCCCTAATCATTTACTTCAAGGAAATTTTAACAATTTCTTTCATGATTCTGGAAGATTCTTAGTAAATACTACATTTGGAATTCTTGGTATTTTTGATCCTGCCGCAGGTATTGGTCTTAATAAATTAGAACCTGAAGATTATGGCCAAACTTTTGGTGTCTGGGGTGTTGGACCTGGATGTTATTTAATGCTTCCAATTTTTGGACCCAGCACAGTCAGAGATGCAGTTGGAAAAGTTGCCAATACAGTTTTAGATCCTTTTTATATGGTGACTGTTGGCGAATCTACGGTCTTTGATAATAATTTTGGTGATCAAACATATTACCTTGAGCGAGGATTTGATGTTGTTGATTTTAGATCGCAAAATTTAAAAAGTTTTGATAATTTAGAAAAAAATTCTTTAGATTTGTACGCAAGTACGAGAAGTCTTTATCTTCAAAGAAGAGAAAATTTAATCTCAAACAAAACAAAATCTGAAGATGAATGGAAAGACTTTTCAAGATAAATGAAAAGACTTTAGGTCAAAATCTAAAATAATAAATTTAATGAAAAAAATTGCTTTTATTTTATTTTTTTTAATATCAATAATTTCTAGTAATGTTGTTGCTATTGAAAAAAATGCTGAAACATTTGTCATGGAAACAACGACAAAAGCAAAATCTATTTTGCTAGATACAAAATTAAATGATCAACAAAAGAGGCAACAATTAGAAAATCTTGCACTGAATGCTGTGGATGTGGAGGGCTTGGCTAAGTTTACTTTGGGAGAAGAAGCTAAAAAATTATCTGAAAAACAAATTTCAGAATTTGTAAAAATATTTAAAGTTTATTTTTCTAAAAATATATCAAGTAAACTTAAAGATTATTCAGACCAGGATGTAACAGTTACTGGATCTAAAAAAATAAGTGATATTTATGTTTTGGTGAATTCAAAAATTACCAATGCTAAAGATAAGCAAGAAATTTTGGTTGATTGGAGAGTGTTCTTAATAAACGGCAAGCTAACAATAAGAGATTTAGTAGTAGAGGGCTTAAGCTTAGCAAGGACACAAAGAGAAGAGTTTGCCTCGATCATTGGAAATAAGGGATTTGAAGCCTTAATTGAAAACTTAAAAGAATATATTACTAAAAATTAAGTAACGTTTCTTTTACTTCTTACAGAAATCTAAATTCATAAGTAATTATTAAATAATTAGGAAAAGTTTGTTCACAATCTAATTAGATTTTATCTATTTATCTGCCAATGTAATATTTTAGCTAATATAGAACGCAGAAAGTATTAAGTAGTTTACGAATAAATATTGAATTTGGTGGGCCCGCAGGGATTTGAACCCCGGACAACCCCGTTATGAGCGGGGGGCTCTAACCAACTGAGCTACAGGCCCTTAATTTTTGTATACCACCTATTAAATAAAAGAAAAATAGATTAGTTATCCAAGAAACTTTTTAACTGTCTTGACCTACTTGGATGTTTCAATTTTCTTAATGCTTTTGCTTCAATCTGCCTTATACGTTCTCTAGTAACTGAAAACTGCTGACCCACCTCTTCTAAAGTATGATCGGTATTCATTCCAATTCCAAATCGCATTCTTAAAACTCTCTCTTCTCTTGGTGTTAGAGTTGCTAATACTTTAGTTGTAGAATTTTTTAAGCCTGTTTGAATTGCTGCGTCTACAGGAATTAAGGCATTTGTGTCTTCAATAAAATCACCAAGACTGCTATCGTCTTCATCTCCTACTGGGGTTTCTAAAGAGATAGGTTCTTTTGCTATTTTAAGAACTTTTCTAACTTTTTCTAATGGCATTGCTAATTTTTTAGACAATTCTTCTGGTGTAGGTTCTCTTCCATACTCACTCATCATTTGTCTAGAAGTTCTAACTATTTTATTAATAGTCTCAATCATATGCACTGGGATTCTGATTGTTCTTGCCTGGTCTGCAATAGATCTTGTTATAGCTTGTCTAATCCACCATGTGGCATAAGTAGAAAATTTATATCCTCTTCTGTATTCGAATTTATCTACAGCCTTCATAAGACCGATATTTCCTTCTTGAATTAAATCTAAAAATTGCAAACCACGGTTTGTATATTTTTTAGCTATAGAAATAACTAATCTCAAATTGGCTTCGATCATTTCTTTTTTAGCTATTCTAGATTCTCGTTCTCCTTTTTTAATTTTATTTACTAAAATTTTAAAATCAGAAATAGAAATTCCTATTTCCTTACTTAATTTAATTAATTTTTCACGGGATTCTTTGAATAATCTTTGTTCATTTTTAAAGAACTTGGACCAATTTTTATCTCCACTTAAGAAAGATTCAAAATTTGGATTTAATTCATTGCCGACGTAATATTTGATAAAATCATCTCTTGAAATATTATATTTAAGAGCAGCACGCATTAAATCACCGTCTAGGTTAATAGCTTTTTTATTTTCATTATAATTTAAACTAACCAAATCTTCTTGGGTGACTTGGTTAAATTGTAAACCAAGCATTTCTTCCATTATTTCTTTTTTAATTTTTTCGTAATTTTTTTTCTTACTATCGCTAAATTTTTCTCCTTTTAGTATCGATTCTAGACTTTCGTTTTGATACGCAATTAATTTTTTATAATTTTTAGAAATATTAGCAAAAGTTTTGAGAATTTTTGGTTTTAATTCAATCTCTAATGACGCTAGAGAAATATTATATTCATCCTCATCATCATCAGCAACTTCTGTGGTTGTTTCCTCGTTTTGATCTTTATCTTCTTTTTTATCTGGCTTTGCTTCTTTGGCTTCTTTTTTTGCTTTTTCCTTTATAGATTTTGCTAACTTATCATCATCTAAAAAGTTAGTATCAAGATCAATAATATCTCTGACTAACATTTCATTATTTATTAATTTATTTTCCCATTCAAATATTTTCTTAGCGGTTACGGGACTTTCAGAAAGTGAACTTACCATTACATATTTTCCAGATTCAATTCTTTTTGCGATTGCGATCTCTCCTTCTCTGGACAATAATTCAACTCCTCCCATTTCTCGTAAATACATACGAATAGGATCATCGCTTCTTTCTTGATTTCGAGGCTGTTTAGCAGTTTCTGCTTCTGTTTTTTTAACTTTAAAATCAGATTTCTTTTTTACAAAAGTAATTGCTTGATCAAATATGTGTAGTACTGATTTTTCTAAACTTTCAACATTAGCATTTCTTTTACCTAGAGATTTTTGCAATTCCTCATAGGTAATGAAGCCCCTGTTAAGGCCCTTTTCTATTAATCTTTCAAATGATTTGGATATTAATTTTTCCACTTTAAAACCTGTGAGAACTTATATTTTTTTTTGAAAATTTGAACAACTAAATTTACAGATTATTGCTATTTTTCAATGAAATTAACTCATTTAAAGCTTGTTCATTCATATTCGAAGAAAATGTATTTTCTAATTCTTCTATTTTTTTATATTTGCGAATTCTTTCTAATTGAATCTCATAATCATCAACTAAGTTAACGAAGGTTTCAAAATCAACATCTTCCATTAACGTATTAGTAGTCGAAAACTTAAAAAATAAATCAATATTCTTAATCTTTTGTGAGGCCAAGTATTCATTGATTTGATTAAGATTGAAATGCTGATTACCAATCAAAACATCTATAATTTTAGATTTGATATTTTTTGTTAGCTCCAAGTTTAAATTGATTTCTGATATTTTTTCTATGTGTTTTGCTGAAAATTCTGGAAACTTAATTAGTAATTGGCATAGTGAAAACTCTTTAATTTCTAACTCCGACATTTCCAGTCTATTTAAATCAAAGGTACTGGCAATTTGAAACTTGCTTTGCTTATTTTTATTTTTTTTTATTAAATTTTCAAAAATTTTGTTTTTAAAAAAATTTCTATAATATTTTTTTATAATAGGGTCTTCTATAGTATCGGCAGTGTCCATCAATTTTTTTTCCAGTTCGGCCAAGGAGGAGGGACTATGATTTTTTAATTGTCTTGCGCTATATTCAAATACAAATTCGGTTATATCTTTTTTTCTATTGATTAATTGATCAAAACCATCTTTTCCAAATTTATTAACATAATCATCCGGATCTAGTCCTTGAGGCATAATCATAAAAGAAACTGTATGATTTGGTTTTGATATTCGTATGAGTTTTTCTGCAGCTCGGTAGGCTGCTGCAAAACCACTGCTATCTCCATCAAAGCAAATGATAATATTTTTAAAATTTCTCCACGCTAAATTAATCTGATTATCTGTAATAGCTGTCCCAAGTGATGCGCACACATTTTTGATATCCTGATTGTAAAGGCTAACAACGTCCATATAGCCCTCAACTATCAAGAGATAATCCTGGTTTTTATTTTCATTTTTAGCATTGTTAAAATTATATAAATTATTTCCTTTTTTAAAAAAAATTGTCTCTGGTGAATTAATGTATTTTGCGGGAACGGAAGAAAGAACCGTTCTGCCTCCGCATCCTATGAACTCTCCAAATAAATTTTTTATTGGAAAAATAATTCTATTTTTAAATCTTGCTACCAATGTTTTTTTTTGTTCATTTAAATAAAATAGCCCAGTTTCAATAAGTTCTTGCTGAGAATACCCAAGCTTTAAAAAATGATCACTTGCTTTATTGCTGTCATCGCAAAAACCAATTTGAAAAAAATCAATAGTAGTTTTTTTTAAAGATCTATTAGTAAGATAATCAAGGTGATTTTTATTTTCTTCTGTAAATAAATTTTTGGAGCAGTAATTAAAAAATAACTGAAAAAGCTTTTCTGATCTTTTTATTTTTTTTTCTTGCTCAATATTAGTTTGAGAAAACTTGTATTCTTGCATTCCAGCTTTAGCTGCTAGTTTTCTAACTGCGTCTCCAAAGGTAAGTTTTTCAATTTTAACTAAAAAGTCAAATATACCACCGTGTTCTCCACTGCTAAAACAATGATAAAAACCTTTCTCGTCGTTAACAGTAAAAGATGGTGTTTTTTCATTTGTAAATGGAGACAATCCTACAAATTCTTTTCCCCTTTTCGTTAACTTAACTACGGAGCCAACTATATCGGATACTTTTAATCTTTGATTTATTTCTTCAAGGTATGATCTTGGGTACTTCATCATCCGTGGAGCTGATCTTTCAAAATTTTTCCAGCTTTTGCAAAATCCATTGTTCCCAAGTATTTGTCTTTCAGTATCTTCATTGCTTTGCCCATATCCTTAATACTCTGAGCTTGGGACTCAGTTATGGCTTCTTTGCAAGATTTAACAATTTCATCATCACTCATTTGTTTAGGCAAAAACTCTTCTATTACGCTAATCTCAAATTTTTCTTTTTCTGCCAAATCTCCTCTATTTCCTTTTTCATACATTTCTATAGATTCTTTTCTTTGCTTCATCATCTTGTTTAAAATATTAACAACATCAGAATCTAAAATTTCTTTTTGATCAGTTGCTCTCAACTCGATTTCTTTATCTTTTTTTTGTGAGACAATAGATCTAAGAGTCAAAACTCTATCAGCTTCTTTTTTCTTGATGGATTCGTTTAAAGAAAGGTTTATTTTTTCAAATAGTTTGGACATGGTTTTTTATACATTATTTTACTTTAGTTGCTTGACGAGTTTAAGTCTTTTTCATATGTTCCGCCAAAGTTTTTTTAAGCAAATGATTCTTTAACCCATGAGTTGTATTTTTGTTAAATAAAGAAGTTATTGCAGGTTCTGAATATTTAAATAATCAACAATCCACAGGTATTTTAATTCTAGAAGATGGAACAGTCTTTGAAGGCTTTGGTCTTGGAGCTGAATCTTATTCTGTGGGAGAAGTTTGTTTCAATACTTCTATGACAGGATATCAAGAAATAATTACTGACCCATCTTATGCTGATCAAATTATTAATTTTACATTTCCTCATATTGGAAATGTCGGTACCAATTTAGAGGACATTGAGTCAGATAAAGTTTGGCTTAAAGGTGTAATTTTTAGTAAGGAAATAACTGAACCTTCAAATTATAGATCGCTAAAAAATTTAGATGATTGGTTAAAAAAAAATAACGTAGTAGGAATTTGCGGCATAGACACCAGGGCATTAACAAATATTATTAGAAAAAAAGGAGCGTTAAAAGGAACTATTGTTAATGACAAGTCTCATTCAAAACAACATAATTTTTATCTAGAAGAGTGTAAAAAATGGGGAGGCTTAAATGGACTTGATCTAACTCTTCAAGTTTGCTCTAAAAATATTTATCAATGGGAAGACGTTGCTTTATGGAACAAAAAAACTGGCTACCAAACAAATAGTCAACATTCTTTAAATATTGTTGCTATCGATTTTGGGATCAAAAAGAATATCTTAAGAAACTTTTCTAACTTAGGATGCAAAATAACGGTGGTTCCTGCCAATACTAGTTATGAAACTATAGAAAAACTTAATCCAGACGGAGTTTTTTTATCTAATGGCCCAGGCGATCCTGCTGCAACATCAAAATTTGCAAAATCATGTATTCAAAATATTTTAAATAAAAAAATACCTATTTTTGGAATATGTTTGGGTCATCAATTACTTGGACATGCATTGGGTTGTGATACCAAAAAAATGCATCAAGGACACAGAGGTGCAAATCATCCTGTAAAAAATTTACTATCTAATAAAGTTGAAATCACATCTCAAAATCATGGATTTGAAATTGATAAACAAACTTTACCTAAGGACATTGATATAACTCACGTATCCTTGTTTGATGGAAGCATTGAAGGAATATCTTCAAAAAATGCACCTGCATTTTCGGTGCAATATCACCCAGAGGCTAGTCCTGGTCCACACGATAGTAATTATTTATTCAAACAATTTATAGAATTAATAAAATTAAATGCCAAAAAGAATTGATCTTAAAACAATTCTAATTATTGGAGCTGGTCCAATCGTCATAGGTCAAGCTTGTGAATTTGATTACTCCGGAACACAAGCCTGCAAGGCACTTAAGGAGGAAGGATATAAAGTTATTCTAATTAATTCCAACCCTGCAACTATTATGACCGATCCCAATGTTGCAGATAAAACATATATTGAGCCAATCACTTCTGAAATACTAGAAGAAATCATAAAAGTTGAAAAACCAGATGCAATTCTTCCTACAATGGGTGGGCAGACAGGATTGAATGCTGCCATGTTACTTCACAAAAATGGGATACTAAAAAAATACAATATAGAATTAATTGGTGCCAATGCAGAAGCAATAGATAGAGCTGAAGATAGGCAGAAGTTTAAAAAACATATGAATGAAATAGGACTAGAATCGGCAAAATCTGCAATATGCACTTCTATTGATCAGGCCCTAGGTATTTTAAAAGAAATAAAGTTACCAGTTATTATAAGACCTTCATTTACCCTTGGTGGAACTGGAGGTGGTGTTGCAAATACGGAGGAAGAATATTTAAAAATTGTTAAAAACGGCCTAGCATTATCTCCCACTAATGAAGTGTTGGTTGAGGAGTCTTTGGTTGGCTGGAAAGAATTTGAAATGGAAGTTGTTCGAGACAAAAAAGATAACTGCATCATTGTTTGTAGTATTGAAAACATAGACCCAATGGGAATTCATACCGGAGACTCTATGACGGTGGCACCCGCTTTAACTTTAACAGATAAAGAATATCAGGTGATGAGGGATGCATCAATTAACTGTTTGAGAAAAATAGGAGTTGAAACAGGTGGTTCTAATGTTCAATTCGCTATTAATCCAAAAGATGGAAGAATGATAGTAATTGAAATGAACCCAAGAGTTTCTCGTTCTTCCGCGCTTGCATCTAAGGCCACTGGTTTTCCAATTGCAAAAGTTGCTGCAAAGCTCGCGATTGGTTACACTTTAGATGAAATCACCAATGACATCACAGGAAATACACCAGCATCTTTTGAGCCTACTATTGATTACGTCGTAACTAAAATACCAAGATTTGCATTTGAAAAATTTCAAAAATCAAAAGCAGTATTAGGAACTGCTATGAAATCGGTAGGTGAAACAATGGCGATTGGTAGAAATTTCAAAGAGTCCCTTCAAAAAGCATTGGTCTCTTTAGAAGTAGGATTGGATGGTTTGGATTTAATTTCTATAGCTAAGGAAGAGTTGCAAAAAAAACTAGGAGAAAGCATACCGCAAAAAATATTATACGTTGCGCAAGCTTTCAGAATGAATTTCCCTATAAATGAAATTTATGAAAAAACTAAAATTGATCCTTGGTTTTTACGTCAGGTACAAGAAATTGTTAATATAGAAAAAGAAATTAATGAGAAAAATATTCTAGAAAATAAGAAATTTTTTAATTTCGTAAAATCTGTCGGATTTAGTGATAAAAAAATATCGTCACTTATCAAAAAGCCTCTGTCGGATATTGTTAAAAAAAGAAATGAGTTTGGAATTGTTCCGGTATACAAAAAAGTCGATACGTGTGCTGCTGAATTTGGTTCGCAAACACCTTACATGTACTCGACCTATGATGTCGGTCTTTCTGATACAAGAGAGTGCGAGTCAAACCCTACCAATAAAGAAAAAATTGTAATTATTGGGGGAGGTCCTAACAGAATTGGTCAAGGAATTGAATTTGACTACTGCTGTTGCCAGGCAAGTTATGCTTTAAGTGAGATCGGATACGAAACAATCATGATTAATTGTAACCCTGAAACGGTATCCACAGATTATGATACGAGTGACAGATTATATTTTGAACCTCTTATTGAAGAATATGTTTTAGAAATTTTACAAAAAGAAAATTCTAAAGGAACATTAAAAGGAGTTATAGTTCAGTTTGGAGGACAAACTCCTTTAAAATTAGCAAAAGCAATACATGACAATGGCTATCCAATACTTGGTACTTCTTTGGACTCTATCGATTTAACGGAAGATAGAGAAAGATTTAGCAATTTAATAAATAAACTTAATTTAAAGCAAGCTGAAAATGGATTGGCAAGATCAAAAGAAGAAGCTTATGAAATTGCAAAAAAAATAAAATATCCGCTTGTGATTAGGCCTTCGTACGTACTTGGGGGCAGAGCGATGGAAATTATTCATGACGATGAACAGCTTAAAATTTATATAGAGGAGGCGGTTATGGTTTCTGGAAATAATCCTGTTCTTCTCGATAGATTCTTAAATGACGCTATAGAAGTAGATGTTGATGCTATTTGTGATGGATCTGAAGTGTTCGTGTCTGGAGTTATGGAGCACATTGAAGAAGCTGGAATCCACTCTGGAGACTCCGCTTGCTGCATACCACCCTACTCCCTTTCCAAAGAAATTATTGAAGAAATTGAAAAACAAACCAAAACTCTGGCAACTAGTATTGGTGTAGTTGGTTTAATTAATATTCAATTTGCAATACAAGATAAAAAAATTTACGTACTTGAAGTTAATCCTAGAGCCAGTAGAACCGTACCCTTTGTCTCAAAAGCGTCCAATATCTCTGTTGCCAAAATTGCAACAAAAGTAATGTCTGGTTTAAAACTTAAAGACTTAAATATTCCCAATAAAAAATTAAAAACTTTTTCAGTCAAAGAAGCTGTGTTTCCATTTAATAAATTTCCAGAAGTTGACACTTTATTAGGCCCCGAAATGAAGTCTACAGGTGAGTCTATGGGAATTGACGTAGATTTTGGAATGGCTTATGCGAAAAGTCAAATTTCTGCTGGCAACACATTGCCAAAAGAAGGAGTTGTTTTCATTTCCGTCAACGATAAGGACAAACCATTAATTAAAAATTTTGCAAAAAAATTATTCAATTTAGGATTTTCTATAATAGCAACAGGTAGAACTGCCGATATTCTTAATCAAGAAAATATAACATGTGAAAAAATTAATAAAGTTACTCAAGGATCTCCTCATGTTGTGGAGTACCTAGATGATAAAAAAATTGCTATTGTGATTAACACAACCTCAGGAAAAAAATCTATAGAAGACTCAAAGTCTCTTCGAAGATCTGCCTTAAATAATAATATTCCTTATTTTACTACATTGGCTGGCGCCATAGCATGTACAGAAGCTATAACTTCCATGAAAAATAAAAAAATGGGCATTACTCCAATCCAGGATTTATAGAATTATAAAACTGGCCAATCAGTTTTAAAAGTTACGTAGTTTATTTGAATGCACCTTCTGTCTTTTTTAATTTCTTTCTTCTCCATTCCGTGCCAACTATTCTCATCGCTACTAAAAAAATAACCGTAATTATTTTTATAAGGAACAGTTTTTACCAGCTCTAATTTTGTATTATAGAAATCGGTTCCTAATGTCTCCGACTCACCAAAGCGATTAACAAACAGCAAACAAGATAAAAGCTTTTCTTTAATATCGCAATGAGGCTTCAGCCAAAATCCTTTTCTGTCGCAAATAACTTCTAGACGAACATAAGATTTGGATAAGTCTTTTTTAATTAATGAACCAATATATTGATGAGTATTCTTAGATTGAAGCTCTTGGACTAGTTTTAATAATTCTGGAAATTGTTTTGCGTTATGCTTTTCTAAAAAAGATCTAAACTTAAGGGCTTTGCCTCCATCAGCTATACCTTCTCTAAATTTTCCATCACCCCCATCTATAGCCCTGGTTCCATCATAATCGATTTGGTAGCGTGCTGGGTCATCAATTTCAGTGTTATAAATTTCATCAATCATCGCATCTGTTAGTGGCTCCTTAAATTCCCAGTGTGGAAAAGGATCCTTAAGATGGTTAGATTTATTTTTAAGAGAATTTAAAAAATTCATTAATACTATGTAATTTTTGTTTTTATAATATCAGCTACTCTTTTAGTCTCATATAGCCCATCATAAGTCCAGCATTCTTCTGACGCATTTAAATCTTTAATAATATTTAAACTTTTAAATAACTCTATAAATTTATTAAAGCGATAATCATTTTTATTAGGTGTCAACTGAGCAACATATATTGGAGTTCCAGTGGTTGCCGCCTCCGATATCATTGAGATAGAGTCTGAAGTAACAATAATTTTTTTTGCTTCCGCTAAAGCATTTATGTAATTTTGTCGTTGCAAAGATGAATCGATAATAATTTTAGAATTATGAATATATTTTTCTTTTAAAAAATTAATAATATTTTCTGGCGTTCTTCTTGAGCAGATAATTTTTACCTGATCTACTTTATTAAAAAATAAATGTTCAATTGTGTTAAAAACATTCTTAATCTCATCGAGACCAAATAAGTAATATTTGTTTGGACCACCTAGAATAACTGTAAGTACATTTTCAGGTTGTATATTTTTTCTGGCAGTTATGATTTCTTCGCTTGATATGTAATGAATAGCACCTTTAGTAGTAATAATATTATC
>ERZ889217.1209-NODE-1209-length-13597-cov-8.452297_pt1 | contig 13597 bp, 13 predicted proteins | sample MGYA00521098_ERZ889217 | MGnify/ENA primary metagenome ERZ889217 (study PRJEB32303, sample SAMEA104408613) | aquatic metagenome | biome: Brackish water; feature: Pelagic; material: water | place: Baltic Sea | collected 2014-06-10T22:04:00 | depth 2,362 m ...
GCTGATATGGCTTACGATTATTTTTTTAGTGGTCCAGATCATCCATTTGATCCAAACGATGCTGTTGATCAACTAGACTATGCTAAAACGAGCTCCTGGGCATCTCTGCCTTCTATTAAAGATGAAGCAGATTTCTTTCCGGCAGGCGAAGAGGGCGTTGATCAGGCAAATGCTGAAGTAGATGTATTCTTCATTCACCCCACAGGCTACTTAAAAGGAGACCATTGGACAGATCCCCTAGAAAAGCAATCTGTCACCAAGGAGAACACTCAGTGGATGATGGCAAACCAAGCCAGCGCCTATAATGGATGCTGCAGCATCTATGCCCCCCATTATCGCCAAGCATCGATTTATAGTTATTTTGGCACCGATCAAGTGCGAGCTGAGGTGCATGGCTTTGTTTACCAAGATGTAAAAAAAGCATTCGAGCACTTTCTTAATAACGATAGCAAGGGCCGACCGTTTATTATCGCTAGTCATAGCCAAGGCACACACCACGCAATTAGATTACTTGCAGAAGAAATTGATGCCTCTGACCTTTACCCAAGAATGGTTGGCGCTTACATCATTGGCGGCACAATCTCCAAAGACTGGATGGTTGATATGGCCAACATAAGTGTTTGCGACAGCGCTGAACAGCTTGGGTGTTTGGTTCACTGGGACACTTTAAGTGACGCTCAGCTAAATAAAAAAATGCCTTTATATGAAAATAATATATGTGTGAACCCTATTACCTGGAAGAATGAGGGCGCGCTTTCTGATCTCTCTGATGCAAAGGGAGCAGTTTACACTTCTGGAGACTTTAGCCTCGAGTTTTCTGGAGATGAGAGCCCGAAGAATATAGTATTTGAGGCGCTAGAGCCGCCTCTTAAACAATACGTTCAAGCGCAATGCAAGAATGGAGCTTTATTTGCCTCAGACCAAACTGGAACAAGATTTCAAGCCTTTGGCGGAGCTTCCGGCAACTACCATGGCTTAGACTATGCTCTTTTTTATATGGATATTAGAGAAAATGCTAAGTTAAAAGTTAAAATATACTTAAACACTTTAGAGAAGAACTAGAAGCACAATATGTCTACAGAAATAGCAACGTTAAGCCAAGAGAATAACATTTCAATCATTAGGCTTGATGATGGAAAGGCGAATGCATTCTCTTATGAAATGCTCACCAAGTTTAATGAATTATTAGCCGAGGTCCCGAGAGACTCAGGCTCCTTGGTCATTACCGGAAGAGAGGGACTCTTTTCTGGTGGTTTTGATCTGAAGACTCTTGCCACAGGCGACATGGACAAGATCCACAAGATGGTAACCCTGGGCTACAAAACACTTTTAGATCTTTATGCCTTTGATAGACCAATTATTGCAGCAGTTTCTGGTCACTCTATCGCCCTCGGTTTATTTGTGACCTGCTGCGCTGATTATCGGATAGCCATAGATGGGCAATACATTTGTCAGGCAAATGAGGTGAGAAATCATATGGACATTCCCACGCAAATTATGGAGATACTAAAAGCCAGGGTAAATAAGAATTATTTTTATCCCGCTGTTTATCATTCAGATGCATATTCTATGAGAGACTCCATTGCAGTTGGCTATATTGATGAGGTGGTACCAGAGGGTACATTTATGGACAGAGTGATGGCAAAAGCCGAAGAATTGTCTTCTCTTCCTCATCCCTACTACATCAACACAAAGAAATTTGCTCAAGGCGATGTGATAGAGAAGATTGCCAATGCAATTGAAAAATACGAAAAATTAACAATGGCCTAAAACCCTTTAGATCAACTTTCCTGTAGACTAATTTGTATGAAAAAATATAAAACATTTATTCCAGAGCATTTGATTGCGCATAGACCCAAAGTACTCAAGTTTATTGGTAAATTGGCTATGAGGGTTACGGGCTGGAAAACAGTTGGCCATTTCCCAAAAGATGAGAGAGTCATATTAGTTGTGGGCCCCCACACCTCAAACTGGGACTTTGTTGTGGCCATGTCTGCTGTGTTGAGCTGGGATATTAATATTCATTGGATCGGCAAACATTCGATTTTTAAAACAGGGTTTAGACGTCTTTTAAGATCGCTAGGAGGCATCCCGGTAAACAGAGCCAGCCCACAAGAGCTTATGCATGAAATACAAGCTATCACTGCGCAATATCAAGGTTTTATTATAGGGATGGCTCCCGAAGGAACCCGAAAAAAAGTTGAAAGATTAAAATCAGGCTTTTTAAGGATCGCCCATCAAACGAATAGCAAAATCATGCTTGCTGGAATTGATTTTTCTAACAAGACGATTCAATTAGGTGACTTTTTTATTCCAACAGCAGATCTCGAGAAGGATCTAGATAGCATCAGAGAATACTTCGCAAATTTTGCAGGCAAAAGACCAGAACTTTTTTAAGAAGCGCATGGTTTACAGGAGCAAGAGATGTTAAAAAAATTATTACTTCTTCTGCTGTCATCAATTCTGATATTGCTTGCCATCGCGCTTGTTCGCACATTCATGCATGTTGCACCTCAGCCTAATTTGGTAGAGGCATCCCAAGTACAAATAGATAAAAAAAATGTGAGCAACAATCTTGCAGCTTCCATTAGGTTTAAAACTATTTCACACCAAGATTCAAAGAATTTTATCAAAGAAGAGTTCAACGCATTCATCAAATGGGCGGTTGCAACCTACCCCGAATTTCATTCACAAATGCAATTTGAGCAGCTGGAATATACCTTGCTTTACAAGTGGCAGGGCTCTGATCCAAGCCTTGCCCCCATTCTTTTAACAGGACACTATGACGTTGTACCAGTGATTCCAGGCACAGAAGAGAGATGGGAGCAAGACCCCTTCGCAGGTGTAATTTCGAATAATAGAATTTGGGGCAGAGGAGCCCTGGATGATAAGAGTGGCGTGATTGGAATGTATGAGGCCGCCACTCATCTGATACAGAATGATTTTCAACCTACCAGAACCGTATATTTCAGCTTTGGTCATGACGAAGAGATCGGAGGGGGTGGGGCTGCGCTTGTTGCAGATAAATTAAAAAGTGCAGGCATTCAACTCCACTGGTCTTTAGATGAAGGCTCGTTTGTAAATAAAGGCTTTTTCCCTGGAGTTGAGAAATTAGTTGCGCCTATCAATGTGGCAGAAAAGGGAATAATGAATTTGCTTATTGCTGCTAAAGCAGCCGGCGGCCATTCCTCAACACCACCCAAAAAAACAGCTGTGAATATTCTTGCAGATGCACTCATCAAGTTAGAGAAAGCACCACTTCCAGGAAGCTTGGATGGCTTAAGCGCGGAGATGTTTGATGGCGTTAGTAAACACATGCCATTTGGGTATCGCTTTCTTTTTGCAAATCGTTGGTTGTTTGGAGGGTTGTTGGACAGCCTCATGTCTTCATCACCTGTTATTAATGCCATGATTAGAACAACAACCGCCCCAACCATGTTGAATGGAAGCATTAAAAGTAACGTTTTGCCAATTGAAGCCACAGCACTTATTAATTTTAGACTTCATCCCAGAGATTCCATTGAGGGTGTGACCGAGCATGTAAGGAATGCAGTTGAATCAGAGCAGGTAGAGGTTAGGCTTTTGGGGGGAATGGAGGCATCAGGTATTTCAGATTGGCAGTCTGAAGGCTATGACATCATCGCCACTTCATTAAATAAAGTTTACGGAGAGGTTGTGGTCGTTCCAGGAATTATGATTGCAGCGTCTGATACTCGCCATTACTCAAAAGTTGCCGATAACTCCTTTAGGTTTAATCCATTTAGCATTGTCCCCGAGGATATGACCGGGTTTCATGGAACCAATGAAAGCATCGATGCGGATGATTTTGTAGATGGTATTAAAACTTATGTTGAGATTATTGCTTCAGGCTCAGATAATTAATCAGAAACATGAACAGCTACTAGAGCATTAGATATGACAGCGCTGCCCACATTAGAACAATTTCATTCTGGCGAACAGAACCGCCAATGGCTAAACGAAATCTATGATATGAACCAAGCCAATACCCCAAACGTTGGCTCTCTTGATTCAATTGAGGATCTTGAGCAACTAATTTCTCTGAGCACTTATAATTTAGTTGCCCTAGATCAGGGTGCAGTGGTGGGCTTTATCATCTGTTTGCGAGAGGGCACAAGCTATGGCTCTGAGAACTATAAATTTTTTTTAAACAAGCTAAAGAAATTTTTATATGTTGACAGGGTCTGCATTAAAAAAGGCTACAGAAGAGCGGGCCTTGGAAAAGCAATCTATGAAAATATTTTTTTAGAAGCTAAAAAATACTCTCTTCCAGTTTCTTTAGAGGTTAATACAAAGCCTTTAAACCAAGGCTCACGAGATTTTCACGAGCTTATGGGCTTTGATCAGATTGGAGCCAAAGACTTTACTTATCACAGCGTTGCTTACTTTATTAAATAACCTCATATGAAATTTTTACAATATTTTTCAATCCTATTGCTAGCATTAGTCAGCTGCAATGGGCCTGTTGCAGAGAAAGTCCAGCTTAGTGATTTTCAAGATAATATTTCAGTTAAAGCCTTGGGCGCTCGCCTGATTGAGCTTCCAATGGGCATGCAGTCCTTAGAATCTAATCTACAAAACGCCAATCAAATAACCATAGCGGTTCATGGCGGTTCGAGTGAAGGGTATGAGTGGGTTTATCCTTTAAAGACTTTAGACACACCAACCAATGAAATGTATTTTTATAGATGGCCCGATCATGGCTGCTACAAAGAGTCTGGAGATAGGTTAATTGTTGAGTTAGAAAATCTTTTAAGCCAAAACAGGCAAATTCAAACAGTGACCCTCATGGGACACAGCTATGGCGGCATCTTAGTTAGCCACCTTTTAAATAATTGGAAAAACTTAGTCAGGCTTGATGCTCACATCATTGCCTCCCCGCTTCAAGGCATGGCTTCGCTAAATAGTCTTTGTGGTTATCAGCCTACTATTCAGCTTCAACCGATGGTCAATCTATATGAATGGAGAACGCAGCAACATTTAGATAGTGCATTCAAGGATCTACCAGAGAACCCTCAAAATATTGTGATAGAGGGAAGCATGGTAACCGTGTTGCCGGATACTTATAACGGGCACAGGCTTGGGCACAACTGGTCCATCAGCTGGGTTGCAGATAACATTCAATAACTTACCAACCTTTATTTAATTACCATTTAGCTTCGTGTAAGCTATAACTTTTTCTAATCACGGATCACCATGACACTTCCTAAAATACTTCAGGGCAACCTTTCAATTCCAGTGATAGGCTCTCCGCTATTTTTAGTTTCTGGTCCCGAGCTTGTGATTGCTCAATGCAAAGCTGGCATCGTTGGTTCTTTTCCAGCATTGAATGCTAGACCACAACATGTCCTAGACGAATGGATTGTTCGCATTAAAGAAGAGCTAGCAGCAGCCAAAGAAGAAAACCCTCACAGGCCCATAGCGCCATTTGCAGTCAATCAAATTTGTCATGCATCCAATGATCGCTTAATGGCTGATATGGAATCATGCGTTAAGCATGAGGTCCCAATTATTATTACCTCTCTCAGACCCCCTGAAGAAATCGTGACGGCCGCTCATTCATATGGTGGTTTGGTTTATCACGACGTTATTAGTGTTAAGCATGCTCGAAAAGCTGCAGAGCAGGGCGTTGATGGCTTAATCTTAGTTTGCGCTGGTGCCGGCGGCCATGCAGGGACTTTATCTCCATTCGCTTTGGTGAGAGAGGTAAGAGAGTTTTTTGATGGCACCATTATTCTCTCTGGAGCTATTAGCTCAGGCAGCGCAGTTGCATCAAGTCTTGCCCTAGGTGCAGATTTAGCTTACATGGGCACGAGATTCATCGCCACAGAAGAAGCCAATGCCGAGCAAGCTTACAAAGACATGCTGATTGAGAGTGTTGCGGATGATATTGTTTACTCTTCATTGTTCACTGGAGTTGCTGGTAACTACCTTAAGCCCTCTATAGCGAGGACTGGCCTAGATCCCAATAATCTTCCCGATGCTAATAAGTCATCCATGAATTTTGGCTCAGGCGGCAATACTGATGCTAAAGCTTGGAAGGATATCTGGGGCTCAGGTCAAGGCATTGGATCAATCAAGAATGCACCATCCGTCCAATCATTGGTTGATGAGCTGAAACAAGAGTATCAAGCAGCAGTGGCAGATCTCACAGAAAAATCTATTTACTAAGTTAATTAATAGTTAGCTTAGTAATGGCACTTACAGGTCTCCGTCTTTGCGATGCTCGCTCCTGTCAACTTGAAATTTTTCTCCGTAGCGAGCCTCTAACTTATCCTGATTTTCTTTAATCACTTCATAGGGATCAAGCTTCAATGCCATGCAGGCAGTAGCCCAGTACCAGATAATGTCACCGAGCTCTCTCTTCATGTGGTAAATATTATCCTCAGATGCTGGCTTGCCCTGAAGAAACATTTTTTTGACTATTTCAACAAATTCACCTGTCTCGCTTCCAAGCCCAAGAGCTGCGGTTAACAGTCTTGCAGATTCTATAGGCGAAGAGGCATCAATCTCTTTCATTCTTTCATCCAAGCTTGATTGATTGAGACTGGGCTCACTTGTTACTTTGGTAACAAAGTCCCCGTAGCTGTTTAAAAAATTTCTTGCTTCCTCGCTCATCATATTCTCCTATTATTATTTTTCTATTGGGTTTTTTGTCCATTCAACTGATTCTAGAAACGCAGACTCAGTCGCCTGCTCTAAATTTAAAACTATTTTATTTTTGAGATCTACGCCGCTAATGACTGCATAGTCTTTAAGAGATCTTTGGGATCCCAGGCCCATTGAGCCCTCAATCTTCCCAGCAAATAAATCATCCAATCGATCTAGACTTTTTTGTTCTAGCTCATGCCATTTAATCGCTCTGTTTGCATCATCCTCTGGATCCCAATGCAACTTCCTAGGGATGTTGCTGACATCAGTGTAAAGATGAAAAAGCGGCACGTCTGGGATATGAAAGAATGAAAAGCCATGCGTAAAGGCTCGCAATGCCATAGATAATTCTTCGCCGTAGAAATAATAATTTGGATCATAGGGAATGTCTTTCACAAATTTCCCCCGAGTAAATATACAGCCTGCAGCCATGAGATAGGCATGAGTTATTTCTGTGTGTTTAGTCGGGATGCCTATTTGCCGAGAAAATGAACCGCGAGAAAAGAGGCTGTCCTTTCTATAAGTGATCACTTGGGTATGTTTATCTCCGGTATTCAGCTCAAATAGACCCCTCTCAAAATCAAGCACTTTAAAGCTTCTGGGGTAAGAGGTGATAATCGGTTTAGCAAAATAACCATCGGTTAATCCCGCTGCTTCAATTTTAAATAAAGCCTCTTTGAATAACTCATCCCAGTTCGGGAGGAACTGAGTGTGTGAGTCAATTTGTAAGAAATAGTCCTCTTCTTGATAGAAAGTTTGTGCTCTGTGTCTTGCCCAACAAGGGCCTTTCGAAAAGACTGGGTTGACGTGTTCATACCTAACTTGATCTGCAAAGTCTAAATCATCGATATTAATAGGATCGTCTGATTGATCGCAAATACTAAAAATTAATTCATCTTTATTCCTAGCATTGTTATAGGCGCCAAAGATAGTCGAAACCAACAACGGGTCCTGATAGGATGCAATTGAAATAAATATGCTCATTTTGTATACGATCGATTCCTTGTTAGCATACAATTATTTCACGTTATGAATACCGAATACCCAAAAAAAATTGCTGACAATGTCACCATGTATTCTGGGAATCCAATCCTATATGTTGTGACTGACTTTATTAGTGATATGGAATGCGATGCATTTATAGAAGCATCCCAGGGCAAGCTCGAGCCATCGACCGTCATTAGCCCCGATCAACACATCCAACATGAGAGCAGAACCAGTGAAAATTGTTGGATTGAGCATGATGCCAACGATATTGTGCACGAAGTCAGCAAGCGACTTTCAATTTTGACGCAAATACCCATACGCAACGCGGAACAGTATCAATTGGTCTACTACAAAACAGGAGCTCAATATAAACCGCATTTTGACTCCTTTGACTTCCAGACCCTGGATGGGAAGAGAAATTGGGAGCCCGGTGGGCAGAGAATGATCACAGTATTGATTTACCTCAACGACGTTGAGGAGGGCGGCGGCACAGATTTTCCTGAGCTTGGCGTAACCGTAACAGCAAAAAAAGGAGATGTGGTGGTCTTTCATAACACTCTAGATGAGGTTCCCATTGCTTCACATCCAAAAATTCATCCCAAATCACTGCATGCAGGCATGCCAGTTATCAAGGGAGAAAAGTGGATGGTCAATCTTTGGTTCAGAGAGAACCTTCGGTATTAACTATTTAATCTTTAAAGAATTCTGACTGGTGACAATATTAAACAGGTGATCTTGTGCCTCGGGCTTTAGCTGGGCCACGCCCACTGCCAGCACATCTATGATCGCCATGTAAGCAAGCCTGGAGGTCATTGGCCGAGTTAACCGAGCATTTTCTCCCACATCAATGTCGAGCGCTATGTCGCAGATTCTTGAAAGCGGGGTTCCTGAGGGCATAAGTCCAATCACAATCGCGCCAAAACTTTTAACCGTTTTAATGCTCTCTACCAAAGCAGCAGTATTACCCGACTGTGAGATAGCCACCACCACATCCTTTTCATTAAGAGAATTGGCAGACATGAATTGAATGTGTGGGTCTGAAATACAAGATGATGGGATCTTCAGCCTGAAAAATTTATGCTGCGCATCCATGGCCACAGGCACAGACCCCCCAAAGGCATAAAACTCAACGCGTTTAGCATTAGCCAACGTCTCAATGGCTTCTTCTACCACCGCTTGATTGAGTTGCGAGCGAACATTTAAAATCTCACTAATCGTGCTATCAAAGACTTTTTCAGTGACTTCTTGAATGCTGTCACTTGGATCAATCTCATAGGAATGAAAATAATTATCCGCGGCCAATTGTTGCGCCAGAGTGAGCTTAAACTTTTGAAAGCCATTAAATCCTAACGCTTGGCAAAATCTGATTAGGGTTGGCTCACTGACCCCAACCGCACCCGATGCTTGAGCTGTTGTCAGCTCAATAATATCCCCAGGCTTATTTAAAACAAATTCTGCAACCTTGATTTCAGATTTTCTAAGATTAGGTAATGCATTTTTGATTTCTCTTAATAATTTAGTTTGCATAGAGGTTAGAATAGGCTTCTTAGATTAAAAAATGAACCCCCCATGGATGTTTCTCACATACTCGAAAATTTAAACGATCCCCAGCGTGAGGCTGTAACTTCGGAAGATAAGAGTTTGCTTGTCCTAGCTGGAGCCGGTTCAGGGAAGACCAGGGTATTGGTGCATCGCATTGCCTGGAAAGTTGAGGCCATGGGCATTAACCCTTCATCAATTATTGCAGTCACCTTTACTAATAAAGCAGCCAGAGAGATGCAATCAAGAATTCAGGAATTATTGCAGTCTCCAGGCGGGGATATGTGGTGTGGAACCTTTCATGGCTTGGCACACAGAACTTTAAAAAGATTCTACAAAGAAGCGGGATTAATCTCTGGCTTTACGATTTTAGATAGTGACGATCAGCTTAGAATTGTGAAACGCTTGACCAAAGAAGCTGGCTTAGATGATTCGGCCTGGCCCCCCAAACAAATTCAATGGCAGATCAACGGCTGGAAAGATGAAGGCATTCGGGCCGATGATGTCTCGGACAATGGAGATTTTTATGCTCAGACCGTCAAGGGCATATACAAGCACTACGAAGATGCTTGCGCCAATGACAGCCTGGTAGATTTTGCTGAGCTGCTGCTGCGAGCCTACGAACTAGTCAAGTCAGATAAAACCGTCAAAGAGTTTTTTCACAATAGATTTAAAGCCGTGTTGGTGGATGAGTTTCAGGACACCAACACCATTCAGTACAACTGGCTCAAGGAGATTGCATCAGATGCAGCAACCATCACCGCGGTTGGCGATGACGATCAATCTATTTATGGGTGGAGGGGCGCCAAGGTCGAAAATATCTCATCTTTTGAATCGAGTTTTGAAGGATCCAAGGTCATCCGCCTTGAGCAGAATTATCGCTCAACCAGTGTGATCTTAGGCGCTGCCAACGCACTCATAGACAACAATCAAACGCGTTTAGGCAAAAACCTATGGACGGATTCTCTTGAGGGTGAGCGCATCACCCTGTATCAAGCTTACAACGAACAAGACGAGGCAAGATTTATTGCGGGAGTTCTCCAAAGCTGGATGGAAGACGGGGAGCTTTATAGCGATGCTGGAATAGTCTATCGATCCAATGCTCAGTCCAGAGCGCTTGAAGAAGCCTTGCTCAGAGCGAGCATCCCTTATCGCATCTATGGGGGTCTACGTTTTTATGAGCGCATGGAAATTAAAAACGCCATGAGCTACCTCAAAGTGATTTTTAACCCCCATGACAACCCCGCGTTTGAGCGATCCATTGCCAATCCAACCAGGGGCATTGGCGTGAAGTCGCAGGCAAAAATTAGAGAGACGGCCAAGACCTATAATCTTTCGTACATCAAAGCCGCTGCAAAACTTCATGACGAAGGCAGCATGGGCGGCAAAGCGGGCCAAGGCTTAAATGCATACCTGGCCTTAATCAGTGAGTGCATTGGGTTGCTGGATACCATGCCGCTGTCTGAGTTGATGGAGATGATTATTCAAAAATCTGGGCTCTATCAATACCATAAAAAAGAAGCCGGTGAAAAAGGCAAAACCCGAATAGAAAATTTAGAAGAGCTGGTGACCTCTGCTAAAAACTTTGAGCAATCCTTTGAGAAAGAAATGTCTCACAAGGAAATTGCTGAAATTTTTCTTGATACCGTCTCTCTTGATTCCGGAGACACCCAAGCCGACGAATTCCAAGACGCGGTTCAACTGATGACCCTGCATTCAGCCAAAGGCTTAGAGTTTCCCCTGGTCTTTATTTCAGGCCTGGAAGAAAGTTTGTTCCCGCATGGTCGATCCATTGAGTCTCCAGCGCAATTAGAGGAAGAGAGAAGGCTGTGCTATGTGGGCATTACTCGCGCCATGAAAAAGCTCTACTTAACTCATGCAGAATCTAGGCGACTGCATGGTTCAGACGTCTTTAATCCACCTTCACGATTTTTAAAAGAAATTCCCGCAGTCTTTATTGAAGAGATCAGGCCCAGAGCTTCTGTGAGCACGCCTTATGTGCGCACAGCAAGGAAATCTAAGATGGATTTCAAGGACGAGGTTGGCATAGGGTTGGGACAAAAAGTGGTACACCCTACCTTTGGACTGGGCATCGTTTTAAACTATGAAGGATCGGGTGAATCGGCAAGGGTTCAAATTAATTTTGAAAAAGCTGGCAGCAAATGGCTGGTACTAGCGTTCGCAAAACTGGAGTCATTAGGATGAGACATTTTTTAATTACCGGACTAGCAATCTCTTTATTGAGTAGTTGTGGTGCTCCAGAGCAATTAGCTGAGGGTGCCGTCCCAGCTAAAAAGTATGCTTGGTCGCTGGTGACCACTTGGCCAAAGAATTACCCGGGCTTGGGCATGGCGCCCGAGCGATTCAGTCAGCTGGTTGAAGACATGTCTCAAGGCCAGTTAAAAGTAACAGTTTATGGAGCCGGTGAACTGGTTCCGGCCATGGGTGTGTTTGATGCAGTGTCGGGCGGCTCAGTAGAGATGGGTCACGGCGGGGCTTATTATTGGAAAGGCAAAGTTCCAGCGGCACAATTTTTTGCTGGTGTGCCTTTTGGTTTTACGGCCGATGAAATCAATGCTTGGGTTAATCGTGGAGGCGGCCTGGAGCTCTGGGAAGACCTCTATCGCCCTTTTAATTTGAAGCCTTTACCCGGTGGCAATACCGGCACTCAAATGTTTGGTTGGTTCAACAAAGAAATTAATTCACTCGAAGACATCAAAGGCTTAAAAATGCGCTTTCCAGGGTTTGGCGGCGAAGTCTTTAAGCGAGCCGGCGGCATCCCAGTAAACATTCCTGGTGGCGAGTTATATACAGCCATGCAAACCGGAACCATTGACGCAGTGGAGTGGGTTGGGCCCTACAACGATTTAGCCTTTGGTTTTCAGCAGGTGGCAAAATACTACTATTATCCTGGCTGGCATGAGCCAGGCTCCATGCTTGAATTCACGATTAACATCGATGCCTGGAATACGCTGCCCCCTCACTTACAGGCCATTGTGACTACAGCAGCGAAAGCCGTGAATCAAGATTTGCTGGATGAATACACAGCCTCTAATAACAGAGCCTTGCAAGATCTGATTCAAAATCATGACGTCCAGCTCAGAGAGCTGCCCAAAGATGTTATCAATGAATTTAGAATTATCTCAGAGGAGATTCTAGAGACCTCGGCGGCCAATGACCCGGATGTTAAAAAAGTGTACGAGTCTTTTAAAACCTTCTTAGCGGAAGTCAAAAGCTTTCACGCTATTGCCGAAGATGCCTTTGTGGAAGCCCGAACCAACAGTGACAGCGACTCCTGAGCTCATTCATTTAGGCATTAAAGCCTATACAGAGACCTATGAGCAGATGCGCTCATTGGTCAAAGCAGATACTTTTAAAGATCAAATATGGTTGCTTGAACATGACCCAGTCTTCACCCTGGGCACGGCTGCAGATCCCTTGCATGTTTTGAACCCAGGAGAAATTCCTGTCATTCAAACCGATAGAGGTGGAGAGGTGACTTTTCATGGTCCAGGCCAGCTAGTTATTTATTTTTTGTTGGATATTAAAAGCAGAAAGACGGGCCCCAAATCCTTGGTGGCTGATTTACAAACCCTGATTCAAACTATCCTGAGCCACTTCGCCATCCAGAGCAATTGTGTTGAAGGGGCACCAGGCGTTTATGTGAAAGAGAAAAAAATAGCCTCCATTGGTTTGCGAATCTCCAAAGGCCGAACCTATCATGGCATTAGTTTAAACGTGGACATGGACCTAGAGCCTTTTAGCAGGATTAACCCGTGCGGGTATGAGGGCTTAGAGGTGACCCAAATCAGTGATTTTGATTCAAATGTCACCATGGAAGGAGTAGAATCAATCGCAAGAGAAGAGCTACAAAAACTATTTAAGTAATGGAAATTATCCCCACTCAAAAAATTGTGAATCGCGATGGCATCAAGGCTGTAAAAAATGGCCAGAAAGCCAATCAGTATTCTTCTATCCCCAACCAAAAAAAACCTGAGTGGATCAGAGTCAAAGCGACCTTTGATAAAAATTTTAAAGCGGTCAAAAAGCAAGTCCAAGACAAACGCCTCAACACAGTCTGCGAAGAGGCCATGTGCCCAAACATCTCTGAGTGTTGGAGTGCTGGTACTGCTACATTTATGCTCATGGGCTCGGTCTGCACCAGGGCCTGCAAGTTTTGCTCGGTCGACACAGGCAACCCAAAAGGCTGGCTAGATTTGGATGAGCCTATGCACACAGCCCAAGCCGTTAAAACCATGGGACTTAAATACGTTGTCTTAACTTCCGTTAACCGAGATGATTTAGAGGACGGCGGGGCAGAACATTACGCGCAAACCGTTAAAGCCATTAAAGAGCTCAACCCAGAAACTGCGGTTGAAGCTTTAACCCCAGACTTTAAAGG
>ERZ889217.1211-NODE-1211-length-13593-cov-10.462476_pt1 | contig 13593 bp, 13 predicted proteins | sample MGYA00521098_ERZ889217 | MGnify/ENA primary metagenome ERZ889217 (study PRJEB32303, sample SAMEA104408613) | aquatic metagenome | biome: Brackish water; feature: Pelagic; material: water | place: Baltic Sea | collected 2014-06-10T22:04:00 | depth 2,362 m ...
ATGCAAGCAAGGCTTTGCGACCTGCATCAGCAGCCGCTGGATCAGCAGCAGCACCACCGAGAACATTCACAGCATTAGCAAGAACAATTTTTTGTTTCTTCCAAATAATCATCCACACATTCGCTGCCATCAGCGTGCCGTAGATCATGCCGAGCGAAATAGTCATGTTGTGTGCGTCGTTTTGTTGCCAGTAGTCCTTAACCAGACCAGTAATCAATAAACCGGTTACCAAAGTTGCAATCGCAGACCAGCGAAACCACCACAATGCGCGACGGGCAACTTTGTCGAGTGTCAACATGCGGGCCTTACCCTCATCACCATAAGCAGCAAGTGCGGGAACCTGCACAAGATTAAAGTAATAAAGCAAACCGATCCAAGTAATGCCAACGGCGATATGTAAATAACGGAATAGAAAATCTCCGATGTAAGCCTGAGTTAAGAGCTGCATTTTGACCCCTTTTAGTGTCGAGTTGATTTGTCACAATAATTTAGCACGGCACGCGGGCAAGTAGGTTATATGGCTGATGGCTGCCGAATTTATCTATACCTGTTACAAACTTGCGCGCTTCTACCCACCCGACCGCACGGTGCTAGAGAACATTTCGCTCTCGTTCTATCCTGGTGCAAAAATCGGCGTACTTGGTTCTAACGGCAGCGGAAAATCAAGTCTGCTTAAAATTATGGCTGGTCGTGATGACGGCTTCACAGGAGAAGCAAGATTGACCCCGAGTTTTTCGGTCGGACTTCTTGAACAAGAACCTCAACTCGACGCAGCCAAAGATGTGCTCGGCAATGTGATGGACGGTGTCGCGCCGATTCGTGACCTGCTTGCCGAATACGAAAAAGTTACTGCGATGTGGGCAGAACCAGATGCCGACTTTGACAAAGTTGGTGCTCTGCAAGCAAAACTTGAAGCGAAGATCAACGCAGCCGATGCATGGAGTCTCGAGCGCAACGTAGAAATTGCAATGGATGCATTGCGTTGTCCGGCTAATGACAGCGATGTCACAAAACTTTCTGGCGGAGAACGTCGTCGTGTTGCTTTGTGCAGACTTCTGTTGAGCAGACCCGACTTGTTGCTGCTCGACGAACCAACCAACCACTTAGACGCCGAAAGCGTTGATTGGCTTGAACGGTTTTTACAAGAATATTCGGGAACAGTTGTAGCAATTACTCACGACCGTTATTTCTTAGACAATGTCGCAAAGTGGATACTTGAACTTGATCGCGGTAAAGGCATTCCATTTGAAGGCAACTACACAAGTTGGCTTGAGCAAAAACAAGAGCGACTGGGTCGTGAAGAAAAATCCAATGAAACTCGAAAACGCACGTTGGCGCGTGAACTTGAGTGGGTACGCATGGCCCCTAAGGCTCGACAATCAAAAGGCAAAGCCCGACTGGCTGCCTATGACAAGTTGCATGCAGAAGCGACTGCGGCAGAACGTGGTGACAATAAATTAGAAATAGCAATTCCTCCTGGGCCGCGTCTGGGTGATGTCGTGATTGAAATCAAAGATCTCTCAAAGGGATACGGAGATCGACTGTTGATTGAAAATCTCTCGTTTAATTTGCCACCAGCAGGAATCGTCGGGATCATCGGCGCTAACGGCGCAGGCAAAACAACTTTGTTCAGAATGATTACAGGACAAGAAAGCCCCGACTCGGGCACAGTCACTGTTGGCGACACCGTTTCGTTAAGTTACGTCGACCAAAGTCGTGACACTCTCAACCCAGATGCTTCTGTTTACGAAGAAATTACCGCTGGTGTCGAAGTCATGAAAGTTGGTAATCGTGAAATCAACGGTCGTGCATACGTCGCGAGTTTCAACTTCAAGGGCAGTGACCAGCAAAAACGTGTCGGCGATCTCTCCGGCGGTGAACGAAACCGCGTGCACTTGGCGAAGCTTCTAAAAAATGCCGGCAATGTTTTGTTGCTCGACGAACCGACCAACGATTTAGATATTGATACTTTGCGTGCACTTGAAACTGCTCTCGAGAGTTTCCCGGGTTGCGTGGTCGTAATTAGCCACGACCGTTGGTTCTTGGATCGAATTGCCACCCACGTATTGGCGTTTGAAGGCGACAGTCAAGTCCGCTGGTTTGAAGGAAACTTCTCAGATTACGAAGTTTGGCGCAAAAAAGAACTCGGTATCTCTGCCGACCAACCAAAACGAATCAAGTACAAGCCGCTTTCTCGAAAATAACAAAATGAATTCAACTGCTTTGCGCAAAATTAGATTCTTGTGTGCAATTATTTTTATCTGTGGCATCGCTGGCATGATCGTCACGTCAATCGCTGGCAATAACGTCGGCTGGGTCAATACAATCGGCGTAACTACGGCAGTCGCAGCGCTGGTTCTCGTCATTGCCACAGTTACTTCAACGACGAATCGAATTGAGGTATTTGATGAAGCAGATGCTGAGCGTCTTGAGCGTCGAATTGTTCAACTTATAAAATCTGGCACAGACGAAACCGAATTACGCGAAATAGTTCGTGATTCAACGCAGATCGGTCGTCACTCTTGATAAATCTTGATGATGCCGCACTGGCTGCACATCTCGCAACTGAAACAGGAAAGCGATTAGTCGAACTTCGTAATGAACTTATTGAACGTGGCGTCTACGGCTGGGATTTAAAAGATGCCGGCGATGCAATGGCACAAGAATATTTAATGTCGCAACTGCAAGAATTCAGACCAAAAGATGCTGTGCTGAGCGAAGAAGCGCTTGATAGCTCAGTTCGACTAAGTGCAAATCGAGTTTGGATAATTGATCCGCTAGATGGAACACAAGAGTTCAGCGAACCAGATCGACATGATTGGGCAGTGCATGTTGCATTGTGGGAGCGCAACGAAACCGGCGGTGAACTTACTGCTGGCGCCGTCAGCCTGCCCGCAATTGAAATTACTCTGTCAACTAATCCAGCACCGTTGCAACCAGCAAAACACGACGGCCCACCACGACTTGTGTTGTCTCGAACTCGCACTCCGCGTGAAGCACTAATAGTTGCCGATGCGCTTGGTTGTGACGCTGCACGACTTGGTTCGGCTGGGGCAAAAGCAATGTCGGTAGTGCTTGGTGAGTGCGACATTTATCTGCACTCGGGTGGCCAACATCAATGGGATTCTGCCGCACCAGTCGCAGTGGCTCGCGCTGCAGGTTTATTTACAAGTCGTATTGATGGCTCACCCCTTATATATAACGAAGAAGACACTTGGTTGCCCGATTTAATTGTTTGTCGCCAAGAACTTGCTGAGCCAGTACTCGCAGCACTTCGTAACGCGAATCAATAAATAATTATGCGACTAATCATCGCTACGTGCAGCGTCACCTATGAAGGTCGGCTGAATGCATCATTGCCTGAAGCGACGCGCTTGATAATGGTAAAAGCCGATGGCTGTGTAGCAATTCATGCAGATGGAGGTGCTTATAAACCTCTTAATTGGATGAACGCGCCGAATACATTTGAAGAACTCGAAGACAGGTTTATTGTTCGTAATCCAAAAGGCGAAACGCTGACAATTCACCTACTTAAAGTACACGCAGATTTTGCTCACGAACTTGGTGAAGATCCTGGCCTCACCAAAGACGGAGTCGAAGCAGATTTGCAAGTTCTCCTTGCAGCAATGCCAGAGACAATCGAGGCTGGTTTAATTTTGATTCGTCGTGAATACCCAACTGCCGTTGGCCCGGTTGATTTGTTATGTCGTGACTCGTCTGGACAAACAGTTGCAGTTGAAATAAAACGTCGCGGCGAAATTGATGGCGTCGAGCAACTGACTCGTTATCTAGATTGTCTTCACGCCGACACATCACTTGGAAAGATTCGTGGCATTTTTGTTGCACAGTCGATCAAACCTCAAGCGCGCGTGCTTGCCGAAAGTCGAAATATTGGCTGGTGCGAAGTTGACTACGACGAACTTCGCGGCAAAAAATCTGACGACTTAAAACTTTTTTAGCGTTAGCTCTTTTGCGGTTGTGGCCACGAACCGTCGCGACCGTCCATCCCAGCATTCAATCGAGCCTTAGCCATCATCTCTTCAACAATTGGACCAAGTTTTGTTGGATCTTCAACTGGCTTGCTTGTTGGTCCACGATGCCAACCTTCGGCAATTGCCAGCACGTCACCACTCGCTTCAAATACGCGACCGGTGATGCCGGCAGATTCGGATGATGCAAGCCAGGTAACAATCGGTGCGATCCACTTTGGAGATCGGTGCTCGCGCTCTTGATCTGTTTCTGGTGCTGGACCAAGATTTTCTGTCATACGTGTTAGTGCAACTGGTGCAACTGCGTTGACTGTTACTCCGTAACGTCCGAGTTCAAGTGAAGCAATCGTCGTAAACGCAGCGATGCCTGCCTTTGCAGCACCATAATTTGTTTGACCGACGTTTCCGTAAATGCCAGACACCGAAGATGTATTTATGATCCGTCCGTCAACTGGTTTGCCGGCTTTGCTCTGATCACGCCAATAGGCAGCAGCAAAACGTGAAGGAGCGAAAGTTCCTTTTAAGTGAACTTTGATAACTGCATCCCATTCTTCTTCGCTCATGTTGGCGAGCATCCGGTCACGCAAAATGCCTGCGTTGTTGACAACAGCGTGTAAGTCACCAAAAGTTTCAACTGCGGTGTTGATCAATCGTTCGGCACCCGCCCATGTTGAAATGTCATCACCGTTGGCAACTGCTTTACCGCCCATCGCTTCGATCTCATTGACTACTTGTTGCGCCGGCGACGTGTCGTCACCTTTTCCGTCAACACCAGCACCCAGATCATTGACCACGACAAATGCCCCGTGTTTGGCAAGGCTCAACGCGTGTTCACGCCCAATACCTCGGCCAGAACCAGTGACAACAACTACTCGACCTTCACATAAGCGACTCATTGCCAAGAACTCTAGCCTGAGCGTCGTGTCCATTGCTATTTTGAAACCGAATTCACAAAATTATTGTGACGTATTAATAGTTGGCGCAGGGCCTGCCGGCATCGCCGCCGCACTAACACTTGTGGCTAGCGGGCAGAATGTTTTAGTAATCGACAAAGCAGTATTCCCGCGAGATAAATGTTGTGGCGATGGGCTGACAACTGGCGCACTACGAATACTCGAAATGCTGGGCTTTGACCCAACCACAGTTGCAAATTGGAAAGTTTGCTCAGATGTTTGGCTGCGATCACCATCTGGCCGTGAGATACAACTTGAGTTACCAAACAGTCGAGAAAATAAAACTACTCAATTCGCAGCAATCGCCCCAAGAATCGAACTCGACAATGCGCTAGTTCAACACGCTCGTGCCCGTGGCGTAAAAATTATCGAAGGTTGCGCATTTACTTCGGTTGCTCGCCAAACAACTGACGACATCACGGTTGCCACTGATTCACAAGATGTCTACAAAGAAATAAATGCAAAATATATTATTGCTGCAGACGGAATGTGGTCTCCGGTGCGCAAAGCATTCGGCGCCTCACAGAGTGGCTACCTCGGTGAGTGGCACGCGTTTCGTCAATATGTCAGCAACGTCACTGGGCCAGCGCGTGAAAGTCTTTATGTTTGGTTTGACGCCGACTTATTGCCAGGTTATGCCTGGTCGTTTCCGTTGCCAGATGGTCGGGCCAACATTGGTTTCGGAATTTTGCGAGGATCAAAATATTCGGTGCAAGATATGAAATCGTTGTGGCCCGAGCTTCTGGCGCGCCCGCATATTCGTCAAGCACTTGGTCAAGACGCAACTCTAGAAGGCCGACATACTGCGTGGCCGATACCAGCACGTGTGACGGACACGAAACTTTCAAGTGGACGTGCATTATTTATTGGTGACGCAGTATGTGCGGCAGACACGATGACTGGTGAAGGTATTGGTCAAGCGCTTTTAACTGGAGTCTTGGCTGGCGAAGCGATAATCGGTGCTCATAAACAAGGAGTGAACGCCGTTAGAAAAACATACGAAAGCAAAATGCGTCGTGAGTTTTTTGCCGATCACAGAATGTCGCATATTTTGGGGCGTGTCCTGCAAAATCCATTTTTGACTCGTGGCGTACTTCGCATCGCAGGCTCTACAGATTGGACACGACGCAACTTTGTGCGCTGGATGTTTGAAGATGAGCCACGGGCGGCAGTGCTTACGCCTAGACGTTGGCATCGAAAGTTTCTCAAACGAGACGGTGCTTTCGAAACGTCAAACTTGAGTACAAGCAACTAGGTTTAACAGTTGTGCGCACACGAATCACCGAACTATTTGATATTGAATACCCCGTAATGCTTGCCGGTATGGGTGGCGTCTCGTATCACGAACTTGTTGCAGCAGTTAGCGAGGCTGGCGGAATCGGAACATTTGGTGCGTCCACAATGCGTGACGGAGAACTTGCCAGAGAAATTACTGCACTCAAAACCCTCACACAAAAACCTTTCGGCGTTGACTTGTTGACGGCACTTCCACAACATTTAGAGCAAGGAATCCGCGATGTGGTCGCAGGTGGTGCAAGAATTTTTGTTGCTGGTCTTGGTGTACCGCGCGATGCGATTGACTTATTGCATAGTCACAATATTTTGGTTGGCTCCATGTGTGGCAAAGTGCGTCATGCTGTTTCGGCAGTTGCAAGCGGTTGTGATTTTGTTGTGGCTCAAGGCACCGAAGCAGGCGGACACACCGGCCTTGTTGCAACGATGGCTCTCGTGCCACAAGTTGTCGATGCAGTCTCAGCGCAAGTGCCAGTTGTTGCAGCAGGCGGATTATTTGATGGTCGTGGACTCGCAGCATGTCTTGCGCTTGGCGCTGATGCCGTCTGGATCGGCACACGTTTCATCGCCACCCCAGAAGCACGAGCCGTGAACGGATACAAAGAAGCGCTCGTTGCGAGTCGCGAAGACGACACTGTGATTAGTCGTTCGTATACGGGTAAGCCATGTCGTGTTGTGCGTAATGAATGGACAAACCATTACGAAGAACACCCAGAGGATATTAAAACTTTTCCATTACAGGCCATTGCGTCATCACAAGCCAATGTCAATCACTTGGGCTATCCAAGTGGCACAAATGTTGATACTTCACGCGAGTTCTATCCTGCTGGTCAAGGCGCTGGTGCGGTTAGCGAATTAATACCTGCAGGCAAACTTGTGCGGGACATCGTTGCACAGGCTGAAGAAATTTTGCAAAAACTGGGCAGAATTAAATAACACATTAAAATGTTTAGCGTCTTGAAAGTCAATCGTGAATTGCGTCTATTGTTCGTCGCACAAAATCTTTCATTTATGGGCGACTGGTTTACGTTTGTCGCACTTGCCGGTTTGGTACAAGATATAACGGGTTCGAAATTTCTTGTCTCGCTATTACTCGTTGCATTTTCATTGCCATCTTTCTTGGCTTCACCAATTGGTGGCCCTGTTGCTGATCGACATGATCGTCGTCAAGTTTTAATAATTGTTTCAATACTTCAGGCGATTGCCGCCTGTGGCTTTTTATTTATTGGAGACTCACGGGTGTGGATTGCCTTCGTTGCTCAAAGCCTGATCGCCGCACTCGCCTCTTTTGTAAGGCCTGCACTAGAAGCTGCGGTTCCAAATTTGGCGCGCAATCCAGACGAACTTCGCCAAGCCAACGCACTCTTTGGAAGTAGCTGGGGCGTAATGCTGGCTGTTGGTGCAGGTATCGGTGGAATCTTTTCGCAAGTGTTCGGTCGTCAGGCTGCATTCATCGCCGATATCGCAACATTTATTATTGCCGCAGGATTAATTGCGCTCGTTACCCGACCAATGCAAGAACAGCGCGCCGCAAATCACAGCAAACAAATTCACCCTATTTCAGATATGCGCGAGGCATTACACCTTGCCAAATCAGACCCAGTAATTATGTCGCTACTGACGTCAAAGATGACGTTTGCCGTCGGTGCCGGGGTTGTCAGCCAACTGGCAGTTTTCGCTGCAGACTCGTTTAATCGCGGCGACGCTGGTCGTGGCATGATGCTCGGACTGCGCGGTTTGGGTAGCGCTCTTGGGCCACTACTCGCAGCACGATTCGTGAAAAATGATTTATCGAAAGTGATACTCGTTTGCGGAATCTCTGGTCTTGGTTTTGCTGGCGGATATCTTGCCGCTGCTGCTTCACCATTTTTCATTGTGGCCTGTGTTTGCATCGGCATAGCCCATCTTGGTGGCGGTGCGCAGTGGACGCTCTCAACATATGGGTTACAAATGCGTTGCCCTGATGAAATGCGTGGTCGTGTTTTGGCTGGTGACTTTGCGTTGATAACCCTGTCGCTCGGGTTGAGCAGTTTGCTTGCTGGTGTCGTTTCTGAATACATCGGCGCGCGTGGCACGATTGCTGTTTTTGCAATTCTCGCAGTTTGTGCTTCGCTGCTTTATTTGTTTGCAACTCGCGGAGTTCGACAGAACCTAAGCGAAGAACTCAGACGTCGTCAATAATCCCTCTAAGAGTTTCGATTTCGCGCACTGGGTCTGGACCAACTGGGTTAACTTGCAACACAGTTACTCCAGCTTCTTTGAACGCACCAAGTCGTTCTTTAATATAACTTTTTGGACCAACAAGGTTCGATAACTGCAACCATTCAGTCGGAATCAATGCCGCTGCTTCTTTCTTCTTGCCTTCTAAATAGAGATCCTGAATCTCAACTGCTTCTTTTTCATAGCCATAGTCGCGACAAATGTCGTTATAGAAATTCTTGCCACGAGCACCCATTCCACCGACATACAGTGCATAACTAGGGCGAGCGAAATCTAAAATCTCATTTTGTTTTTCTGGTGTTAGCGACTCGTCAATATGCAACATTCCGCCAGCAGAAATATCCAGCGGCTTTAGCGCTGCGTCACGCTTAGCCATGCCAGCTTTTAGCGACTTGCCCCAAACATTTTGAAACTTCTCAGGTAAAAAGAAAACAGGCATCCAGCCATCAGCCATTTCGGCAGTTGCTTCAACACTCTTATCTTTAAGAGATGCCCACCAAACCGGAATCTCAGATCGCACCGGATGATTAATCAACTTGAGAGGTTTACCTAAGCCGGTTCCTTGACCTGCAGGTAACGGAACTTGCACAGTTTTTCCTTCGTAAATGAGCGGCTTCTCGCGTTTCCAAATTTCGCGACAAACCTCGATGTACTCCTTGGTGCGTTGCATTGGTTTTTCATATGGCACGCCATGAAAACCCTCGATGACTTGTGGCCCCGAGGCACCGAGTCCCAAAATGAATCGACCATTGCTGACGTAGTCACAACCAGCGGCCGTCATCGCAGTCAATGCAGCGGTGCGCGAATAGACGTTGATGATTCCTGTACCGATCTGCACACGGTTTGTGATCGCGGCGAGATATCCAACTTGCGAAATTGAGTCGTAACTATAGGCCTCAGCGATCCAAACGATGTCAAGGCCAACTTTTTCAAGTTCAGCGACGCGCTTGGCTGATGTTTGAAAATCAGAAATGTAGTTGATCATCATCGATAATTTCATAAAACTTCTTTCTGATTTGAGTAAACAAAACCGCGAGTTAATTAACTCGACGAGTGTGACCTACCCAGTATGGCTCACGCAACACTTTTTTGAGAATCTTGCCACTCGGGTTGCGCGGTAAGGCGTCAATCCAGCCGACAGATTTTGGCGTTTTGAAACCAGCGAGGCGTTCGCGAGCAAACGAAATGATTTCTTGCTCAGTTACCGTTGTTTCGGGTTTGCGCACGACAAGCGCCATCGGCACTTCGCCCCACTTCTCGTCAGGCACGCCAATCACGGCAACATCAGCAATTGCCGGATGAGCCATCAGAGCATTCTCGACTTCGGCTGGATAAACGTTTTCGCCACCCGAAACAATCATGTCTTTGACACGATCAAAAATATAAACGTAGCCATCGCTGTCGAAATAACCAGCGTCGCCAGATCTGAACCAACGACCCTTGACGATCGACTTTGCGGTCTCCTCGGGCATGTTCCAATAGCCCTTCATTACTTGTCGTGAACGAATCCAAATTTCGCCAACTTCGCCAACTGGAATATCTTTTGCTGTATCCGAGTCAACGATGCGCAATTCAATTCCGGTGAATGGCTTGCCGCACGAACGCAAGCGACCTTTGTTCGCAGAGCTCAAGTCGTGATCTTCCGGTCCGAGAACTGTTACAACGCCGGTCGTCTCAGTCAAACCATAGACCTGCATGAATGGACACTTGAATGCTTTAATCGCTCCTTCAAGCACTGCCTCAGAAATCGGCGATGCACCATAGGCAATCAATTCAAGACTTGAGAAGTCAGTCGTGCCTATGTTTGGCATCATCAATGCAAATTGCAACAACGCTGGTACGGCAAATGCATGTGTGATGCGTTGCTTCTCGATCAAAGTCAACATTGCTGCTGGATCGATATCACGCATGATGATTGATCGTGCGCCAGCGAACTGTCCGGCAGTTGCCCAACCGCCGCCACCGATATGAAACAGAGGCATCGCCACAAGATTCACAGTTTTTTCTGACATTCCCCAAACGTCTCGCGCGGCTGGCAACAGTGCAAAGAAGTTGTCGTTTGTCAGCATCACGCCTTTTGGGCGACCAGTTGTTCCACTCGAATACAACTGAAATGCAATGTCACTTGGCTTCGATGCAACTTTTGGATCAACCGCTGACTGCGCACTCACCCATTGCTCATAGTCGTTATGGCTCGGGTGGCCACCGATCACAATTACTGTTTTAACTTTTGTTAAGTCATTAATAATCGCATCCAAAACTGGAACAAATTCTTGACCAACGATAAACACTTCGGCTTCAGAGTCGTTGACAATAAATGCGACTTCTGGTGCAGCAAGTCGCCAGTTGACATCTACGCTCACAGCGTTCAACATCGCGCAACCGTAGAACACTTCAAAGTGCTCAATGCCATTTTTATCTAAGAACGCAACTCGATCTTGAGACTTAACGCCGGCACGGCGCAAGCCTTGGGCTACTTGAGCTGCGCGTGAATTCAACTGCGCCCATGTCAAAGTCTTCTCACCGAGAACCAGCGAAATTGCATTCGGCTGTTTTGCCAAGTTGTCTCGAACGATGCTGGCGATGTCGCCAACTTTCAGACCCGGTTTCTTGGCGGCTTTCTTCGCGACTTTCTTCGCGACTTTCTTCGCTACTTTCTTTTTGCCGGCTTTCTTCGCTGCTTTCTTTTTGCCGGTCTTCTTCGCTACTTTCTTTTTGCCGGCTTTCTTCGCGACTTTCTTCTTGACTTTTTTAGATGTCCGCTTTTTTGAAGATTTCCTGTGTTTTGTTGCCATTGCCATAAGGTAGTTCGGCGACCTGACACAATGCAATATCGTGAAAATTAACCCTGTAAAAACTCAATTTGTTGGGTCTACTGACTCGGTGCAATTAAGCGTCTATAAATACAGCACAAATATAAATACAAAGCCCGATATTTTGTTTTCACACGCCACTGGTTTTCATGGCCGATGTTTTGATCCGGTGATTTCGTCATTAATAAACGAACACGACTGTACTTCTTTTGACTATCGCGGATACGGCGACTCACAACTAGACCCAGATTGGCCACTGGTATGGCAAGGTTATGGAGACGACGCACTAGCGGTGGCTCGATCAATGCAAAAGAAAATAATTGCTGTTGGGCACTCGATGGGTGGCGCCGCATTAGTTATGGCAGCACTAGTTGCTCCAGAACTATTTCAAGCATTGATTCTTTATGAACCGATTATCTTTCCGACATATCTTCGCGACGCAACCGAATCCACACGTGAGCCAAGCCCGCTCGTTGAAGGCGCCAGACGCCGACGCACAACTTTTGCCTCGCGAGATGAAGCATTTACGAATTATTTTTCAAAGCCACCGATGAACATTTTTGATGAACGTTCGCTACATGCTTATGTCGATCACGGTTTTAACGACACCGCAAATGGCGTTGTACTGAAGTCTCGTCCCGAACATGAGGCGCGAACATACGAGATGGGCGCAGTACATAAAACTTGGGATCAACTGAACTTGCTTCGCGTTCCTACTTGGGTAGTAGCAGGGGCAGTGGCGCCGATGCAACCATCGTCTTGGACAGAATCAATCGCCAAAGAAATTCAGAATGCAAAGTTCATCCAGTGGTCAGATGCTGGTCACTTTGGACCGATGCAACAACCAGATCGTCTCGCACAACTCGTGACCGATGTGGTCGGTATCACTTCTGCGAACAGTTAGTGCGTAGATTGGCAGTGTCGTGAACGCACCTGTTTATCCAATTCCTTTAACGCTGTCGCCATCGCGCATCAGCAGTTTTCGCTCATGCCCGATGCAGTTTCGTTTTGCATCCATTGAAAAACTTCCAGAGCCACCACAAATTCATCTCGTGAAGGGCAACTTCGTCCACCGAGTGCTCGAATTGCTACTCGCCCACGAACCAGAAATGCGCACTGTTGATGCAGCCCGCGAAGCATTCAAAGTTGCCCGTGTCGAATACGAACCGTCTGCCAGATTCAAAGCACTCAAATTGTCGGTCGATGCGATTGATGCATTTTTTAAAGACTCACGTGAACTCGTCAATGGTTACTACCGCATGGAGAACCCAAGAAACACAAAAGTTCTCGGTCTCGAATTACGACTTGAATCAGATTTTGGCAAATTTAAACTTGGTGGCATCATCGACCGGCTTGAACACGACGAAAATGGCGATCTAGTTATTAGCGATTACAAAACTGGCAAAACCCCAGATGCAAGATTTGGCGCAAACAAAATGGACAACATGCACCTTTACGCGTCATTGTGTTTGCGTGTGCGGGGCGAACTTCCGAAAAGACTCCGCTTAATGTATCTAAAGTCAAGTACTCCAATCGAAGTTGATGTTACGCCAGAGTCAAACGCTGCATGTGAAGCAGCGGCGATTGAAACGTTTGATCAAATCGCCGAGTCATGCCAAACTGGAGTTTTTGAAACGCATCGCTCTGGGTTGTGCAATTTCTGCGCATTCAAAAAATGGTGTCCTGAGTTCGGCGGCGATGAATCTTTGGCTCAAATCGAAGCACCTCAGATATATCCGACGATTCCGCGAGACTAAAAACCAAATTATGAACGACTCACATCGCGCTCGGTTCAATGCGTTCGATCAACGCATTGACAAATTGCTCGAACCGACACGCAATTTCAAACCAACCATTTGGTTGTTCACAGCCGCTACTGCCCTCGGAGACTTCGGCATTTTGTGGCACGTCATCGGCATTATTCGCGCTGTGGCAGATTCAAGTCGAGTTCGCCAAGCATTAATTTTGTCATCACTTATGGGTGTCGAAAGTTTGTTGCTCAACCAGGGCATCAAACCATTTTTCAGACGTGAGCGACCAACTACCAAAGGTGACCAGCGTTTCAAAATTCGCAAACCTCGTACTTCAAGTTTTCCGAGTGGGCATGCGAGTTCTGCATTTTTCGCCGCTGTTGTGCTCTCAGGTTGGTCAACTTGGCCAGCAATAGTGTTGTGGTTCGCATGTGCGCTAATAGTTGCAACCAGCCGGGTTGCTGTGCGAATTCACCATGCCAGTGATATTTTCGCCGGCGCAATTATTGGCGCTGTGATGGGCGTTATCGCCCGCCTAGTTCTAAATCTGCTCTAGTAAAGTCTGCGCGACAGC
>ERZ889217.1213-NODE-1213-length-13582-cov-25.229541_pt1 | contig 13582 bp, 15 predicted proteins | sample MGYA00521098_ERZ889217 | MGnify/ENA primary metagenome ERZ889217 (study PRJEB32303, sample SAMEA104408613) | aquatic metagenome | biome: Brackish water; feature: Pelagic; material: water | place: Baltic Sea | collected 2014-06-10T22:04:00 | depth 2,362 m ...
CATTTGTTGCTGTGTAGTCGCGACGAATCGCCAACAATTCAAATGCGCGCTCTGGAGTTACGAACTCGATGCGGTCACCGCGAGTCAAACTTGCGTTCGTTTCGCCGTCAGTTACATATGTGCCGAACTTTCCGTCCTTGGCCACGACTGGTCGATTGCTAACTGGGTCAACTCCGAATTCTTTTAACGGAGGTTTTGCTGGCCCGCGCCGACCGAAGACTCGTGGCTCGGCAAGTTTCGCCAAAGCAGCATCAATCGTGATTGTAAAAATCTGATCTTCACTTTCGAGTGTGCGACTGTCTTTACCTTTCGAGATGTAAGGGCCGTAGCGACCATTTTGCGCGGTGATAATTTCGCCGTCAACCGGGTCGGCGCCAACAGTTCGCGGCAATGAGAGAAGTTGAAGTGCCTCGCTCATCGTCACATTTTCTAGCGCCATTGTCTTAAATAGCGAAACCATTTTTGGTTTCTCGAAGTCTGGTGGCGGATTCTCGATCGTTCCCCATTGAACATACGGCCCGTATCGACCAGTTTTGAGAAACACTTCGAGTCCATCTAGTTCGCCGATTGGATCTACATATTTCGGCGCCGCCAACAAGGCGACCGCGATTTCGACATTTAATTCATCAGGTGTCATTGTTTCTGGCACCGACGCGGTGTTGTCTCCACAGCGCACATATGGACCAAACTTGCCTGGACGCAGAACTATTTCTTCGCCAGTCGTCGGGTGCATGCCAACTGGAAACGCGTTGAGTGCAGCGGCATCGATGTTGGCGATGTTGTGTTCGACTAGTGGCTTCAACCCCGGAAGTTCTTTACCGTTGCCAAAATAAAACTCACCAAGCCAAACTTCTTTCACGCGAAGACCCTGAGAGATTTCGTCGAGTTCTTCTTCAACAGTTGCAGTAAATTTATAGTCGACTAATTCGGTGAAGTGATTTTTCATCAGACGCACAACTGCGAACGCTGTCCATGACGGCACGATGGCTTGACCTTTTTTCCAGACATAGCCACGATTTAGAATTGTGCCGAGAATTGCCGCATATGTACTCGGTCGACCGATGCCGAGTTCTTCAAGTTTTTTAACCAGAGTTGGTTCGGTGTATCTTGCAGGCGGCGAAGTCATGTGTCCATCAGCTGCATATTTGTCGATTTGAATGCTGTCGCCGACCTTCATTGCCGGAAGAAGAGCTTCTTTTTCTTCGGACTCAGTTTCGTCTTCTACTTCTTGATACGCCTGGCGATATCCGGCGAAATTAATTGTTGTGCCACTTGTTGAAAACTCGCAATCAGCCGCTGGTTCACACGATGCAGTCGCGCCGAGTTTGACGGTCACAGTGATGCCAGTGGCATCTGCCATTTGTGATGCGAGTGTGCGCTGCCAAATAATTTTATAGAGCGCCAGTTCACGGGCGTTTACATCGGCGGCGATAACTTCTGGGCTTCTTAGTGGAAGCGTTGGTCGAATAGCCTCGTGTGCTTCTTGGGCGTTTTTTACTTTCGATTTATAGACTCGCGGCTCGGTCGAGAGAAAATCTTGACCAAATGCGGTGGTGATTTCTGCTCTCACCGCAGCCAAAGCATCGTCAGCAAGAATCACATTGTCGGTTCGCATGTAGGTGATAAATCCACCTTCGTAAAGTCCTTGCGCCAAACGCATGACTTCACTGGCCGTAATCCGCAATTTATTTCCACCCTCTTGTTGCAGAGTGCTTGTCATAAATGGCGCTCGAGGTGATTTTCGATATGGGCGATCTTCGACACTACGAACTGTTAGATCTTTGGCGGCTAAACCGTTAACCAGATCTGTGGCTCGCGCCTCGGTGACGACTACCACGCCTTCTTTTACGACGCCGAGTGAGTCGAAGTCTTTACCCATTGCAATTCGGCTGCCGTCAACAGATTGCAAACTTGCCGTAAATATAGGAGTAGTCGCGCTCGTGGCCTCGAGATCCCAGTAACCGGCGGCAACATGCGCCATTCGTTCTTCTTCGCGTTCGACAACCAAGCGGATCGAAGGGCTTTGCACCCGACCCGCCGATAGACCGCGATTTACCTTGCGCCACAAGATCGGCGAAACTTCGTATCCGTAGAGGCGATCTAGAATTCGTCGTGCTTCGGCAGCATCAACAAGTTTGTAGTCAATATCACGGGTGTGTTCAAGGGCTTCACTAATCGCCGTTTTTGTTATCTCGTGAAACACCATTCGTTTCACGGGGATTTTTGGTTTGAGGTACTCCATTAAGTGGGCAGCAATCGCCTCACCCTCACGGTCCTCATCGGTTGCTAGATAAAGTTCGTCCGCGCCTTTGAGAAGCACTTTCAATTCTTTAATTATCTGTTCACCACGCTCGGTCAATTCGTAGTTTGGTTTAAAAGAGTTTTCAACATCAACCGACAATCCTTTACTCGGAAGATCGGCGATGTGGCCGACCGATGCACGTACATCAAAACCGTCGCCAAGAAATTTTGAAATTGTTTTCGCCTTTGCTGGCGATTCGACTATTACGAGAGCGTTAGGCATGTTGTTTCATCGTGGGGTCAAGTATGGGCTTGTCAAGGATATCTGTTTTAGTTCAAATGCACTATAGGTTGCGTCGGTAGCGTTAATCACAAGATGCGACATAATTTGCTGGCACTCGGATGGAATAACGCGTTCGAAGATGCTGCAAAAAAAATTGATGTGACTTTTATTATTGGTCGCGTCAGTCGACTTGATCGTGGATGGAGCACCATCAAAGTGAGTGCATCATCTCAGCCCGATGGCTTGATTCGTGTAAGAAATATTGGCGCCGATGTCGCAGTTGGTGATTGGGTTGCGGTTGCCCCCGACCATGATCGTGTCGAACAAGTGTTGCCGAGATATTCGGCATTAATTCGACGCGCTTCGTCTGATGCGGTGCGCGCCGAGCAACATGCTGTTGCCGCAAATATAGACACTGTGTTTATCGTTCATGCAGCAACCAATGAACCAAACGAGCGCAGAGTTGAACGCGAATTAGTTTTAGCATTTGATAGTGGTGCGGTGCCGGTCTTAGTACTGACCAAAAACGATCTGCTTGAAGCGACAGAACACATTGCGGCACTACGAAATGTCGCTCGAGTCTGTGGCATCGCCTGCCATGTTGTCAGTGGATTGACTGGTGAAGGGTTGGATGAGTTGGCGAAATATGGTGAAAACCACAAGTCAGTTGCGATTCTCGGCGCCAGTGGCGTTGGCAAGTCAACTCTGGTGAATCGACTTGTCGGAACGACGAACCAACAAGTTGGTGAGGTTCGTGAGGGTGACCAGCGCGGTCGGCATACGACAGTTGCCGCCGATCTTGTGGCACTACCCAATGGCGGTTGGTTGATTGACACACCTGGTTTGCGCGCCCTTAATTTGTGGACAAGTGGTCATGGAATCGAGCGTGCTTTTGCCGACATTTTTCTGCTGGCTGAGCAATGTAAGTTTCGCGACTGCAAACATCAAGATGAACCCAACTGTGCAGTGATTGCAGCGATTGGTCGTGATGAGCTGACCATTGAGCGTCTTGAAAGTATGGGCCGATTAGTTGCCGAAGAACTTGCCCTAGAAGATGAGCAAAAAGTTCGTGTTCGAATGTCGAATCGCAAAGGAATGCGCAAGATTAACTAGGAGTGGGCATCTCGCTTGGTAGTTCGCGAGGCATGGAAGTGGTTGCTAGGAGAGTTAGGTCGTTGAATAATTTGCCGATTATTGGGATATTGATTTGACGCTGAAATTTAAGCGTGACCTGAGCAAGAGTTTCATTAAGTTCGACATTGACATCAACAGGGTTAAGCGTGATTGAATTTTGAACCGAATTTAGCGCGATTTGATTTGCGGTTTCGTCAGTGATATCTCCGAGAGAAATAGCGCGTGCAGCAGTGCGAGCGGCATGACTAAGCGCGAGTTGATCGTTTGCGACGCTGCCAACTTGCACAACCGATAGTGAAAACAGAAATAGAAATGGAAGCACAAGTGCAAACTCGACCGTGGCTTGGCCTGATTCGCAAGTTGCGAGTTTGCGAACGCGTTTCAAATCAGACCTGTCAGCCGATGGCATCTGTGCGATCAAAAATGCCAGAGAGCACGGTGTCAAAGAGTTCTCCGATACGTCCGGCACCACCACCATCTGTCGCCCATGCGATCACTAAAAGTGCAATCACTGCTGCGCCAAGCAATACGAGTGCATATTCGGTTGTGGCCTGACCTGAATCATTTTTAAATCTAAACACAAGAGTCGCTTTCGTTAGAAGAGTTGAGCAGAAACTGCCGAGAGTGAATTAACAACAAGTGGAATCATCGCCAACAACACAAACGAAGGCAAAATGCAACATGTGAGTGGAAGCAGCAATCGCACCGGCAATTGTCGAGCATTGGTATCTTGCATTCGTCGGCGTTCAAGGTGGGCGTGATATGCGAGTTGATCAAGCACCGATGTGATCGGCAGGCCATCTCGGTCTGCGCTAACCAGAATGTCGCACAGCGGATAAGAACTGGAGCCAAGATCATCTCGAAGCGTTTTCATTACAGTGGCGAAGCGCTCGCCTTGGACAAGGCGAGTGTGAACTTGCATCAAATATCTATGTAAGTTGCCTGGTGCCCAATAGTGAAGTTGCGCCATTGCTGCTGCAGGGCTATGACCGGCACGGATCAGCACCATCAACACATCGATTATTTCTGGAATGTACACACCAAAGTTCGGTGGGTTAGTTGATTTCGTCTTGCGTCGATATAACACGACACCGACAACGACGAAAATTGCGATTGAAATCACACCACAACCTTTGGTGTGATAATCGTTTGCATCCACTTGCGGCCCGCGAGATTCAGCCCGATGCCAAGCAGCAAACACACCCAACCAGGTGGACTAAGAATTAAATAATGACGCACTGACGCGCTTGAAACTACGAGCCAGCCCGCGACCACTAGAGGTGTCCATGACAAGATGCGAGTTGAGAGCAGTGCCTGTGCGGCTTGTGAAAATCTGTCGTCAATGTGTGTTGCCCGTTCGCGGAGCACAATCGCGGCTCGTTCAAGTGCCATCACACCGCCTACGCCGCCTGTTGCTGCCAGTTCGAGAATCTTGACCACAAATTGTTGGTCTCTGGTTTTTGCAGTTTTTATGAGCCTTCTAGAAATTTCGCCGGCTGCTTCACCCGACGCAGAAGCCCTAGAAAAGTTTTGTAGAACCTGAATCGCACAATATTGTGATGAAACTGCTGATTGCAATGCGCTGGCGAAAGATTCGCCAAGTCGAAGATGCCGAGCAGTCGTGTCTAACACCTCGGCGAGTTGTTTGAGTTGCGAAGTTGAAGACTGAGTCTGCGCAAAATTGCTAGACGGCGAATTTCGCTGACTCAGCAGGATGTTTTGTGAGAGCCGTGCTTTGACCCAAACTCTGGTCAACCATGTTTGCGTAAACCAAAAACCACAGACGGCAACGAGACACCCAAAGATGGTTGCCCCAAAAATTGCAACTAAATGTTTCATAACGACGGCTCACTGATGATTCGACCATGTTGCACTAAAAAGAAGCTTTGCTCACCGTCTAGCAGCAGAATCTCCGAGACAGATCGAGACCCATTGAGATGTTTCGCAACATGCACGATGGCATTGATTGAAGAACAAACATGATCTTGCACGACCTCGCGCGACCAGTTAGCGGCGTGCTGCAACACAAGTGACTCAACTCGACGAACCGCATCGCTCGAACTATTGGCATGAATCGTCGACATTGAGCCGTTGTGACCAGTGTTCATCGCCGCCAACATGTCGAGTGTTTCGGCACCGCGAACTTCGCCGATTATCAATCGATCTGGTCGAAGCCGAAGTGCGGTTCGCACCAGTGACCTGGTAGAAATTTCTTGGTTGCCATCTGGAGATGCGGGTCTGGCTTCAAGACGAAGCACATGCTGGTGGTTAAGTTGAAGTTCAGCGATGTCTTCGATCGTCACGATGCGTTCATTTGTTTGCAGATAATCACAAAGTGCATTCAGCAAAGTTGTCTTGCCGGCAGAGGCCGCACCACTCACGAGAATATTTCGGCGATCGTAAATTAGTTGTTGCAATAGTGCGACTATTTCAGGTGGTGCAAAATCTTCGAGTTGCATTTTCTTTGCTGCGAACCTACGAATTGCGACACATGGTCCGTCGACTGCAATTGGTGGAATCACCGCGCATAATCTTGAGCCATCGCTTAGCCGAGCATCGACAACTGGTGAGGTTATGTCGATGCGTCGACCAAGCGGCAGCAAAGTTCGCTCGATAAATGCCCGTGTGTCATCTGGGTGGATTGTGCCGACTTGCGAGAGTTCTCCGTTGCGCTCGATCCAAACTTGTGAACCAGCGTTGACCATGACTTCACGAATGTCTTCATCCCGAAAAAATTCGTCAAGACGACTATGAACTTGTGGTGCTATTCGAGTTAAAACTGCGCGGCTCATGCGACGGCTGCTAGTTGCTTCGACATAATTGTTGGTATTCGACTGGCTAGTAAACCTGCGTCAACCGCGCGGGCAATTGCAGCATCAAAAATAATTTCAGATACGACTGGCGCCCCGATAACAGCCTCAACGTCATGTTTGCCGAGCGCTCGCCCGGGCTCGTTGATTAGCACGATGCCAGTCGGCGACACAGATAACTGTGCAGCCCGACGCAACGACAAATAACACGGACGAGAGACCAACAACGACGAACTGGCGTGAGCCAGTAAATCGGGCGACGGCAGACCACAACCAGCATCAACAATTATTGGTAGATCAAATGTTTTAAGGGCAGCGCATAGTTCTGTGAAGTTCAAACTTGCATCTAATAGTTTTGAGCCACACGCAATAATTTGTAAATTCGCCGTTGCCTGAATGGCGATTGACTGCAAAGTCATTCGTGACACAAGATCGCAATGCGCGAACCAGTCGCTAATGCCTGGCCCCGATGGTTCTGCCAAACCAAGAACCGCTGGCACATCACCAGCCAGATCTACGAGCAGTGCGCCGCGCTGTGATTCTGCGGCGCGCATTAATGCAAGAGTTGATGCCACAACTGTTGTGCCACTGCCACCTTTTACTGACCAACAAACAATCATTTGTGTGCTCCTTTGATTGAGCCCAGTGTTCGTAACTAGGTTCGAGTGATTGCATGTGTACACAAAGACAAAATTGCGTCATCTGAAAATTAGACAAGTAGCCTTCGCGATGGAGGTGTCCGGGTACCTGGTGGGCTCCGCCGCCTTCAAAGCGGTTGGGACGAGTGAACCTCGTTCGGCGGGTTCGATTCCCGTCCGCCTCCGCCAAAAATTATTGTGCTATCGAAAGTTCGACTGCGAGTTGTGCGGCGGTTAGTGCATTGTTTTCGGCCAGAGAAAGATTTGCTTTGACGCTTGCATCTTGAGTTGCATTGGCGATGAATTTCAAAACAAATGGGGTGACAGCCGCGCCGGTAATGCCTTGCTTGCTTGCGTCTTTGAGTGCCGTCGCCGTGATGTCATCCATAAATGATTTAAGCAAGCTATCTTTTTTCGGGACAGGCACGCAAGCAAGAATGCCACCGTTGCGTCCGAGTGCATCATTGGCCCGCACAATTTCTGCGAGTTCTTTAATCGTTTCAACTCGTGCAGGTATTTTTAAATCGCCATGCTCAACTGTGAACTCTGGAAAGAAGTCGCAACCAAGACCAAGCACGGGCACGCTTAGCGTTTCAAGATATTCAAGAGTGCGCGGCAGATCAAGAAACGATTTTGCGCCCGCGCAAACAGTGACGACATGATGTTCGGCGATTGCGCCAAGGTCGCTGCTGATGTCGCCACTATTTTCGGCACCACGATGCACTCCGCCGATACCTCCGGTTGAAAAAACACGAATACCGGCGCGAGCCGCGAGCAGCAGTGAAGACGAAACAGTTGTCGCACCTACAGGCCATTTTGCCGCCATCGCCGTGGCGAGTTCGCGCTCACCAACTTTTTTTGCAGGGCCAAGAATTAGCGGCCACTCGCTTTCATCAATGCCGACTCGCGCGACGCCATCAAGAACCGCAGTAATTGCTGGCACGACACCGTGACTTCGCAATGCCGCGGTGCAGCGAGTTAACGCCTCAAAGTTTGCCGGTGACGGCAGACCGAGATGTGAAAAAATAGTCGACTCGAGTGCCACAACTGGTTTGTGTTGCGAGAGTGCCGTGCCGACTTCATCGCTAATGCGAATTTGAAACGAGTTCATTGTTCATCCATTGTCGCGCCTGGACTGCGTAAAACACGCGCAGCAAGTTGATGACCAGCCAAGACACATATATAGGTGTCGAGATTATTCTCGCCAAATTTTGTCAAGAAACCGGCGGCAAAGGCATCGCCTGCCCCTGTTGTGTCGATGATTTCGCCAACAGACTGAACTTCAATCGTCTTTACGATTTTGTTCTCGATCAGCGTGGTTGGTCGAGCGCCGGCTTTAATCACCACGATGTCAAGATCCAAGGGCTGTGTTATCAGGTTCATCACATCTGCTTCATCGGTATTGCAGAAAAAAACCTTGGGTTGAAGTTGACGCACTAGGTCACGAAATTTGTCGACACCAAATTCTTTGATCAAAGATGCTGAAGAAGCGTCAATTGAGACTGGGATATTTTTTTCGTGAGCCGTGCTGATGCACGCCCGTGTTGCAGTCGCCAGTGGTTCAGAAAATAAGGAGTAACTCGGCACATGCAAAAGTGAAACATTTTCGAACCAATTTTCTGGTGCGTGCTGCAATTGGGTTGAAGCGGCACGATCCGTGATCATTGTGCGCTCACCATCGGGTGAAACGATCACAACTATTGAGCCAGTTCGCCCACCGCGAACAACACAGGGGTCAACGCCAGCGTCGTGCAGTGCGCCAACTAATTGATCGCCGAGACGGTCATTGCCGACTTGTGCGATCAGCCGCGCGCCCGCATCCGTGCGAGATTGTTGCCGAGCAGCAGTTGCGACAAACACGGCGACATTTGATGCGCTACCGCCGCGCGTGCGAACTATGCGCGCCGGAGTATCCGCGCCGTAGTTAAGAGATTCGGGCAACCAAACGACAATGTCTTCGACTAAATCACCGATGACGCACAACACGTCGTGGTGAGGTTAAACCGAGAGGAGGTCGCGGGCACCTGTGTCGCTAGATGGATGGCGCAACTTGCTCATCGCTCGTGCTTCGATTTGTCGAATTCGTTCGCGGGTCAGGTTGAATGCTTCGCCGACTTCTTCGAGTGTTCGTGGCTCGCCGCGATCAAGACCAAAACGCAAAGCCAAAATTTCGCGTTCACGCTGGTCAAGTGGTGCGAGTAGTCGAGTAATTTCTTCTGGCAACAGGGCAGTGGCCGCAACCTCAAATGGTGACTCTGCGGAGCGGTCTTCGACAACATCGCCGAGTTCGGCATCGCCATCTTCACGCAATGGCTCAGAAAGTGAAAGTGGCTCGGCGGCAAAGCGCAACGCTTCGGTTACTTTGTCGGCGGGCATTTCGACTTCTTCGGCCAATTCGGCGAGGGTCGCGTGGCGACCAAACTTCAGCTCAAGGCGCGAGCGTGCTTTTTGCAAACGGGCAAGAGTGTCACCAGCGTGAACCGGAAGCCGAATCGTTCGTCCAGTATTCGCGATACCACGAGTGATTGCTTGGCGAATCCACCAAGTTGCATAGGTTGAGAATTTAAAGCCTTTTCGCCAATCAAATTTCTCGACAGCATGCATCAAACCAAGGTTGCCCTCTTGAATCAAGTCGAGCAAAGGCAGGCCCGAGGCTTGATACTTTTTGGCGATTGAAACCACCAAGCGTAAATTCGACTGCACAAATTGACGCTCAGCCTTCGCCCCAGCCTTGACAATTTTATTTAGTTCACGGCGTTTTGTCGGGTCGATTTGCTTTTCTGTTTTGTTAAGAGTTGCTTCGGCGGCTTTGCCTTCTTCGATGGCCTTAGCCAGGCGAACTTCGTCGTCTTTTGTCAGCAATAAATATTGACCGATATCGGTTAGGTAGAGCCGAACTAGATCTTCGTCGTCTCGATCAATTCGCTCTTTCGCCACGTATTCTCCTTATTTATTGCAACTCTTACAACTAGTGCGTCACAGTCGGTGCGACACGCCTAACGATACCCACGAGGCCAAGGCGACACACGCAAAAAACACGGAATTTTATGTGTTTAAATAGGGCATTTTCCGCGATGCTGAATAGATATGAGTAATGGATTATGAGCAACGGCGATGTTTCAATCGCGGTAGTGACGATGCGATTTGATGCTTCAAATTTGGCTGGGCTTGTTGCCGTGCTTTCCAAATATGTGGTGATGACACGAATGCATCCAGGTTGCAGAAATGTCGATCTGCTACTTTCAGCACTACAAGAAAATCGTGTGCTTGTGATTCAGAAATGGGATTCGGTTGAAGCCCAACGAGTTCATTTTGACAGTGCGCTCATGGTTGAAATGGCTAAGTCTTGCAAAAATTTATTAACAAAAGCGCCTGAAATTGAGTTATTTGATTCAATGAGTTCACACGATTTGGCGTAGATAAAAACCAACTAACTGGTATTATTCAATCTATGGCAAATCCAATTCTCAACGAAAAGTCTTTTTCAAAGGTTGTGCAGCGCAGTGCGGGCGAAGCAGGGTGGGCGGCACCTCAAGCTGGTCAGCAATCTTCGCAGGTATTTCATGCGCCAATAAATGACGGCCCGGTCTCACCATATGAATCAGGTGACACGATGACAGCAAGTGGCACGGCGAGTGCGGCGTTGTTGTTGATGTTGCTACTCGTGGCCTCGGCAATGTTCGGCTGGTCTTCGGTTAGTGAGTCAGTTGATGGAGCGGTGACGTTTCCTGGTTGGGCAATGGGAGGCGCATTGTTCGGTTTTGTTTGCGCAATTGTTTTGACATTCAAACCCAAATTGGCCCGTATTCTTGCGCCTATTTATGCAATCGCCCAAGGTGTGTTTGTCGGTGCGATCTCGAAAGTTTTCAACACTGCGTACGACGGCATCGTAATTCAGGCTGTTGGTATCACTCTTGGTGTGTTCGTAACGATGCTCGTGCTTTATCGCACCGGAGTCATTCGAGTGACTGACAAAATGCGCCGCACAATCATCGGTGCAACATTAGGAATCGCGATTTTCTACGGTGTGTCGTTGTTGCTCAGTTTGTTTGGCATGAACATTTCTTTCTTCAACAGTTCAAGCCCGATGAGCATCGGCTTTAGTTTCTTGGTCGCAGGTTTGGCTGCAATGAATTTGGCTCTTGACTTTGATTTCATCGAGCGTGGCGAGGCTTCTGGCTTGCCGAAATATATGGAGTGGTACGCAGCATTCGGGCTGATGGTCACGATTGTCTGGCTATATCTCGAGATTTTGCGGTTGCTTGCAAAATTGCGCGATCGCTAATCTGCGTTAAGTTTGTTTTAAAACTGCGCCAATTCAAGTCACGCGATTGCGTGTTGAGAAATTTCTGACAACTGCGACCATGTAAGGTCATCGGCCGTCCATATCTTTTCGAAATGTTTATCGGCTGTGTCGTTAAAACCGTGTCGATTGCGAAAGTTGTAGTGCCAACGTTGCTTGTGAACCTTCAAACCAAGCCTGGATAATCGACCGACACAATAGGTTTCCCAGACGGCTGCCTCGACAATCGACAGGTCTTCATCTGTCGGAGCGTCATCAAAATGTCCACTTTGGCGGTCGCGAACACGCAACAAACCTCTACCAAGAGAAAATTTCGTGTTTTCAGCACTGAAAGTCATCGGCTTCTTCAAGTTTTCAAATGCACTACTCATCACGAGAATATGAACCGGTTCGCTGATTGTTGTCGTGACTCGAGACATCGCAACTTTCTCATCGACTTCAATCATCAAGTTCGTCGACTCCATGCCCAAAAGTTTGAGCATTTCGGTTGCCACACCGGCGATTTCATTAGAGTCGTATTTTACGATCTTAAAAATCGACGGCTCTACCGTCACTGTCATTGCGAAAACTTATGCGGGTGATGAAGCGAGTGTTTTTTCTACTGCTTCGCGACGTTCATTGAGTGCAGCCATTGAGACATCGGCAATTTCTGTTAGTTCACCATCACTGAAACCAGCAAGTTCGCGAAAGCGTCGCGCGAGCAGAATCGGAGACTCGTCACTTTCACTACGCAACCCGCCGTAACTAAATATTTTGTCGACGACCGACTGAAACTCAAGCGCCTTCTTGCGGCGCTCAGGATCATCCTCTGTGATTTTTCGCAACCACACACTGCCCATCTTGACGTGAGTGACTTCGTCGGCAAGCATCCAGTCTTCGCAAAACGCGAGATATGGGTCGCCGGCAAGTTCGCCGAATTCTTTCATCGTCGTGAATACGTCAATCGCCAATCCTTCTAATGCGCGGTTGACACCTGCAAGTCGAAGCACTGGGTCTTGACTGCATGCGGCGGCGAACAAAACAGTGTTTTCGATGAACTGTCCGAGTTCGGTTCCCATCCACTCCGAAAGTTTTACGCTGATTTCAACGTGACGCGCTTCGTCCCAACATTGTCGAGCCATATCTAACTTGAGCGCAAACGGTGCTTCTTCGCCAGTTACAAAATCGAAACATGTGCGACCTGCACCTTCGAGCGCTTGAATCTCTCCGACCATGATTCCGTGCATCAAACTTCTTGCTGCATCCGTCGCATCGGGCCTTGATGGTGTGAGGCGATTTGTGCTGCGCGCTTTGCGGATTACGCCAGTGGTGCTGGTGCCGCGTGGGTCGGCCATTCGTTCTTCGTTGGTGGCCTGATTGAAGCGTTCGTCACGAGCCAAGTCTTGAACCGGAAAAAATTTTCTCATCGCTGCCCCTATCTAGATAATTACTAAGCGTTCATTATTCGGATTTAATCTTGCGCGTACGCCGAGCCAATTGTTCCTGGACCGGCGATACCACCTGCCTCTATTAACAATATCTCTAGCCGTGCCTGATGCTCCGACGCGCGCTTCACTTCTGCAGGCGTAGTTAATAGGGTTTGGATCAACATTTCACCATCACGCCAGTCATCGAACTCGTCTTGGAGAATAAATTTGATCGACCGACTTGTCGGGCCGTCGGTGATTTGACTGGTGTTGTTCAAATGAAATGTGTATGCCGAAATAAAATGCGGGATGAAAACTCGGTAGACGCCAACGAGTTTTTCAATCGTCATCTCTGGTGCTTCAGGTTCGGTGAGCGCTGCAATAAATCGAACCATCGCATCGTTCGGAGGAACAGTGAGTCGCTCCGGGTTCATTTCGCGAAGTTCCGGCAATCGGTTGTGCCACAACTCTGCATGCCATGCATGTTTGTAGCAATGCGTGCCGAGGCGAAGTTTGACATCGATCTCGGGCACGGTTGCGATCCATCCACCAAGCACTTCAAACAATTTCATCTCTGCCCATTTGTAGTGACCGACGCGACGAGCAGTTTCTTCTACATCAAACATTCCTGGCAACTCACGTCTATCCCACGGTGCGAATGGATTGCGAGCTTTAAACGGATCAGCCACAAATCAAGAATAACTCTTTATGTCTGTAGAATACGAAGCGCCGATGACGAACATTCTCGGAATTTCCGCGCTTTATCA
>ERZ889217.1214-NODE-1214-length-13575-cov-9.709911_pt1 | contig 13575 bp, 12 predicted proteins | sample MGYA00521098_ERZ889217 | MGnify/ENA primary metagenome ERZ889217 (study PRJEB32303, sample SAMEA104408613) | aquatic metagenome | biome: Brackish water; feature: Pelagic; material: water | place: Baltic Sea | collected 2014-06-10T22:04:00 | depth 2,362 m ...
TTTACCTGCAAGTGCCATAGCTGCTTCACCCATTGCTTCTGACATCGTTGGGTGAGCATGAACATAAGGTGCAACATCTTCTGGGGAGGCATCCCATGAATACATTAACTGAGCTTCGGCTAATAATTCCCCGACTCGAGAGCCAATCATGTGAATACCAACTATTTGGCCACCATCTTTTAATGCGATAAGTTTAATAAATCCAGCTGTTTTTAGAATCTGGCTTTTACCATTTCCAGCTAAATCATATTGAATAGTTCTTATTTGGTCGACACCATATTTTTCTTTAGCAGCAGATTCATTTATTCCCACTGAAGAAATTTCAGGCTCAGAATAAGTCACTCTGGGAATTGCGGTGATGTCAATAATCCTAGGATTTAAACCTTTCATATGTTCTGCTACAAAGATTCCTTCTTGGAATCCCTTATGAGCCAATTGGGGGCCACGCACGATATCTCCCACGGCATAAACGTTAGCCAGATTTGTTTGCAAGTTCTCATTTACTTTCAATAATTCACCATCAAATTCAAGTCCTGCTTCTTCAAAACCTTGATTTCGGGTGGCTGAACCTCGACCAACAGCAACCAACATTAAATCAGCAGCAAATGTTTGCCCATCTTCAAGTTTTGCCACCACACCGTGCTTTGTTCTATCCACCCCTGCAAAACGAACACCAGTAGAAAAGTTAATCCCACGTTTTTTAAATGCTCGTTCCATAGCTTTTGATACGGCTTCATCTTCTGCCGGAACTAATCTTGGTAATCCTTCAATAATTGTTACTTCTGCACCTAATGATTTCCACACACTGGCAAATTCAACACCGATTACTCCACCACCAAGAATGATCACACTGGCAGGAACTTTATCAAGTTTTAAGGCATGTTCTGAGTTAATTACTTGGGTTCCATCAATTTCTAAACCAGGAAGTGATTTAGGAAAAGATCCTGTTGCTAAGACAATGTAGTTACCAACAAATTCTTGGTCACCAACTTTAACTTTGTTGGGTCCCACAAATTTTCCTTCACCAGTTACATAATCAACACCACGATGTTTAACTAAACCTTGTAAACCTTTATATAAACGTCCCACCACACCATCTTTATATTTATTAACCTCTGGCATATCAATGCCTAATAAATTTGATTTAACTCCAAATGATGCTGACTCTCTAACATTGTCAGCAATTTCACCAGCATGTAATAAAGCTTTTGTGGGAATGCAACCTCTATGTAAACAAGTGCCACCTAAGACATCTCGTTCAATGAGAGCAACTTTCAAACCAAGTTGAGATCCTCTTAATGCTGCGGCATAACCGCCGCTTCCTGCTCCAAGGATTACCAGGTCGTATGAGGCCACGTGTAACCTTTCCTAAATTCCACCCTCGTGAGGTTTCTTAGTCCCTATCCTTTCACGAAAGTAAAACTCGGCAATATTGGGTTTGGGTTTAGGGCTCAAAGTTAAAAATTTGGGGATTAACCAGAAAGTTTTTGTGCTAAATGCACAAGGGTTCGCACACCAACCCCAGTGCCACCAAAACCGTTGTAGCCATATGGTGCACCTTCATTGAAAGCTGGAGGTGCAATATCAATGTGAACCCATGGTGTTTTTTCGTCAACAAATTCATTCAAAAAGGCAGCACCAACCATCATTCCACCAGCTGGATTTGGTGTGAATCCAACATTTGCAATATCAGCTGTTTTTGAATCAAGGATTGTTCTACTTTCCTCAGGTATTTGCATCGGCCACATTGATTCACCGGTTTCTTTAGCGCTGGCAAATACTTGATCTCGAGCTTCATCTTTATTAGACATAATTCCTGCAGTCCTTGAACCAAGAGCTACAGTGGCAGCACCAGTTAATGTAGCAAGGTCAATTATTAAATCTGGTTTGTCTTCTTGAGCTCTTGCTAATGCATCCGCTAAAACTAGTCTTCCTTCAGCATCAGTGTTTAATACTTCAATAGTTTTTCCACCATATGTTGTAACAACATCACTTGGTCGTTGCGCTGAAGCAGATGGCATGTTTTCTGCTAATGCTGCATAAGCTGTGACATTGATTTTTAAATCTAAATTCATAATTGCCCTTAAAGCCTCTATCACTGTTGCAGCACCGGCCATGTCACATTTCATTGTGTGCATTGAGGCAGGGGGTTTTAAAGAAATACCTCCGGTATCAAAAGTTATTCCTTTACCAACAAGTGCTAAATGAAATTTTGCTCCCCGAGATTTGTAGGCAAGTCTGATAAATCTTGGTGGATTTATTGATCCTTGCCCAACACCAATAATGGCACCGTAACCTTGTCTTTTTAATGCTCTTTCATCTAAGACTTCAAGAGTTAGCTTTGAATTCTTTTTAAAAGATTTTTTGACATAATTGGCAAAGGTTTCTGGATACATATGACTTGGGGGAGTGTTAACTAAGTTTCTGACATTTTTAACTGACTCTGCAATTATTTGAGCCTCTTCAAAACTTGCTTTGTTAATGAATAAGTCTTGCACCAAAATATTTGCTTGTTTTAAACTTTCGTTATTCTTTTCATTCTTGGTTTTAAATTCTGTGAAAGTATAAGCTCCCAGTTCCACTCCGACTGCTACTGCTTGGGCGGCTACTGTTGTTTGGGTTGGAAGAGCAAAAAGTGCTGATTTTTTTCCATTAAGTGAGCGTGCTGCAACAGCTGCTGCTCGTCTTAAGGTTTCCATTTCCAAGGGTTGAGTTTTACTAATTTTTCCAAGTCCTACACATAAGATTCCACTTTTAATAGTTAGAAAAGTGATTTCTGATTTTTTGCCTGTAAAGTTTAAAAGTTTGATGGCTTCATTAATTTCAGTTTTTGTTGCAGCCTCAAGTGCTACTGCTGCTTCAAGTAATTCAGGACCGTTATCTGATTGAGCAAAACCTACAACTAATACTTCGTCGGTAGAAATGTTTTTTGAATCTGTGAGGCGAGTAATAGGCATAGTTAATAGCCTAGTAGCGTTTTGTTTCATGAGCGATTCAGCCAAACTTATTGCATCTCCATTACACCAGCGCCATGTTGAGCTAGGTGCAAAATTTGCGGGCTTTGGTGGCTGGGAAATGCCTTTGGAGTATCAAGGCCAAGGAGTGTTAACTGAACATCTTGCTACCAGAGAAAGTGTTGGCGTATTTGATGTTTCGCACTTAGGAACGGCAACATTAACTGGACCAAATGCGGCAGATCTTTTAAATCAAATTTTGACAAATGACATCAATCGCATTAACCCGGGGCAAGCCCAATATTCGACAATTTTGTCAGATCAAGGATTTGTAGTTGATGACTTAATTGTTTATAAAAGATCAAATGATGAAATTCTAATAATTCCTAACGCAAGTAATTCTTCAAACGTATTAGCCATTATCAGAAAAAATTTGCCACAATCAGTCGTGATAAAAGATTTGCAAAAAGATATAGCAATTATTGCTATTCAAGGCCCCAAAGCAAGTGCTTTAATCAAAGATCTTGGATTACCAACAGATATGGAATACATGTCTTTTAAAGATGTTTCATATCAGGGAATCAATTTAACAATTTGTAGAACCGGTTACACCGGGGAGAAAGGTTTTGAAGTTTTAATCCCAGTTGAAGCCTCAACTAAATTTTGGGATGAAACTTTATCTCAAGGACATAAATACGGTGCTAAGCCAGTTGGTTTGGGAGCACGAGACACTTTAAGAACTGAAATGGGCTATCCGTTACATGGCCAAGATATTTCCTTAACAATTTCGCCTCTAGAAGCAGGTTTAGGTTGGGCGATTGTTTTTGATAAACCAAAGTTTTTAGGTAAAGACGCTTTAATTGTGGAGAAGAATAATGGGATTAAACGTAAACTTTTTGGAATCAAAGCAGTGGAAAGAGCAATTCCCCGAAGTCACATGAAAGTAACTGATAAAGATAATAATGAACTAGGTGAAATTACTAGTGGAACTTTTTCTCCGACCCTGAGAGAAGGAATTGCATTGGCGCTATTGGATTATAAAATCAAACTTGGAGATAAAGTTTTTGTTGACGTTCGAGGAAAGGCTATTGAATTTATAGTGGTAAAACCACCATTTGTGGAGTCTAAAGTTCGCTAGCCTTTAAAGCACTTGTGGCAAGAGCAAGTTCTGCAAGTGGATGAATATTTTCTTTAGTGTTCATTATTATTTTGCAACCCATGAATTTAATGGCTTCGATGATAGCCGGAATTTCTGGTGTATTTGCTATGAGTAAATAATCTTTAATTTTTGAGTTTGCTCTCATTGCAATAAATCCTGTGGCAATAGCACCTGGTCCAACCAGAATTACTCGGGTTTGCCTATTAGTTGCAGCAATAATTGCATTATAGAGTTGGTAGTAAATTTCTCCTAAGGTTTTTGATATTACTTCTTTATGGTCGGATTTAAGATTTCGAGTAATTCTTAGTAAATCTCTTAATTGAGCTGCGTTTTGAATCCATTGCTCATCTTGTCCAACTTGTGAATTTCCCAGCAAAGATGCTGCATCAATAGTTAAGAAAGCTCCAATTAATCCACTGGATAAAACAATGTCATGGGAAACATACACACCAATTATTGAAGTATTGGCATCAATTGCTTTATTGACGTCTTGTTCAATTTTGTCTGATACTTTTTTGTGTTCAATACTGATCGGGGTCAAATCAGACCAATTAAATTTGGTTTCATCAAAACCAATTGCAAGAACTGTGTTAATCACACAAGTGAGTCTACAGGTTTCGAAAAATTGGCTTTTTTGGTCATACGTCTCATCGCTTTTAGTAATGGATTTGCCAGAAAAAATAACAATGCTGCAGTGATGATTGCACGAGGTAGGTCAAAACCAAAACTTGTTACTAAGGAAAATCTAATCCAGCGACCTAATTGATCTGTTAAAGCCAAACCTGGTTGAAAAGAAATTTCTGGAAGTAGTCCATTTGCAAACGGCCAAAACCATAAATTAAGTAACAGTCCTGCCAGAAAACCAACTATGAACCCATAAAAGGTAATTAATAGAACTTCTTTTTTTCCTGTTAGTTTTGGTAACAAACCAGCACCCGCACCAACCCAAGCTGCCACCAACATTTGAAACGGTAACCAAGGTCCAATGCCACCTGTAATTACAGCAGAGCCAAGCATGCCCAGGGCACCTAATACAAAACCAAAACTTGCACCCAATGCTCGTCCACCAATAATGATGATTGCCCAAACTGGTTCCAGTCCGGCAACATGACCACCAAGAGGTCTGACTGCTGAAACGACTGCAATTAATACACCTAAAATTGCTAAGGTCCTAGAGTCAATTCCTCCTTGCATAACATCAGCTAGTGCCACCATTAGAACAAGTGGCAAAATTAACAAAATTAAAATTGCTGCGTTATCTGAATTATTACTAAATGTTGATTCCTGTTGAAGTAAAAATGGCCACAAAAAGGCGATTAATCCAATCAATGTGGTGAGGATCATCGAGATTGTGGTTAATGAATTTACTTTTATTAATTTCATTTTAAATCCTCTAAAGCATGGGCAACATCTGAAACTGTTAACCAATGAGCAGGAGACATTATTTTAGAGACTTGTGGCGAAAACATGGGAGAGCTAGATAACACTTCGTTTACCGGTCCATCGGTAACGATTTCTCCATCTGCTAACAAAATAACTCTGGTGGCAACTTCAGCTGCAAGTTCAACATCGTGAGTTGCAAGAATTATGGTGTGATTCTTTTTTCCTAATTTTTGTAAGTTATGAACAAGTTGCATTTTTGCTGCATAATCAAGCCCACGCGTTGGTTCATCCAGCAAAATTAATGGTGGCTTCGCAGCCAGTACAACTGCTAAAGCTAACGAAAGTTTTTCACCCTCGGATAAGTCTCGTGGGTGTAAATCTTCTGAAACATCAGTGGTCAATTGTTCAAAAATTGCTAATGTTGTCCCAGGTATTGCACCTGAATCACTGTCACTGGCAATGCATTCATTCATCACCGAATCTGAGATCAGTAGATCTGTTGGTTCTTGGGGCACAAGTCCCACATTTTCTATTAAAGTTTTACCTTTTAGAGTTGTGGGATTTTTTCCATTTACTAAAACTGTTCCTGAAGTAGGTGCGATTAATCCAACTAATTGAGCAAGCAAAGTTGACTTGCCAGAACCATTTCTGCCCATTAAAGCCAAGATTTCACCATCAGAAATTGTCAGATCAATATGTCGAAGTGCTCTAATGTTTGCATAATTAAAATTTAAATTTTCCACATTCACTAAAGTTTTAGTGGGAACATTTACCCTTGTTCTAGGTTTTGATTTACTTAATCTTGCTCTTAATTCATCCGCAAATTTTCTTGCATCTCGCACAGTTAGTGGTAAGGGCGACCAGCCTGCTGCTCTACCCAATTCAACAACTGGGGGAGCAAGTGTTGAAGTGGCAAAAACTTGCGCTGGTCGGTCAGCAAAGACTTCAGCATCGCGGTCAACCACAATTACTCGATCTGCATATTGCACAACTCTTTCTAATCTGTGTTCTGCCAAAACAACCGTTAGCCCTAGATCGTGCACTAATCGTTGAATTGCAGCTAATACTTCTTCAGCAGCACTTGGATCAAGTGCACTGGTTGGTTCATCTAAAACAAGAACTTTTGGATTTGTAGTCAATACAGATGCAATGGCAACTCTTTGTCTTTGGCCACCAGACAAAGTGGCAAGGGATCTATTTCTTAATTCTGTTAAACCTAAAAGATCTAATACTTCTTCTACACGTCTTCTCATTGTGCTGGGTGAAATGCCTAATTGTTCCATTCCATAAGCAAGTTCATCCTCCACAAGATCTGTGACAAATGATGAACGAGGATCTTGTTTAACCACACCCACTAGATCTGCAAAATCTCGGGGTGGAAAATCTTTTATTGATCTATTGTTCACTGAAACATTTCCAGTTAAATTCCCACCAGTAAAATTTGGTACTAATCCATTAATAAGACCTAGTAATGTTGATTTACCTGAACCAGTTTTACCTACAACTAATGCTAATTCTCCTGCAGGAATTGTTAAATTGACATTTTCTAAGATTGGATATTTTGCGCCACTATAGCTAAATGTTACATTCTCAAAACTAATCATGCGGCATCTCTTTGCGACATTATTTTTGACCGATAAATTTGTGTGACTGTGCTATTTCCCTGAGGGGGAAGCGGTGAGAAATAAATTGCAAATAATGAAACCCAAATACTAATTAGGGTCACATAATTTATTTGTGGAAACGATAAGGGGCTAGTCACCGGATTTAACACAATATTTTCTGTCAGTCTCATTGAAACCAAGCCAAATAAAGAACTGGTCACAACTAATACTTCAGGAATGTGCCATTTATCTGGTCGATAGTTGGTGCGAGAAGCATTTTTTCCGGCAAACCATAATGCTGTAAACGAAAGAGATACACCCAGCAATAAAGTCAAACCACCTACATTTGATTGACTAAATACTCCTAAAAGTCCTGCTAAACCTAAAAGTATTCCCAGCAAACCAATTAAAATTAATGAATTATTTAACAGTCTTATATTTCTGGTCAGATGAACTTTCCTGCCATAACCTCTTGAGTCCATCGCAGCTGCCAGTTGTAAGGCTCGCTCCATGGCACCTTCTAATACGGGCACAAAAGTCTTGGCTAGTGCTCTTATTCCTTTTGTTTTTCTACCACGTAAGTATTGGGCATCTCTTACTCTTTTGGCGTCAAACGCAAGTTGAGGAGCAAAAGTTAATGCCACAACTATTGCCAAACCTACTTCGTAAAGTGCTGCTGGAATTGATTTAAGTAACCGAGTGGGAGAAGCTAAAGATTGTGCTGCTCCAATACAAACTAAAATTGTGGCAAACCTTAAACCTTCTTGAAAAGCAAAATAAACTGTATTAGCTTTTATCTCTCCGCCTAATTTGACTCCTGCAAAAACACTGGGTAGTTCAATTTTTGGAAGAGTAAACAATAAAGTGTCACCAAAGATATCTGGAGTAATTACTACTAAAAGCATTCTTATTACAAGCACAAAACAAGCTGCGATTAAATAACCTTTTATTGATTTTGACCACGGGGCATCACTTTTCCTGTATTTAACAACAAGTAGGGCAACAATAATTATTGAAATTAGGAAAATAGGATTTGTTGTTCCTGCTGCCATGGCGGCTAAAAATATTGCCCACAGCCACCAAGATCCAGAATGCAGATATCTTCGCTCGGCTAAGGACAATGGCTTATGCCATCTGCGGGGGGCAGATGGCATAAGAGTCTTATTTGTTTGCAACCTGATTATTTCTTCTTTCTTATTTTTAAAATAATTGCCAAAGCAACAACCAAAACTGCGGCTAAGCCAATTAATTGAATATTTGTATTACTAGATTCATTATTTTCTTCAGCAGTAGCTACCACAGTTGGGCTATCTTCTGCCGTTGCCATTTCGGTTGGATCAGCAGTTGTGGAGGCAATTTCTAATCCACATTCCTCTTTTGGATAACCATTAACACCACACACAAATCCATCTTTGGATCTGATATCTAAACCTGTGGCATTTAAGGCATCAGATGCAGTTTGACCATCCTTAACAGTTACGCAACTTACAACATTTGGTGATGGCGGAGTCTCTCCTTCAGGTGCTGTTGCTTGATCATTGAAATCAACAACGATGGCAACTCTTAGTACTCCTGCTTGTTCTGCAGTGTCTGGACAAAGATCAGCAAAAACTGCACTTTCTGCAGGTGCTTCACCATTGTCTGCACCAGTTATCGCAAACTTCCAACCTGTAACCATTTGATCTGTTGCTTTTAAGGTTCCAGGACCTTCATTTGCAAAAGACCATTGATCACTTGTGGTAACCCAGAAAGTCCAATAACGATAATCAGCAGCTGATGCTGGTGTTATTGAAAATATGGTTGTGAAAAAACTTGCAACAACTGCTATTGCAATATTTCTTTTTAATTGCATCATTTATTTCTCCTCACATGCTTGTGGCCGTGGATGAAGTAAAATGAGCGAGGCTTTAGAGAATAAATCTAAAAACAAAACCCTTTGCATCAATAGATACAAAGGGAAGGTGGATTTAGAAAAACAATCCGGCCTGCCCCGTTTTCCTCGACGGTGCGGTGGTCGACTTATTCCTTGTTAGGTAATCCGACTTGTCATTTGGCATCAGAAGTTGTCTGATGAATGACCCACGGTTGCGGGACAGCGCCGGATTCCGACCGGCTTCCCCTATTCCAAGGAACAGGTTTAGTGCTTGGAGTACAACATACACGCGAACACTAGGAGGTAGTCAATGGTCAACCAGTGGTGAGTTGTGAAACTATTTACCTATCAAGGTAATCAAATTGTCGCGGGGGCACATTTGAAATTACTTGATGAAAGTAGGTCTTTTCAATCATGGCATTTACTTGGGTTTATTTAGATGAAGTTGGCAAACCTGTTGCAGATTTACCAAAGGAAGCTGTAATAGCAGAATTCAAAACTAGAGCAGAAGCTGAAGTTTGGTTAACTCTTAACTGGAAAAAACTTTTAAATGGTGGAGTTCACCAAGTTTCGCTATGGGATGGAACTGAATTGGCCATGGAAAACATGAGCCTTCACCCAGCTTAAATATTATTTAAATTCTTTGGGCGCTCCACCAATTTTAACCACCGGTGGGGGAAGTCTGAGACTTCTTAATTGCAAAGCTCTCATCAGCCCATAAAAAATTGAGCCTTTGCGCTCTTTTGGATCAGAGTAATTCCTATTAACTTCACTCTTAATTTTAAAAGCTAACAAAACTTCATCAATAATTGTGCCAAACATCATGGCAAGCCACAGGAAATAAACAACTCTTGCTACCAAGGGATTTGGTACTAAAGATAAAATCAAAACTAATAAAGCAAGTGGTAAGAATAATTCACCAAAATGCCAACGTGAATCCACCAAATTTCTCACATGTCTTCGAACCGGACCTTTGTCTCTAAAAGGCATCGCCCATTCTTCGCCCCGATTCATAGCAATTCGAACTTCTTGTCTTTGCTCGCGAGCACGTAGCTTGACTGCTTTTCTTGCCTCTTTGGAATCTTTGGGAACTTTCAAAGCTTTTTTACGCGCAGCTTCCGCGTCTTTGCGCTTAGGGGTTGGTTCTGATTTCATATGTGATTTCTAGGTTAGCAGAATTTGTTTAGTTACCAGGAAGTGCCAACATTTGGTTTAATGCGATACGGGCATAGTGCTTTGTTTCGGGGTCAACTTTTATTTGGTTAACAATGTTTCCTGCCACCAGGTTCTCTAAAGAAGCCACTAAATGGGGCAAATCAATTCGGTTCATTGTGGAGCAATAGCAGATGGTTTTATCCAAAAATGAAATATTTTTATCACTATTTTCTCTAGCTAGTCTTCTAACCAGGTTTAATTCAGTTCCCACTGCCCAACTTGTTCCGGCAGGAGATGCCTTAATGGTTTTTATTATTCCCTCAGTGGAAGCCACTACATCTGCTGCTTCTGCCACTTCGTTAACACATTCTGGGTGCACAATAATTTTTACATCCTTAATTCTTTGTCTTACATCCTCCACAGACTTCATATTAAATCGGGCATGAACAGAACAGTGACCTTTCCAAAGAATCATTTTGGCGTTCATAAGTTCGGCATCAGTTAAACCACCACGTGGTTTTAAAGGATTAAAAACAACACATTCTTCTTTTTTCAAACCTAATTTCATAACAGCAGTATTTCTACCTAGATGTTGATCAGGTAAAAATAAAACTCTTTCACCTTTGTTAAAAGACCATTCCAGAGCTTTTTGAGCATTTGATGAGGTACAAACTGTGCCCCCATTTTTTCCAGTGAAAGATTTAATAGCGGCTGTTGAATTCATATAAACAACTGGAACAGTTGTTTTTGCTATGCCTAAATCTTCTAAAATAGACCAACAGGTTTCTACTTGGCTAATTTCTGCCATATCTGCCATGGAACATCCCGCAGCTAAATCTGGGAGTATTACATTTTGTAAATCACTTGTTAAAATATCAGCACTTTCTGCCATGAAATGAACGCCACAAAAAATTATGTAATCAGCATTTGGACGAGCTGCTGCATCTTTGGCAAGTTTAAATGAATCCCCAGTGGTGTCAGCAAATTGGACTACTTCATCACGTTGATAGTGGTGGCCTAAAATAAATAATCGATCACCTAATTTTTCTTTTGCTACCAGTGCTCGTTGTACTAAATCAGGAGCTGAGGCTTTTGGTAATTCACCAGGGCATTCCACACCTTTTTCGGTCTCTTGGTCAGACAAATTTCCTAAAAGATGCAGTAAAGGTGTTGGTGCAGGTTCAGTCCAAGTTGGTGCCATATCTCAATAGTGTCACGTTCTACTAATCTGTGCGAGGTGCGCATAGTTATTGCTCCTGACTCATTTACCGGAACCCTGAGTGCTGCCCAAGCTGCTCTGGCTATCAAAACTGGTTGGGAAAAAACAACTAAAGCAGACTTTTACCTAGCCCCAATGAGTGATGGTGGACCAGGATTTATTGACGCCATTGAATTTGGTTTTGGTGGTAGTAAAACTCATCACAAAATTACTGGTCTGGAAAACACAATAATTTCAGCACCACTTTTAGTGGTTGGTAATACTGCCTATATTGAATCTCATCTAGTTGTGGGTCCACAATTTATTACGAAACTTCCTAAAACTCCTGACAAATACACTTCTAGAGGAATTGGGGAATTAATAAATATTGCACTTGATCAAGGTTGTCAAACAATTTTTGTAGGCGTAGGTGGAACTGCTTCAATTGATGGTGGGGCAGCAATTTTAGAAGTAGTTGATAGAAACAAACTTAAAAATGCTGAACTAATTGCAGCAACAGATGTTGATGTTTTACTGCTGGGAAATAGAGGTGCCGCTAAAGGTTTTGGTGAGCAAAAAGGTGCTAGTAAAGAATTAATAGAAATAATAGAAAAAAATCATGAAGAACTTGCCAAAAACACTGCTCGAAGAAGTGATAACAAAGATGCCAGCGTGATGCTTGGGGCAGGAGCTGGTGGGGGAATTGGATTTGGTCTTTTAGCTTTAGGGGCAAGTCGAGTAAGTGGTCTTGAGTTGGTAACAGAATCTTTTGATTTAAAGAATGAAATATCACAAAGTGATTTAGTGATCACTGGTGAAGGAAAACTTGATTGGCAAACATTAAGAGGAAAAGTAATAACTGGAGTTGCAGAAATTGCTATTGAGAGTGCGATTTCTTGTTTAGCACTTTGTGGTCAAGTAATTGCTGGGAAAAGAGAATTAGCAGCAGCTGGAATTGTAGGAGCCTATGGCTGCATTGAAGAAGGCGAAGAATTACCCGAAGACCCATTTATGGCCCTGGTTTTCCTCGCGGAGCGGGTCAGCAGGACATGGTCGCAATAACGTGGCAATATAGACAGTGAAGGAAAGGAAGTAATCATGTCAGCAGAGACCACAAACACCCAAGGTGTTTTATTAACTGATTTTGCAACCACAAAAGTTCGTACCCTTCTTAGTCAAGAAGGAAGAGATGATTTAGCTCTTCGAATCGCAGTGCAACCAGGTGGATGCTCAGGCATGCGCTACCAATTATTTTTTGATGATAGATCCCTAGAGGGAGATGACACACATGATTTTGGTGGAGTCAAAGTTGTAGTAGATAAAATGAGTGTTCCTTATTTGATGGGTGCAACTATTGATTTTGTTGACACTATTGAGAAGCAAGGTTTCACAATTGATAATCCAAACGCCGGGGGATCTTGTGCGTGCGGAGATTCTTTCCACTAAATCTCCCAATTAGTTAAATAATCAGTATTCTTAGTTTTTGTGACTTTGAATATTGCAATCACTGGCTCTATCGCCACCGATCATTTAATGCGCTTTCCAGGAAAATTCACTGACTCTTTAATTGCAGACAAACTAGATCATGTTTCGTTATCTTTTCTTGTTGATGATTTACAAATAAGACGCGGTGGTGTGGGAGCTAATGTTGCATTTTCCATGGGCAAGATGGGACTTCGACCAATTTTAGTTGGTGCAGTTGGTAAAGATTTTGCTGAATACAGATCTTGGTTAGAAAAACACAATGTTGATTGTGAATCAATTCATTACAGCAATGATAAACACACAGCAAGATTTGTGTGCACCACAGATGATGTGGCAAACCAAATTGCTTCTTTTTATCCAGGGGCGATGAGTGAATCTAACCTGATTGAACTTGGACCAGTTATCAACAGAGTTGGAAAAATTGATTTTGTTTTCATTGGTCCAAGTGATCCCGAGGCAATGATTAAGCACACCGAAGAAGCTAAACAACGAGGAATTGCTTTTATTGCAGATCCTTCACAACAAATGGCACGCATGGATGGCAAGCAGATAGCAAAACTAATTGATGGCGCTGCTTACTTGTTTATGAATGAATATGAATCATCTTTAATTGAAAAGAAAGTCGGTTGGAATACTGATGAACTGATGAAACGTGTTGGCACAGTGGTGACCACACTTGGTGCAAAAGGTGCACGCATTCAAAGTAAAAATGAGACCATTGCCACTGTTGCTTGCCCACCTGAAACAGAAAGAATTGATCCAAC
>ERZ889217.1215-NODE-1215-length-13559-cov-8.142995_pt1 | contig 13559 bp, 21 predicted proteins | sample MGYA00521098_ERZ889217 | MGnify/ENA primary metagenome ERZ889217 (study PRJEB32303, sample SAMEA104408613) | aquatic metagenome | biome: Brackish water; feature: Pelagic; material: water | place: Baltic Sea | collected 2014-06-10T22:04:00 | depth 2,362 m ...
CAAAAGTATAAAGCTCAGCCAGGAATTTGTGAAGGTGCTCTCTGTCGTTGCTGGTGTTCGAGCTTGGTGGGGCGAGCTTGTCGCTCTCGAGCTCTATCCAATGGACAACAGCCTGGCTCTGATTCTGATTCTAATTCTAATTATAAACGGGAGTATGGTTAGAGAAGGAATTTATAGCGTTACTTACTGACATAGGCTGGGCTACACACTTGACCATCTCGTCGAGGGCGATTGCGCTCGTCCCCTGGTACCAGGTGTTGTTGTGCTGGAAGTCAATCTTCTGGCCAGGCTCGAAAGAGCGGTTGTACATGTCGTCGTCAGCGTCGAACAGCTCTTCTGGGTACTTGTTTGGGCGGGAGGAAGCTTGGTCTCCAGCATCAGAGGAGGCCAGGGCTGAGGCTTGTTCGCTTTCGGTCGCCTCAGTGTCTGAGGCAGTGGAGAGGCCACCAAAGTCGGCAATTCTGAAATCGTTCGCCCCCGCGAGCTTTGCAGTTCTCTCTTGCTCTCTCGGCGTCCTCTGGAGGTGCTGGAGGAATCTGGCAGTCCTCTACCGGGTGTAGTTCGTGATCCAATCCAGTTTCTGCTGGTTCAGGAAACCCGACTTTAGTTCTGGCCACCTGAGTTGCCCCTCCTTGAAAACCCTGTTCTTTCCTGCGCCTACTGGGAGAGTGGGGTTTTCCTTGGAGTACCTCTCGATGAGTTTGCAAAAGTCAGCGTGTTGTGTGGCTAGAGCTTGAGCTACAAGCGGGCACCTGAACGACAGCTTGACCACCATCTCCATGATGGCATCTGCTTGCATATAGTAGCTAGTACTGTTCTTAAATAGCTCGAAAAGCTTCTAAAGGACCCGCTTTATTCGGTCTGCTTGGAATTTGTCATTGACCTGAACTACCCTAAGGAGTGGCCTCTCAAAGTTCCTCACGTAGATGGAGGCCTCCTGTGAAACCTTGTTGATGAGGTGATGGATGTATTCTTGTGTGAACTCCTTGTTGTCGGTCGAGATGTGGGCAAACATCAGTGCGATGGAGTTCCTTGCGAGCTTGGAGCTACCTGGTTGCCACCAACGTAGATTCTTGTGCGATTGGAGAAGCTCAATCTCTTCCTTATCAGGCACGTGATGTAGACAGTCCAGGGCAAAGACAGGCTTGACGTTGCTGGCCTCAGCATTCGCTTGCTTCACCAGGGCACAAGATCTCGCCAGGTACGAGATTGCGAGAGTCAGGAAGGTGGTAGGAGGGCTAAGGAAGGGTCCTATCTGCTTTCGCTCTGCGTTGCTTAACTGCACCTGGCAACGCTCGGGGTCCATCCCTACGTAGAGGTCCTTGGCGTGTACAATGAGAGGCACATAGTCACGTAGCGTCTGGTCCCTGAACTTGTTTTGGTACTGAACGGTAGCCTCCTTCGAGAAAAAGTTATCCTAGAACTGGTTCAGAAAGATGTCCAAGAGCCTACCCAGGGTTCTCGTTTGGAGAAGGTACCCCCGGGCCTGGTCCCCAAGCATAGAAAAGTTCGAGAAAATGGACCAGAACTGGCCAGTCATCGCCCATTTTGAGAGGCAATACTACTGGGAGGTGGACATGTGGATGAATGAATTAATGAGGATCACCAGTTTTGGAACTTGTGCTGTGTGGGACTTTAGCCTTACCAAGTTGACACGTGAGCACCCACTACAAATTGCTGGATCAAGGCCAGCCTTAAGATTCTTTCCGTCAACAACGATGTCGTCTTCAATGTAGTCCTTCTGTGTCTCCCTCACAAAGTTTAACGCTCCTCCTGGCTGTCCTAGCACCTGCGTGAACTGGCCAATCTGATCTTTCTCTCGGAGATACACCTGCTACATGGCCGTCCTAAGCAGGCCCTGGGTGAACCTTGCCATGTCATGAATGGGACAGCCAATAAAGTACTCCTTGATGAAGTCTTGGCTTGAAAAAATTTCGATCAGCCACAGGCACAGCCCGATGTTTTTATTGAGAGCCTCTCTGATAAGGGCAACGTAGTCAGGAAGGGCGGTCCTGTCCTTTGCACGCAGACTCACTGTCAGGAAGAAGGTGATGACAAATTTCAGGGCTTCGAACTGGCTGTTCGTCTTGTTCTGGGTTCCAAAGCTTTGCAAATCCGTGGCGGGGTCAGCGTATTTGGCGTAATCCTAGTCTTCTTGGATTCTAATATCTTTGAATATGAGATACATCTACTGAATGAAGTCCACGCTGAATATGGTCTTGCTTAGCCAGAACTTCTTATTTTTCGCGAGAATCACATCATGGACGTTGAGCGGGATCTATGGGATGAGCGCCGCCTGCTGCGACTGCTTCGGGTTGACAAGGGAGTTTGCGTAGAGCTTGTTTAGCTCCTTTGCCGGTAGACCTACTGCTTTGATATCGTCTATGATGTCGTTGACTTTCGCCATATCGTACAGCTCCACCCTTTCGTAGATGACCACGTAGGCGCTCTTGATCTTCTTCCTGAACTGGCTCATGGCCTGTAGTACTGCTGGGTCGACCTGGCCATTGTTTTGCATTTCTTGCATGTTGCTGTCGAGGTTCTGGTCCTCTCCGCCGTAGGTCTCCTCTGGGATTTCGTTGGGCGCAAAGTCCTTGACGATGGCGTCGTTGAACTCGAACCAGCCCGCATTCTTGTCTTCTCTATCTTAGATGAAGGAGTAGTAGTGCCCCTGGTCAGCCGTGCCGTGGTGCACTACTATACCCTTCAACTTGTACTCGTAGTAGTTGCCCGGCACTTTCCTTTTCAGGATGTGGAGCTCGTCCTCATTGAGGTCATCTTGCGAGAGGTTCTTTTCCTCCATCTTCTTGATCAAGTCCTGTCTGGTCAACTCCTGTTGGCTGTATGGCGCCATGTTCAGCTCAGTTGGGAACTCACAAAAGTCGTTGACCTTGACTTTTTGCATGGTGTCGAAGTCGAATTCGAATCGCTTCAGCACCAAGAATAGTGTGTTGGGCATCCGCTTGATGCAGCACCTCTTCAGGGTGCTCACTTTTTTCTCACACTTCTCGCAGTAGTAAGCGTTGTCTCCTTCGAGCATTTCGCCCTCGACATAGAACTTCAGACTCTCCTCAACCGAACTCTTGTTCTTGACTTGGAGCATGACGTTGCAGAACAGCTCTTCCCTCTCCGAGTAGTGGGGGCAGCCTTTGCAGATGAGTTCATTGGCCAGCACCCCCTGGAACAGGTTCTTCACCACCTTTTCCTCTTTGGTGCCCTTGATGAGGTTTTCGATCCTATCCATCAGCATGTTGAAGAATTCGTCGACGTCTTTCTGAACCATGGGGTCGATCGGGCTGCCGTCAATGTCCTTAAAGGCCCTGCAAAACTTCTTTGGATTAAAGTACTACTTCTCAACCTCACTCAGGCCGCCAAAGATGCACTTTATCTGATAGAGGACGTTCTCCTCTGGTGGAGTCTGGTCGTGATTCCTGTCCTCGACCTCGATTATGGCCTTTCTGAAGGCAGGGATCATGTAGAGCTGCTGCAAGATACTGTTCATGTAGCATATGTTGCCAAGATTTTTGAGGCCAACGAACCCGCAGATCGCTCTTTCCTGCTGCTGGACGTGGATGGTCCAATCCACTTTACGCGGGGTCCTCCAAAAGGTCTCGTCACAAACATTTTGCTTGAGGTAGGAGGTCACGTAGAGCTTGTCCTGAAGATCATCTAGACACAAGATTCTCAGGAGCTCGAGACAAGAGTTTCTTGTTGTTGGGTTCTTGCAGATTGGAGGCAGGGCTGCCTAAGGGCCGAGAGCTTGCATTATTCGCTTCTCTTTCTTGAATAGGCCTTAATGGGTCAGGAATTCAATCATTTTCTTCTTTTCAGAAAGGTTTTGCCTCACAATGGGAAACCTCGCGAGTATTTTTCCTAGAAAGTCGAAGAGACCCCCAAGCACGATGTCCTCGTCCCTCGAGGTAGCCTCTTTGATTTCTCGCTCAAAGATCATTTTGACTAGGTTTCCGACCAAGGAGCACGGGTCTTCGATTCTATCGAGTGACTTGGCCACGTCTCCCTCCACAAAGATTCGGTTCAACAGTCTGTAGAGAGTGCGCATTTTTTGCGGGCTCTGCTCATGCAAAGAAAGGGGAATGAACTCTTTGATGCCCCTTTCCAGGACGAGGAAGGAAGGAACCTGAGTTGCAAGGTCACCTGAGGGTAACTCGAAGGAGCTGGTGACTTTGCTGGCGCTCTGGGTCTTGACGGCGTCCACGAATGCCTTCTCGATTTTTGAGCACAAGTTCTAGGTGAAGATCTCGACCTTCTCCTGGACCTTTCTTTGGTGCACGTCAATGAGGCCACGTTTCAGGATCTTGAAGAATTTCTCGTTTTGGGCCAAAGTCGTAAAGCTGCCGGGGCTGCCAGTCAAGATCTTCGTGAGGAAATTGAGGGACGCCGTCAGTATGAAGGTCTCAACCGGTCGGTGCTGCAGCTGGTTGTAAATGAGCTCCATGGTCGCGGCGTTCAACTGCTGGCTCTGGCTCTGCAGGATCTCATGTCCAGCGGCATTCCCTGCGAGTGCCTGCCTTTGCGTGCTCAGGAGCTCCTCATAGCACATCCTCTGCTTCCTGATGGTGGTCTCGAGGAAGGAATCTACTATGGTCAGGCATCCCCCTATCAGCTCGTTCAGCTGCTGTGGCTTCTGAAGGCCTCCCAGGAGAGGCTAGAGTTTGGCAGAATGGAGAGACGAGAGGAGGGAAATGAGTAGTTGCAGTATTTTTGAGGTAAGGATGTCCTTCTCAAGGTCGACTTCCTTATTCACGCAGCTGAACATGTGGAGGAGGAAATGGAAGCCACCCTTGCACAGGAGCGACTTTTAAAGCTCAAGGCGGGCAAGACGCTCCTACCTCCGGGCCTGCTCCGCCTGCTGAGGGACTTGAGCCTGCTAGACAATGCTCGTGTTTCCGTGAGGGCCGCCGTAGCCACCAGGCTCCCCTGGTTTTCCGCTCGTGAGCTCTTTTAGGCAGGTGAGCATGTGCAGGGTCTAATTTAGCTCCCCGCCGCGCTCCCACTTGAGCATCTGCGACCACTCCTTGAAGTTGTAGATCTCGGCATCCTCGACACCTAGGCCGAGGGCGACGAAGCCCTGGCCCGCATCCTCGGTGACTGGGGTGGAGATCTGGGCCTGCCGGGCGTTTATGTCCTTGAGCTTCCCGATGTTCTCGCTCAGGGCGGCCTTGTACTTGGGGTTGATTTGGAGGAGCTCGAGGAGGGAGATGGCCTCGTTAGTGGTGCTGTCCTCGTGGTTCTTGAGGACCTCTAGGAAGACCTCCAGGCAGTCTTTCTGGTAGCCGATTACATAGCTCGGGGATTCTCGCTCCAACTCCTCCACCGGCTTCCTCTGGAACTGGACCTCCTTGAGGTCGTAGTCCTTCATGTATTCGTTGTAGACGTTGTCGGGCAAGGGTCCCTACCTCGTGAAAATGTAAATCTCGCTCATCTTCAGGCTCAGCAAGCTGGCACTCTACCTCATGAGCTCCCAGAACTTGCAGTTCAGGTTGACCTCAACTTCAGAGCGGACACCGTCCGGGTCAAGTTTGATGGCGACCCGGCGGACGTTTCTCTAGTCCTGAGGGGACAAGCTTGCCAGGGCATGCTTGAGCTCTGGGATGAGATGCTCCTTGTCGTATCTCTGAATAAAAGTCTTGAGGAGCCTGAGGCAGTTGAAGATGGTCTGGTTGCTGTCCTCACTCACCCTCGGCTTCTTCCTCTGCTCTTGGCTGCACTTTCTTTGCTCCTGAGCAGCCACAAGCTGCGTCCGGCAGGCCTTCACGAAGTGGTCGTGGGCCTTCTGGCGCTGACTCTGGCTCTTGGGCTTGGTGAGGAGGTAGAGATCGCAGAGGGAGCAGCGGCAGAGCTCCTTGACCTCCTCGTTCTGACACTGGATGCTTATCCTCCACATGGTGTTCATCCCTTGCAGCGCAGCGTGGTTCGCCACGGTAAGTATATTGCCCTCCCTGTCAAGCGCCAGGGATCCCTCCTGGGCGTTGACTCCGACGAAGAGAGCTCGGAAGCATTCGTAGGCATGAAGGTTCAAGTTGAGGCAGTTCATCGATTTGTCGTTGCACATAATCTTGGTGAATACCTGGAACCTCAGCTTCTCGTCGAGCAGGTAGAGGCGCTCTCGGGTCCTCGCGTTTTGGTTCTGCTTGGTGAGGAAGTTGAAGAACTCCCGGGTCTCCACCTCCGCCACAGCCTCGGTCACGAAGATCTTGAACATCTCTTGAACATGCTGGAAGTTGAGGGTGATGGATCGGGAATTGATGACGATGGACTCGACAAAACGCATGAAGATCCGTATGTACTCCTCGTGGGTCGTACCGTCCTTGAAGACGTGGCTTGAGAGCTGGGCCGAGGAAAGGAGGGCCGGGTTTTACTGTGCTGCCTCCTTGACGTGCTTCATGTAGGCAGCAGCCTGAGTGATGACGATAGCATACAGGTCGAACTTCTTGAGGACCTACCCAGTGAGCGCCTCGACCGTGATGTCCGGTGCCGCCTGGCCTCTGCCGCCACCGTATCTCTGGCGGCCATGGGAGGACCCCATTTGCTGGTCGTCTCGGGGATAGGTGCCCAAGAGCTTGAGGAAGAAGCCGACGGAGAAGTACACCGTCTCCCCTCGCTGGATGTTGTCGATGGTCAGCTGGATGAACGGATCCCTCATGGTGCTGTTGTAGCCAGTGGTTCGGCCGAGCACTTCGATGAGGGCGCTGAGCGCCAGCTCCTTTGTTCGGTTGCTGGCGTGCACATTCGAGTCCTGTGCGATATCCCAGAAAAGGAGGAGGTTGAAGAACCTCGAGTCGTCTATCTCGTTGAGCGGAGCCCTGCTAGACGCCTGGCTCGAGCTAGCGAGGGTTGCCCGCTTTCCTTACGAGCTCGCCGCGTTCCTCCCGAACATCTGCGAGAGGCCCGAACCTGTCGAGTGCTGCTCACCTTTGACGCTCTCACTACCGTGCTTCTGTGTGCCCTGCTTCTGCAGTTGCTATCTCTTTTGCTTCAGGTTGGCAAGGGTGTTGATGGTCCAGGTCTTCAGAAACTCGACGCATTTGTCGTCTATGTGAGCGATCGGGATCGACAGGATCTGCTGGCTAAGTGTTTCCAGTCTTGGCAAAGGGATCCAGCGCGCAAGGTCAGGTATCAGCTCATAGCCTGCCCTGACGATGTCCTCGTGCTTCTCGGGCGAGCAGCAACCCCAGACGATGTGGATGATCTCCTCTGGGAAGGTCTCTAGTTTCAGAGCCATCAGGTGCAAGATCTTGCCGGATCGCTTGATCAACTCGGAGTGTGGGTTCTCCTTGAAAATGAAATGCAGCACCTTGTTGTCGATGATCCAGGCCGAGAAGCTGTCCAAGTCTAGATACCTCGCGTAGTCCACGCCGACCTGCTGGCACTCCTCAGGCGTTCTGCTAAGCTTGTTTGACACCTTGAGGTGAATTTCACCGAACTCTTTCATCCCTTTGATCCTCTTCTCGAAGTAGGGGCACATCAGGAATCTCTTTGCGATCTCCAGCTCGTACAACTCGACTACCTTGTACCTATCCTGGCCAGAGGCAGCGCTCTTAAGAGAAGCCATCTGTCGAATCAGCCGCTTGAGCTCTTCGAGAGAAATTTCTTTGATGTCCGCGTCCTTTAGGTTCTCTGGAGAGAGGTACTCCTCCACACAGTCCGCCATTTGGTTCAAGTACTCGTGGGCAAACGGTTTCTGGATGCCCGTCTCGACGATCCGCGAGATCGTCTGGATTGCGAGGCCGACGTGGAGGACTGGGCACTTAAAGTCGGGCCCAGTAGCTCCGATCTTGATGAGCTGCTGGAGTTTTTGGAAGCCCCCGAGAGAGATGAACTGGCCGACCAGGCTAAGCATCAGTGCGTTCTCGGGCATTCGGGCAGGGTCTGTGTGCTCAGTAGGGTAGGAGAGGTAGGCAGCGAACTGCCTGAAGAATTTGGTTGACCTTGCGCAAAGGCCAAAGCATTTTTGCATCATCAGGAAGAGTTCCTGGCCGCAGCAGGCCACCGCCGCTTCCGTGTCTACAGCAAAGAGGTTTGGGTGGCGCTGACACTATTTGTAGAGCTCGGCGTATATGGGGAAGACGTCGATCCATTTCAAGCAGAGTTTGAACACCTCGGTGGTGAACTCGTATATCCTCTAAATGTCAGCCTGCGTTGCGTGGGTCGTAAGAGTGACCAAGGAGTCGAAGTAGACGAAGAGCTCTCCTCTAAGGAACTAGGTGCACTCAAGGGGGCTTTCGAAGCACTAGAACTCGCTCTCGGCTATCTTTTGCATATGGTTGATGAGCGTCACCTAGTGGGCGTAATTTAAGTCGTGATCCCTGAGCGCGGCCCTCGTCTGCCCGGTGTAGCCTGCGGTGTACTTGCGAAATGCGGCTATCCTCGATGAGGTGATTCGAACCTCCTAGAAAAGAGACGGTAAAATTAAAGGTCTTGGGGGGAATACTTACCTCGTCGTAGCGCGGGGACCATCCGTCAAAGTGGATGGTGATCCGCCCTGCCTGTAGCTTGTGGTCGATGATCCTGGCGACACACCAGTTGTTGACTGAGTCCTTCGCATCGACATACAGGTCGAGGAGGTCCAGCGTCTTCTGCGTGTTGTTGGCCTGCTGGTCGAGTTCCTGCTGGGTCGCGGGTGACACGGAGCTGGCCTACGGTAGGCCACCGCCTCCTTCCTCGCCCTGGTTGTGGGTGTCGAGCTCGGCTGTTGGGCGAGAGGTTGGACCGCCCAGGCTTTCTTGGTTAGCATCCCCCTCAGCAGCGGCGCTAGGGTCAACGTGGGGAATCATCGAAGGCGCGGGTGTGTTTGTCGTGACCTTGAGCCTCTGCTCAGAGATCTGCTGAATCTACATCAAATGAGCCGGAAGAGAGTAATTTGCTGCTTCTGACAACTTTTCTTCGAGCGTCTTAATGGGCTTTTCTTTCGCCATATCTTTTTATAAAATAATTAATGATTAAATGAATAATTAAAAGTATTAAAAGAAATTGTATTGTAAACTCAAAATTCATTGACTTTTTTACTTTGCTATAAACTTGACATCAACAGATCATGCTCTCATTTTTTTGTGATTCTCTAATAGCCCTATGATTGGCTGCTATCCTCACCACTCTGTTTTGCAACCTGAGACTGCTTCACTCCTTTCGAATTGACCTACTCCTCGTTTGAAATCCTAGATCCCCGCTTTGAGACAGGGGCCGGCTGCCCAGAGAGGAGGCCTTTTGGGCTCTTCATGTTCTACCGGCTCTGCCTTTTTGACCCGGGGGGCTGCGGTGGCATAGCTTAGCTGCTACCGAGCCCTGGACCTAGCCCTGAGGCGTGCTTGAAGCTGCTCATGCTCTTAAGGCTTCTTACGCTCTTGAGGCTGGTCTGCGAGCTAGACTTAAGGGCTGCCCCTGGTTGGTTCCCAAATGTCGAGTTTGTCGCACCTTACCCACCACGAGGGCCTTGGGTTTGGGTATAATTAACTTGCTGAGCCATCTGTGGGGTCCTTACCCCCATCTTAATCCTACCACCAGAGGGGTGGACTTGGTTTATGGCATTAGACCTGACGTGCTCCGGAAAATCAGTGCTGGAGTTGAGGAGGGGGAACTGGCTCTAGGGGGAGATTGGATTCAGTCCAATGTTGCTATTGATCCTGTTCTGCCTCTCGATAATCATGGTTTCTTTTCGCACAGTATCCGGCGTCGGAAACTTTGACTCCTCCGCGGCTCTTTGCGTGACATTTCGAGGGACCTTTCTGTTGAATTGGTTGCTTAGGGGTAGGTTAGCCCCAATGCCGAGCTGCTGTGACGGACCCACGTTAAAATCGGCCACATTCGGGTCTTCCTCGCCAATGAAATTCTCCTCCGCTTCCTCCACAGCCTCAGAGGCTCCAAGGCCCCGACCAGGGTTGTTCATCGACCTTAGCTAGTTCTGCTGGATACTGCGGGCAACTTTGTTTTCAAAGACGTTGATGGACTGTGGAGATGAGGGTATCTTGTCGTTTGAGATCAGATGAGAGGATCTTTCTAGCCCACTGTCCTCGACGCGGTTCATCTAGCGTAAAGCCCGATCGAGCTGATCCTCTTCGATCTCGTTTCGCGCACCTCCGTTGATGAAGTCTCTCGGGTCCCGTGGTGCCATTAGGTGTTGCCCTGGGATCGACTATCTCGGTGGTGTTGGCCGCGACTGTGATTGCTTGTTGAGGCTGCCTTCCTTGTAAGACCCCCTTGGCTGATTCTTTGTCAGGTTCTGATATTTCTCTGAGAGTGAGGTGTTGGGGTCGTCTTCATTGTGGTCGGCTCCTTGCTCGTAAGAGCTGTTCATCTACAAGAAATTGTTTCTCGGCAAGAGTCTACCGGGATTTGGCGGCTTTTCCCCGCCAGTCGCTCTTACATCTGACCAACTTGCTGAGATTTGCCCGGCAACCTTAGAACCTGTACCGATCATTGCGCTAGGATTTACCTGCCCCGAGCTTTTGTAGCTATTGGGAAGACCCGCCTACTTGTGGATGCTGCCGCGCTGGTTCTCGGCGCCAGCGCTGTGCTATTGGCTGCCTCGCGGCATCTGAGCTGTTGATAGTGGAGCCACTACGGTAGAGACCCTATTACCAATTAAGCTGTTCCTGTTGGCAAGGCTTGCCATCTAGCTTGTGTTCGAGATGTATCTGTGGAAAGAGTGGCTATTGGACGCGAACACTCCGTTCTTCGGCCTAAAGTTTGCAGGGTTGCGCTCATGGAGTGCCTTCGTCTGAAAAAGTTATGCGATCGCGTCCTCGATGTGGTCAATCAAATCACCCACTTCTTCATCTTCGTTATCCTTCGCACTCGCTTGAAGTAGGAGCTGATTCAGAGGCTCAATGAGCTGAAAGTGGATCGAGTCGGCAATAGCCTAGAGAACCTGGACCTAAACAATCTTCTCCTTGATCCTAAAGAAATCTTCTGAAGTGAGTAGGGACCTCATGGCCTACTGGTAGCCAGGCTGAGTGGATCGTAAGCTCATTTTGACGATGGCATCCATCTTTTCTTGAAGAGCCAGTGTCTCTCCGTGACTAGTCAGTTGCAGTGAGTTCATATTTTTGTTGGAGAAGTCCTTTTGCTTGGTGACTATGTCAGTGAGATGGAACATATTGACCTTACTCAAAGTCTCTTTCCTGGCTGCCCTCTTGTCAAAATCCTCTCTTCTCTCCCTGCCATCAAAGACTCTTGCAGAGTTAGATTAGAGCCGAGCCATGCTAGAAGGTTACATCTCCTGGCAGGAGCTGTCCTCAAGCTGAGAGTCAAGCTGGTTTCTAGCCTGAGGCCTCCGGGAAGTTAGCTTGACGATCTCTTAGTTTGATACAACCCTGCCTCTGGAGTTTTTAGCCTCCTCTTCGTCAAGGACATCGTACTCTTCATCGAGGCTCCTCTATCCCTCGGAGGCATGCTCTCTCAGTGTGTCTGCAACGTCGAACTCCCGATCAAACTAATAATTGCTCTCGTTCAGTGGCTCAGCACTTTCCACCAGCTCTGCCAAGAACTGGTCGGCGAAGCCGAACTCTTTGCAGTCGAGAAAGCTGGCGTTAACAGATTAAAGGTGGCTCAAAAGAGTTTGTCTCCATTTTTGGGAGCACTGATGGTACTCATGGAACTTCAACTGCTGCTCGATGGTGTCTGTCAATTCCCCGCCTGGTTCCCCGCTATTTTTTGAGGCCATTCCACTGAAGTCGTCAGTCGCTCCGATGGGCTACATCTTGCTATCCCTTAAGGAGTTATACATTGTCGAAGAGTTGGCTCCACTCGTCTGTATTGATTGCTCCAAGAATTTCGCATCACTTATCTTGAAGAACTGGAAAAGACTGCCCAAAGTGAGTTGCTCAATGAATTTTATGTTCTTCGTCATTATGTAGTTTCCTTTCGCACAGTGGCGAGGCAGCTAGTTTGTCTGATTTCTCTAAAAGATGTCTGCACCGGCACCTGTAAGATTCATTATTATTTAAAGCTAACTAGCGTGTGCGGCGAGGTGAAGGGATGACCACTACTAAATTCCACCAGTGATGTTGAGGTCAAAAGGTTCCAAGCCTTTGTCGGCTAGCTTCTTGTTCAGCTTCACAATGGCGTTGACACCCTTCTCTTAGCCTTTTCTTACTGCCGTATGGAGGGGCGCCCAATGATCATGGTTTCTCTAGTTGACATTGGCCCCATTCATTGCCAGTAGCTCGAGGATATGTGAGCATCGCTCGGGGTTCTTCGAGAATATATTCATGACCAGATGCAAAGGGGTGTTTCCATCAGAGTCTTGCCTGTTAAGGTCAGCCTTTTTGTCGATAAGGCTTTGAATAATTGAGATCTTCAGTCTCACCACCGCAAGATGCACAGGGCTTCCGAATATACCACCGCCCATGTTAACGTCGGCACCACCCTCAATTAAGCTTTAGGCTGCTTCATAATTTTCTTGTCTAATGGAGAGACAAAGAGGGGTGCAGCTATCCTTGTCCAGTAGATCTGTGTTGGCCTTGTCCATCAGCAGACCTTCGATGACCCCAGTATCTCCCATCACGGCGGCCTTATGCAGGGGTGTTCTTTGCCTGTTGTCTCTTTGGTTTTTATCAAAGTTGTCTTCGGAATAATTCTCCAAAAAAGTGATGAGCGCGCATTCGCTCATTTTGTATTTCTGGAGCAGATTGCAGAGAACCATAAGAGACTCAAATACCTAGGTGCCCTCTTTGGTTTTCCTGGAAATATATTATGGCTTGGGCGGCTTTGCATAAATAAACCACTCAAGTGACAGCTCCTTCAGATTTGTCAAGTTCAAAAAAGAGCAGGGAAAGGAGGCAAACCTGTTGTTCTGGATGCAAAGAGTTTCCAATTCGCTGCACTTCGAAATGTCTTCCGGTATTTTTGAAATCATGTTTGAGGCAATATTCAGCTTTTGGAGTTCAGCTAACTACCCAATTTTAGGGGACAAGAAGTCAATTTTGTTTTGCTGGAATGTCAGCTCTTGGATGATTTTGATATCAAACAACTCGTCCGGGAGTCGAGTGAGCTGATTTTTGTCAAGTTTGATAATTTTGATAGAGGACATGGCTCTTATGTGGGGCGAAATGTCTTGAATTTTATTTGCGCGCAGATCCAGACTCTGCACATTGGGAAGGTTCTTGCAAAACTCGTCATCAATAATTTGAATACTGTTGCTGCTGAGGTTGAGGCGTATTATGCTATCAAAACGATTTGACCTTAAAGCTTATTTACTGAAAATACTATTAAAGTTAATAATCCTCTCATCATCTATCACCTCATCATTTTCTTCTTCGGTCAATGGCTGCTAGATATTTTTGGCTTGTAAATTAAGAACCCCATCTTAAGTGAGAGCATCTAAAATCATACGAAGCACTTACTTGTCACGCTCTTTCGCCTCTTTACTTGCTTTCAATTTATGTAGTTTTTCTACCTCAGTCAGCGCAGCTCTTGGTGTGAATTTGACCGGGATACCCGAGGTGACACCATCATCTTCGATTGTGTCAGTATGGACAGATTGGTCTTCAATTGGCTCAGGCATGAACGCTGGTGCCCTTACTGGCCTGATTCCGCTATTT
>ERZ889217.1216-NODE-1216-length-13556-cov-14.559514_pt1 | contig 13556 bp, 10 predicted proteins | sample MGYA00521098_ERZ889217 | MGnify/ENA primary metagenome ERZ889217 (study PRJEB32303, sample SAMEA104408613) | aquatic metagenome | biome: Brackish water; feature: Pelagic; material: water | place: Baltic Sea | collected 2014-06-10T22:04:00 | depth 2,362 m ...
ATTAAATTCCGCGGCGATTAATGATTTCGTTCTGGTCGTTGAGAACGATTACCTTTGGTGCGTGGGTCTTTAGCTGCTCAGCGGTGAGTTGAACGAACGTCATGATGGTCAGGCGATCGCCCTTCTTGCCGAGGTGGGCCACAGCGCCATTGAGCACGATACTTTTGCTCCCGCGCGAAGCTTTGATCGCATAGGTCTCAAAACGGTGGCCGTTTGATTGGTTGCCGATGAGGATTTTCTCATACGGCTCGATGCCCGCTTCTTCGAGAAACTCCTCATCGATGGCCATGCTGCCCTCGTAGTCCACGTTCGCATCGGTGACGATGGCGCGGTGGATTTTGGAACCGAGAATTGTTTTGAGCATCTGTCGACTACGTAAGTTGAGAAATTCCGCTGGCGGATGGGGGGGGATTCGAACCCCCGATACCTTTCGGTATACACGCTTTCCAGGCGTGCGCAATCGACCACTCTGCCACCCATCCAATAATGCGGATTTGGTTGTGTAGCCGACTTCGGCCGGCTTGACAACCGCCACCTGCAAAAAAGACGTGTTCGATTTTTCTTGTGGCAAGCTCCCACTCCAGTGATTTGATGCGGTTTAATGCTCTATTTTTCAGCAGCCCTATTGGCATATTTTCTAGGATCCATCCCTTGGGGCTATATCGCTGGGCTCTTGAACGGAGTTGATCTCCGTAAGGAAGGCAGCGGCAGTACAGGGGCCACAAACACCCTCCGCGTCCTCGGGAAAAAATGGGGCTACGCTGTATTTGCCCTTGATGCCTTCAAAGGCTGGCTCGCCGTCATGGGTTCATTTGGCGTAGCAGCCTTGCTTTTTAACGCCTCCGAACAGGAAATAATCCATGCCGGTGTCGTGGCCGCGTTCTTCGCCGTCGCAGGTCATACCTATCCGGTCTGGCTCCGCTTCCAAGGGGGCAAAGGTATCGCCACCTCAGCAGGCGTCATGATCGCCCTCTTCCCTCCGGCAGTATTCGCCTTTGGTTTGGCGGTCTGGGGCACCCTGTTTTTTAGCACACGCTACGTCTCAGTAGCCTCGCTCGGGGCCGCCATCGCCCTGCCAACAGCCTCGGCGGCACTACTGATCGCCGGGAAATGCGATCTGATTCGGACGGCGATCGCCCTGCTCATGTGTATCTTGGCTGTATGGCGCCACCGATCGAATATCTCACGACTGGTCGCTGGCACCGAAAAACGCTTTGATAAGAAAACCCGTACCAATCCATGATCCATGTTCGATAAAATAGGCGTTGTTGGGAGTGGGGGCTGGGGTTGCGCCTTGGCCTCACTTCTTGCCCAAAACGGCAACAGCGTCACTCTCTGGTCTCATACGCCCTCGGTTGCAGAGGAAATCAATTCCCGCCACACCAACGAACGCTATCTACCGGGGATTTCTTTCCCGGAAAAAATCCGCGCAACCCCTGTGCTTGGCGACCTGCGCGACGCCGATCTCCTCATCTTTGTCGTTCCCTCGACCGCAATTCGCACTGTGGCCCTTGAGTTTGCCGCCACCTGTCCAAAACCAGGCACGGTTGTCGTCTCTTGCACCAAGGGGATCGAACATAACAGCGGCAAACTTATGAGCCAAGTCCTTGAAGAGTGTCTCCCGGCGCCGCGCATGGCAGCGCTCTCAGGCCCGAACCTGGCTTTGGAAGTGGCGGCGCATATCCCAGCGGCAAGCGTGATCGGGTCGACGCATACCGACCTTCTTTCCCCGCTCCAGAACATATTTTCCTCGAAATCTTTCCGCGCCTACACAAGTGACGATATCGCGGGCATCCAACTGGGCGGCGCATTGAAAAACGTTTACGCCATCGCGGCGGGCGTGTGCGACGGGTTCGGCATGGGCGACAATGCAAAGGCGGCACTCGTCACCCGCTCACTTGCTGAAATGACCCGCTTGGGTATCGCTCTCGGTGGCCGCATGGAGACATTTTTTGGCCTCAGCGGCGTGGGTGATCTTATGGTCACCTGCTTCAGCACAAAAAGCCGCAATCGGTCATTCGGCGAGCGTCTCGGCCATGGAGAGCGCCCCGTTGACATTATGACCTCGCTCAGCAGTGTGGCAGAGGGCGTGCCTACCGCTCTCAGCGCATGGCAATGCGCGAACCGCTTCGGCATCGATGCACCAATCACCACCGAAGTGTACTCGGTTCTCCATACCGGCAAACCTCCAAAAGACTCGATGGCCGGCTTACTTGGGCGGCCACCAAAACCTGAAAATGGATTGCAGCCCCCCCACCGCAAATGAAGATCGGCTTCGTCCGGCGCGGCCACTCTTACACAGGTGGAGCCGAAGCCTATATGCTACGGTTCGCCCGTTCGCTCGACTCCCTTGGCCACTCGGCCACATTGATCACCTCAGGCGAATGGCCCGAAGACCGTTGGCCGTTCGGTAAAATTCTTCGCCTTCCTGCAAAATCGCCCGACGCATTTGCTCGAGCCTTCCGTTCTGCCGTCACCGATTGCGAAGTCCATTTCAGCTTCGAACGTGTTCCGGGTTGCGAGGTGTTTCGTGCGGGCGATGGAGTCCATGCTTCATGGGTGGATCGCCGTAAAGCCTTTGAGCCACACTGGAAGCGTCTCACCCGTGTTCTCAACCGCAAACACGCCCGCATCGTCGCTCTTGAGCGCCAGGTCTTCGACCCCTTAAATACCAAAGTCGTCATTGCAAACTCGCGCATGGTCAAAGAGGAGATCCTCTCGCGATATTCCTATCCAGCAGACCGCATCGCTGTTGTGTATAATGGTATCTCTCCAGCGCTGCCGGGCATCGATCGCGCCACAGCGCGCCAACGCTTTGGCATTGACCCCTCCTCCTTTTGCCCTCTTTTCCTCGGCTCCGGATGGGAACGCAAGGGCCTCACAACCGCACTTCGAGCAGTCGAGATGATGGAGGGCACACAACTTCTGGTGGCGGGACGCGGCCCTGCAGACCTTTACGGATCTAGCGCCGCCAAATTCGCCGGGCCGGTGCGGGAGATCTCCGACCTCTTCTCTGCTGCTGATCTGCTTGTTTTGCCGACTTGGTACGATCCGTTTTCCAATGCCTGCCTCGAAGCCCTGTCCGCAGGACTTCCTGTGATCACAACTACGGCGAATGGAGTTTCAGAAATTATCCAACCCGGCATCCACGGAGAGGTGATCGAACCAGGTGAAACGCTCGCATTCGCCGAGGCCATGGAGGCGTGGAGACACGGCAATCGCTGCCTTGATGCACGCTCGGACTGCTTGGCCCTTGCAGCAAAATACTCCATGGAGCGCAATACTGGAGAAACCCTCAAGGTTTTGGATAACGTGACCTTGCGCTGAGGCCGCCAGGATTCCGGCTTGCTGTTCACGGCTTACAGGAGTTTTATCCGTCGCAAATGGATCATTTCGATTCCCTCGTCGCCCAAGCAGCCTCGCTTGTCTGGGGCCCTTGGCTAGTGGCACTCCTCTTTGGAACTCATCTTTACCTCACCGTGAGGACGGGGTTCGTGCAGCGCCACCTTGTTTATGCAATCAAACTCAGCCTATCAAAAGATCGGGATTCCCCGGGTGATGTCAGCCCCTTTGGCGCGCTGACCACTGCACTGGCTGCAACGATCGGGACTGGGAATATCTATGGCGTTGCCGGAGCCATTTTGATCGGTGGACCTGGAGCGGTTCTGTGGATGTGGCTGACAGGCATCTTTGGCATCGCCACAAAATACAGCGAGGCCCTCCTGTCCGTGAAATATCGGGTTACCAACACCCAAGGAGAAATGTCGGGTGGTCCGATGTTTGTTCTGGAAAAGGCTCTCAAAGCCCGTTGGGCAGGTCTGGTCTTCGCCGCATTCACGGCCGTAGCGGCCTTTGGTATCGGAAATATGGTTCAAGCAAATGCGATCTCAGAAATGATCGTGGCAAAAAAAGATCTCCTTCCCTTCGTGGTCGAGGATCACATTCTCAAACTTTGCATTGGTATTCTGCTATGCGGCATCACCGCCGTGGTAATCCTCGGTGGCATCAAGTCGATCGCAAGGGCCTGCACCCTCCTCGTGCCGTTCATGGCGTTACTCTACATCCTCGGGTGCCTTGTGATGATTTTTCTGAATTGGAGCGCAGTTCCAGCCGCAATCGCCCTGATTGTGGAATCCGCATTCACCGGCCACGCGGCTGTGGGCGGGTTCATTGGCGCGGGCATCGCCGAGACCATGCGCTACGGCATCGCTCGGGGCCTTTTCTCAAACGAGTCGGGAATGGGCAGCGCTCCAATCGTTGCTGCCGCGGCACGAACCAAGGACCCTGTCCACCAGGCTCTCGTTTCAGGAACTGGCACATTCTGGGATACAGTGGTCGTCTGCGCCCTTACCGGCATCGTGCTCGTCTCCTCAGGTGATTGGCAGGGAGCTGATATGACCAAGGCGACATTTTGCGATGCCGCATTCCACCGCATCGGGTTCTTAGGCGACTTTATCCTGATCGCGGGCCTGCTGACATTTGTCTTCTCAACAATTCTCGGCTGGTCTTACTACGGCGAGAAGGCTGTCGAATACCTTGTCGGCATCCGAGTTATTCCATTCTACAGGATAGCTTGGGTCGCGGCGGTATTTGTCGGTTGTGTCTGGAAATCCGATGCCGTGTGGAATTTGTCTGATGCGATGAACGGCCTCATGGCGATCCCGAATCTTGTCGCCCTTCTCCTGCTCGGTGGAATCATTGCCTCCGAGACAAACCGCCATTTTTCCAACCGCACGGACGACAAAAAATAACCCCCCTTGCATGCGTGGGCATTCGGCCCTCCATTTTCCTTCACCATGAAAACAAATTCCATGGCAAGCCCGAACCACAAGACCATCCATGCCGCCTTCCATTCCATCTGGACAGCATGGCTTGAGATGACCTGCGAATTGTTTCCTGAACAGGGAAGCAAACTAGGACTCCGAAAATACGATGCCCGCTTGGGTGAAAACACCCCTGGGATCCATCTCACGCACATCAAGCTCCTCGAAAAAACCCTCCGCCAAATCGAGGATCTGCCCGAGTCGGCTTTTCAGGGGGACTTGTGGCTCGATCGCCGTGGCCTTATCTCCCGCCTTCGCACAGACCTTCTGTTCCAGCGCGATCTACGCAGATGGCGCACCAACCCACAGGATCATTCCAATGCGGCAATAGATTCAGTATTCGAGCTTGTAGTACGTGGAGAGAATTCCCTCCGCCGCGTTCTTCCCGCCATCGAAGCGCGGCTCGCGGCCATTCCAGATTTTCTTGCCGCCGGTTTAGATTGCATTAAATCCCCCGACCCTCTTTGGACATCGCTGGCGATCCAATCCTGCGCGGGCTCTATTGAGTTTCTCAGGGGACTTGAAAAAGACCTCGAGGCGGCATCAACCCGCCCAGTAAAAATCAAGGCGCTCTTGGAAGCTGCAGTTCGTGCATTCAACAGCTTCTCCAAAGGTGTTACACGCAAGCCTGAAGGCCCGAAGGGCAGCTTCGCCATCGGACGCGAGCGTTTCGAGTTTCTGATCCGCGAGCAACTCGGCCTGGATCTTACGCTTGCCGAGGCGAGAGCGGTCGGCCTATATCAGATCGCCCGCCACGAACACCTCCTAGCCCAAGCAGCGAAACGCCATGGCAAAAAATCCGCGCGCTCACTTATCCAAGAGGCCGCTGAACAATGGCGGCCTGACAAGCCGCTGATCGATCTCTACCTTGAGGAAACCAGCGCTATCAAAATGCGGTTGGAGCGGATTGGTCTCGTCACTCTTCCCGCAAACGAACGGCTGAAGGTCCTGCCTGTCCCGCCGTTTCTCAAGCACCAGTTTCCCACCGCAGCCTACAGTGCTCCAGAACCATTTTCAAAAAGCCACACCGGTATCTTCTGGGTGAACGACCTAGGACTCGATCAATCCGATCCCCGCCGCAAAGCTGCTGAAATCCGGCAACACCACGGGTTGGAGCTCACTTGTGTCCACGAGGCTTACCCGGGACACCACCTGCAATTTGTGACCCAATTCCGACACTCGAGCCGCCTGCGGCGTCTTTTCTCACATGCAATCTTCTACGAGGGATGGACGATGTGGAGCGAACTCAACGCTGTTCGGCACAACCTTGTGAATATTCCTTGCGCCGAATTGATCCAACTGCATGACGCCCTCTGGCGCGCCCACCGCATCGTTATCGACTGCGGCTTGCATGACGGCACTCTCAATCACTCCGCTGCGGTCAAACAACTCCAGAAAGGGGTTCATTTCACGGCCTCAAGAGCTGCTGGTGATGTCAACTGGTATACCTCCAGCCCCACCGTACCGATGAGTTACCTCCTCGGACGTCTCGAGGTTGAAAAACTCCACCGCCGACTCGTCGAACAAGGCTCTTGGACACTCAAAAGATTCAACGACTGGATGCTCTCCCACGGGGCACTGCCGTTCTCATGGATTCAGCGGGCCTGAGTCATTTGTTTGGTTGCTTTTCAGCAACTCCCGCTCCTCCGGCCGCAATGCATTAAGATCGATCGTTGCCGCCAGCTCCTCGGCCTCCGCAGATTTCCCTGTTGCACGCAACACGGCGACACGCACCGATTTCCATGGGTTTGGCGCTTCATTCCATTCAATTTTTTTTCCGCTGTAGAGTTTTTCTCCTTCTTCGGGAAATCCATTCTTTAGGCATCCCAAGGCGGCTGCACTGAGTGTCGCGAGCGACATCGGGTCTTTACGATACATCTCCAGTGCGATGGCTGCCGCCGATTCCATATCGCTGCTGGTGAGCAATTGCAAATACGCCAAGTCCACTCTGGCCTCTCCAAGGGCCGGATAGGCGGCAACAAAATCCTGATAAACTTTAATAAGTTCCGTTGTCGGCTTGTCAGCCGGCAACGTGCGAATCATGCCCAGAAAACCTTGCAGGCTCGTTTCTCGCTGCTTCGACATTGTTGAAAACGCCTTGAATGCTTGCTCCGCATTTCCAATTTGCACCGCATAGCTTGCAATGAATGATACGACCTCTGGCTTTTCATACACCAAGTCCCGCTGCATCTCACGCCAAGCAGCATCCGCCCCTTCGATGTCTCCGGTTTTTTCAGCGGCGCGCGCCAAAAATAATAACCGGATGCTATCTGACAAGCCGACCATAGTTTCTGCATCAAGCGCAGTGAATACATCCCCCCAACGATCCAAAGCGGCGTGGGCATCCAGATAAATAAGCAACCACTCTGGATTTGCGAGGGCCCGCTCAAGGCCGATAAAATTGATCGCTTCATCATGCGCCTGACGCCGATTCAACCACCTGGCAAATTCTAAATCTCCTTTAAGCTTCGGACTGCTGAATGCGGCTTTGAGTACCTCAATCACTTGCTTTTTGGAGCTCGGTTCCATGGAAATTCTTAAATCCGCTTCCAGAAGCTTGTCGCTAACTGTTGCCATGGGATGCGTTGAAAGAGCTTTGATGGTCTGTGCAGGATCGATGCGCCCTTGGCCAGCCAACCTGAGATGCTGCTTCGCCAAGAGCCTCAGGGCGTCGATCCCAGCGACATTGCGACTGGCCATCAACGGCTCAAGAATAGCCTGACTCGCACTGACATCCTTGAGCAACAGAATCTCGGCTCCCGCCAGAAGAACATCGACTCTCTCTTGCTCGGATATTCCGGACATCTTGGATCTCCCCAGCTCAATTGCTCCCTTTGTATTGCCGGCGGCATCCATTAACTGCATTTCCAAGATTATCTTCCGTCCCGATGAGTGCTCCGCCAACTTCTCAAGAGCTACACTGACTAGGCTTGTCTGACCACTGCGCAACGATTGCTCGGCTAAAACAATCAGCTCATCTGGGTCGGCTTCACCGCTCAACATTCTATGCTGCAGTAAAGCGATAGCCTGTGTGTCTCCGAGCCCGGCATTGAGCAACCGTGCCAGACGGAAAATAGTCTCATTGGTTGGAGCCATGGTGATTGCCTGCCGCATCAAATCCAAGGCCTGCGGAACATTACCCTCATCAGCCATTGATTGACTCTGCTCCATCAGTGTGATCGCCCTCCAGGATTTTACTTTTCGGTAAATCGGCAACCCGGCCACCCACACCAACAGCACAACAAGAAGGATACTGATGACCGCAATAAACCGTACGTCCGTCAGATGGACTTTCAGCCACTCAGCGCTGCGGTTTTTTTCATGGCGGTGTTCGTAATCCGGAAGGGGGTCGTACACGCCCTGCGCCATTGGAGTGATTTGGCTCAACGGAACAGCTGGTTGTTCCTGAATCTCAGTTTGAGAGTTTTGTATTTCAGGCTGTCCAGAAGCTGCAGGGGGCATTTTCCTGCTGCGTTTTTTGGTCTTGGATATGCCCGCTGCTTCGCCCATCAGATCACCCATCAGTTTTTTGCGGAAATTTGATCAGCGATCTTTTCAGGTACCCTGCGAGGGATTCCTTGGCTTGATTGACATCGGTAGTGCCCCAAACGGCAGCCTCAACAACTGTTTGCCCAGAATTTCTTATTCCCATCATCATCATGTTTACGCGTCCCATCAGCGAGTAATCTGCCGTTGCGTAGTCCAATTCGGCTTTTTGAGCACCCGCTCGATGCTTGTTACCATCGGAAAGAATTGCATGAAATACAAGCACCGGTCGGTCTTGGGAGCGAAACAAGAAAACCCGGAAAGGAAATACCACCCCTTTTACCTTCACTTCCACAGTTGGCAATTGCTCCTCCAATTCCATCCCGATGCTCGTTAGACACGTCTTGGGATCGTGAATTCCAACCGCTTGGATTGCGGTCTGCCCTGGCGGCCAGCGAAAGTAAAACATCTGCCAGCGCAACCCTGAAGGATCCACAAACCTCTCCGAAAAACCCTCTGGAAAAAACAATATCCGCCTTGTGCGATCAGAAACTGCTACCGATTGAGTGCCCGGAGACCCCGATTTGATCGCCCATGATTCCTGGGGGGTGCTTTGGACCTCACGGGAGCGATACCAGTATTCTGTTCCTACCAAGGATGCACAGCCCGCCAAGAAGACAAATGCTCCGAGAATGCCAAGTTTCTGCTGGTGTCTGATCATTCCAGCATGAGCTATTGAGACGGGATCAACCATTTTTCCGCCCCGTCTAGAACTCCACCAATACGCCAGTAACCAAATGCCTCCCAACGTGGATCCAAGTATCAAGAATCCTGCTGTGTCATGCCATGTTTCAATTGCTTCGATGCCACTTTTCGATGCCAGCAAGGACAACGTTGTCGCCCGAAGGAAGTTGCCCGCGAGTGAGATGGCAATCGCGCAAGAAACGAGTACCGAGCGAGAAAACCACCCAAATCGGAATATCTCACCAAGGAAAAGTGCCGCCATGATCCCGCTCTGCAACGATCGCACACCGCTACATGCCTCCTCAACGCCGATCATTCCGGTAGGAAGTGCAATCAGATGACCGCTCCGCGCCGCTGCAACGCCACACCAATGAAGCACCTCCAATGCCGCTATCGCATTGTGCTCCATTAAATACCCCATAACTACTTCTTCCAGATTCCTTGGCCATGGAATCGCAATCCAAAAAAACAACACTGGAAACAGAAAGTGACGCCCCCATGCTTTTCCCCCCAAACCATAAACCAACAGAAGAGTTAGCGCCGTTGCTGACAAGGCTCCGGTAATTCCCAATATCCGCCATTCTGGGTTGGCTTCGAAAAATGGGGGCACCGCCAGGAGATAAAACAAAAGTAGCAGCGCGATCACGACTGCTCCCCGAGCCGCCTTCGGCGCAGTCGGCTTAGGCCTGTCCCTCCAGCGCTGGATAAACAACACAACGCATAAGACCGGCACTAAAAAACCATATCCATATTGTGGATCTACTTGCCATTCATTCCAAAGCATCCTGATTGCCAACCACCACACCATCCCAAGCCCAGCACCTAGGGCCCAGAATCCGGGATTGGCCATCCATTGGGGTGACGGGCGAGTCACAGGCTCCCTTCTTCAGCGGCCTTTGCCGAAGATCATTACGTGTAATGTCTTCAATATCACCGTGGCATCCAGAACGAGCGAAAAATGCCGGATATAATATAGGTCGTACATGAGCTTCTCAATGGTATCCTGAACATTCGCCCCGTAACTATAATTCACTTGAGCCCACCCGGTGATTCCAGGCCGGACCAAGTGGCGGAAGTGATAAAATGGAATTACCTTTTCATAGTTTTCAACGCACTTGATCCACTCCGCACGCGGCCCAATCAAACTCATTTCTCCTCTCAAGACATTCCAGAGCTGGGGCAGTTCATCCAATCGCGACACCCGCAACCAATTCCCCAGACGTGTTATGCGCGGGTCCCCCTCAACTGTGTAGAGGCCCTTGAATTCACTCCCCACTTCCATTGTCCGAAATTTGTAGAGCGTGAACAAATTTCCGTGCTGGCCCACACGAGTCTGTTTGAAGATAACCGGCCCGCGATGTTCAAACTTGATGAGTAACGCCACCACAGACATCAGTGGCGCCATCACTAACAAAGTCAGGATCGAAAACCCCACATCGAACACACGCTTAAGAGAAGCAAATGCAGAATGTTGCACCAATTGAAAGCCTGAATCAAGGGGCCATGTGCGGCTCAATAAATCCGGGGGCATCTTTTGCCAATACGTTTCAAAAAACGAGTGCATGGTGTAAACCGGTAATTCCTCGAAATGCACTGCGACCAGAGAGGTAAGCAGGTCGTTTCCCAAATGCTCCGGTGGTGCAGCTATAATTATTGCCTCGTGTTCCAGATGGGGGTTCTCCTCAAGGTTCTTCAACACTTCAGCGGCATCGGAGAGGTAAAGCGGGGATCCGGGGCCTGCGACATTCTCGCCAACCACCGCATCCCCCGTTGCAAAAAAACAAATTTGCTGTTTTAGCCCATTCGCCATGCAGTTCTTGTAGAACCGCTCGCCGCGCTCGCAATCACTGATCACAAGGATTCGGCGACTTTCCCTAAGACTCGAAGAAGTCCCAAAAAACAAGCGGCGCTGGAAAAGCGTGACTAGGCCAAATACAAGAAACGAGCCGCTGAAAATAGCGCGGCTCGATGCAACCGCACCGCCAAATGAGGCCACCACATACACTGCGAATGCCGATACAAGAAAACCCACCAAGCAAGCGATCAGGTGCTCACTTGAGTATGCAAGAGACTTCATTTCAGATCTCGGATCATATGCCCCGATCAAACTCAGAGTAAAAACAGACAAAACCATCGGGATCATAACCTCTGCCCAACCATAGCGGTTGAAATCACCTAAAAGTTCCGAGAATCCGATATAGCTTCCAGCCCAGACCGCGCAATCCAAGATCACCAAGAGGAGCATCATCCAACGCTCGCGCGCCGAGCCACGAGCAACCCTCATTCCCTCAGGGAACAGAACGGGACTCCGAGCAACCACAAGTTGCTCGTCGCCCTGGCTTGCTTGTATTGAGTGGGTTTCCATTGATCGATAGGAAAAAGGAGGAGGGGGAGTTGAGAGGATTTAGAATTATAAGCCATTATAATCAGGGCGTAAAGAGGCAATAAGGTACACTCAGGGGGCTCCAGCGAATGGCCCCCTCGTTGAAGACATCATTGGACAAGCGGCGGAAGCCGATGCTATTTCGATCACATGAATTCCATTGACTCCTTGATCCAAGCCGCTGTGGACACCGGAACATTATTGCCAGAATCGGGCATGAATATCATCAAACTTCTTTCCAGCTCCTCCTCCGCAGTGGACAAGGCCTCGGTTGAGGAACTCGTTGGAAACAAGAACTGGGCCGAATTAAATAACCGCTTTTTCCGGACTTTGGCTTTCGGAACTGGCGGACTGCGCGGCAAAACGATTGGCGTTGTCGTTACAAAAGCTGAACAGGGATCCCCCCAAGCACTCGGCAGACCACAATTCGCCTGCACCGGCACAAATGCGATGAATCCCTACAACATCAGTCGCGCCACCCAAGGCCTGGTTCAATACGTTAAGGAGCACCACGCCCACCAGGGATCCCCCGGCAAACCAGCGATCTGCCTCTCCCACGACACGCGCTTTTTCTCTCGCGAATTCGCTGAACTAGCGTCGAAAATTATTACAGACCTCGGATGCGATGCCTACCTCTTCGAGGGGCCCCGCTCCACGCCGGAACTCTCATTTGCTGTTCGCCACGTATGCGCCCAAGCCGGAATCAACCTGACCGCCAGCCACAACCCCCCCGAATATAATGGCTACAAGGTGTATTTTGAAGATGGCTGCCAAGTTGTGGAGCCTCACGCTTCTGCCATCATAGAACGCGTCAACGCCACCCCCTCTGAGAGCTATGAGGCTGTGCCAGAAACCGACCGAGGGCATGTCTTTCCCATGGGAGCCGAAATCGACGAGGCCTACATGCAACGCCTTGCAACGCTCCCGCTCGACCCGGCCCTCATCAAATGCGAGAACTCCCTTAGAATCGTCTACACCCCCCTCCATGGCGTGGGAGGCGTGATTATCAAGCCTATGCTCAAGCGCCTAGGCATCCACTGCGACACGGTTCCCGAACAGGACACCCCGGACGGCCGTTTCCCAACGGTCAAATCCCCAAATCCTGAAAATGCCGAAGCTCTCACAATGGCGATCGCCCTCGCAAACAAGACCGGAGCAGATCTCGTCATCGCTACCGACCCCGATGATGACCGCATGGGCATCGCCGCCCGCGATTTGGCAGGCAACATGCAGCTCGTCACAGGCAACCAAATCGGCTCGCTCCTTGCCTGGTACCGCACGACAAAATGCTTCGAACTTGGCATCCTCAGCCCGGCTAACGCCTCGCGCGGAGTCATCATCAAGACCTTCGTTACCACCGACCTCCAAAAAGCGATTGCTCAAAAGCACGGCCTCCGGTGCGTTGAGACACTCACCGGGTTCAAATACATCGGCCAGAAACTTGGTAAATACGAAGCGGCTATTCCAGAAAAACTGCGCGCCGATTACCGCAACCTCTCCGAGGAGGACACCCGCCGACTCCGCTTGGAGTACTCAAGCTATTACATCTTCGGCGGGGAAGAGAGCTATGGCTACAGTGCTTCTGATTTTGTAAGAGACAAGGATGGTAATAGTGCTGCCGTTCTCATCGCGGAGGTAGCTGCCTACGCGAAATCAAAGGGCACCACACTCATCGGCTTGCTGGATGCAATCTTTGCGGAATTTGGCGTCTACTTGGAACGCGGCGAGTCGCTTACGATGGATGGTGCCGAGGGGGCATCCAAAATCAAAAAACTCGTCGATTCCTATGCCGCAAACCCGCCCTCACGAATCGACGGGGCGGATGTCGTAAATGTCGAGAATTTTGCGACGGATGTGATTCAGGACATCGAAGGAGACCGCATCCCCCGCGAGGCGATGCTCATGATCACTCTGGCTGACAACCGTCGCGTGGCAGTCCGCCCGTCGGGAACCGAACCCAAAATCAAATACTACATGTTCGCCGCCAGAAAACATGCAGGAGATTGCCCCTTCAGCCCATCCGAGGTCGCCGATGCAAAATCATCCGTCACCGCCTCCCTGGAGCGTTTATGGAATTGGCTGTCGGCGGACGCCAAGCTACGCCTTGGCTGAGTTCCTTT
>ERZ889217.1217-NODE-1217-length-13544-cov-8.926384_pt1 | contig 13544 bp, 7 predicted proteins | sample MGYA00521098_ERZ889217 | MGnify/ENA primary metagenome ERZ889217 (study PRJEB32303, sample SAMEA104408613) | aquatic metagenome | biome: Brackish water; feature: Pelagic; material: water | place: Baltic Sea | collected 2014-06-10T22:04:00 | depth 2,362 m ...
AAAATCGGATGGTGTCGTTCGCCGATAGTCGCGAGCCGCTGATTGCAACCGTTCGCCAACATCACAGGAGCCTGCATGGGATTCTTCCATCGCCTGTTTGGCAAGACGCGTGCCCCCTCTAGTTTCGGGCGGAGTCCTGAGAATGAATCACCCGGCAATCGAAGGGTGGTGAAAACGGCTCGTACACTTGAAGCCATCAATGCGGCAGCACGAAAAGGATTTCGGCCTTTGGTAAAGGCTGTTAGGCCAAGCGGACTGATTCACAGCCAGTTCGCGGTGTTCCAGGATCCCAAGACCGGAGAAATCGCAGTATCCGGTGATTTTCGGTGGCCACCTCAAGGCGTAAAGGTCATCGACTACAACTACTTCTATCCATACCACTTTGAAAATCCTTTTGCTGCTTACTTGCTCCCGCATGACCTCGTGGTAGGTGAAGAGGTATGGCTAGAGGACTTGATAGAGGATGTAGTTGCCGTGTGGGGAAATCAGGGCTATCAACCTCGACTTGCGGAAGCACCAGCGATTTGGAACGGCACCGACTTTGAAGTCCAGTTCGACCCTCGTCGCGATGCGCCTCAGTGGATAGGTTAGACACAATGGAGATTCGATGAGGTTTAATCCTGAGACAAAAGTGTTGTCTACCGACGATGGCCTGCTCATCAAGGTCCTGCATTGCCCTTTGCAAAAGCGTTGGGAGCAGTTGCATCCCGCAACCAACAGTCCGCATCGTAGTTGCTCCGATTGTGAGCGAGAGGTTCTTGACACTGCATTTATGAGCGAATCCCAAGTGCTGTCCGCTCTGCAATTAGACCCATCCGCTTGCCTGCGTGTGACTGCGAGTCAGACTAACGTCGAGATTCAATAAGCGGGCGTTGGGCGAACCAAGCGATGCAGCGGACTCGCCCTAACGTCCTGCGGTGTGGATAATCCCATGGTGGCGAGCTGCTGATCGCCAGCGTTCGCCAACATCACAGGAGCCTGCATGGGATTCTTCCATCGCCTGTTTGGCAAGACGCGTGCCCCCTCTAGTTTCGGGCGGAGTCCTGAGAATGAATCACCCGGCAATCGAAGGGTGGTGAAAACGGCTCGTACACTTGAAGCCATCAATGCGGCAGCACGAAAAGGATTTCGGCCTTTGGTAAAGGCTGTTAGGCCAAGCGGACTGATTCACAGCCAGTTCGCGGTGTTCCAGGATCCCAAGACCGGAGAAATCGCAGTATCCGGTGATTTTCGGTGGCCACCTCAAGGCGTAAAGGTCATCGACTACAACTACTTCTATCCATACCACTTTGAAAATCCTTTTGCTGCTTACTTGCTCCCGCATGACCTCGTGGTAGGTGAAGAGGTATGGCTAGAGGACTTGATAGAGGATGTAGTTGCCGTGTGGGGAAATCAGGGCTATCAACCTCGACTTGCGGAAGCACCAGCGATTTGGAACGGCACCGACTTTGAAGTCCAGTTCGACCCTCGTCGCGATGCGCCTCAGTGGATAGGTTAGACACAATGGAGATTCGATGAGGTTTAATCCTGAGACAAAAGTGTTGTCTACCGACGATGGCCTGCTCATCAAGGTCCTGCATTGCCCTTTGCAAAAGCGTTGGGAGCAGTTGCATCCCGCAACCAACAGTCCGCATCGTAGTTGCTCCGATTGTGAGCGAGAGGTTCTTGACACTGCATTTATGAGCGAATCCCAAGTGCTGTCCGCTCTGCAATTAGACCCATCCGCTTGCCTGCGTGTGACTGCGAGTCAGACTAACGTCGAGATTCAATAAGCGGGCGTTGGGCGAACCAAGCGATGCAGCGGACTCGCCCTAACGTCCTGCGGTGTGGATAATCCCATGGTGGCGAGCTGCTGATCGCCAGCGTTCGCATCGTGAATAGAGAATGGATTTGAGACACCGAGTTTAACGCCTATCATGAATCCTTTTCTGGCTTATTTTATTGTGTCGTTCGTGGCTGCGGTCGTGTGGACTATCCTCTTGCTCAGGTCCAGGAAAGGCACCGTGGCAGGCCCGGACGGCCACTCGCCGCCCTGACTTGAGCCGGAGCCGATCCACCCGATACCACCGGCACCCCGGCATCCTCCCGGAAACCAGAGCGGCTGGAAATCGGTGTATGGTGTTTTCCGGGAGGCTCCCAAGTGCCAATCAGCCCCGCTTTCTCGCGCCCGTCGCCAAAGAACGTCAACTTGGTCACGATCCTTGAACTCGTCCTTGTTTTCCGGCTTCCGCAGGGATTCGACTGTGCCCGCGGGCAGTTTCGCAAAAGCCTCATCGGTCGGCCTACGCCCTGCGCTGCAGTTTTCGACCGGCGTTTACGACGAAGGCGAGCCCTCCTCCCACAAGCAGGAGCGAGAGGTATGCGGGCTCTGGCACCGAAGCCACGTTTCCGACGGTCGCGTTGGTGGGGGTTGCGGGTAAGTAGTTGCCCTGGCCATACGTGCCGGCCGTGTTGATGCCGACGAGATCGAACACGTTGGTGACGCCGTCGTAATTGAAGTCACCCTGGCTCCAGACACTCGCGGTCCCGGTGCCGTATTTGCCGGAACTGTTGATCGCCACCAGGTCGAACACATTGACCGCGCCGCTCAGGTCGACGTCGCCTGCGGCGGCGAACGACACCCGGGCCGATCCATCTCCGCCGACGATGTACCCGACCGTCCTGGTGCCTCCCGAAGCCGCCGCGGCACTCGACGCGATGCCGGTCGCGCCCGTCCAGGCACCGCCATTGCGACCGGCCAGGATATCGGCGCGGAGATCCGCCGCGGTCGTTCCCCCCGCGGCCACGCTGATTTGGCCGGCCCCGAGATCGACCAGACCGCCACCGGAGGTTTCCGTCACCGCCAGCGAGCCAACGGCGACCAGTACGCGGGCGTCTTGGGCCAGCGAGAGCGTGCCCCCGGCGCCGACGGACACCGCCGGTGCCGCTGCGATCGTGCCGGCATTGATCGCCAGCGACGAGATGCCGGCGGAGTCATCCACGGCGACCGCCGACCCCGACAGCGTGCCCCCGTCGACGATCACCGAGGGCGACCGCATCGTCGTGCCCGACGCGATGGCCAGCGTCGCCCCCGTGCCAACCGTGACACCCGAGCTGCCCAGGGCACCGGCATCGGCCACCTCCAGCGTCCCGGCCGACACCGTGGTCGGGCCGGTGTAGGTATTAGTCGCGTCGAACACCACCGTGCCCGCTCCGATCTTGGTCACCGAATCGGCCGTCGGAATTGTCGGATAGCCCGCCTCCGCCTGGGTCTGCGATCCGCTCGGCACGTCGATCACGATGTCGGTGACGGGCGATCCCGGCGTAAACACAAGCTGCAGATCGTTGCCCGTGAGGTTCACCGCAAACGTGCCCGTGTCGAACACGTTGGCAAACCCGGAGGTGCCGTTCGCCGCCGCCGTGTCCACGAGGAACTTGTCGGCCGCGAAGCCGGTCACACCGCCGGAGGCCGTGGCAAATGTCCAGGCGTAGGGCAGGGTGGGATCGAAGTTGGCGGCTGGCCCGCTCACATCGGGCGCTGTGCTCGCCAGCGTCCAGAGGTTGAGCCGGAAGGGATCGGCGGTCGTCGCATCGATCGTGATGCCGCCGCCCGCGTTGATCAGGTCCCAGGCGTCCTCCGCCCCGGCCGTGCCGGTGGCCGAGAGCATCTGCCAGTTGTAGTTGCCGCCCGCTGCGAGGGTGAGGCCCTGCGTGAAGCTGAGCGTGCCGGGACTCGCACCGGGCAAGAGCGTGGCGCCGGCTTCGATCGTCGTGACGCCCCCCACGATGCCCGTGCCACCGAGCGTCGCCCCGGTCGCGACGAGCACCGGGCCCGTCGCTCCCGACTGATTGCCATTCACCACGAGCGTCCCAGTCGTGACCGTGGTGCTACCCGAATAGGTGTTGTCGCCGGCGAGAATCAGCCGCCCCGACTCGCCCGTACCCGCCTTTACCAGCCCGCCAGGCCCGGAAAACACTCCCGGCAGCGTCACGTCACCGACCGGGTTCGTGCCTCCCTGGGAGGTATCGACGGTCAGGTCTCCCGTGAGGTCCCGGTTGGAAAAAACCGTCAGACCGAAGGTGCGTTGATCGTCCTTGTTGAAGACGACCGACCCGGCGGACGGCAGGACGACGTCGGCGAACGTCGTCGCGCCCGACCGCGCCGAAATCCCTCCCCCGCTCTCGACGGTGATCGGGTTGATCACGATGCCGATCGCCGCGGACGAACTGACCAGACGAACGGCATCTCGCACCATCACGCTCCCGACGCCGAGGGCATTGGTGTTCTGGAAGAAGATGCGGGAGCCCTTGCCGGTCAGGTCCCAGTTAACCTCGGTCGGACTGCCCGACTTGTTGGAAAGGATGATGCCCGACGGCCCTGTCGTTGTCAGGGTCTCCCCCAGGCCGCTGAACCGGCCCGCGTAGGTCAGCGCGCCGCCGTTGACGCTGAGCGTGCCGCCGCCGACTCCGATCGTGACGCCCCGATTATTGCCCAGGGTCATGGTGCTGTTTGTCTTCAGCGTACCGCCACCCGAGATCGTGAGGTGGTCAGGTTTGTATGAACCTGGCTGCCCACCGAGCGAGAAATCCGACGCGATCTGGAGCGTGCCCCCGGTGATCGCCGTCTTGCCGCCGATCATGTTGCGATTCGGATCGGGCGAGGCCAGCGTGTTGGGCAGAATCAGCGTGCCGTTGCCATCCTTCACGAACGTGCCGCCGTTGTTGGGGACACTGAGGGGTGCGGTCAGCGTCGCCGTCGTATTGCCGTTGACCGTGATCGTGGCCGTGCCGGTGGCATCGGCGGGCGTTGGAGTCAGCGTGAGCCGCTCCAGCGGCGAGGCTGCTTGGAGCGAGTCGATCACCCAACTCCCCGCGGTCCCAGGGTCGGCGTCACCAAAGACCACCGAATTGAGCGTCCGATTCGAGTCGAGCGTCACGGTGACTTCCGAGCTGATGTCGCTGGCAAAGGTGGCGGTGAAGCCGGCGCCGTCGGCGACTGTCCCCCCGTCCCAATTGGCGGGGTCGCCCCAGGTGCCGCTGGTCGTCGCCGACCAGGACCCGCTGTCGGCCAAGACGGGGCCAGCCACCAGCGTCAGTGCCAGGGCAAACGCGATGGCTGGCCTGCCGGCCTGAATCCCTGCGGCGCCAATCCTGCCCGGCATGCGTGTCACGGTCATCAAAGATCCTCCCCCGATAGGTGCAGACGCCACGATTCGCTCCCAGAAGAATACGGGCTCAACCAGCCAACTCCCCCGTATGGCCTATTTCCGATCCCACCGGAAAAAGTGCCACGCCTTGCCTCACCTGCGGAATCTGCCCCATCGCCCAGGCCAGGGCGGCGGAGGCGTCCCCTGCCAAGCGAGAGAGCCGCCGCCATCGACGGCCCTTACGTCGGCGATGCCACCGGCCGGCCCAGCAGCCGGATGCCGACGGCCATAGCCGCCACTGCGACCATCCAGGAGGCCGTCGGCTCCGGAACGGCCGCAGCCACGGTCGATGCAGTCACATTATACGAACCCCTCGCATACAAGCCGGTGGCCATGATTGCCACCAAGTCGAGTCCATCGACCCGTCCGTCGTCATTGAAGTCGCCTTCGCTCCACGAAGCCGCCAGGCCCGAGTTGAACTTGCCGCCCGCGACGATGTTCATGATATCGATGATGTTGATGCTCCAGTCGAGGTTCGTATCGCCAGCCGCCGCGTAGGCGAAGGTGATGGATCCGTCGCCATGCTCGAGCCAGCCCACCGTCCGCTCGCCGCCGCTCGCCGCGGCTTCGCTCGACGTGATGCCGGTCGTGCCGTTCCACGCCCCGTCGCCCCGGCCGGCTCGGATCGCCGCGAGCAGGTCGTCCTTGGCGAGGTCGGCAGCCACCGTGATCGCCCCCTTGCCGATGTCGATCACGCCCCCGGCTAACGCTGCCAGCCCGCCGACTGTGGCCCTGATCCCCGGCGACACGGTGACCCGGCTGCCGGCCACCGGAACGAGCCGACTATCTTCAAACGCGGCAGCGCCTGCGATCCGGAGTTCCCCCTCCCGCACTGTCACTGAACCGGTGAAGGCATGGGCCCGATCGACCACCAAGGTCCCCGGGCCCGTTTTCACGACCGGCATCGATCCGGAGAAGATGGGATAGCCCAGGGCCGCCTGGGTCTGGAGCCCGGTTCCGACGTCGAGCGTGATCATCGATCGATCGACGGCGAGCTCAAACACCAACGCCGGCTGGCGAAATGTGAACGGCGCCGGATTCGTCGCGCTCGTAGGGGCCTCCATGGATGAGATGTCCCAGCCGACGTTCGCAGACCCGAGATCACGATCGGGATTGAGCCTCACCTGGAGAAAACTCCCGCCCCCATAATCCGGATGGGATTCATAGAACGTCCGCAGGTAGCTGGCCAGCAGAATCGCCGCCTCGTCGTCGGAGAACGTGCGGGCCAGATGGTTGCCCATCTTGATGATGTTGTCCTGAAGCTTGAGATTTTCGGATCGGTTGGGGAGATCGGCCTCGGCATTCGCCTCGAGGTGTTCGGTGAGAAGGGCATTGCCGTCGGTGATCCCGATCGCCCAGAGGTCGGCGTTCACCTGGCTGACATTCCCGGTCTGCCGCACGATGTGGAAGCTCACAAAGGCCCGATCGAGCGCAGCCGGATCCGCCAGCGGGGGCAGTTCGTAGGCCAGCACCGCCGACCGGCCGGCCCCAGCGCCGGCCAGATCGGTGGCCGCCCCGATCCGCAGCGCGTCGGTGCCCTGCTGGGCGATGCCCCCCTCGGCGACGGTGAAATCGAGCAGACTCCCGTTGATCACCTGCCGGTCGAAGGGATTGACGCTGACAGCCTCACGCCGCAGCTCCTGGAGGCGGATCTGCATCATGTCGAGCACCTGCTGCGTCTCGACGGGCAGGGTCGAGACCGGGCCGGGTAAGAGCAGATTGTTCATCTCGTAGGGATCGTTGACCAGGTCGTAGAGTTCGTCGTAGGCCGGGCCCGCGTCCGGGTGAGTGACGTACATGTGGGTTTCGGTCCGCACGGCGTCCCACTTCGGGATGGAGGGGTGCTTCACCTCGGGGTAATACTCGGCGAAGACCGCATCTCGGGAGAACTCGCCCGTGCCGCTGAGCAGCCCGTTGAGGGGCTGGCCCTGCATCGAGGCCGGCACGGGAACTCCCGCCGCCTGCAGGATCGTCGGGGCCAGGTCGATGTTGGCCACGAGCGCTTCGGAGGTCTTGCCGGACTCGACACCCGGGCCCCGCATCAGGAGCGGCACCCGAATCGACTCCTCGTAGGCCAGCCGCTTGTCGCCCCGACCGTGCTCGCCCCAGAAGAACCCGTTGTCGCTGGTGAAGATCACAAGCGTGTTGTCGTCGAGCCCCTTGGCCTCGAGGGCGTCGAGCACCCGGCCGATGTTGGCGTCGATGTCCTTCATCATCTCCATCTGGCTGATCTGTTGCGAGTTGCCCATCGTGGTGTTGAGCGTGAGTCCGCTCGACCCCGGCAGGCTGTAGACCGGCTTCTCCTCGTTGATGTCGAGCCCACCGTAGCTGGGGAGGGCGTTTGGGGGCCGATCGATGGTCTGATCGGCGTAGAGGCCGCCCGACTCCGTGTAGTCGGGGCCATGGGGTCCGTGAACGGCCTTGAACGACAGCGTCAGGGCGAAGGGCTCAGTGCGGGAGCCGCCGGGCCCATACCCATCGAGAAAATCGAGGGCATAGTCGGTGAGGATGGTGGTGGTGAAGCCAGTTGGCGACACCGTCCGGACTGCGGCACCATCCTGCTTCAACCGGAGGACGGGATCGGTGTGCGTCCCTTGGCCCTGGAACGCGGCCCAGTAGTCGAAGCCAGGCCGCGGCTCGTTGTAGGAGTCCATGTGCCACTTGCCCACCAGCCCCGTGCGGTAGCCGGCGGCCTGGAGAACCTTCTGGTACGTCGGAAGCCGCTCGTCCGGCACGGCATTGACGTCATCGTTGACGGTCAGACCGTGGGTGGCGGCGTATTGGCCCGTCATCAGCGATGCCCGGGACGGCGAGCAGAGCGGGCAATTGACGAACGAGTTGAGAAAGTTGATGCCCTGGCCGGCGACCCGGGTGTCGAGGTTGGGTGTCTCGACAAACGGATGCCCCGTCACACCCAGGCCGTCGTACCGCAGATCATCCACGTACAAGAGCAGGATGTTGGGCCGAGCGGCCGTCTGGCCGCGGGCGGCACCTCCGAATCCTGGCCCCAGGCCCGATGCGACCACCGCCAGCGTCAGAAGACCGCGACCCACGGCCCGCGCACACCTCGCCCCATCCAAGCCACTCATCCTGCGTCTCCTCTCGATGCCCGGACTGAATCAATCAGCCGCCTGCCGGCGATCATCGGCGGGCCTTGTCACGCTGTCCCACGTGGGGCCGATCCACACCTCGCCAAAGTCGATCACGCTCGCACTGACACACTCGAAGGACAGCTGCTCGATCTTCATGTCGGTCGACACGCTGTCGCTCACGACCGACCATTCAGAAGGTTCTTCCGAGCCGGCGAGCCGGTCGGCCGCCATCAGCCTCACGAGCACCTGCTCGGGATTGACGCTGCCCGACACGATCTTGACCACCACCGCGTAGGTTTCTCCCGCGGTCTGGGGCAGCGAGACCCTCGTCAGTACGTCGGCAATCCGAACCATCGCGATGTCGTCCTTGCGGAGCGCGATCTGGATCCATGCACCTTGTTCCACCTCCTCCTCCGTGGTCAGGCGGCCGGTTCGGAGCACGGCCATTATGCGATGCTCATCCTTGCCGACCTGTGGCCCACGCCGGACGAGAAACCGAAGGTAGGTGATGCCGTCCTGCGACAGGTCGATCGGCTGCTCGAACCGCCGATGGGCGGCGGAACGCCGCTCTGCCGGCGGCTTGCCGGAGCCGTCGTGCCGCACGGCGACCGAACCTGCACCGGCCAGTCCGGGCGACACGATCCGCATGAGGCCGCGTTGCGACCGCCAGGGCTCGCTCCACCCGCTGCCAGACTGCAACCTGGCGATCTCGGACCCCTCGCCCCGGAAGTCATCCACGATCCACGGCAGGTCGTCGCGGTTGGCAGCCGCGACGGTCCCCAGCGACCGCGCCACGAGCGCCGCGTCCAGGGGGATGGCTACCCGACGCCCGCTGGAAGCCCCGTACCGCATCCCGGCACCCGCCTGAATCAATTGGTGCCCGGTCGCCCGGTCGCCCAATCCCGTCGTCCGCCGCACCGCACCTTCGGCGACGTGGAGTTCTTCCCCATCGGCATCGATGACCGCGGCGTACCGGGTGCCGATGTTCTTGAACACCGAGTGGGGCGTGAGGATTTCGATTGACTCGCTGAACCGATCCCCTTCGAATACGAACGTTCCCTGATGAACCGTCATTGCACGCCGGGAACGGAGGGTGAACGAAGGCCTGCCCTCGAAGAACACGCGGGCCCCGCCGTCGAACCGAACCGTCACCTTGCCCTTGGTGAGCGTGTACGGCCCGGGAATCAACCGGGTTCCTGCCGAGACGGACCTGCCGTTGAGGGCGGCATCGTTACTGGCCAAAGCGATCGTCGCCACGTATACCGGCTCGACCGGCCTGCTCACGGGCTGGACGGCAGCACCACCGCCGCGATTGTCGCCGCCCCACGAACTCACCCACGCGAAGAGGAGCGACGCGGCCACCAGCGACGCGGCGCCAAGCGAAGTGGCGATGGCCGCCCAGGGGACCCGACGCCGGCTGACCACGGTAGGACGCTGGGCCGCACCGGACAGCGCGGCGCTCATGTCGAGGTAGCGCACATAGAACCGACGGGCTTCCGGATCGGATTCGAGCATCCGAGCCAACTCGGCTGCCTGTGGCTCGGTGATCGTGCCATCGACCACGGCGGAGACCAACGCATGGAGATCATTGCGGCCAGCAGGCTTCATATGTGGCCCTCCAGCAACACCGAACGGTCGATGCATTCGAAGAGCAGCCGACGCACCCGCTCCAGGTTGCGAAACAACGTCCGCCGACTCTGGGCGAACTGCGCGGCAATCTGCTCGGTCGGCGAGCGATCCACGTATCTCGCCTGAATCAGCCTGTGGTCGCTATCAGTCAGCTTCGCCAGGCACTTCTGCAACGCGACAAGCCGCTCGGCAAGCACCGGCTCCTCTTCCTCGCGGGCCCGGGCCAACAACTCGAGCACCTCCGTCGGCAGCCGAACCATCCGGCGGGGCCGTTGCTGCTCATGAAACTTCAGCACCTTGAGATAGGCGAACCGGCAGGCCCAGGGAAGAAACGGACGCGACCGATCGTATTCGGCAAACTTGCGGGAGATGGAGATGCAGACCTCCTGCAGCACGTCTTTCGTGTCCTCTTCATGAGCGAGGAGCGTGTAGATGTACCGCCGCAGATGTTCATAGTTGGCCGTGATCAGGCTCACGAAGAGTTCCTGGTCGGCCTGGGAGTCTGGTGACACGGGTATCCCTCAGCCAGAAGGGGCGCGGGCGTTCGGACGCTCATCTCATATTCCGCTGGGTCCAAGACTTGTGCCAGGGATCACGGGTGCCGCAGCCCGAGCCTGGGGCCGCAACTTCGCTCGGGAGCATGGCAGGCGGGATCCGCCGCCACGCGGAGCCCCCCGACTCGCGTCGGGGGCTTTTATCGGGCTGGAACAGGGCTGGAACCACACCCCGAAAACCAACAACTGCTCGCTGAACGCGAATAAAAGCCCTGGACGCGAGTCCGGGGGCACCGGGCAGTTGGGCGATACCGCTCGGGATTGCCGAGACGCCCCATGCGGGTGGCCGTGGCACTTTTTGGCGGGCGGGCGAAATAAAGAATACGGGGGTACGCGCTGCGTATTCACCGCGGCCCGTGTAGCCAGCCAAATAATGGGACAATTCGTCATGCTGCCGAGGAGTTGTCGTGTCGTGGGCAATGCCCGGGGCGTCGATCCGGAGGTGGCTCGTCGACCAGGCGGCCCGTGGGGGATTCCCGCTTCAGGTCGAACTCCTGGTTTTACCCTCGTGGAACTGCTGGTCGTGATCGCGATCATCGCGACGCTGATCGGCTTGCTCCTGCCCGCGGTCCAAAGCGCCCGCGAGTCGGCCCGGCGGATGTCGTGCAGCAACAACATGAAGCAGCTCGGCCTGGCGATGCACAACTACAACTCGGCCCGGAATCGGCTGCCGCCCGGGATCCAGACGGTCACCACCTCGACTGGCGGGACGATCCGGGTGCCAAACGTGGTCTACGTGTTGCCCTACATCGAGGATCGCACCCGGGCCGATCTCTATGACTTCAACAAGGGCTGGCAGGCTCAGCTCCAGATCGTGGGCCAGGTCATTCCGGCTTTCCAGTGCCCCAGCGACACCACCCGCGTGATGGATCAGTCCGACGGGCCGGGCGGCGACCGGAAAGGCAGCTACGGCCTCAACTGGGGCGTGAATACGGTCCCGACGCCGTTTGTCCCGAAAGGCAAATTGAAAGCACCATTCAGCCATGATTACGGGGCGAAATTCGGCGAAATCACCGACGGCACCAGCAAGACGCTGATGCTGATGGAAATGATCCAGGCCCCGTCGGACGGAGGCGGGGTCGACCGCCGGGCCCGGATCTGGAATCCGACCGGGGGTACCTACCAGCTGCTCGCGCGAGCCGGCCCGAATGCCTCGACGCCCGATTTATCGCGGTGCGTGAACCTCCCGGCGGTCGGGCTGCCATGCCTCAACAACAATGGCGTCGCCGGCGACAGCTACATGATATCCCGCAGCCGGCACCAGGGTGGCGTGATGGCCGCGCTCTGTGACGGGTCGGTGCAGTTCGTCGCGGACAACATCGATCTGACGGCCTGGAAAGCCGCCAGCAGCATCAACGGTGGCGAGACCGAGGGGCTGTGAAGGCCCTCCGCATGGCGGGTATCGCAGCATGCGATCCCAGGCGACACCTGCCACCTCCCGGCCCGCGAGGGCCGAGCCCGCCCCGGGCGACCCCCGTCGGTTTCCGAGCGAAAAAATTTTCAAGTTTTTTGTTCGGCTGGCAATTGCCCGTGGCACTTTTTCGTGTTGAGCGGAAATTAGGAATAGCGGGGGTTTTGCCGGGGATGTTTCCCATGCCGATTCGCTCGCAAACCACCATCAGGCGATCTGGTTTAGCCCGAAAACGGGCGATACAGGGGGGCGCTCATGCGTAGCAAGAGATTTGCGGGAAGTTGGTCAACCAGCCATCGTGCCGCCGGGCTGTTCGTGGGCATCGTCACGGCGTGCGTTGCCGCCGAGGCATTGGCCCTGAACGGAAGCTGGGATGTCGACGCAAGTGGCCTTTGGTCCGTCGCCGGCAATTGGTCGGGCGGTACTGTGGGCACTGGGAACGGGTTCACCGCAACCTTTGCCAACGACATTACCGCTGATCGGACCGTGACGCTCGATTCCACCCGCGCTGTTGGTTCGCTCGTGTTCGGTGATGCTGACCCGACATCGGCCGCGAGTTGGGTGCTGAATCGCTCGGCGACCGAGACTTTCACGCTCAACAATAATACGAGTGCCACAAGTTTTATTACGGTCAATTCCCTTGGCACCAGCGCCACGGCGACGATCTCGTTGCTGGTGGGCTCGGGGGCGAATGCGCCACTGATCGAGAAAAACGGTTCTGGGACACTCGTGTTTACTGGTAACAATCCGTTTAGTGCCAAGCTTGCGATTACCGCCGGCACCCTCCAGGTCAGCGCAGACAATCAGCTCGGAGCTATTGGGACTTTTGCATCCGACCGGATCACCCTCTCCAGCGGCGGCACGCTCAAGACGACCGCGGCCTTCAGCATGAATGCTGCCCGCGGCATCACGGTCGGTACTGGCGGCGGCGTGCTCAATCTCACCGGCGGCACCTTGACTTACCCCGCCCGGTTGACGGGCTCGGGCGAGACGCTGACGACCACTGGAGCCGCGGGACTCACGCTGACGAATACCACGGGGACCGCGTCGGACGTCAACTGGGATTTGACGGGGGGCGGCACCCGCATCTTCTTCAACAGTGCCAATGCCCTCGGCACCGGAAGCGTGACTGTGCGTAACAATGTTCGGTTGGTGAGTCAGTCGGCGTCGATCGGCACGGTGACCAACGCGATCACGCTCGACAGCGGGGCTGGAATCTCGGCGCGGACGGGTGCGACGACGTTTGACGGGGTCGTCTTTCCGTCATCCGGAACAGTCGTCTTCAATAGGGATGACCAGACCACGTTCGGCCTCACGATCTCGTCGAATGCAACTCTTGGCGGCACCCTGACCGTCGAGACTTCGCAACAAGCCGCCAACGCCGTCGGCGATGTCACTCTCTCCGGCGTGTTCTCCGGAGCTTCGGGCGGGATCACCAAGGCGGGCACGGGAGCCTCCGGCCGTCTGATCCTCTCCGGCGCCAACACCTACTCCGGCAATACGACGATCAGCACGGGCACGCTCGCCCTCGGCGCCAGCGGCTCGATTGCCAATAGCGCCGTGATCAGCGTGGGCAGCGGCACGACCCTCGATGTTTCGGCGGTTGCAGGCTTCGCCCTTGGGTCGCTCCAGGCTCTGGAAGGTTCGGGCACGGTGACCGGTGCGGTGGCCG
>ERZ889217.1218-NODE-1218-length-13527-cov-5.717340_pt1 | contig 13527 bp, 13 predicted proteins | sample MGYA00521098_ERZ889217 | MGnify/ENA primary metagenome ERZ889217 (study PRJEB32303, sample SAMEA104408613) | aquatic metagenome | biome: Brackish water; feature: Pelagic; material: water | place: Baltic Sea | collected 2014-06-10T22:04:00 | depth 2,362 m ...
GCCGTCGCCTCGACGTGCCTTTCACAGGACACGCCCTGGAGATCTACCGCACGCTGCGGGTGGTCAATCCGAGCCCGTTCATGTTCTATCTGCGGTCGCCCGCCTGCACGCTGGTGGGCAGTTCCCCCGAGATCATGGTGCGGGCCGTGGATGGCACGGTCACGGTTCGGCCACTGGCCGGAACCCGCCGCCGGGGGGCGACTCCGGCCGAGGATCAGGCCCTGGCTCAGGATCTGCTCGCCGATCCGAAAGAGCGGGCCGAGCATGTGATGCTGATCGACCTGGGCCGCAACGACGTGGGCCGGGTGAGTGAGATCGGCTCGGTCGTGCTCTCCGACGTGATGACGATCGAGCGGTATAGCCACGTGATGCACCTCACGAGCAACGTCACCGGCCAGCTCCGGCCGGAACTCTCCCCGTTTGATGCCCTCCGGGCCTGCCTGCCTGCCGGCACGGTCTCGGGCGCCCCCAAGATCCGGGCCATGGAGATCATCGATGAACTCGAGCCGGTCCGCCGCGGGCCGTATGCCGGTGCGGTGGGCTACATCGACTTCGCTGGCTCGATGGACACCTGCATCGCGCTGCGGACGATCGTGGTCAAGGATGGCCGGGCCCATGTGCAGTCTGGGGCTGGGATCGTGGCCGACAGCGTGCCCGAACTGGAATTCGAGGAGACCCTCAACAAGGCCCGCGGACTCCTCCTGTCGATCGAGATGACCGCCGATCGGCTGGCAGGCGGAGGGGCATAGCCTGGGACGGGGAGCTGACACATGATCCGCTGCGAACGCGCGAGCATCGAGCGGGGAGGGCAGCTTGTCGTCGAGACCGTCTCGCTCGCCGTGCGTGCGGGCGAAGCCTGGGCTGTCATCGGCACGAGTGGGGCAGGGAAGAGCACGCTCCTGGCTGCGGTGGCCACGGCAGTTCCGCTGCACGGCGGTGAGATCCTCGTGCATGGCCAGTCGGTTCGCCGCGCGGCCGAACGGGTGCGGCGGCTGGTGGGCTACGTGCCCGACAGCCTGCCCGACTGGCCTGGCCTTCGGGCCGCCGAGTTCCTGGAACTCTTCGCCGTGGCGGCGGGGCTCGTGGGCGATGCGATGCGTCAGGCCGTCGACAAGTCGCTCGCCATGGCGGGTCTCGCCGGCAGCGGCCGCATGGAACTCCAGTCGCTGGATGCCGGGCATGCGAAGCACCTGCTGATTGCCCGATCGCTCCTGCACGATCCGGAGGTGCTTGTCATGGACGATCCGTTTTCGGGTCTTGATCCGCTCGAGCGCCCCGCCATCGAGCGACTCATCGGCGATGCCCACCTGATGGGCCGGACGGTGCTGGCGGCCATCGATGATGCCCGCGTGCCCAGTTGCTTCACCCATCTGGCGGTCTTGCGGGAAGGGCGGCTCATCGCTGAGGGCCGCAACGACCCAACCGCATTCGCGGGGGGGCAGCGGTGGCGATTCGGGCTGCGGTGTCCGGGCCGAGGAACGGAGGTGGCTCGAGTGGTAGGGCCGCTGGGCGAAGACTCCCGGGCAGTGGACGACGACACGGTCACCCTGCGGATCGACCCAGCGCAATACCGACCGCAGGAGATCATTGCGGCAGTGGTGCGGGCCGGACTGCCGGTCGAAGCAGCTGGATACGACCCGCCCTGGCAGGCGCAGCTTCTCGAGCCCCAGCCGGGCTGATCCAGGCCTATGCCGCCTCGCCCCAGGCTCGCCGGACCTCGCCCAGGCCCTTGACGCAGAGGTCGTATTCATCGGCCAGCCGTTCGAACAAGGCCCGTTGCTCAGCTGCATCATCAGGCTCGAGCCTACTGGCCAGCCAGTAGGCCCGCCTGCCCGCCTCGCGGTAGCCCGCCAAGGAGTCGGCCGGCCCAGGCTGGCGGGAACGGGCGATCGCCTCGGGATAGAGGCCGCTCCAGAACAGGGTCACGTCGCCGATGTGACGGTATTCCTGGCGGGCGTCTTCCGGGGCGTCATGCCGCTCGGCTGCGAGCAGCAGCCGCGTCACGGTTGCCGATGCATCGGCAACCCCGGGTGGCACCACCAGTTGCTCGTTTCGCAGGAATCGCACGAGCAGGTGGGAGACGTAGTCCACCAGTGGTGGATCGACCACGCCGAGCCGGGCGTGAAATGCATACTCGGTGAGCCCGCGGAAGAAGCGATCAACGTCGGACGGGTCACGGGCGGAAAACATTGCGGAACGCTGCTCCCGGCAGGTCGCCGCCGCGGCCTGCCTCATGACCGCCGATAACCGGCGGAACGGTGCGAACCCTCGAGCACTGGCCGCTGGGCCTGAGCCCCGAACGGCCCACCATTTCTACTATTGCCCAATTCTATCCATGCCACAAAACCCGTATCAACGGGAGTTGTCCTCGACGCGGTGTTGCGGAAGCTTCTGGAGCCGGTCGCTTGGGTGCAGCCGATGGTTTTGCAGGGACGGTAGCCTCAGCGGCGGGCTGCGGCCACGAGGTTACCCGCAAAATGTTCGACAGCAGCCGTGAGGTCGCTCTGAGGGCGGCCTGCCTGCTCGGCCACGAGCCGGACGAGGGCCGAGCCCACGATCGCGCCGTCGGCTACCTCGCAGACGGCCTTCACCTGATCTGCCCCCGAGATTCCAAAGCCCACGAGGATCGGCACATCGGTCTGCGTTCGCAACCACTTCACGCGGTCGATCAGCCCTGCCGGTAGTTCCGTACGGGCGCCCGTCACGCCTGCCACCGAGACGCAATAGAGAAACCCGGTCGACTTGGCAGCGATGGCGGCGGCTCGTTCCGGGGGCGTCGTCGGCGTCACGAGCCGCACGAGGGCCAGGCCGGTGGTGCGGCAGGCCACATCGAGGTCGTCGGATTCCTCAACCGGCAGATCGGGCACCACGAAGCCGGCGAGGCCCGCGGCGACCGCGTCGGCCACAAACCGATCGATGCCTCGGCGGAAGATCAGCGAATAGCTCGCCATTGCCAATAGCGGCATGCTGACCCGGCTGGTCGCCTCGCGGGCAATCCCAAACATCTTCTCAAGCGTGATGCCGGCAGCGAGTGCCCGTGTGTACGACGCCTGGATCACCGGCCCGTCGGCGATCGGATCGCTATACGGCACGCCCAGTTCGCAGAGCGCTGCCCCCGCCCGGTCGAGGGCTTCGAGCACGGCCACCGTGGTGCCGGGATCGGGGTCGCCTGCCGTCACGAAGGGAGCAACAGCCTTCCGGCCGGCAGCTTTGTTGGCGGCGAACATCGCCTCGAGTGCGGCGATCGGTTTGGCGGTGGCAGATGATGTCATCGTGAACCGTCCTCCGAGAGGCCGCGGAGCCGGGCGATCTCAGCGGCATCTTTGTCGCCGCGACCGGAGAGGCAGACCACAATGATTTCGTCAGCCGGTCGCCGGGCCGCCTCCTCGGCCACCCAGGCCAGAGCATGCGAGGTTTCGAGCGCCGGGAGGATGCCTTCGCGGCGGGCGACGAGGTCGAAGGCGTCGAGGGCATCGGCGTCGGTGACACTCGAATACTCCACGCGGCCCAGATCCCGCCAGTAGGAGTGTTCGGGGCCCACGCCAGGATAGTCGAGGCCCGCCGATACCGAGTGGACGTCGGCGGTCTGGCCATCGGCGTCTTGGAGCACGTAACTCAGACTGCCATGGAGAATGCCAGGGCTACCGAACGAGAGGCTGGCCGCATGATGGCCGGGGTCAGCCGATCGGCCACCTGCCTCGATCCCCACCAGCCGCACCCCGCCATGATCCACGAATGGATAGAACATGCCGGCCGCGTTACTGCCCCCGCCAACGCAGGCCACGACCGTGTCGGGCAGCCGCCCAAACTGGGTGCGGCACTGCTCGATCGTCTCGCGGCCGATCACCGCCTGGAAGTCGCGGACGATCCGCGGGAAGGGATGGGGGCCCACGACCGACCCGATGATGTAATGGGTGGTCTCGACGGACGCCATCCAGTCTCGCATCGCCTCGTTGATCGCGTCGCGAAGCGTCCGGGAACCACTCTCGACGGGGCGGACCTCCGCCCCCATCAGCCGCATGGCCCGCACGTTTGGCGCCTGGCGGCGGACATCCTCAGACCCCATGTAGACAACGCACTCCAGGCCAAACCGGGCGCAGGCGGTGGCGGTGGCGACGCCGTGCTGGCCAGCTCCCGTCTCGGCGATGATCCGCCGCTTCCCCATCCGCATGGCCAAGAGCCCTTGGCCGAGCGTGTTGTTGATCTTGTGGGCGCCGGTGTGATTCAGGTCTTCCCGCTTGAACCAGATCTGCGCTCCACCGGCGTACTTCGTGAGCCGCTCGGCGAAGTGGAGCGGATTGGGCCGGCCCACGAACGTGGACAGCAGGCCATCGAGCTCCGCAGCGAAGGCGGGATCGGCGATGGCCTCGTCGTAGGCCCGCTCCAGTTGGTCGAGGGCGGCCGAGAGGGTTTCAGGCACATAGCGACCTCCAAACCGACCAAACCGGCCAAGAGTATCGGGGACTTGTGAGACGGGCGGGGAATGGACGGTGGCCATGGTTCGCTCGGCGGTGTTTTCGGTTGATCGGTGAAGTATTGTAGCCGCTTGGACGGCGACGACCTGGTCTTTGACGCGGGCAGCCTCGGAGGCCATCCGGCTCGCGTTTCCCAGGCACTGCCTGTGGGGCTCACCAGAGCGTTCGAACCGGGTATCGGCCGATCCAGGCGTCGTCTGTCACGATGACGAGCCCGTGGCAGTTGGCCTGGGCGACCAGGATCTGGTCGAACGCGTCCCGGTGCTGCCGAGCGGCTACGATTCATCCCATGCCGGAACTCCCCGAAGTCGAGACGATGTGCCGCGGGCTCGCCGGGATCGTCGGCCGGCGAATCGCAGGCGCGGAGTTTCCGCGGGGACCGGTGCGACCGCTCGTTGTCAATCCGCCACCTGGGCCGCTCGCACGGTGGTTGACAGGGGCCGAGATTGCCTCGGTCGGGCGACGGGGCAAACGCGTCGTCCTCGAAATCCTCGCCGGCGCGGCGCGGGCGGTCCGCCGCTGGCTCGTGATCGAACCGCGGATGACGGGGCTGATGCTCATCGTGGATCCGCCTTCGGTTGAGCACGTGCGGATGGTGATCGATCTGGAGGATGCAGCCACGCCGCGGCGGTTTCTGTTCTGGGATCGCCGCGGTCTGGGCACGATCCGACTGCTCGACGATGCCGGCCTGGAGGCCGCCTGCGGCGGCCATAAGCTCGGGCCCGATGGACTGCAGATCACCGCCGCCGATTTGGCCAGCCGGCTCGGCCGCTCCCGCCGGGCGGTGAAGGCGGCCCTCCTCGACCAGCGGGCCGTGGCCGGGATTGGCAACATCTATGCGGCAGAGATTCTGTTTCGTTCGGGCATCGACCCTCGGACACTCTGCCACCGGCTGCGGCGGGAGGCCTGGGACCAAATCGCCGCCGACACACGACGGGTGTTGGCTGAGGCGGTCAGGCTCGAGGGCTCGAGCATCGGCGACGAAACCTACCGCACGGCCGACTCCCGGCCCGGCCGCGCCCAGCGCCGCCACCGGGTGTACGGTCGGGCTGGCGAGCCCTGCCGCCAGTGCGGGCTCCCGATCGAGCGGATCGTGCTGTCCCAGCGGGCGACGTTTTTCTGCCCGGGCTGCCAGCGGCGGGGCGGCTGAGAATCGTCGATTCTGGCCCACGGTTGGTGGATCAGCCGCACCTGACGTAGTCTGAACGGGGGCTCGTTGTGCCGCCCGTGACCCGAGGAGACAGCCTAATGGTGCCTTTCAGCCACGCCTTCTCCCGCCGACAACTCCTGGCCGGCGCGGCCGGGGGTGCCAGCCTCTTGGCCGCCCGCGGGCTGGCTGCTGTGAGCCTGCCGCCGACGGCGACATCGGAGTCGCTTGCCGGTCTGCTCCACGCCTCGCTCACGCCGGTTCAGCGGCAGGCGGTCTGCTTTCCCTGGGATCATGTCCACCCGCAGTTTGGCCTTCTACGGACGCGGGTGGGAGCCAACTGGAACGCGACCAACCCCGAGGTGGCGAGCGACTTCTTTACCGCTGACCAGCAGGACCTTGTCCGCGGCATCTTCGAGCGGTTGATCGAGCCGGAGTGGCACGCCCGCTTCGACCAACAAATGGAAGACGACTGTGGTGGTTTCGGTCACGGCCACTCGGTGGCCCTGATCGGTGAACCGGGCACCGGGAAATTCCAGTTTCTCATGACCGGTCGCCACATGACGCTTCGCTGCGACGGTGATTCAGCTGACCACGTCGCCTTTGGCGGGCCGATCTTTTACGGCCACGACGCCGGTGGCGGGGACGAGGAGCAGGATCACCCCGGCAACGTCTTCTGGCCCCAGGCCCTGGCTGCGAATCGGGTGTTTGAGATGCTGGACGGCCGTCAGCGGTCGGAGGCGCTTGTCGCCCGGCTGCCGGCAGAGAACGCCGTTGGCTTCCGCGGCCAGAGCGAGCCCATTCCCGGCATCCCGGTCTCGGCACTCTCGTCCGATCAACGCGAGGAACTGGAGAAGGTGCTGGCCATCCTGCTGGAACCCTACCGCACGAGTGACCGCGCAGAGGTTCGTGGCTGCCTCGACCGCCAGGGAGGGCTCGACGACTGCCGGCTCGCCTTCTTCTCAACCGGCGATATCGGTGCCGACAAAGTCTGGGATAACTGGCGGTTGGAAGGCCCGTCGTTCGTCTGGCACTTTCGCGGTGCCCCGCATGTGCATGTGTGGGTGAATGTTGCCGACTCGGCGGACCTGCCGCTCAACTCCTGACTGACTGGCCCCTGAACTGACTTGAGCATCGACTGCTGCATCATCGGTGGAGGGATCATCGGCCTCTCGATCGCCCGGGAACTCGCCGGCCGCGGTCATCGTGTGCAGGTGCTGACCCGTGAGCCTCGCCGGGCCACGGCATCCTGGGCCGCTGCTGGGATTTTTCCGCCCGCTCCCGAACCTTGCTCGGCTGACCCCAACGCCGAGCTCACGGCCTTGAGCGACAGGCTGCACTGGCAATGGGCCGGTGAACTCCGTGATGAAACCGGCATCGACAACGGTCTCACACGATGCGGCGGGCTCTCCGTAGCTCGGGACGACCGCGGCATCGACCGGCTCTGGGTTGCTGCGGAGTCGTGGCGGAATCGTGGCACGGCGTGCGACTGGCTCACCGCTGGCGAGCTTGCGAGCAGCGAGCCCAGACTTGCCGGGGCCGTCGCTGCAGGTCGGCTCGTTGGCGGCTTTCTGCTGCCGGAGGAGGCGGCGATTCGACCTCCCCGGCAGCTCGAGGCCTTGGAGCAATCCTGCCTGGCGCGGGGCGTGGTCATCACGCCGAGCGTTGCCATTGAGCAGATGGAGGTGGTTGGCGGCCGCGTCACGGGGCTCCAGGGAACGCGGACGGGCGCTGCCGAGTTTGTGCGGGCGGATCGCTACGTGCTCGCGGCCGGCGCCTGGTCGGGCGGGCTGGCCGAGCAGCTCGGTCTTCGAATCGAAACCCGGCCGATCCGCGGGCAGATTGCGGTGGTGCGGTTTCCCCGCCAGACCCTGCGGCGCATCGTGAATCATGGGCTCGACTACCTCGTGCCCCGAGAGGACGGTCGGGTTCTGGTGGGCTCGACGCTGGAAGACGTTGGCTTCGATTCCACCACGGCGCCGGCCGCGATCGAGCGGCTGTTGGGAGTGGCGGCCGACCTGCTGGGTGATCTCTCGGCGGCGGTTGTGGAACAGGCATGGGCCGGGCTCCGACCGGGCTCCGCCGATGGGCTCCCCACGATCGGCCCGGTGCCCGGCTCCGACAACGCCTTCGTGGCCACGGGTCACTTTCGGGCTGGTCTCCACCAGTCGGCAGGCACGGCAGTGATCGTGGCCGACCTCGTCGAGGGGCGGCTGCCACCGATTGGAATCGAGGCGTTTGCGGTCGACCGGGAGTGTTTACCGCCGGGGCCGGATTCGGTGTCAGCGTACCTCGCCCGGGCCGGTGAGGCCTGAGGGGCCAAAGGAAGAGACTCGCGATGGCAAGCGTCCGTGCTGGGAGAAGGGCCCGATGAAGAAGTACGTGATCTTTGCCCCTCCCTACGACGAGCGGAGCGGGGGCTCGATCGGGCTGCACGCCTTGTGTTCGCTGATCAATGCCACCGGGCGGTCTGCGAGCCTGCATCCGTGGTTTCACTCCGAACCACTCACCTACCGGAACGTTGACCTAGCAGCGGGGCTTCTGGCAGAGCGGTATACACTGGTCACTCAGCGGAAGCTCATGTTTCCCCGCAATCCACGATATACAACGCCGATTACCCACTTGGAAAACGGCTGCACGTACGGAGCCGACTGGATCGCCATCTATCCGGAAGTGACGTTCGGCAATCCCCTCGGAGCCACCAACGTGGTTCGGTGGCTGCTCCACGACCCCGGCTACCACTCTGGGAAGATCTATTATGACCGGGGTGAGTACCACATTCGCTACAACCACATGGTGAAGCCGTTTCACTTCCCCGACTGTCATCTTTCGGAGCGGATGCTGGAGGTCGTCGAGCCGCACCTCGACCTGTTCAACACCCAAGATGCACCGCCCGTTCGGACCGGGAGCGCCTACTGCATCCGCAAGGGCCAGGGGAAGCCGCTCGTGCATCAACTGGAGGGCTCGACGCTCGTGGACGGCATGTCGCTGGAGCAAATAGCGGCGACGCTCAAGCGGGTAGAAGTCTTCTACTCCTACGATCCCATGACCTACCTCTCGACAGCGGCGGTGCTCTGCGGCTGCGATTCTGTTGTCGTGCCCACCGCCGGGCTCACGGAGGAGGAGTGGCGACCGAAACCTGCGGATCGGCATGGATTGGCCTATGGCGTGGCGAATATCCCCAAGGCACGAGCCACGGCTCACCTCGTGCGGGACGCCGTTCAGGCCAAGACCGCGGCGGTTGCCGATCACGTCGCCGCGTTTCTGGCTGAAGTGGAATCCTTTTTTGGCTGCTAGCAGACGGCGGAATACGTCTGCCGCCGCAGGATGCGACCCCTGCCGATCGTTGAAAACCTGGGGTTTTCGACCGGCGTTCACGCCGGTCGGCCTCGGGGTGGGAAAAGCCCGGGTGGGCCGTTTTCGCGGACAGCCGACCGCCCCGCACCTGCGGGCAGCGAGTCAACGCTTCCCCGGGTCGACCCCAAAAAAAGTGGCAATCGAATCGCATATCTGGCCGACTTCGGCAGGCGTCAGCTCCGCAAACAGCGGCAGCCGTAAGGCTCGTGAACTCACATCATCCGTCACCGGAAGCGGTCTCGCTGCCCCACCAAGCGACACCCCAAATGGCGACGAGTGCAGGGGGACATAATGAAAGACAGCCAGAATCGAATTTCGGTTCAGGTGGCTGATCAGGGCGGTTCGCTCTGCAAGAGACCCCATCAAGATCAGAAAGATATGGTGGTTCGGGCCGCAGTCTGGCGGAATGAGCGGTAACGATATTCTGCCCGCGGTGATGAGCGGTTGGAGCCGCTTCTGGTACAGCCCGCAGAGTTGCCGCCGCCGCGCGGTGACGGCGTCGGCATGTTCGAGTTGCCCCACGAGAAACGCCGCCAGCAAGTCAGAGAGCACGTATGACGAGCCGATGTCGACCCAGGTGTATCGGTCGACCTGGCCGTCAAGGAACTGCCGCCGATTCGTGCCCTTGTCGCGAAGAACATGGGCTCGCGGCAGGAGCGACCGGTTGTTGACGAGGAGGGCACCACCCTCGCCGCAGGAAATGTTTTTCGTCTCGTGAAAACTGTAGCAGCCACAGTCGCCGATCGTCCCTAGCGGACGGCCCTTGTAGGTCGCTGCGAAGCCCTGGGCTGCGTCCTCGATGACAGCCAGCGAGTGCCTGCGGGCAATCTCCATGATGGCGTCCATGTCGCAGGACACCCCGCCGTAGTGGACCGGAATGATGGCCTTCGTGTGCGGCGTGATTGCGGCCTCGATCAGTCGTTCATCGAGATTGGCGGTGTCCGCTCGAATGTCAACAAACACGGGCTTTGCCCCCCGCAACACGACGGCGTTGGCTGTCGAGACGAAGGTATACGACGGCAGGATGACTTCGTCACCGGGCTGGAGATCGCAGAGGATCGCTGCCATTTCCAGGGCTGCAGTGCAGGATGTCGTGAGCAACGCGGCCGCGCACCGGGTCCTCTGTTCCAGGATTCGCTCCGCCCGCTGCGTAAAGGGGCCTCCTCCGCTGGTGTGGCCGCCACGAATGGCGTCGCTCACGTAGCTGAGTTCTGGCCCGGTGAGGCACAGTCGGTTGAACGGGATCTTGTGCTGCATCAGTCTGTCGCTACGGAGCGGTCAGGTTGGGAGCCAATGAAGCGTGACGGAGGGCTCGGGGAACGAGAATCCGAGCGACACATAGAGGTTCATTGCACTGACGTTGAGGGAAGAGATGCTCGTGGAGACGGTGTCAACGCCGTCGGCGCGGTGGTGAACCAGCATCGTGCTCCACACATCACCAGCGAAACCTCGCCCCGCGAGAGCGGGATCCATGGCGACCAGGGACCAGTGAATCGTGTTCACGGAAGGTCGCTCGACGACGAAGAAGGCGGCGAATGTTCCCTGCCGAAAGCCCACAAACACCCCCTGGTCAGGGTTGCAAAACGCTGCGAGCGCCCAAGACCGGTAGCGTTGCGAGTTGACATCACGGGAAAGGCGGGTGTCGGCGGTGAACCGGGTGGCCTGAAATACTTGGGCTGCAACGCTGGCAACCGTCACCATGTCGTCCTCGGTGGCTGGACGAATCAGCACGCCATCGGCCGCAGCGTAACGAACAAGTGTCTTCGTGTGAGGCCGGTAGTTGAGTTCTACGAACCGAAAACCGACCTGCTCAAGGAAGCCAACGGCGTCGATTTGGTGGTGCGGGAGCCGTGCTGTGACAAAGCGAACGCCATGCGTGCGGCACCAAACGAGGAATCGGGCAAAGTCTTGTTCGGCGAGATCGCTCTGCCGTACCTCGAGAGACTGGATCGCCGCGGCCGGGGCCCCACGGATATCCTGGTCCCAGGGCGCTAGTGCAAAAGTCAGCCGGAGCCCAGCGGTATCGATTGTTTCTTGGGGCATACTCAACACGGGACCGCCTTGGAGAGGGAGGGGCTCCAGCCATCAGGGCCGGCGTGGTCGCTACCCTCCCGCCACGGGTTTACCACATGCCCCGATGGGGCTGAAGACAGAGCGGGTGCCTGGTGTCCACTTGGTCGCTGCATCGTGTGGCGGCAGAATTGTTCCGCAGTCTGCGAAGAATCTCCCACGAACATGCGTTTCCCATGATGACCACGACCCTGGTGATCGTCGATATTCAGCACGATTTCTGTTCCGGTGGACCGCTTGCCGTGCCGGATGCCGAGTCGGTTTTGCCGGTGGTGAATGGCCTCATGCGGGCATTCCGGCGGGTGGTCGTTACGCAGGACTGGCACCCCCCGGGCCATGTCTCATTCGCGTCCAGCCATCCTGGACAACATCCCTTCGATCGCATCCAGCTACCTTCTGGCGAACAGGAGTTGTGGCCGGACCACTGCATCGCCGGCACTCCCGGGGCCGCCTTTCATCCCGGGCTGGAGATCCCGCCAGACGCGACTGTGCTTCGGAAGGGCATCCACCAGAACGTCGACAGCTATTCGGCGTTTCTGGAAAACGATCGTAAGACACCGGTTGGCCTGGGAGCCATGCTCCGCGCGGCCGGTGCGGGGGAGATCGTGCTGGCTGGTCTGGCAACCGATTTCTGTGTTCTTCATACCGCCCTCGACGCCCGTGCGGCAGGCTACGAGGTGACTGTCATCGAATCGGGCTGCCGTGGGATTGACGTCGGTGGCTCTGTCGCCGCCTGGCATCAGATGGCGAAAGCGGGCGTGCGGCGTGGATGACACGCGTGCGGAGCGGGGGCTCCTGCGGGTCGAGGCGGTCGTCCCAGAACCGTCAACGTGTGTGATGGCGATTGGGGGGATTGCCTGCGTGGCGTGGCATCTGCGGCACCGCCGAACCCGCCGTATCTGAGCGGCTGGGAGAACTCCGGGGCTGCTGGCGACAGCTCGACCATGGCGGCCGATCTGCCGCCGCAGGCGACAAAAATGGATCGCTTCGCGGAACTTGTATGATGCTGCCGAAAGTCCACTCTGATGCGAGAGTCTCCAGGGAAAAGTGATGAATATGAAGACCAACATTCACGCGCTCGCTGCGCTCGGTCCTGGGCAGCCTTTGACACCCTTTGCGTATGAAGCCGGTCCTCTGCGGGCCGAACAGGTCGAGATCGCCGTCGAAAGCTGCGGCATCTGCCACAGCGATCTCTCGATGATCGATAACGACTGGGGAACGACGGCCTATCCACTCGTACCCGGGCATGAGGTCGTTGGCAAGGTTGTCGCCCTTGGGGACCAGACAAAGCGACTGAGAATCGGCGATCGCGTCGGTTTGGGATGGTTTTCGGCGAGTTGTGGGTGTTGCCCGTGTTGCTTGGCTGGCGATCAGAACCTCTGCTCCGCGGCAGAAGGCACCATTGTCCAGCGGCATGGTGGTTTTGCCTCCCATGTTCGTGCCCATTGGACATGGGTCAGCCCGCTGCCCGAGCAACTTGACGCCAGCAAGGCGGGCCCACTCTTCTGTGGCGGGATCACCGTCTTCAACCCCATCGTGCAGTGCGGCGTCAGGCCTACGGACCGCGTGGCCGTCATCGGCATCGGCGGACTCGGCCATCTGGCGGTCAAGTTTCTCCGGGCCTGGGGCTGCGATGTGACCGCCTTCACCACGAGTGACTCCAAGCGGGAGGAGATCCTGGCCATCGGAGCCCATCGCGTGCTGAATACTCGCAATGCCGAGGAACTCACTCAGGCAGCCGGCAGTTTCGATTTCATCCTCAACACGACCAACGTCGGTCTGGACTGGAACAGCTACGTCCTCACGCTCAAGCCGCGAGGGCGTCTTCATACGGTCGGCGCAGTGCTGGAGCCCATGGCCGTGGCAGCCTTCCCTCTCATCATGGGGCAGCGATCAATCTCGGGCTCTCCGCTGGGGAGTCCTGCCACCGTCGATACGATGTTGGAATTCTGCGCCCGGCATGGGATTGCGCCGACCACGGAGACCTTCCCCATGTCTCGAGCCAATGAAGCTCTGGATCACCTCCGCAGCGGCAACGCCCGCTACCGTATCGTGCTCACGAATGACCTTCCGGGAGACGCTGCAAAGGCCGGTTGATCGAGATCCGCTGTCCTGCGGCAGCCGTTTCTGTGGTAGGCAGCCTCCCGAATCGCCTGCTCGCCGCCGGGTGGAGGGGCGTTTTTCTGCCTCCACGCAGGTCCCGCAGTTCCCCTAGTCCGCGTCGGTCCGGCCGAAATTCCGGCGGTCAAACATTTTGGGGGGTAGGTTCAGCCGGGAAAGATCTGCCGATTAGGCCAATTATGCCGATCGAAAAGATGGGCGGATTGGTGATCCGGTTGCCTGCGGTCCTCCGTCGGGCAAGCCATCGAGGGCGAAAATGGCGACGAGTTCGACTAACCGGTACGCCAGGTGTGTTTTCGAGGATTCGAAAAAACCACCCTTCTCCAACTCCAAGCGCCACTTCGCGAAATCGGCCAG
>ERZ889217.1219-NODE-1219-length-13519-cov-32.980764_pt1 | contig 13519 bp, 16 predicted proteins | sample MGYA00521098_ERZ889217 | MGnify/ENA primary metagenome ERZ889217 (study PRJEB32303, sample SAMEA104408613) | aquatic metagenome | biome: Brackish water; feature: Pelagic; material: water | place: Baltic Sea | collected 2014-06-10T22:04:00 | depth 2,362 m ...
CGAGGCTTGACGGGTCTGAACCGGGCTCGTCGAGGCTTGACAGGTCTAGTAACGGCGATGCAGCATTATCGGAAAACTCGTGAAATCCACCAGTCGGACTTACTATAAGTGAGCAAATCTTCCGCTAGCCTTGCAGTTCGTTGTAGATAGTTTACAAAGACAAATTTTTAACCAAAATAATCGAAAGACGAGCTTGCGATGGCAGTTCCAAAGAAAAAGAAGTCTAAATCTAAAGGTCGTATGCGCCAGGCTGCGAACTGGAAACTAAAGGCGCCAAGTGCAAGTTCGTGTCCACGTTGCGGTATCGCAAAGCGTCCTCATGTCGTGTGTGGCGGTTGCGGTTGGTACAAGGGTCGCATCGCTGTTGTAGTTGACGCGAGATAATTTAGAGCGTTCGCGTCGTTTGCTTTAACGATGCTGCCAGTTGCTGTTGACGCCTTAGGTGGCGATAAGGCTCCAACCGAAATAATTGCGGGTGCTCGCGAGGCACTTGCTGCCGGAATACCTGTGGTACTTGTTGGGCCAAGCCATTTAGTGGGCCGTGAAGGTTTTGAATTAATTGTTGCCAACGAATTTATCGAAATGCACGAGGATGCTGCAAGTTCGGTTCGCAACAAAAAAGACTCAACACTCGTACGTGCAGCCGAAGCCGTGCGCGACGGTAAAGCGAGCGCGATGATCTCTGCAGGCAATACTGGCGCGACTATGGCTTCTGCTTTATTGCGGATGGGTCGCATTACAGGTGTTAAGCGTCCGGCAATCGCTACGCCAATACCGGCTCCAGGCACTACTCCAACTGTATTGCTCGATGCTGGTGCAAATGCCGAGGTCGAGCCCGAGTGGTTGGTGCAGTTCGGTTTGATGGGAAGTGTGTATGCCAATGCTCGATTTTCGATAGAAAACCCGCGCGTTGGATTGTTGTCGATCGGCGAAGAGCCAGGCAAGGGTGACACACTTCGCAAGCAGGCATACGAACTATTTTCAAACGCAAAAAATATTAACTTCATCGGCAATGTTGAAGGCCGTGACATTATGACTGACAAAGTGGATGTAGTCGTTACTGATGGTTTCACCGGCAATGTTGCGCTAAAAACTTTAGAAGGGACAATGCGTGGAGTTGTCAAGGCGTTGTTTGTGGCGATCGGTGAACCTGAATACAAAGTTCATGCTGACGCGTTAATGCCCGCTCTGCTCAGTTTGTATGCACAGTTTGATCCCGACACTTATGGCGGAGCAATTCTGCTTGGCGTTGATGGTGTTTGCATTATCTCGCATGGCTCGTCTGGTTCTAGGGCAATGCTTAACGGCATCAAAGTTGCCAAAGAGATGGTTGAAGTCGACATGGTCGGCAAAATACGCCAAGCCTTGCAACAGCAATGACAGATTCGCTAGAAAAGCTTTCGAATAAAATTGGCTACCAGTTTGTTAACGAATCGCTTTTGGCTACCGCGATGCGTCATAGTTCATGGACTGCCGAGAACGATGGCTTCGAATCGAATGAGCGGCTTGAATTTTTAGGTGACTCAGTAATAGGTTTTGTCATCGCCGACGTTATGTTTCGGCGATACCCAGAATTCAATGAAGGCAAACTTACTGACTTGCGCAAAATTGTTGTCAACATGACCTCACTTTCTCGGGTAGCGACACAACTCGGTCTTGGAGAGTTTGTGTTGTTGGGTCGCGGCGAAGCGGCCGGTGGTGGTCACGCAAAAAGTTCGATTCTTGCTAATGCTCTTGAAGCCGTGTTTGGCGCCGTTTATCTAGATTCAAATGCATCCCGTGTTTATGAGATTGTTGAAGTGTTATTAGTTGAATTGATTGACGAAGCACTTGGAGCGTTAAAACAACTCGATGCTAAATCTCAATTGCAAGAACTTGCTGCACGATCGTCGCTTCCGGTGCCCGAGTATCGCGTGACAGACGAAGGGCCGGATCATGCCAAAATGTTTTTCGCGGCTGTTTATATCGGTGATGACTGGATGGGCGCTGGTAGTGGACGGTCAAAAAAAGTTGCAGAAGAAAATGCGGCGCAACAGGCTTTCAAAACATTGCAAAGCAGTTAGAGACTTGATTAACAAGCTTGCTAGCAAGTTCGAAAGTTAGCTAGCTAACTAGTAGAGAAAAAGATAAATATGCCTGAACTTCCAGAAGTTGAAACTGTTCGCCGTGGTCTGCAACAAAATGTTGTTGGGCGGTTCGTTGTCAAAGTTGAAGTTGGTCGCGAACGAACCGTTCGCCGTACGAGTCGTGAAGCACTGATTGACGGTCTTACTGGTGTTCAGATTCTGACAGCGACGCGTCGCGGCAAATATTTGATTTGTGCTTTAGATTCTGGACAGAAACTTATGATGCACCTGCGCATGAGTGGCAGATTGATTATTGCTAAGCCCAACTCTGTCAGACCCGCACATACGCATGTTGTTATGCACCTTGCAAAAAGTAATGTTGTTGAGAGCGAATTATGGTTTGTTGATCCGAGAACTTTTGGCGAAGTCGTTGTTTTTGATCCTGATTTAATTGAAACCCAAATGCCCGACTTGGCAAATCTCGGTGTTGACCCTTTAATCGATGAGTTCACTCCAGAAATTTTGCACGAGTTATTTAAAAACCGTCGCGGAAATTTGAAAGCACTATTGCTCAATCAACACTTTGTCGCCGGCATTGGCAATATTTATGCAGATGAGATTTTGCATATGGCAAAACTTCGTCCAGATCGTTTGCCGGGCCGGTTGACGCTTGTCACGCTGTCACGACTGCATACGGCGATAATCGAAGTCTTAAATAAGGCCGTAAATGCTGGCGGAAGCACGCTAAAAGACACGCAATATGTAGATTTAGACGGCCAAACTGGCAACTTTCAAGACCAACACCGTGTTTATGGTCGGGCTGGTTTACCGTGTTTGACCTGCCGAAAAGGGCGAATTTTGATGACGGTAGTTGCTGGCCGAACGACCTGTTATTGCTCGGCTTGCCAGCACTAAGTTTGGGGGAAAATCCACTAAATGAAGTAATCTCGGCGACTGAGTGTTTCTTAAATCTTTAACCCTTAAAGGCTTCAAATCCTTCGCTGACACAACAGTGATGCAACTCGAGCCCGGCGTGACCGTAGTGGTCGGCCCAAACGGCTCGGGTAAATCAAATGTTGTTGACGCAATTGCTTGGGTGCTTGGCGCACAAGCACCGTCTTCGGTACGTAGTCAGAAAATGGATGATGTAATTTTTGCGGGAACGTCAAAGCGACCAGCACTCGGACGCGCTGAAGTGATATTGACAATCGATAACTCCGCTGGGCTTTTGCCGATTGAATTCACTGAGGTCTCAGTCAGTCGCACTTTGTTTCGCAGTGGAGAAAGCGAATATGCAATCAATGGTGTGCAATGTCGACTGTTAGATGTTCATGATCTTTTATCTGATGCAGGTGTTGGTAGACAGCAACACGTAATCGTAAGTCAAGGACAAATTGATGCAGTTTTAAATGCGCGACCCGAAGATCGTCGAGCAATCATCGAAGAGGCTTCAGGTGTATTGAAGCATCGCAAGCGTAAAGAAAAAGCAGAGCGCCGTCTTGAAGGCACTGAAGCAAATTTATTGCGTGCGCAAGATTTATTGCGTGAGGTTCGTCGACAACTTCGTCCGTTAGAGCGTCAGGCAGACTCGGCTCGCCGGCATGGTGCGATCGCATCTGAGTTGCGAACATTGCAGTTGTATATTGCGGGTCGTGAGATATATGCATTACGAACTCGACTTGATAATTCGGCCACCGGAAAAGTTGAAGGTGAAGCTAACGAAAAGATTCTGCGGCAAAAACTTGCGAGTTTAGATACTGCAGTCATGGCGGATGAAGCCGAATTAACGGCTCGTGGAGAATCGGGTACAAGCGATGAGCTTGTACGGGTAGAGCAACTTCTTGGACGCGCTCGTGGACAAGTTGCAGTTCTTGCTGAGCGCCGCCGATCAGTAGAACGAGATCGTGGTCAATTAATGGATGCTGGAGTTGTTGCATCACTTGAAGCCGATGTTTCAACTGCGCATGAAGAACTAGCGCGTGTCGTCGCTGCGATTGAAGAATCTAAAGTGCAAGAACTTGATTTAGCCCGAGACGAAGCTGCACTAGTTGCCGACAAGGCACAGGACGCCGAATCAGCATCGCTGGCGGTTCGCGTTGCAGAAGATGCGTTTGATGCCGCGAATGCATCGTTTATGGCGGCCGTTGCAGCATCATCTGGTGATAATGCACGCGTTGAAACCCTTCGTGCAGCCGTTGCGGCAAACTCGTCGAGCCTTGGTGAACTTGCGAACACCGCTGGTGCGCTCGGTTCGCTCAAAGATTTAATCGAAGTTGAAGGCGAGTGGGAGAGTGCAGTATTTGCGGCCTTAGCTGATGCATTAAACGCCATGGTTATGTCGAATGCTCAAAGTGCTCGCGAATCTTTGGCGCGAATGCGTTCGTCTGATGCAATGGGGGCAGTTGTTGCGCTTGGCGACTGGACATCGAAAGTTGCACCTGTTGCTGTGCAAGGTGCATCTTCGTTGCGGTCGTTTGTGCGGGCACGTGCCGGCGAACACGCAATTGCCGTTAACTCATTGCTCGATGCTTTGTTGGCACGAGTTGTGTTCGTAGATCTTTTCGATCGTGGTGTCGACATTGTGCTTGAACGACCAGATGTTGTCGTTGTCACCAGCAAAGGTGACCGCTTGGCTACAACGTCACTACGCGTCGGCCCGAATGCGGTTACGAGTGCGGCTCTTGAACGCGCCGAAGCACGAGCCGTGGCGAGTGCGAATGCGTTATCGGCTGCCGAGTCGTCTGTAAATTTGCGTCGTGTTGAAGTTGCCAGCGTTCGCGAAAGACTTTCTGGTGTTCAATCATCGCAAGACGATATTGATAATCGGTCTTCGTCAGTTAGTTTGCGTCGCCGTGAATTTGATGCCAAGGTCGTTGGGTTACGTGAGCGAAAAGGTTTCTTAGATTCACGAATTTCAGAACTTGAATCACGATTGCAAGCTGACGCAGGGGCGAGAAATGCGGCAGCCGAGCATCGCAGTCGGGTTGAATCTATTTTGGGGGCAGTGGTGCGATTGTCGGGAGTCGTAGAAGACCATGTGCGCTCGTTGCAAATTCGTCAAACAGAGTTGCAAGAAATGCGTCGTCGGCAAAGTTCTGAAGTCAGAGAAATTTCGCAACGCCTTGACGATTCTCGTCGTCAGCGAACCGCTAACGAGAAACAACTCGAAGAATTGCGCGAACGCAACCGTCGAATTGAACTCGAAGAATCAGAAGTCAAAGTTCGTCTTGAGGGAGCGATTGACACATTGCGTCGTGATCTCGAAGTTGAGCCACAGCGGGCGATTGACACGCCGTTGCCCGAGCTTCCTGAGGGCACTAACCCACTCGCTCGCCAGCGCGAACTTGAGCGCGAACTTCGCTTAATGGGGCCAATTAATCCGCTGGCATTAGAAGAGTTCACCGAACTACAGATTCGAAATACATTTCTCGAAGAGCAACTTGAAGATGTCAAGAATTCTCGTCGTGAACTAATGAAAGTGATCAAGCAAGTTGATCAGGAAATTCAAAGCAATTTCGCTGCCGCTTATGCCGATGTGCGAGACAACTTTACAAAATTGTTTGCGATGCTATTTCCGGGTGGCACTGGTCGATTGACTCTTACTAACCCGGACGATTTGCTGAACAGCGGTATCGAAGTTGAAGCAAAGCCGAGCGGCAAAAACGTCAAGAAACTCTCGCTACTTTCAGGTGGTGAGCGGTCTTTGACAGCGCTGGCATATCTTTTTGCTGTTTTCCGCAGTCGACCTTCACCATTTTATGTGATGGACGAAGTTGAAGCGGCTCTCGACGACGTCAACTTGCACCGTTTCTTGGCATTGATTCAAGAGTTTCGTCAAGAAGCGCAGCTACTGATAGTCAGTCACCAAAAGCGCACGATGGAAGCCGGTGACTCTTTGCTTGGTGTGACGATGCAGCCAGGTGGTTCATCGCGTGTGATCGTTGAACGAGTGTCTGCTCAATCAGCGTAAACTTATTTATGCTCGCGCTTGACGTTTTTGCGCAACTTATCGCAGCAGATACTGCTCCAAAAATAATGCTGGTGTTGGCGTTGCTTGTTTCAATTTTCGGAATTGGCGTCGTCGTGTCTAGTCGTCGCAACCGCGCGGCTGCCAGTCAAGTAACTAGTCACGAAACTAGAGATGAAACTAGAGATGAAACTAGTCACGTAACTAGAGATGAAACTAGACATGAAACTAGCAAGGAAGATTTGTCGGTTCGCGACCGAATATCTAAGACACGGTCGTCATTTGCCGGCGCGATTTCGGTTGCTTTGACTAGGTCATCTATCACGCAACAAACTTGGGATGAACTTGAAGAAGCATTGTTGCGTGCAGATGTTGGTGTAACAACTACTTCGCGAGTTCTGGCGCCACTACGTGAACTCGTTAAAGCCAAAAAAATTACTCAACCAAATGATTTGGCTTCTGCTTTACAAAATGAAATGACTTCACAGTTATCGCAAATCTCGCGTGAGCTAAATTATGACTCATCTTTGGGTGCTCCAAATATCTGGCTAGTAGTTGGTGTTAACGGTGCTGGTAAGACAACGACCATCGGCAAACTTTCTGCCCAACAACGGGCACTTGGACGCAGTGTTCTGTTGGCGGCTGGCGACACGTTTCGCGCTGCGGCAGGGGAGCAACTAGAAACATGGGCTTCGCGATCTGGTGCCGAAATCGTTCGCGGCGCTGAAGGTGGAGACCCTAGTTCGGTGATTTTTGACGGCGTTGCCAGAGCCACCGCACAAAAAATAGATCTCGTGCTTGCTGACACCGCGGGGAGATTGCAAAACAACACCAACTTGATGGAGGAACTTGCCAAGGTTCGAAGAGTTGCTGACAAAGGAGGTGGCAAGGTCACCGAAGTTCTGTTGGTGATTGATGCGACTACCGGTCAAAACGGCTTAAGTCAAGCCAAACAGTTTTCGCAGTCAACGCAAGTCACGGGCGTCGTGTTGACAAAACTTGACGGCTCAGCCAAAGGTGGCATCGTGTTTGCAATCGAAACTGAACTCGCAATACCAGTGAAACTCGTCGGACTCGGCGAAACTATTAACGATCTTGTTGCGTTTGATGCCACCGAATTTGTCTCGGCGTTATTCAACTAGTCAACTTGGTTCGAATAAATATTTGCAGGTAACCTGACCTGCGATGTTTGAAACTCTTTCAGATCGACTCGGCGGTGTTCTAAAAAACCTCCGCAATCGTGGTCGATTAACGCAACAAGATGTAACCGAAGTTTTAGCAGAGGTCCGTACTGCGCTACTTGAAGCTGATGTCAATGTCACCGTGGTTCGCGATGTCGTTGAGAGAATTCGCACACAGGCAGTTGGTGCAACTTCATCGACTGCGCTAAACCCCGGCCAGCAAATAATAAAGATAGTCAACGATGAACTTGTTTCAATGCTCGGTGGAGAGACATTAAAAATTATGTATGCCAGTCAGCCACCAACAGTTGTGTTGATGGCCGGCCTACAAGGTTCGGGTAAAACTACGAGTGCGGCCAAACTCGCGAGTTGGTTTAAGTCGCAGGGCAGACAGCCAATGCTTGTTGGTGCCGACTTGCAACGCCCAGCCGCAGTTGAACAATTGCGCGTTCTTGGTGCTCAAATAAATATTCCAGTTTTTTCTGCTCCTGGTGACCCTGTTAAAACTGCGCAACTTGGTTTGGCTGAAGCCAAAAGCCTCGGTAAAGATGTTTTGATTGTTGACACGGCAGGTCGTTTGGCAATTGACGAAGAGATGATGCAACAAGTAAAAGACATTTCAAAAGTAGTCAAACCTAACTACACGTTTTTGGTTGTCGATGCAATGACTGGTCAAGACGCTGTCGCTGTGGCTCAGGCCTTTGATGCAACACTTTCGATTGATGGTGTCGTATTGACAAAACTTGATGGCGACTCACGCGGTGGTGCTGCACTTTCGGTGAAACATGTGCTCGGCAAGCCGATTGCTTTTGCAGCTACTGGCGAGAAACTTGACGCGTTCGAACAATTTCATCCAGATCGTATGGCGAGTCGCATCTTAGGAATGGGCGACATGCTCACTCTGATTGAACAAGCCGAAAAAGTATTTGAAAAAGATAAAGCAGAAGAGGCCGCCGCAAAAATGCTTGAGGGTGAGTTCACACTTGCAGATTTTCTTGAGCAGTTGCAGCAACTCAAAAAAATGGGGTCGCTTCAGGGGATTATGGGGATGATGCCAGGCGTGCCTAAGGAGATGAAGAACGCGCAGATTCCAGATGATCAGGTGGCGCGTACAGAGGCAATCATTTTTTCAATGACGGCGCAAGAGCGTGCGAACCCAGAACTAATTAATGGCTCACGGCGAATACGAATCTCAAAAGGCTCGGGTACAACCGTTGCCGATGTCAATCGTTTAGTTAAACAATTCACCGAAATGAAGAAGATGATGAAACAAATGGGCGGAAAATCGATGCGTGGCGGTAAATCTGGTAAGGCAGCCAAAGGCACCAAAGGTTCAGCAATGCCTGACGAATTGGCCGCAGCGTTGAGTTCGCGACTCGGGACAAGGTAGCCTAAGTGGTCGGTTCAATTGGACCATTTCGCTCAAAGATCGGATATCCATGTCAGTAAAATTGCGTCTCTCTCGTGTTGGTAAAACCAAGAGGCCTCACTATCGAATCGTCGCTGCCGACACTCGTTCAGCACGGGATACAAACTTTCTTGAAATTCTTGGCACCTATCAGCCACAGCAAGAACCTTCTGCACTTAAGGTTGATAGCGCCAGAGTAATTTTGTGGCTCCAAAAAGGTGCATTGCCGACAGACCGAGTGCGCAAATTGCTAGAAATCGCTGGCACATGGGCAGAGTTTCAAGCTACTAAAAAACCAGCAAAGTAATTTCGCTGAGTAATAGTTTTATTTTTCGATTAATAACAAGAAAGTTTTAAAAAATGTCTGATTCAGTTAACGCCAATGCAGTTTTGGCTCCAATAGCAACTTCAGTTTTGACTCATATCGTGCGTTCAATTGTTGATACACCAGATGCGGTAAAGGTTGAATCATTGGATGACGAAGGAAAGATAATCCTTGAAGTTCGCGTCGCAGACGGGGACCTAGGTCGAGTAATTGGTCGTCGTGGTCGTACAGCGCAAAGCATTCGCGCCGTTGTGCGTGCTGCCGCTTCGCGCGACAATGCCGAAGTCGATGTCGACTTTCTCGACGACTGACGCCCAGACTCCAAAGGGTTTGTTGCATGTTGGTCGCGTAACGCGACCACACGGTATTCGTGGAGATGTCTACGTTTCTTTTTTTACTGATCGCCCAGAACGCACCAAAATTGGGGCACGTTTTTGGTTACAAAATAATTGGATCACGGTAACTAGCGCGCGACTACAGCCGAGCAGTTGGCTAATGCATTTTGCCGGTATTGATGATCGCAATGCTGCAGAGAGAATTTCTAAATCAGATTTATATGGCGAGCCAATTGAAGATCAATCGGTTATGTGGGTGCACGAATTAATCGGGGCAGAAGTCGTTGATGTTTCTGGTACTCGTTATGGGAAATGCGTTTCGGTTGTAGACAACCCGGCACATTCGTTGCTTGAGCTTGAGTCTGGGGCACTCGTGCCAGTCGTGTTTATTACCCAGCGATCCAAAGACTTGATCACGATTAATCCGCCTGAAGGATTATTTGAACTTGCTGATGAAACAGCCGATGAAACAGCCGAAGAACATGACTAATACGGTGCCATTTCGCATTGATGTCTTCACGATCTTTCCGAAACTTGTTGACGATTTTTGCAGTGAAAGTCTGCTCGGTCGGGCGCGCCAAGAATCTCTAGTCGATTTACGCTGTCATGATTTACGTGATTATGGCGACGAATCTCGGCGCGTTGATGATGCGCTTTATGGTGGCGGCGCCGGAATGTTGTTTCGCCCAGAACCGATCTTTACTGCAGTCGAAGCCGTGCAACCACCTCGGCCATTGTTGTTGCTTTCGCCCGGCGGCGAAAAATTTGATCAGGACTATGCCGATCATCTCAGTAAAACTGGAGGCTTTAGTTTGCTCTGTGGGCGCTATGAGGGTGTCGATCATCGTGTTGTTGAACACCTAGTTGACGCTGAAATTTCAATTGGCGATGTTGTGCTCGCTGGCGGTGAAGTCGCAGCTTGTCTTGTCATTGAAGCGACAACGCGACTTTTATCGGGTGTCATGGGCAACGAGGTTTCGCCTGTTACCGAAAGTTTTGGGGCTGCTCGAATGCTTGAAGAGCCTCATTTCACAAGGCCGGCAGAGTTTCGGGGTTGGGCGGTGCCTGAGGTTTTGCGCAACGGCGATCACGCCAAAATAGACCGCTGGAGACGCGCCCAGGCGTTACATCGCACGGTTCGGGTTCGTCCAGATCTAATCGAACGCCGTGGTGGCTTAAGCAATGTCGAAAGGACACTGTTGGAAGAGTTCCCCTGCGTGCCGTATCCTAAATAGTCTTATGAAAACAACAGACATCGTCGACAAGCAATCACTTCGCACTGATATCCCGAAAATTGGCCCAGGTGATGAAGTAAAAGTTCATGTTCGTGTTGTTGAAAGCGGCAAAGAGCGCGTGCAGATTTTTCAGGGCAATATCATCTCAATTTTTGGATCAGGTATCGCCGAGACTTATACAGTTCGCAAGCTCAGTTATGGCGTAGGTGTTGAGCGCACATTTCCGATGCACAGCCCTTCAGTTGCGAAGCTTGAAGTTGTGAAGCGTGGCGATGTTCGTCGCGCGAAACTTAATTACTTGCGTGAGCGAACTGGTAAATCTGCCAAAGTTCGTGAACTTCGCGAAGATCGGTAATAATTTTTTGCTAGTCAATTGCGTGCCGGCCGATTTTTGTCGCGTACACATTGAATACTGACGACCTTGAACAATTTGAAGCCGAACGTGAGCTTCAACTAGCCCAAGAGTATTCAGATGTCGTTAATTTGTTTAAGTTCGCGGTAGAAACAGATCGTCGGTTTTATCTGGCCAACAATGTTGATGTCAAGGTCATCGCCGAAGGCGTGCGACCGCTACTTGAGGTGACGCTGTCTGACGCATGGGTATGGGATCTCTACCGCAAGAGCCGCTTCGTGCCCCGAGTGCGAGTGATGAGCTTCAAAGACCTGAACATCGAAGAACTTCCCCCGCTCGACGCTTAACTGTCAAAGAGCGCGCTGTAGCGCGAATGGCAAGAGCCCAGTGGGCAGAAGACTTAGCCGCGAGATTTTACGAACGCAGTGGTTACGAGATTATTGCTCGCAATTGGCACTGCCGAGAGGGCGAACTTGACATCGTGGCAACTTTTTCGAGCGATGCAGCGTTGACAATTGTCGTAATTGAAGTCAAGGCTCGAGCAACAAATAATTATGGCTCACCTTTTGAAGCGGTAACGCAAGTGAAACAAAAAAAGTTACGCATTGCGACAACTAAATTTCTGTCTGCTCATCACGAATTACGCGGTGAAATTCGATTTGATGTCGTTGCAGTTTTAGGCACGCAACTTGATGTGTTGCACAATGCATTTTAAAAAGTTACGATCGACGATCCCAGCAGGCGTAGTGCCAATGGCGACGCATGTCGGGCGCGTCAACCGGTACACAAACATAGTGTCCCATGCCTTCGTAAATATCTTGGTTGCAGCCTGGGCAGATATACATCTTTAGTGCTTCGTACGGTTGCACACGGCGAACCTCAACATCGCCATACAGTCCATTCCAAATTGATTTTGACATTCAGCTAGCCATTCAATTAACTATTAAATTAGCCATTAAATTAGCCGGCGAATGCCCAGATGATAAGTGCAGCGATTGCGAGCATTGCACTAGCCACAATTAAATAGTCAATTGGGCGAGTGGCTCGTTTGCGGGTCGGGTTGAATCCCATATTGCAAGTATCGTCTATCAAATGGAAACTCTTGGTGTTATGCGCGAAGATTCTGTTGTAACTGTGACAATTAACCAGCCAAAAAAGAAAAACGCCATAGACAGCTCAATGTGGAATGGTCTCACCGAGATATTTCGAGAGATCGCCGGTAATTCTGCAGACCGAGTCGTGGTGATTACCGGTGCCAGTGGAGATTTTTGCTCGGGTGCAGATCTAAGTGGTCGTGGTGACGCAACAGTGCGCAACGAAACCGCTTCGCGAAATGATGTGCATCAACTGGCGGCGATGCGTCGAGTTAACGAAGCCTGTATCGCGCTGCATAAGTTGCCGCAGCCAACAATCGCCAAAGTGCGTGGCGTCGCGGTTGGTGCTGGTTGCAATTTGGCTTTGGGATGTGACCTGGTTGTGGCTGCAGACAACTCGCGGTTTTCTGAAATTTTTGTTCGTCGTGGGCTGTCACTTGACTTTGGCGGATCGTGGGTTTTGCCGCGCCGAATTGGCTTGCATCGTGCCAAAGAGTTAGCTTTTTTTGGAGAAATTATTGGGGCGACGGATGCATACGAGATGGGTTTAGTGAATCGTGTTTTGCCAGATGACGAGCTGGATGCATTTGTTGATCAATGGGCGCAAAAACTTGCGGCCGGTCCGCCGATTGCATTGGCGCAAACAAAACAACTACTCAACAATTCTTTGAATTTAACTCTTGAACAAGCTTTAGACGACGAAGCGGCCGCACAGACAATCAATTTTTCAACCAATGACACGGCAGAGGCGATGCGGGCATTTACTGAAAAGCGAGACCCAAAATTTACCGGAAGATAATTTCTGCGGTTGCGTTAGTTGCGACGCTGTTTATTTGTAGCTCGCAAATTGTGCGTGCTGCGGCGCCACCAATTGATGACTCGGTCCCCGATGAGCAAGGCACGGGCGATAGTTCAATTGACGAGAGCATCCCGTTAATTGATCCAACAACACAGACGACGCTTCCGGCTGGATGCGTCGCCCCACGTGCGGCGATCGCGACATTTCTTGGCCAACTTGTCTCTGCCGATGATGCGGCAGCAATTTTTAGCGTCGTGCAAGTGCGTGGTGGTTCGCTCGGTGCGTATGTCAATGCAGGAGCGATTTCAATTCGATACGCCGAACGCGAGACAAGATTTTTAAACGTCGGCACTACTTATTTAGTTGGCGCGGGTGGCAGTGAACTGTTTTCGACCCTTGAATCCAAAGTGCGCGCCAAGAAACAACTCTTCGCCGGAGACGCCGTCGTGGGTGTTGATGAGTCTGACAAACCTTGCCCATTTATTGAAGATCCGATTTTAACACTGCTGCCTAACGGCCAGCCGATTGATGCTGGAGTTTTCTCGTTGTTGCGCAACGGTCGCGGTGGTTTGTTGCGTGCCGTAATCTTGCCGATATTTTTTGTTTTAGTGTTTTTGATTGGATTAGCAATAACTAAGCGTTTATTTGCCGGCGCCGAAACTATTTCAAAAAAATCTGTGTCAAGACCGAGAGCTTCATCAGTTAAATCAGTTTCGTCGCGGAAACGAAGCAAATAATTTCACCGCGAGTTAAATGC
>ERZ889217.1220-NODE-1220-length-13519-cov-16.733734_pt1 | contig 13519 bp, 12 predicted proteins | sample MGYA00521098_ERZ889217 | MGnify/ENA primary metagenome ERZ889217 (study PRJEB32303, sample SAMEA104408613) | aquatic metagenome | biome: Brackish water; feature: Pelagic; material: water | place: Baltic Sea | collected 2014-06-10T22:04:00 | depth 2,362 m ...
AGGCAGCTGGGTACGCCGTTTGCCCTTCTGCATTGCAACTCCACCTATCCCACGCCCTTCAAGGACGTGAACCTGCGCTACATCCCCCGACTGGCAGAACTCGCCGAAGCACCGGTGGGCTATTCGGGCCATGAACGCGGCTACGCCGTGCCCATCGCGGCCATTGCCATGGGAGCGGCAGTGATCGAGAAGCACATCACCCTTGACCAGGGCATGGAGGGCAACGACCACAAAGTCAGCCTTTTGCCCCAGGAATTCGCGGCCATGGTGGCCGGCATCCGGGCGGTGGAGGAATCGATGGGAACAGAGGCCGAGCGCAGCATCAGCCAGGGAGAACTGATGAACCGGGAGGTCCTAGCGAAAAGCCTTGTTGCTGCATGTGCGATTCCAGAGGGAATACCAATCAGTCGCGAGATGGTGCGGATCCAAAGCCCCGGCCAGGGCCTCCAGCCATACCGTTTGTATGACCTCCTTGGCCGAACCCTCAATGCTCCGAAGACCGAAGGAGATTTTTTCTTCGAGTCCGACCTCAAGCAACAGCAGGCCAGCCCGAGGAAATACCGCTTCTCGAACCGTTTCGGTATGCCCGTGCGTTACCACGACCTTGAGATGTTCTGCTCAGTGAGCAACCTAGATCTGGTGGAAATCCACCTGAGCTACAAAGACCTGGAAGTAAACATCGATGCGGTGCTACCCGAGCGGCTGCCCCTCGGCCTGGTTGTGCACGCACCGGAGCTATTTGCTGGCGATCACACCCTAGATCTCTGCAACCTTGATGACGACTATCGATCCCACTCGGTGCATGAAATGCAGCGGGTGCTCGACCTATCAGCCAGGCTGGCGGAGCGGTTTAACTGCCCAGAGCCGGTGCTGCTGGTAACCAACGTGGGGGGGTTCTCCGCCAATCGACATCTGAATGTTGCGGAGCGGGGAGAGTTGCTTGATCGCCTACTAAAAAGTCTCAGCGAGCTCCATACAGATGGAGTGGAGATCATTCCCCAGACCATGCCTCCCTACCCCTGGCATTTCGGAGGCCAGCGTTACCACAACCTTTTCGTCGATGCGGAGAGTACTGAGGAGTTCTGCCGAGATCAAAAGCTAAGGGTATGCCTTGATGTTTCCCACTCAAAGTTGGCCTGCAACCACCTGCAGACCCCTTTTTCCACTTTTCTCGCCCAAATCCTGCCCCATACAGCCCATCTGCACCTAGCCGACGCCAGCGGCGTAGACGGGGAAGGCCTACAAATCGACGAGGGAGAGGTCGACTGGGCTGACGTATTCCAGCTTATGCACCGACTGGCACCGAGCGCTTCATTTATCCCGGAAATCTGGCAAGGCCACAAGAACAATGGGGAAGGTGCATGGCTTGCACTTGAGCGGTTGGAAAACCACGCCTTGGCCCCGCAGGAGAAGGCAACTAGTGCCGCATGATCACCACCACCACCACAACCCTGGATGAACATTTTATCCTGTTTGAGAATATTCCGCTTATCTATGCGCGGGTACCAAAAGTTGCCAACTCTTCGGTAAAAGCAGCACTTTCCAAGTTACTGGAGCTACCCCCGAACGAAGATTGCCGCATTACCGCCGATGCGACATGGAGAAAAGGCACCAAAGGGCAGACATCCATGGTTAACGCATGCGCCGCCCGCCGTCGCCGCAGCAGCCACTTCATCTTCAGCTTCGTACGCAACCCATTCGATCGTCTCGTATCGGCCTATAACAATAAATTAGTGGAGAATGATCACCTCTCCCCGGCCATGGTGCATATGGGGCTGGAGCAGAACATGCCGTTTGACCGCTTTCTTGAGGTGGTTGCTGCCACGCCTGATGAAGAATTGGATGTGCACCTGCTACCGCAGAGCTCCATCCTCTGCATAAACGGCCTACCGGTCCCAAGTTACATCGGTAAATTAGAAGCCATGGATCACCATTGGCAATTATTGCGTAGGAGAATGCTTCAGGCCGGACTACCTGACCCAGGCAATCTGCCACGCAAAAATGTGCGCCGTAGTGACCTGAGCGATCTGCCCCAGTATTTCAATACGGAAAGACAAATCGAGCTTGGAGCCAATCGTTACAGAGATGATCTCAATATATTTTATCGAACGATTGATCCTGGGGTGCTGGCACGGGGCGAACAACAGACCATTCACCATCCGATCGAGCCACCCTAAAGATAGGCCAAACCCATCTGGGTCGACTAACAACCGATAAGCCTTACCCATTCATTTACCCCCAAACCCATGCACCGGCTGGCTGATACACCAACCAACCATCCTGCGCTATGGGGTGAAATCCAGGTGCACTCGGCATCCGCGATTGTCGTGGAAAATCGGGCAATCATTCTCCCCCAACTCAAGAGAAGGGGCATTTCCAAATGGTGGGCAAGAAACCAACAGGGTGCCTACAGCGAAGACGGCATCCGCATTGACGCAATAAACGATTTCCGAGGACATCGCCATATTTTTCATCCACCACCCCTGCTAAAGCAAGCTGAGTATAACGAATCCCGAACAACTGAGCAGGACCTGCTGATCTACGGGGGTACCATTTTTGACCACTTTGGCCATTTACTGCTGGACCTCACTCGCCTATATCAAGTACTGAGATTGTATCGGCACTGCAAAACTCCCATTTCCGTACATGTGCATACAACTTATCCGGGCAAGGGCGTGACCAGCCCATTAGCACAGCAATGGCTATCACTTCTAGGCGTTGAAAACCGAATCAAAGTAATCCGTAGACCCATCAAAGCCACCACCTTGGTTTCCAGTAGCGCGCTCTATAGGGATCGCTGTTTTGTCAGCGAAGACTTTTACGCTGCAACTTCGACCGCTCTTGCGCCCAGCAACCAAGACCACCTCAACCGAATCACGCCAACAGCCAACAAAGTCGCCTACCTATCTCGTCACAAACTCACCAGTGGTACCACTAAATTTATCCAGGAAGAGGAGCTAGTTGAAAGACTCAAACAGCATCCTGAGATCGATATTATCTGCCCAGAAGAGCTTAACTTCCTGCAAAAGCTTGAACTCTACAAACTCTACCCAACCATTGCTGGCTTCCCTCAAGCCTGCATGAATCTAAAGGCATTTGTCCCAACTGCTGCAGGCAACCCAGTGGCCGCTCAAGTGATGTTGATTGCCGGGCCACAAAGCCTAAGCAGCAATTGGATCAATATTGATAAAGCTTGTAAGTTCAAAGATTACTACGTTGACTGTCCCGCAAAGCCTGGCAGCACGGCCCAGCAGGAAGAGGATGGCTTTCAACGTGGCAATCAATTCGATGTGAATACAGCATATACTGCAATCACCAGCCTAATTGGACGCATTTAGCCACACGCTTTCTATTTCTCAATCCCAGAGCACAATTCCAGCGCACAATCCCAGAGTACAATGAGATGTCCAAAAGTAATATGAAGGGAAGGCCCTACGCATCGACTATATTATCTAGCACCATCCCTCCCAACTGAGAGCCTGACCATGCTTATTGTTGTCTGTGGGATGCACCGCTCGGGTTCAACCTTGGTAGCCCAGCTGGTGAAAGGGTTGCTTGAAGCGCAAAGCAAGCCCGTCATAATCAGCGACAATGGCCTTGGGGACACGGTCGATGAAATGCGGTCTCGAGCTGCAGATCCAGATCATATCTGGTTAGTCAAAGTACATCAGCAAGCCAGGCGATTTCGCGAAGGCATGCCGGACGAAGGAGCCTTCTATCTTTATACTTATCGCGACATGAGAGATGCCTTGGCATCTGCTTGGCGCAAGAATCGTCTCCAGGTAGGCGACGTTGAGCGCTCTCCAGATAGCCTCCAAGACTTCATCCGATCCCAGCTGAGATCGGCAAGAGTATTTGAAGCCAGAAAAAACATATGGATCGGTCGTTATGAAGACTTTGTCCACAATTTAGAAGGTCTTGCCGTAGAACTAGCTCAGGCATTGAACATCGATGCTTCACCAAGCTTAATTACTACTCTTATTGCAGCAGCACGACCTGAAGAGCAGAAAAAGCGCGTGCGTCAGCTGAAGGAAGGTGATAAGACCATTCGCGCTGGAAGCTTCATCACCAGTAACCACATCACAGATGGACGCGAGGGAGCTTGGAAGGAAACCCTCACTGTTGCAGAAGCACAGAGGGCCGAATGCTTAGCCCAGGCGTGGCTGAAGGCCAAAGGCTACGAGCTGTACTTCAGACGTGATCTCCAAGACAAGGTGCGGCCACTCAAATATCGGCTGTTATCCGAGGCAACAAGATCCCAAGAGAAGCAAGCTTCCCCCCGGCGCTGGTGGCCATTCTCAGCACGCTCCTGAACCCCATAGCTCGGGATCCAGGCATCAGCCTGGCAGCTGTTGAAGAAATGGAATTGCCCGATAGAAGGGCTGATTACCGAAGCCGGCCTGACGCCACTGCTGCTGTACTTCAGCAGCGATGTTCCAAGGCAGGACCAACAGTGCATCTGGAGCAAGGGATGCCAGCTCGGCGGGCTCCAGTACGGGAATGTGACTAGCGGGCAGGAAGCGACCGATCTTGCTACTTGCCTTGTCCGCAACCGCCGCCAGTAGATCACTGCCTATACCGGCGTAGTTGAGCAGGGTATTGCCCTTGGCAGCCGCGCCATAGCCGAGCACACGGCGGTCCTGCTGGCGAGCCTCAAGTAAAAAGCGCAGCAGGGCATGCTTGGCAGCCTCGGCGTTCTGCTGAAAGCCTGCGTAGGCCTGGGGTAACTCCAACCCGGCGGCCTGCTCGGCTGCGAGTACCGCCGCCAGTCGATCCTTGGCCTGAGTGGGCAACTGCACCGTGCCTTTCTCCAGGGAGGCGCTGCGGGCCAGCCAAACCCGCAGGCTGCCGCCGTGGGTGGGCAGCTCCTCCACATCCACCAGGGCCAGGCCAACGCTGGCGCCGATGCGCTGCAGCACCGCCAGGCTGAGGTAGCTGTAGTGCTCGTGATAGATCGTGTCGAACTGATTGCCCGCCAGCAGCCGCAGCAGGTGGGGAAACTCGATCGAGACCTGGCCGGTGGGCTTCAGCAATCGGGTAATGCCCGCCAGGAAATCGTTGATGTCAGGCACGTGGGCCAGCACGTTGTTGGCGGCGATCAGATCGGCACCACCGGCCACAGGGGCACCCTCAGCCACCAGCTCCTCGGCCAGGGCCACGCCAAAAAAACGCTCCAGGGTGGGGATGTCGCGCTGGCGGGCCAGCTCGGCCGCCGCCTGGGTGGGTTCGATCCCCAGGCAAGGGATCTGCCGCTCGAGCACGTATTGGAGCAGGTAGCCGTCGTTGCTAGCTAGTTCCACAACCATCGAGCCCTGATCAAGCCCGAGCCGCGACACGGCGGACGTGACGTAGCGCTCAGCATGGGCGCACCAGCTGCTCGAAGTGCTGGAGAAATAGGCGTAATCAGGGGTAAATAAAGTTTCAGCGGCCGCATGGGCCGGCAGTTGCACCAGCCAGCAGCTGGTGCATATGTATACCTTGAGCGGGTAGGTGATCTCCGGCTGGCCGAGCTGATCAGCGCTGAGATAGGCATTGCTCGGCGGCTGATGGCCCAGGTCGATCACCTCCTGATGGAGCAGGGAGCCACAGTGGCGGCAGCGCAGCAAGGTCATGACTGGAGATCGGGCAATTGGTTCAGCAGTGGCAGCTGCTGATCGCGGGGGCTGAGATCAAGCGGGGCCAGGGGCCAGGCAATTGCCAGCTGGGGATCGTCCCATCGCACCCCCAGTTGATCCTCTGGCCGGTAGGGCGCGGAATGCAAGTAGAGCAGTTCGCTACCTGGCTCGAGCACCTGGAAGCCATGCAGGCAGCCCTCCGGGATCAGCCAGGCATTGGCATTCTCCTGGGACAGCTCCACCGCTTCCCAGTGGCCAAAACTGGCGGAGCCTGGCCGCAGATCGACCGCCACATCCCAGACACGGCCGCGCAGGCAGCGCACCAGCTTGGCCTCGGGGGTGGGGCCGAGCTGGGTGTGCAAGCCCCGCAGGGCGCCCACACGCTCAGTACGGCTGATGTTGAGTTGGTGCAGCGGCCGCTCACCCCAGCAGCTTTGCCACTCTTCGCCCCGCCAAGCATTGAGAAAAAATCCGCGTTCGTCAGCGTGGGGAATGGTGCCTATCTCAAACAAGCCGGCGATGTCGGTAGGGCGGATGCTGGGAGGGGCCATCGCGGTTTACAAAGTGGCTCAACCTAAGGTTCGGTTGTCGCCACCACTTACCGCAAACAAGTCGGGAGCCGATGCAGACCCTCGTACTTCATACAAGTGCCGACAAGGCACTCCTAGAGGGCCTGAGCGATGGTCTGCTGATGCAGCGAAGTCAACTGCGGCGGCAGGGGATCGGCCTGCACTTCGCCGGGCTGAGCAGGCCTCGGCAGCAATGGGAGGATCTGGCGGAGGCCATGGCCGATCAGAACCAGCAAGCCTGGCTGACGGCGATGAGCTGGCAGCGGAGGTGGCCACGGGACATTTGGCTGTGCGCCAGGGGCTTTCACCGCTGCATGCTGAGGGATAAGTGTTTAAACCGATGGCGCGACTGGTTGGAGAGCCAGCAGCTGGAATTAGTGGTGGCCGTGCATCTGCTGCAGCCCAGGGAGCAGAGCTGGCAGCGGTTCGTAGCCCAAACACTGCGGCTCGAGGGTGAGGCAGCTGAAGATGGCGAAATCGACCAATCCTGGTTCTACAACCGTGCTTACAACAGCCTCATCGAAACGGCGGGGGTACGCGGGAGCCGCTTCATACTGCACAACCAAGTAAGCCTTGGGGAGCCACCAGCCGCAGGAGCCGGGCTGCTTGATTGGTCTTGCTGGCCAGTAAATCGCAGCGGGTCTGGCGCCGACCTGCGGCGCTTTGCCCTCAGCCTGGCGCTGGCTCAACAGCTCCGGCAGCCGCCGAATCAAGCCGAGCTACAGCGACTGCGCCGGAAGCTGAGGACTATGGCGACCCAGCTGCCTCCAGTGAACCTGTCGGAAGCCCAGGCGCTGGCGCTGAAAGCGGGCTGGAAACCACCAGGGAGCCCCGTGCTCAGCGAGGACCTGAGGCTCTTCGCTCGCAGGGTGTGGGGCACTGCTTGGCCGGAAGCCGTGGCGGCAGAGCCAACCCCAGGGGAGAGCAGCTGGGAGCAGGCAAGGAATGGGGAGAGCCTGGCCGCAGCGGCCCATCAGCTACTTCAGCTCAGCTCGAGCTGATCAACAGGGAACGACAGCATCAGCTCCCGCTGCTGAGGGGTATCCCGCCAAGGACGCACGGTCTTGAGATAGGCCTGGTTGCGATCCCGATACACGCAGTTGCGGATATGGTCCAGGCCCCAGCTGCCCTCTTCATCGAAGGGCCAGTAGCTATGCACCTCTCGGGCATGGCGCGAGAGGGCCACCACCCCAGGCATGAAGGTGCCGCGGCCCACCACCAGGGTGTGGGCCCGCAGCAGCAGGGCCAGGTCGCGGGCCAGCCCCCAACTGTGCAAGGTGAGCGGCAAACCGTGCTGGGCGCACCAGCTGATCAGGGCCGGCACCACTGGATTGCCGTAGTCCTCGAACACCAGGTGGGCCTGGGCCCAGGCGCGCTGCTGCAGGGACCGCAGATACAGAGCTAGGGGCGGCTGAAAGTAGGAGGGATGGGGATCGGGGCCAAACAGATCTCCACTGCGCACATGCATCACGATGTGATCCTCCGGCAGGGCAGGCTGATCGATTGCGAAGGTGAGGGCCGGGCGGATCGCCTGCAGCAACTGCCTTCTGGACGGACGGTCGGGACAGGCAGGGGCCAGGGTGTGGCCGTAGTAAAAGAGTCCCTCGAGGGTGGCGGCATCGCGGTTGTAATTACCTCGGCCGTTCACCAGCGCCAGGCTGGTCGAAAGCTGGGTGCGGCCCTGCTGCAGATACCAGGCATTGGGCAGCTGCACCTCGGCGGCGCAGAGGTGGTGGGCCGCATCGAGGGCATGGGCCAGCTGCACCAGGCTGTTGGAGAAGCGGTAGAGCCGGTGAATGCGAACAGCCGCAATGGCGCCGTCGTAGCTATCGGCCGCCATCGCCCTGGGCAGACGCACTGAGTAGGGGTCGCAGCGTTGCCTAAACACCGCCATCGAGGCGATCGGCTTGCCCTGGAGTAGGTCGAGGTCGAGGCCATGCCGGGACGCAAAAAGGCTCAACGCCTGCTGGGACGCCGCAGCCATCAGGCAACAGGAGGGGGGGCAGCGGCCTTTAAATAGGCCTCGAGATCCTCAAGACAGCAAGCCAACGGCGCAGCCCCACCCTGCACGCGCTGGTACCAGCGGGCCGTGCGTTTGGCGGTGGTGGCCAGATCCCAGCGAGGGGCCCAGCCGAGCTGATGGTGGGCCTTATCGGTGACCAGGTGCAGCAGGCCTGCCTCGTGGGGCGCCTGGGGGTCGGAAGCGTCGCGCCAGGATCCAGGCCAGCTGGCATGCAGGGCCTCTACCAACTGCTGCACCGTGGCATTGCTGGCCAGCGGCGGGCCGAAATTCCAGGCAGCTGCGAGCAGCTCCAGCTCGCCGGAAGCACCAAGCTGCTGGGCCTGCCAGAGCCGCTGAGCCAGCAGCAGATAGCCCGAGAGCGGCTCAAGCACATGCTGCCAGGGACGGGTTGAACTGGGATTACGCAAGGTCAGAGATGCACCGCTGGCGCAGGCGCGCATGGCATCGGGCACGATCCGGTCCCTGGCCCAGTCGCCGCCACCGATCACGTTGCCGGCCCTAGCTGTGGCTACGGCGAGGTTGGGCGTCTGATGGGGCAGGGCACCACAGAAACTCTGGCGCCAAGACTGAATCAGGAGCTCAGCCGCCGCCTTGCTGGAGCTGTAGGGATCGTGGCCGCCGAGCGGATCATTTTCGCGGTAGCCGTAGCACCACTCTTGGTTGCGGTAGACCTTGTCGGTTGTGACAGCCACCACGGCGCAGGGCTGCGGCAGAGGCCTGAGCGCTTCCAGCAGATGCAGGGTGCCAATCACATTGGTGTTCCAGGTGGTGAGCGGCTCGGCGTAGCTGAGCCGCACCAACGGCTGGGCGGCGAGGTGAAACACGACCTGGGGCTCGAAGGCGAGCACCGCTGCCTTGAGCGCTGGCAGATCGGCCAAATCCAGCAACTGGGAGCGCAGGCAGCCGGCCAGATCGTGCCCCTGCTCCAGAAGCAGCTCCTCATAAAGACTGGGCTGGGTATCCGCTGGCAAGGCCACACCCAGCACCTCGGCACCGAGACACCGCAACCAAAGGGCCAGCCAGGATCCCTTGAAGCCGGTGTGGCCAGTTAGCAACACCCGTCGGCCCTGCCAGAACGAATCAGAAAGGTCGGGGCTGGAGGGCGTCACTGCTGTCACAACTGGGGCAGATCGGACCAGAGGGCCCATGGCGCCTCTCCAGCCTGCCAGAGAGCCTCAAGCCGGTTGCGATCGCGCAGGGTGTCCATTGGCTGCCAGAAGCCGCGATGGTTGTAGGCCGCCAACTGACCTGAAGCCGCCAGAACAGGCAACACATCCGCTTCAAACACGCAGTCATCGGCGTGGATTAGGTCGCAAACGCTGGGCTCGAGTACGAAGAACCCTCCATTAATCCATGAGTTGTCGCCATCGGGCTTCTCCTGAAAGCGAGCCACCCTCGATCCCTCAAGGTGCAAGGCGCCATAACGACCAGGAGGCTGTACAGCCGTGAGAGTGGCAGCGAGACCCTGAGATCTGTGAAAGGCCAGCAGAGCAGCGATATCGACATCTGCGACGCCATCGCCATAGGTAAAGCAGAAGGGGCCATTGTCTAGATAAGGCCGCACGCGACTGAGCCGGCCACCGGTTTGGGTGGATTCACCCGTATCCACCAAGGTGACCTTCCATGGCTCCGATTTTTGGTGATGCACCTCCATGCGATTGCCCTCATCCATGTGAAATGTGACATCGCTCATATGCAGGAAATAATTAGCAAAATATTCCTTTATTAAATAGCCTTTATACCCACAACAAATAATGAATTCGTTAACACCGAAAGTGCTATAAATTTTGAGAATATGCCAGAGAATCGGGCGCCCGCCCACTTCAACCATTGGCTTGGGCCGAAGGTGGGTCTCTTCGGAAAGCCTTGTGCCGAGACCACCTGCGAGTATGACTGCTTTCATTGAGTTAAAGTATAGAATTAATGCAAAAATGATCGAAGAAAGAAAACATCAAGAATCCAGAAAAGCCAAAAGCCAATCCCGAATGATTATAAATTTAACATTTATAGCATCTCAATCCGCCGCAAACGCTGCTTAAGCTTTGAAGTAGGCATGAGCGAAACGGGCTGCCCATCTACTTTAAATCTCAGTTGATGCAATGGCACTAAGCGTAGAAGATCGACACGAAAGCCAACTTCTCCAGTGAGATGAAGGCCGGAATCCACCAATTCGGTTCGGATTCGCCGGGTACTACCTTCACCAATAAACTCGCCAGCTTCAGTATAAACTTGTAAAGAAACTTTTTTCGCAGGAATGCCACTCCAAAAGCACCAGCCGCCGATACAGCCATGGGCATAATAGGAAACTTCTCCTTGCAATTCACCACGCTGAAGCGAGGAAGACTTGAGATATTGCAAATCATTAATTACAACCGAACTCGCCGCAGCCTTGACATCATCTTCAGACAGATTTACCCCCATTATCTCTGCCAATGCTGACAACTGATCAGTTGGCGTCGCAAGCAACTTCTCGTAAGAAACAAGCAACGAAGGAGCAGCATATGCTGACGCGATGTCGATCAACTCAGCATATTCACGGACCGCTTTTCGGATGGCAGCCGCGCGCTCCATACAAACAGATTTACTATTCCTAACAGCTATGCATATTGGATCACGAGTAATGAAAAGGACCAGGTCAATTCCCTTCGGGACGGGCAACTTATTCAAGAAACGATAGTAATCTGGCAACTTGATTGCATATCGTCCCGTTGCGGTCATCAACTTAGAGATCTGATTTTCTAGAGCTTGCAATAAAAGCAACTGCTTGTCGGAGTCTCCACTTACAGCGGCCCTTAGGGGAGGATGCAGTTCTGCTATCTCTGCAACAGGCGATTCAGTCGCATTACCCAAGGAAAAACCCATTGCCTCCAAGGCTCTAGCGAAAGCAGTGGTACCACTGCGGGGCAAGCCACAGATCAAGACCCCGCGTACAGCATGGGGAACAAATTTATTTACAGCAGCGTCAACAATTCCGAGGTTGACAAGACTGTCGATCTCAGCCGAGAAGGACTCCCGCGAAACAGACGATGCTCCAAGCTCAAGATTCAGCTCCGGTTGTGAAGCCACTAATTAACACCTATTTTTATACTAACAATAGCAGCTGGGACCAGCCCAGAGAACCCTCGGGAAACCTAGAATTGAAATGCACGATTTGAGCCCGGGGCGGCAGGTGGAGGAGACGCGCAGCGCACTAGCAGGCCCCTCTGCGGGGAGATTTTTAACAAACAATATCAAACCCACCGGCCAAGTTACACAATTAGGCCAACCAAATATGGTAGCCTGCAAACGAATAGGGGAACAATCAAAGTGCAAAGCCGAGACAAGATTTTTGTATTGGGCATTGGAGCGCAAAAAGCGGGAACCTCTTGGCTTCACAAACAACTCTGCACCAGCCCATATTTCGAGCCAGGTTTCACAAAGGAGTACCATATATTTGACAGTCTATACAGCCCGGTATGCAAAAATATAAGAGGGAGACTTCTAGAATCAACCGAACGGGCGATCAAGAAGATTGATAGCTCAAAAACACATCCGATAAAACCTAGCCAACACGCCAAAAGACTGTCTTTTATTGAATCAACTGATAATTATTTCGAATATTTTGACTATCTATGGCTCTCTAAAGCCAATATTAACTCAACTGGAGATATCACGCCAAGCTACAGCACGTTGGATGCTAAATCGTTTGAGATCATTCGCGAAGGGCTTATTAGAAAGGGATTTCAACCTAAAGTAATTTTTTTAATGCGCGATCCGATCGAACGAATCTGGTCAATGCTACGCATGGAGTGGCGAAATAGTAGTCAGCATGTTGAATTTGAAGAGGCTATGCAACGCTTACTCAATTGCCACCGGCAACCAGGCGTCAAATTGCGCACTCAATACGACAGAACTATTACCGAACTTGAAAGAGTTTTTCCTGCTGACGAAATTCACTACGGCTTTTATGAAAATTTATTCAAACCGGAATACTTCCATGCCTTAATAAAGTTTTTAGGCATAGAAATACCAACCCCAAATTTCGAGCAAAGCGTCAATGCCTCCCCCAAAGGAGAAATACAAAATGCTGAACCCAATATTGCAGCCGAAATCGTTAGCACGTATAGCTCGGTTTATTACTTTATTAGGGAACGCTTTGGGGATCAGATTGCTGACTTATGGCCAAGTTACAAGTATCTTGGCTAAGCCAAGCCATTCTACATAAGTTATTAAAATAATCGGAATGCACTGTATAAAGAGAAGGTCAAAATTAGCAATCTATTCACCTTTCAAGCCCTGCATTCGCCTCTTGCGTCGCTCTGAAACGCCAAAGAGTAAATTCCGTGCAATTTCAACTTGCTCATCATTTAATGACTTCTGAATATCAGAGCTTACTGTAGGAACATAGTCAAAAGTAAGTCCCATACCTACCTCCAATCGCTTATTTACCTGAAGAAGAGCTTCCGTATTATTTCTAATTAAGGCATCTACATCGCCTTGCTCAATATATAAGTTATCCGCCTTAATTGAAGGCAATTCATTCACAAAAGAATCAGATAGCCTAAAGCCAACTTTAGGCCCGAAAACAGTATTAATAAAAGCCACAAGACTGAGCTCTTGCGCGGACAATGAGCGGTTGACTAGCTTTTCCCTCTCTTGGCTAGCGTTAATTAAACCAGCCAATCCCATCTCATCAAGGAAAAATTCAGTGATACCCATCCTAACTTTTGAGTAATTAGCTAGCGAATACTGAATACCACATTCCTCAAGCCTCTCGAGCACTCGTACTGAGTTATGCAGGGCTCTTACCTTATAATTTTGCTCCTCCATAAACTGTTTTAGGCAACCTGAATATCCTCCCCTTTTCACGGCCTGCTGATGATGCGAAGCCATCATCTCAATAGGATTCCGAACAGCCAGTAAAACTTTGATCGACCAGCTCTTCGGCAAATGACGATATTGCTGAAATAAAGGAGCAAGCCTATTAAACAAAGCCTCAGCTGAATAGACAAAGGTATGATACTCATTGGATGTGTTAACTACGGAAACAACTTGATTCTGCAGCCAATCAGGATCCTTTGCAGGTGTAATATTACCAGCACTAACGAAGCCTCTTGTCGCATTTTTAAAGTTTGAATGGTAAGGATAGAGATATCCATGTTGTTTCAGTGCTTCATGATTTTTGGCCAATAATGACTGCAAGGCACTTGAACCAGTTTTACCATGGCCAATATGGAAAATAATTGTCTTACTAGTCATAGCTGATTGAAGAGCTTGCGGGGTTTGGCAGAACCGGCTTTTACTTTAACATTTGATCTTAGGAGGATTATGCC
>ERZ889217.1224-NODE-1224-length-13498-cov-161.900171_pt1 | contig 13498 bp, 15 predicted proteins | sample MGYA00521098_ERZ889217 | MGnify/ENA primary metagenome ERZ889217 (study PRJEB32303, sample SAMEA104408613) | aquatic metagenome | biome: Brackish water; feature: Pelagic; material: water | place: Baltic Sea | collected 2014-06-10T22:04:00 | depth 2,362 m ...
GAGCGATGTAGGTCTCCTTGAGGCCGTTCAGGCAGCGGTCGTCCAAAACCGAGGCGTCGCCGGCCAGCAGGGCGTAGCTGATGTAGCGAAGCACAATTTCACCGTCGCGCAGGCAGGCAGCCATGCGGCGGTTGGGATAGCAGTTGCCACCAGCCTGGATAAGGCCAGTGTTTTCGCAGATCATGCCGGTGACCGCATCTGAAACGATGCAGGAGGCGTTGCTGGTGATGGCGTTGACAGCGTCAAGACGCTTATTGCCTTCAGCAACATAGTTACGGAGAGCAGCGAGCTCACCGCCTCCAATCGGGGCAGTCTTCGAATCTGCGCTGACGACAGCGCGTGAAAAGGCGTCGAGCATGGGAAAGGGACCAGGGGTGCTTGTGCTCAGCCAGTTGACAGCCAGTGAAGATCGTTAGATCTGTTTAGGTCTGCATGGCTTAGCTGCCTCTCGGGGAAGGCGTAAGGGGAAACTACGGTCATCTCCCTCCTCAGGACCCCGATCAAAGCAATCATGCAAACTTTCGTCATCCATCGCGGACGCGCTTGAAAAGGGCGCGCTGGCAAAGGGTTTTGGCAAGGGGAAGGACGCACTCCCACCCAATCGGGGAACAAAGCGCCGGGAGATTTATCTTTTCTTCCATTTTCACCATGAATGCACCACTGAGCGGGTATCACCGCAAATCGGGGCTGCGGTTGCTGCCGGCTGGAAGCGCTATGGCCCCGAGTGATGCAACTCCTGGAGACCCTGTGGGAGGCCAGCGACCATCGCTGCGGCAAACGCCTCGCGGCGGTGTTGCCCACGCTTGTGGAGGCTCTTGAGCGCCATGGTCACCTGGAGATTCGACCGGCTCGCTTTGCCCAGGGCGGTCAGGATCGGCGCCGCTGCTTGCGCAACGTCACCAGAGTGCCCATGGTTGGAGCAAATGTGTCCCGCTCCCCAGCCGCGATGACGAACCGCTCAGCCCAGCTGATCGGCTGCTGCGATGGGGGATGCATGGGCCGCAAGGGCCGCCAACGCATCGAGAAGCTGCAGCAACAATGCGACCCGGCCGCCCTGCTGGGGGCGATCCGCCACAACCAAGCAGCCCTGGTGAACGGAGCAGCTGTTTTGGTGGATCGCAGCGGTCGACTCCGTATGCTGAGCTTCGCGCTATGCAACCCATGTCCGACGGCACCACCGCTCGCGCCGACACGTCTGCAATCAACGCATCCGATCCCAGCCGGCAGGAGTTGGAGGAGTCGATTGATCAGCTAGCGGCCTACCGCGATCGACTCATCAAAGATGTGATCGGAATGGGTCAGAGACTGAAGCTTCCTCAGAAGCAAGTGGAATTCACCCTGGCTCAGCATCCCGAATTGCAAAAGATAGAAGCAATTCTGGCTCAGCTTGAGGCCCAGAAGTCCGAACAGGTTTAACTTCCCATCCCCCTCTCAATGCCCGTGGCACCCATGGACCCAGCCCGAACTATGGACCAGTTCTTGGCGGCCAGTCGAGGGGCCTGGCTGACGCGACGGGCCGTACACCACCTCGACCACCAAGATGATGAATTCGGCAATTCCAACCTTGTTATCGAGCCCTTCTCCGCGCAGGATCCAGCCATCGAGCAGATATGCCTTACTCTAAAAATTAACCCTGAGCTAGCAGCAGGGGGGGCCCGTTTCTGGTGGGAAAGCAATCTAAAACCCCTGGCTAGAACAGAAGACCAAGCGGCTGTATTAATAGATATACCTCTGGCAGGAGATCCCTCTCAGGGTTTTCTGGTCCGTGACAAGGGATACGTGGAAAAGCAGCCCGTCCTCAGTCAATACACCTTTTCCTCCGATGGCGTCATGACTGTGACCACGCGCTATGACAGCAATGTCGGAACGGAGCGCTGCTGGTTCGTCACGGATCAGGTGCGCATGCGGGTGAGCTCGGTGCAGTGCCTCGATGGTGTGACGATGACCACCTACTGCACGGAGCTTCGTTGCCCCTCCGACGCAACTTTGCAGGCGCTTCGGGAAAGCGCCAATTCCCTGGCCGCCGGTTTCAGTTAACCCACCCTGCACCTGAGCGCTCCGAAATGTTTGACCCTTTTTTGCAAGAGCTCAATAGCAAGCTGGAACTGTCGGGAGCGCAGCCCGTTGCCCCACCCGAGGGGCTAGCTGAGTGTCGATCCCTGAAGAGGCAGAGCGTGATCCAAAGCTGGCTCTGGAATGTGCCGGGTTTCCGGCGCTGGAGGGTGACCAGGCTGGACGCAGGGGACAGCCTGCAGGTGTTGAATTCGGTGGCCTATCCCGAATTCAACAACGATCAGCCCCTGATGGGAATCGATCTCCTTTGGTTCGGCACCCGCGGCAAGCTAGTAGCAGTCCTTGATTTTCAGCCACTACTGCAAGATCAAAATTATCTTGACGCCTATTATCAAGGTCTAAAGGATCTTATTTCTCGCCACCCGGATCTTCACGGTGCTGAAGCCATGCGTTCATTTGATCCAAACCAATATTTTTCTCCCTGGCTGCTGTTCTGCCGTGGGGGAGCTGAGGAGGCGCAGGAATCGTTGCCTAGGGCTTTCACTGCCTTTCTCGACTGCTACTGGCAGCTCAGTGCCGAAGCGGGCCAACGCACCTCCATAGTTACAGCAGAAAGGGTTAGGAGCCTGCAAGAGGCATACGATGTCTACAGCGCCGAAAGAGATCCGGCTCACGGCCTGTTTAGCAGCCATTTCGGTAAGGCCTGGTCGGATCGCTTCCTGCACGAGTTCCTCTTCCCCTCAAGCAAGCAGTAATGACAGCACCGCAAAGATGCAGTCTTGATCAGGTCAGAATCGCCAATTGGCGTTGGCAGCCCTTTCTTGATCATGCAGTCGAATTGCTTCAAGCGTTGGAGCCAGCCGCCTACCCCGTGCCGGAGCAGTTTTTGCAAAAAATCGGATCCACCGGTTCGAAGGCACAGCCTGTAGTTGTGCAAACTGCAACCTGGGCCTGTCAAACCAACAAGCTTCGCCAGGTGAGGGCCGCCTGCGTGGAAGCGGGGCCAGCAGCGTCCGTGCTGAACCTAGTTATCAATCCCCACTGCCGTTTTGATCTGCCTTTCTTCGGAGCCGATTTGGTCACGCTGCCCTCAGGCCATCTGCTAGCCCTTGACCTGCAGCCAGTTGACCGCAGCGATTCCCTCCATACCCAACCTGTCTGGGATCGCTTGCTCCCAATTTTTAACAGCTGGAAACCTCACTTACCCGATGGCGGGCCTATTCCTGCCGAAGCGGAACCTTACTTTTCGCCTGCATTTCTCTGGACCCGCCTGCCTTTGGGAGCAGCCTCCGATGAGCTGATCGCCACCGTTATATTTCAAGCCTTTGCTGAGTACTTAAAACTTTATTTACAACTCGTGCATGAAGCGGCTCCCGTAGCAGATGATCGCTCAGCGATATTGCTCAATGGCCAACGGCGCTACACCAGCTACCGGGCAGAGAAAGACCCGGCAAGAGGGATGCTCAGCCGCTTTCATGGCGCAGAATGGACCGAAACATATATCCATGAGGTGTTGTTTGATCTGGATAGACACTACCCTAAGTAAAAAGGAAATCACAGCAAGCCGAGGGCATGAAGAGGCCCACTGCCCCTGATCAGCTCCACTAGAAAAGCGGAGAGTCCGAGCATAGCTAAGCGGCCATTCCACACTTCTGAGCTGTTGTTCCAGCCCCAAGACCACTTATCTTGGGGGTATAGCTTGACAGTGCTGGGCAGAGCGGCCGCCTGGTCAAGATTCACTTCGGGCCCTTCCAGGGCATGTTGAACGAGTCGCGCAAGCCCCTGGATGAACGCAGGGTTGGTGTCGAGCGCAGGAACACGGCGAAAATTAGTGATGCCCGACTCGAAAGCCAGCTTGCGGTACTCGATGTCGATCTCTTCGAGGGTCTCGATGTGTTCGCTCACAAAACTGATCGGCACAACTACCAGATCCTTCACACCCTGCCGTCCCAGCTCCTCCAATGCCTCGTCGGTGTAGGGCTTAAGCCACTCCACAGGGCCCACCCTGCTCTGGTACGCGAGGGTGAAAGAGTTGCTGTGGCCCAATGTGGCCTCCAGATTCTCGATGATCAGCCGGGCGCAGGTCTCGATCTCCCCTTGGTATGGATCTCCCGCTTCCTCCACGTAGCTCCTGGGCACGCCGTGGGCACTGAAGAACACGTGGGCGCTGGCAGGGTCTGGGCAGGCCTGGATCTCGCGCGCTATCAGCCCGGCCATGGCGCCGATGTAGCCCCGGTCATCGTAATAGCTGCGGATGCATCGGATCGGCAAAGCTGCAAAAACAGAATCAGACTGGCGAAGACGCTGAAGCTCCCTGAAGCTGGAGCCGCTGGTGCTAATCGAGAATTGGGGGTAAAGAGGCAGCACCACTACCTCATCCACGGCGTCGGCTTTGATGTCTGCCACCGCCGATTCGGTGAAGGGGTGCCAGTAGCGCATTGCCACGTAGGTGGTGGCCTCGATCCCAAGCAGGCGGAGGCTACTCTGCAACTCCCGCGCCTGCTGCCCAGTGATTCGCCGCAGTGGTGAGCCGCCCCCAATGGAGCGATAAGCATCCTGCGACTTACTCGCCCGCAGGCTACTGATCAGCCAGGCCAGTGGTTTCTGCAGGGCCGGGCTGGGTAGCCGGATGATCTCCGGATCCGAGAACAGGTTGTAGAGGAAAGGGCCGACGTCCTGGATGCGCTCCGGACCCCCGAGGTTCAGCAGGAGCACACCTACCTTGGCCATGGCTTGGCGATCATGAGGCCAAACATCACCTTAGGTCTACAACTGCTGGCAACTGCACTCGCTCGGTTGAATAAGAAACGTTTAGGGCCCTGCCCTCACATCGAAGTGGATCAAGACCCTCCCCCACCCCGGGGATCTTTCACCACCACCTCGCTGTGGGGTTGGCTGGAGCTCAGCCTTGGCGGCGGTTTTGCCCCCACTGGTACAGCTCCACCAGCAACAGCGGGGCGCTGCCTCCGGGCCACCATGAACTTTTCGCTGGGCCCCCTCTGATCACATGAAGTGAACTTCTTCAGCGTGCGGAGTCGTTCGATGCTGGTGGCTTGCGCTTTACCAGGCAGCAGCCGATGGGCCAATGCCTCTGGAAGCCATCGCAACCACACCAATTCGCTGCCAACAAGTTAAGCCTGACCCCGAATGCGAGGTTTCAGTTGCTGGAGGTGGTATTCAAGACTGGTCTCGAGCTGGCATCAGTGGCATCAGTGACAAAACCCGCGTGCTGCGCGGGGGAAACGCATCATCAGATCAGCAGTTACCGTCAATCTGCGGCGAATGGTTTGTCAAGAATGAATAGATGGTCTGTTTGCAGATAATTTAATCTGCAGCCTGCCGGAAGCTTGCCAAAGTATCCATTTAAGATCCAATTCGACTGCTTACCAGATTATCAAAACTTTGCGCAGCTGGCAGTATGGTTTGACCCTAATCACAACCCCTTGGGCTGGATAGAGCGCCGCCATCAGCCCAGCATGCAGGGATGAGCAAAGCTGAAGCCAAGCTGTTTCAGCTTCGCATTGCTAACCCGCGCATTGAGGATTCGATCGCTGGTGTCTCTGGTCAACCACTTGGCTAGTGGCAGGCCAGCGCGCTCACACAGCCGATCTGTGAGCTCCTGGCCGTTGCACTGGGTGTCGTTGACCAGGTTGTACGTGTCATCAAGACCTTGGTCAAAGGCAAAGTTGATGCCCCGAACGATGTCGTCGCGGTGAATCCAGCACGGCACATTCAGGCCATTGCGCTGCACCAGGCCGCCAGCGGCACTGAGCAACATGCCCGGAATATCGCGGCCAGGCCCGTATATGCCACCGAGGCGCAACACGCAGACCTTAATAGACTCTGAACGAACCGAAGCAACCATCTGCTCTGCCCTCACGAGCACGGAATTCACGGGATGATTCGAATCGGTTGGATCGCCCTCACTTGTGAGCGCTCCCTGCCGATTGCCATACACGCCACAGCTGCTGAGGTGCACAAGCTGCAGGGGCGAGCCGACAGGCCGCCTGCTTAGCGTTTCGATCAGCCGTTGCAGGCCGCCAAGAAAGGTCTGCTCGTATTGGCTCAGCTCAACACTGGAACTCTTCGACGGAGCGAAGGACACCAAAATGCCTTCGAGATCTGCTGCGAAATCCAGGCTGCTGAAGGGATCCGTGGAATCAAAAACCAACGGGTTCTCGACTAGGCCTGCCAGCTCTACCAAGCGTTCACGCCGGGTTGTAGTCCCCCAAAGTGCATGCCCCTGCTGCTTCCAGGATTTGGCAACCGCTTCGCCCACGTAGCCGCAACCCAGGATCGCGCGACGCTCACCCGAGGGCAGGATGGGGCGCTCCTGGAGCGACAGCAGCTGGTAGAGGGAGGCCAGGTCTGGGGTAGAAGTCATTCTGCAAAACCCAACCATGAAGTTTTGCAACCTTAGGGCGGCCGGATGGGGGGTTGCGTTGTTGTGGCTACGGATCGGGGCCCCCCGGCTTCCTGTTCGGTTCTTATGGGAGCCTGGACTGTCGCCTTAAGCCCATGCCCGTCTATTGCGTCGAAGTGCCTGGGCTACCGCCCCTGTCCGTCAGTTGCGTCGGCTGCAGCGGGGATGCTTTGCAACTGGCACTGCGGGAGGAGGGACTGGCCAACTTCCGTGTGGAGCGGCGGAGCAAGGACGGTCGCCAGTGGTGGTTTCAGGTCAACTTCAAGCCAGGCAGCATCGACCCAGCTACTACAGAAGAGCTCACCAGGCTGGTGAGCGTTGATCTCATCGAGGACTGATAGTTCCGAACCAGGCGCCGCTGATCTTCAGGCCGCCACCACATCGGTGCTGCCGGCCCGCTGGCGGCGAGTGAGGAAGCCAAAGAGCACCTTGCCGATGGCGGCGATAAGGCTGCCCTCCAGCTCCTGGAACATCTTCATGTTCAGATGGAAGGCGTGGTTGGCCTCCTCCACAATCCGATTGGCCATGGCCTGGTCGAGCGGCAGGGCATCAAGGGTGGCGCGGTAGTTGATCTTGAAGGCCTTCTCGTCGGGGATGGCGTCGAACTCATAAAAACGCAGGCCATCGTGCTCGCCCAGATTCATCGCCTTCTGGGCGATGTTCTTGAGGATCTGACCGCCGCTCAGATCGCCGATATATCGGGTGTAGTGGTGACCCACCAGCAGCTCGGGGGCCTCCTTGGCCAACTGATGCAAGCGAGCCGCATACTCCTGGGCGGCAGGCGTGGCCTTCACTGCACTGCGCCAGCTTTCACCGAAGTAATAGGCGAGATCCTGCTCGAGGGTTTCGCAGCGGTTCAGCTCCGGGAAGCCCACCGGGCCGACCACCGGATGCCCCTCGGCCCGCAGGCGCCCGATCTCCTCTTCCATGGCGGAGTAGACGAAATAAAGGTCGGCCACCAGGGTGCGGTAGCTGGCCTTATCCACCACCCCCTTGAGGAAGCAGCTCACGAAGCCGGTGTTCTCCGCCATCGTGTGGGCTTTTTTGGTGCCTTCACGCAGTTGGGAGGCGAGAGCAACAGCCATAGGTACCAGTCTCAAGAACATGTGTGCCGGCAGCAACTTAGTGGGGGCACCCTGAATTGGTTTGCCCCTTTGCGAAGAGTTCACGACTGGCCTGGTAGGGCCGCCATTCGCATTGGTCCTGCGGCTGAGTCGATGCTTTGTAAGTCCCTTTTATGTGATTGCGGTGCCTGCCTGGCTGACTCCCACTCATTGAGAGCCGGGCTTAAGCGGACCTGCCGGAATAATGCCCAAACTGAAATTTCGAACCAGCCCCGGGGCTGGCAACATCACCAGGAGCCCGTGTCTCACGACAGCACCCATGGTCGACGCCGACGCCAGCCCCCCCCAGGCAGGCGAACCCATCAGTGAACAAGAAGCCCTGCGCCGGCTCCGCCAGAGCGAAGACTCCTCCCAGCAGTACTACGGAGCCTGGTGGCTGGGCCGGATGCGCAGCCAGCACCCGGAGGCGGTGCCCCTGTTGCAACAAGCCCTGCGCCAACGCCGGCCTAGGGATAGCGGAGACGGCGTGGAGGAGAACGCGGTAGCCCGCAATGCCGCCCGCGCCCTCGGCAAACTGGCTCCAGCAGCGCAAACGGCCATCCCCGACCTACTCGACACCCTGCAGGATGCCGACGACGGACTACGGGAAGCGGCAGCCCGAGCCCTGGGTCAACTCGCGGCTAGCGAAGCCATTGAGGCTCTCTGCGAGAAGCTAGCCAGCGGCCCCGCCGGGGCCGGCGCCCAGCAGGCCAACAGCCCCCGCCTGGTGGAACCCTGCGAAGCCCTGCTGGAAGCCCTGGGCGACATCGGCGTCAACGAGCCGCGGGTGCTGGCCGTGGTGAAACCCTTCCTCGCCCACGAGCGCCCCCTGATCCGCAGCGCTGCGGCGCGCACCCTGCTGCAATTGAGCGGTGAGGCGCGCTGGGGGGAACTGCTTGTGGACCTACTTGACCATCCCCAGCTGCAGGTGCGTCGTGCAGCCCTGATGGATCTAGGTGCCGCCGGCTGGCGGCCCGGATTTAAAGCCATTGCCGCCACCCTGGCCGAGAACAGTCTGAAATTGATGGCCCTGCGGGGGCTGGTGGAACAGGGCAACGGCGACCCCGGCGACGAGGCCCTGCTGGCCTGCATGGACGCCTTGCTGTGAGCCAGGTATCTCCGGTGGCCGAGCAGATTACCGCCTTGCAACAGGCCGACAGCGCCCAAGACCTGCTGCGTGCAACCCAGGAACTGGCCGCTAGCGCCGATGCCAGCGCAGCGCCGGTGCTGGTGGAAGTGTTGGGCTTCAACAACCCCGGTGCGGCAGTAGCCGCCGTGGAGGGGCTGATCAGCCTGGGGACAGCGGCTGTGGATGCCCTATTGCAGCTCGACCCAGAAAACTACGGGGCCCGGGCCTGGGCCGTGAGGGCCCTCGCCGGCATCGGCGATGTGCGCGGGCTAGAGCTGCTTCTCGATGCCCTCGGCAGCGACGTAGCTGCCAGCGTGCGCCGGGCTGCCGCCAAGGGGCTCGGCCAGCTGCAACTGGACGAGCTCCCCCCTGACCAACAGCAAGCTGTGCGGCGTCAGTGCCTAGGAGCCCTACTGGCCGCCACCAGCGACGGCGAGTGGGTGGTGCGCTACGCGGTGGCAGTGGGGCTGGAGTTGCTGGCAGCTGGCCTTCCACCCCGCCTACCGGAATGGCAGCAGGCCCGAGCTGGGCTGGTCACCCTGCTGGCTGCGGCCCCAGACAACGCTCCTGTGGTGCAACGGCGCGCTCACCTGGCGCTCCTGCGTCTGGAGCAGCAATGAAGCGGGTGCTGTTTGTCTGCCTGGGCAATATCTGCCGCTCCCCCGCCGCCGAAGGGGTGTTCATACACCACCTGATCCAGGCTGGAGCGGCGGACCGTTTCCTGGTGGATTCGGCCGGTACGGGGAGCTGGCATGTGGGCAGGGCCGCCGATCCACGCATGCGCGCAGCCGCCAGCCGCCGCGGTATTGCCCTCACCAGCCGGGCCCGCCAGTTGGAGCTGGCCGACCTCACCCGCTTCGACCACATCCTCACCATGGATGCCACCAACCTGGCCCACGTGCAAACCCTGGCCCAAGAGCGCAGGGGCGAGCCTGGGGGCCAGGCCCGCATCGAACCCCTGGTGCGCTACTGCAGCCGATTCAAGGTTCTGGAGGTGCCCGATCCCTATTACGGCGGCGCCGATGGGTTTGAGCACGTGCTCGACCTGCTGGACGACGCCTGCGCCGGCCTGCTGCAGGCCCTAGACGTCTAAATCACTAAACCACTAGGCGCCGTCAGCGGCCGGCCAGGCCTCCTCCGGAACCCGCTGGCGGAACAGGTCCACCAGGGCCTGGATCACCGCCTCGATGGCCATGCCGTCCGTGACGAGTTCCACCGCATCCTCGGCCTGACGCAGCGGCGCCACCTCCCGGCTCGAATCCTGGTGATCGCGGGCAGCTATCTGGGCCTCCAACTCAGCCAGCGGGGGCACCGCAAAACCCCGCTGCTGCAGGTCTTGGGCGCGGCGGCGGGCCCGCTCACCAACGGTGGCCGTGAGAAACACCTTGAGCTCCGCAGCGGGGAAAACGGCGGTGCCGATGTCGCGGCCCTCGGCCACCAGCCCCCCCTTGCGCCCCATGGCCTGCTGCTGGGCCGTCAGGGCCTGGCGCACCGAGCCATGGGCTGCCACCGCCGACACCTGGGCCGTTACCTCCGGGCTGCGGATCGCCTCGGTCACGTCGTGGCCGTTGATGCTCACCAGCTGCTCGCCATCGGCGCCGGCACTGAGCTGCAGATCCAGGCCATCCAAAAGGGGCTCCACTGCCGCCGCATTGGCCGGGTCGGCACCCTGGCGCAGCACCCACCAGGTGAGGGCCCGATACATCGCGCCCGTATCTAGATAGACAAGACCCATGCGCCTGGCGAAGGCCCGGGTGACGGTGCTCTTGCCCGCCCCCGCTGGTCCATCAATGGCGACGATCGGCAGACGGGACATCAGCAAACAATGGTCGATCAGGCGGCTGGGACCGCAGTGCACTGCGGCGGCGAGCAGGGCCAGGCCCTGCACTTGCTGCAGTGGCTCCAGGCTATGGGGCGCCACCAACTCCGCATACTCCACCTCCAGGCCGGCCGCCTCCAGCTGCTGGATCAGCTGGGCGGTCAGCGCCTGGGCCCGATGGGTTCCAGTGCGCACCTGGGCCGCTGCCGCGGCCAGGGCCAGCGGCAGTGCCGCGGCCTGCCGGCGCTGGGAGGGGGAAAGGCGCCGGTTGCGGGAACTGCAGGCCAGTCCATCGGCCTCCCGCACGGTCGGGCATCCCCGTATCCGCACCGGCAGGCCCAGATCCGCCACCACCCGCCGCAGGATCACCAGTTGCTGCCAATCCTTTTCGCCGAGCAGCAGGCAATCGGGGCGCACCAGGCTCAGCAGGCGGATCACCACGGTGGCCACCCCCTCAAAGTGCTGGGGCCGGTGGCGGCCGCAGAGGCCCTCACTCAGAAACTGGGGAGGCAAGATCTTGGTCAGGCCGGTATCGCCCCGGGGATAGATCTCGGCCACGCTGGGGGCAAACAGCGCGGTGGCACCAGCTGCGGCGGCCAGGGCCGCATCGGCGCTGAGCTCGCGGGGATAGGCCTGGAAGTCTTCCCCGGGGCCAAATTGAAGGGGATTGACGAAGATGCTCACCAGCACCGCTGGAGCCGCGCCAGCCAGGGGCTGGGCAGCCCGGATGATCAGCTGCCGGTGCCCCCCATGCAGGGCCCCCATGGTGGGAACGAAATGGACCGGGCCAGGCTGCTGGCGCCGCCAGGCGGCCAGGTCTTCGCGGGTGTGGAGCAGAAGCACGGGGAGACGGCGAACCGGCAATAAAAAACCCACCCGCCAGATTGGCGGATGGGCGAGGGGCTCATGGCCGCTCAGCTCAGCTCACTGGAGTACGTCAAGACGTACCTGGGCGATGCCGCTGGCCGTGAGACCGAGGCTGTGGGCGGCGCCATGGGCCAAGTCGATGACCCGGTTGCCATGGAAGGGACCGCGATCGTTGATACGCACCACGGTGGTGCGGCCATTCCACAGGTTGGTGACCTTCACCTTGGTGCCGAAGGGAAGGGTGCGGTGGGCAGCGGTCATGGTGCCGGGGCGGAAGACCTCACCGTTGGCGGTGCGGTTTCCGTAGAAACCTGGCCCATACCAGCTGGCTTGCCCATTGGAGCTGTGGAGAACCCGGGGAGCCGGCTTGACTGCCGGGGCAAGGCGGGTCGGAGGAGCCTGCTTGATGATCCCTTGATCGGGCACAACATCTGTGCCGGCCTCCCGAATGGCTACCTCTGGAGTGGGTTCAGGGGCAGCTGAGCTGGAAGCAGCAACGACAGCAACCTCGTTTTGGGTTGCGGCGAAACTGGATTCAGCGATGGCGGGAACCAAGGCACTACCTGGAAGAAGTAGGGCAAGGGCCCCGAGAGAAAAGGTGCGTCGCATAACAAACGAAACCCGTTGCCGAAGCAACAATCACCAGCCAGAGGCAATTCAGTGATTCGTCAGCGTTGGATCCGCTCCCAAACTGAATGGAGTTGGGTTGCGAATTCGCCTTCGGAGTTCCTTAAGAAAATTGGGGACGGGGAAAAGTTAACCCGATTCCGCCGGGGGTTCGCTGAGGAATCCCATCGGCAAAACCGATCAGAATTTGTCATCAAATGCCCCAGCCCAGGCCCTGCCAGGGCTCAGCGGGTTCGACAAGGCGTGCGGAGATCAGCAGCCCAAATGACCAGGATAAGCGCAGCTGATGGGAACGTGTGCCGATCGGCGGGTCGTCCACGGGCTGGGCTGGGGCGGCGTAAGAGGATCAGGCACCAGCGCCCGATGGGCCTCGATCGCATGGATTACCGCACGGCAGGGGTGGACGTGGCCGCAGGCAGGGCATTTGTGGATCGGATTCGAGCCAGCGTGGAGACCACCCGTCGCCCCGAAGTTGTGGGCGGGCTGGGAGGCTTCGGCGGCTTCTGCCGACTGCCGGCCGGCCTGCGGCAGCCCTTGCTGGTGGCAGGCACCGATGGGGTTGGCACCAAACTCGAACTGGCCCAAGCCCATGGGCGGCACCACGACGTGGGCATCGACCTGGTGGCGATGTGCGTCAACGACGTGATCACCAGCGGCGCAGAGCCCCTGTTTTTCCTTGATTACATAGCCACAGGCAAGCTCAGCCCCGCAGCCATGGCCGAAGTGGTGGAGGGCATCGCCGCGGCTTGCCAGCAGAGCGGCTGCGCCCTGCTGGGCGGTGAAACCGCTGAAATGCCTGGCTTCTACGGCCCAGGCAGCTACGACCTGGCGGGCTTCTGCCTGGCCGTGGTGGAGGCCGACGCCGTGATCGATGGCAGTGCAGTTAAGGGCGGAGATTGCATCCTCGCTGTCGCCAGCAGCGGGGTTCACAGCAATGGTTTCAGCCTGGTGCGATCCATCCTCAAGGATCAGGGGGTCGATGGGCACACCCTTCTGCCCGGCAGCGACCTACCCCTGATTGAGGCCCTCCTCACCCCCACCCGCCTCTACGGCGCCCTGGTGAAACACCTCCTGGCCAGTGGCCTGCCGATCCACGGCATGGCCCACATCACCGGGGGGGGGCTGCCAGAGAACCTGCCCCGCTGCCTTCCCGCCGGGGTGCATGGGGTGATAGACCCCAGCAGCTGGGAGCGGCCACCCCTATTCACCTGGCTGCAGCAAGCAGGCGGGGTGCCCGAGGCCGACCTCTGGAACACCTTTAACCTTGGGGTGGGCTACTGCCTGGTGGTGCCAGCTGCTGCCGCCGCTGCAGCCCTTGCGGTGTGCCAGGAGGCTGGCTACCAGGCGTGGCTGCTGGGAGAAGTCGCCAGCGGCGAAGCAGGCGCCCAGCCCCTTGCAGGCTTGCCGTTTGCCTAGGGTGGTGAAGGTAGGAGGTATTTGGGGCAGGGCGAAGAGACCAGAAGACATCAAAGGGAGATTTACATGACTAACTCAGTAAGCCCAGCGCAATCAGTAAG
>ERZ889217.1225-NODE-1225-length-13495-cov-4.228497_pt1 | contig 13495 bp, 7 predicted proteins | sample MGYA00521098_ERZ889217 | MGnify/ENA primary metagenome ERZ889217 (study PRJEB32303, sample SAMEA104408613) | aquatic metagenome | biome: Brackish water; feature: Pelagic; material: water | place: Baltic Sea | collected 2014-06-10T22:04:00 | depth 2,362 m ...
GAGTCACTTGGCCTGACCACCACCGAGTGAAGATCGCCGGATCACCGCCCTGTTGCACGACCGCGGCCATCGCGAGCCGAGCGAGGTCGGCATCGCCCGTGATCCGCATGAACCAACTCGAGCCGGGCGTCGGGTCGAAGGCGCGAGCGAGCGCGTCGATCTCCTCTTCGGAGATTCCCCAGCGCGATCGCCAGTTCCCGTTCGGGCCCATTCCACCCGGCATCCAGATTCTCGATCGTCGACGGACTGCTTCCGTTCCATTCGGCATGCGTTCGATGATTTCGACCACGAAGCCCAGAAGTGTCGCGTCGAATTGTTGATCCGCCGCCCGGCGAAAATCAAAACGGATCGCGAAGGGGCGTCGCATCTTCTCCCAGCGGCGCAGACCGGGGGCGAAGATCTCGCGAATCGCCTCGTCGGTCGCATCATCACCGGGCCAGGCCGCAGCGTCCGGAAGCGCGAGATCCACGGGGCGAAGAATGATCGTGGTCGACCGGACCGCGGGCATCGATGCGAATGGTGGGATAGCAGGGGGCGTCTCGCGAGCGCCTTCAAGATCGCTGGATGATTCGATTCCCGCATCGGCGAGAAGGAGGGCTTCGGCATCGACGAAGCGAGCGCGGATGGTGGCTTCCATCGTCGCATCCTTCGGCCACTGGTCGACCGGCGGAAGTTGGATGGCGTGCGGTCGGCCCACGGAGGCTCGGTTGCGATAGCCCACTGTCGCGATCGGCGGGGGTGGTGTTTCATCGGTGCCGTCGGCTCGCCAACGCAGATCGAGCACGCATTCGGTTCCGATCGGCCACCAATCTTCGATGCCAAGCTCCGCTGGCACCACGAGATCCAGCGGCCATTCACTCGGCACCTCAATATCGATTCGTGGCGGGATGGAAAGAAGCACCGCGGCTTCAGGATCACCGGGGCGGACCAGACGACTCCGCCAGGCGTCGACGAGTCCGCCGTACCTCGCCTGCCACGCGTCACTTCCGGGGCTTGCCCACGCGTCACCGCTGGCGATTCGATCAAAGAGGGCGGCGACGTCGCCGGCGTCGAGTTCTTCAATGAGCAAGCGGCGGCGAAGTTCCTCTGCCAATGGCCCTTGCATGGTGGCATCGGCCGTCGGATCCAAGGGGAGGAGCATGATCAGAATCCGGTCGGGAACCAGAAACATGGGATTGCCACCGGCCGCGTTGAGTCTGACGAGTGCCGCGGAGCTGAACAGCAGGATGGCGCCCAGCGTCGCCTTCCGCCAGTGACGTCGGGTCTTCAATCGTTGCTGCGAATTTCGCGCGGTCCACCCGCACTCGGTGCAGGTCATGTTGTCCTCATGTCCGAAGGCATGACCGCATCGGAAGCAACGGGGCTGTCCTCGTGCCCGGTCGCCAAAGAGCGCCCGGGTGATAAACCCGATGAGGATCAGCGCGATGAACCCGCCGATGATCCACGGCTCCCAGGCCGCCCACGAACTCACGGTTGTCGCCTCACGCCTGACGAATCCAGCGGAGAAGTTCCAAGAGCGACGGCGGTTTGCCCTGCATCAGGATTCCCACCCGGAAGATCCTCGAAGCGGCCCAGACCAGTCCGACCACCGAAAAGATGCCGATCGCGGTCGAGAGAAGGAGTTGCCAGACGGGGACCGGATCAGTTGCGGCGCCGATCCGCATCACCATGGCGAACGGAAGGATCGGTGGCAGCATGCTGGTCACCACGGCCAGGGTGCCGTTCGGATTTTCGCCGATCGGCATCCAAAGCAGCATGGGAGTGATCAGAATCACCATCACTGGCGCCATGAAGGTCTGGGCCTCGCTCAGTTCGTTAACCGCGCTTCCGATCGCAGCCATGAGTGCGGCGACCGTGAAGTAGGCGATCAGGAAGAACACCACCGCCCAGAGCAGAAGCGAGACCGACAACAGATCCGTGAGGGCCAGGGCCACGATCCCGGCGATGGCGAGGCCGCCGTAGGTAATCAGGATGACCAATGAAACCAGCGCCAGTCCGAGGATCTTTCCCCAGAGAAGTTGCAACGGTCCCACCGCGCTGAGCACGACTTCGATCACCTTGTTGGACTTCTCCTCGATCGTGGAGGTCAGCAGGAAGTTTCCGGCAGTGAAGGTTGCGATCCAGAGCAGCATCATGAATCCGAAGGGAATCATCATCCGCAATTTCGAATCGCCGGACTCCGTGCCGGCTTCACTTCCGAGGCGACGAACATCGACGCTCGGACGATCAAGTAAGTTCTGGACGCGTTCAAAGTCCTCACCCGCGGCCGCGAACCGCACTCGAACCGTCGCGGAACGGATCAAGTCGCTGATCTCCTCGCCGTGGCGGGGCGAAGTTTCCTTGGGAAGGAAGAGGTCAATCATCGGGGCTTTGTCGTCTTCGGATCGTGCGGCCGCGACGAGTTGCTCGGGAATCACCGCGACCGCGATCCAACGGCCATCACGGGCTTCTTCCTTGAGACGATCAATCACCTCGTCTCCGTCTGGCGTGAACTCTGAAGCGGTCACGACGCCAAAGGTCGCATCCTCCGCGGCGGCAGCGATGCTCCCGCTGAGCATGCCGCCACGATCGTCGATCCCCAGTTTTCGGATGACCTCCTCGGCGTCGCCGGAGCGATCCCGATCTCGTCGCTCGGCCACCAGTGCGTCAAAAGCGGTCGCAAAACGGCCGGTAGAATCCACCACGGCGACTTCGCCCTCGAGTGGCTTGAATTGCGAAGCGAAGAGCAAGGGAAGGACGAGCAGCATCCCCATCATCCCAATCGGAAGGATCACGGCTCCGAAAAGGAAGGCCTTCGTCAAGGCGGTGTGACGGAACTCCCGCCAGGCGATGATCCCGATCTTGGAGAGGTTTCGATCAGACAAGCGTGGTCTCCGCGAATTCCGGTGGTGCGTCATCGAGAGGGCGATTGACGAGAAGGAGAAACACTTCGTCGAGGGTGGTTCTGGCTCGTTCGATCGAACGCAGCGAGCCACCGGCGATGGCCGCGACCATCACCCCATCAACATCGGCATCGTCTCGCAGCCGGGCATGCACCCGACCCTTGTCGTCGATCTTGATCGAATCGACTCCGGGTACATCCTGCAGGATCTTGCCTATAGCCGTCGGATCGCCAATCGGTTCGGCGATGATCGTTCGCGGATCGAATCGTTTTCGAATCGTCTCGAGTTTGTCATCGAGCACCTTGGCACCCTGGTCGATCATCACGATCCGATCGCACATTCGCTCGGCCTGATGGAGGACGTGCGTCGAGAACAGAATCGTCCGGCCTTCATCGTTGAGTTCGCGGATCAGGTCGTGAAGCAACATGGCGTTCACGGGGTCCAGACCCGAGAAAGGCTCGTCCAGAATGATCAACTCGGGCTTGTGGATGATCGCGGCGAGGAACTGCACCTTCTGCTGCATGCCCTTGCTGAGTTCCTCGCATCGCTTCTTCTCGACGTCTGGGAGTCCGATTCGTTCGAGGGAATCGGTGATGAGGGTGCGGAGACTGGCGGCCTCGACCCCCTTCAATCGGCCGATGTACCGGAGATAATCGCCGACCTTCATCTTTCGATACACACCACGCTCTTCGGGCAGGTATCCGATCCGATCCTTGTGGTCGAGGGCGTCGCCGCCGAGTACCTGAAGAGATCCCTGGTCCGGTCGGATGATCGACATGATCATCCGGATCGTCGTGCTCTTCCCCGCTCCGTTGGGACCGAGGAAACCACAGATTGAGCCCGACGGAATCTGAAGGTTCAGATCATGGACGGCTCTGGTATCTCCGAATGTCTTGGCGACTCCGGTGAGATTGATGCAGGAGTCGTTCATCAACCGCCGTCGGAGTTCGAACTCGGGTTCGAACTTCCGTCCTTCGATGAATCCTTCGAGGATGAATCCTCCGAGGTGTCCTTGGATGAAGACGAGTCGCTGGATGTCTCAGGGTCCGAGGGGTTCTTCTTGGCTTCCGCCTCGCGGGCCTCTTTGTCGGCGATGAGCGCCTTGATCGCGGGGGGAAAGTCGAAGGTCTCGGGCGTGATGGGATCGAAATTCATCGAGTCGAATTCGACCAACTGTTGCTGGCCGATCATCGACATGCTCAGTTTGCTTGGAACTTTCAAGCCGTCGAATTCCGTCCACGCTTCGATGGTGGTGACGATCGGGATCTCGCCCATCGGCGACGATTGTGTGGTTCGAGAGCCAACGAGTGTTCCGGTGGTCTCCTCGATGAGACGAACTTCCTTTTCCTGACCGGTCTGCAACTCAAGAACCAGGCAGTTCTTCTCGGCAAAGACTTCGCGGCCGGTCACCTTGACGGACTTCCAGGTCTTGAAGAGATCAAGGTCTCCTCTCGGGTTGGCCTGTCGCTTCATCGCGTCGAGCATGGCACCTTCCACCAGGGCCGGGCCGCTGGCGGGGTCCATGGTCCAGCCGATTCCGTCGCGGAATCCCTGGGTTGACTTGCCGAAGCCGGTGATGTTGACGATCACGAGCATCTTGCCGCTGGCGTTCTGAATCGACATCGGACCACCCATCTCCATCGCGGGCATGGAGAACTTGCCCGTGATGGTGGACGACGGGTGCTTGGACATGGCCGCCTCGCCACCTTGTGCCTTGATCATCATTGCCACGACATCTTTGGCAGACGGCAGCGGTGCAATCTTCGCGTCGTCTTGAATGGCGGTCGCGGTGGCGAATGCAGACGCGGAGGGGAGAAACGCCGCCGTCGAGACGACGAATGCGATGAGCGAGAAGAGTTGAAATCGGCGCATGGGCTTGGCGTCCTTGGAAGGAAAGAGTCGAACGGGTCCGATGGGACCATTCGGTTTTATTCGGAAACGTGAGTGGGGTGTTTTAGGAACCAGAGGTGTCTTCATTTAGAATCCACTCCACGGCGACCGAGAGGTCCGGGTCGCCGGTCTCGAGCAGGGCGTCCCGGGTGAGGGTGACGTCGATATCCGGCTTCACACCACCCCCTTCGATGCTCGTCCCTTCGGGGCCGATGAAATTCGCCATCGCGTACATAAAAGTGTCGCCGTTGGGAAGTTTGATCAGCGTCGCCGGAAGCGCGGCGCCAGCGGAATTTCGGCCGATCACTTCTGCCCGGCCGAGTTGTTGGAGGCCCGCGGCGAAGATCTCGGAAGTGCTCGCGGATCCTTGATCGATCAGAATGGCCAACGGTCCAGCGAAGGGTTTCACAATTCGGCCGTCGGGTGTCGCGCGTTGCGGGTTCACGGAGAAGTGCATCGTGGTGTCGCGGGTGATCATGTCGCCGAGGCTGAGTCGTTCATCGAGAAACTGCCCGGCAACCCCCATGGAAAGTCCACCCACGCCGCCCGGATTTTCGCGAAGGTCAATGATGAAGCCGTCCGCGTCACGATCGGCATCGACCGCAGCGGCGATCGGCACCATGATCGGAAACATCCAGACGTTGAACGTCAGGAGGACGATTCGTGGCGTGGCTTGTCCTGGCGTGAACGACGCGCCCAGCGTTTCGAGCTCATCGCGGGACAGGACCCGCGACTCACACCGCGTGGTCATCGCTGGAAGGTGTCCGAACTTCACGGGAATTCCCGGTTCAACTTCGAAACCAATTTCGAGTTCGGTCGTACTTTCGTCTTCCACGATGAACGTAAATTGTCTGGTATCTCCCACCTGGCCTCGGCCGATGCCGTTGAGCATCATGTAGGCCTCGAAATCCGCAATCGACGCGCCGCTCGCCTCGGCGGCGGCGCGGATCGACGTCAGTCGGGCGTTTGGGTCACCGCCATCAACTTGAGCGACTTTCCATCCAGGACGGACGCCCTGAAGGTCGGCGGGGCTCTTGGGGCGAATGAACGCCACGGTCGGGGCGCCCTCGACCCAGTCGAGACGCATTCCGTTGTTTCCTGGCGCCCCATCGGGGCGGTCATTCGATGATGGATTGGTTTCATCACCGGCGTTGTCGCCGACCGCAATCTCCTCGATTTCGGTCTCCTCAATCTCTCCCGGGATGATCACGAAGTGAGATTGACCGAGTTCACGAATCATCATCTCGATGACCCTTCGGACTTCGCCCATCGTCCGGGTGTCTTCAATCTGAGGCCGATACTCGAGGCGAATCGCCGCCCAATCGACGCCGTTGTGCTCGGGATCGAAATGCGTGGCGTCGATCGTCTCCCAGACAACGTTGAAGGTCTCGTAGGCGTGCTCAGGTGGCGACCCGGGACGAGGGCTCTCGACGATCGCAGGGTCCGGGATCGTCCCGGCGCTGGAGCTGTTTCCGGCGGGAGTCGGCGTCGTGCAGCCGCACAGGAGAAGACCGACGAGCATCAGCCCCGAAGGGTAGGGGAGGTTTCGAAGCCAAGTCATTCGAACGAATTCCTGTCGAGAGAACCAGAAGAAGCAGCCGTGAGGGCTGATTCGTGAAGAATCAGTTGGATCGACATGCTATCTCAACCGATGAACCTCAACATTCGGGGCTCCCTACGCAGGATTGCCCCGGAGAGCCGCGGGACCCTCTTTATCGGTTTATCCGTTTATCCGGATGAACGGTTGAAAGAACAATCGGGATGCTCTACCGTCGTCCTGTCAGACATTCTCTCATCGGGATATGTCCGAAGTCCGGTAACTCATTAAGGGGCCTGATCGAATGTCTGCCAGTCCACTGCTTGACGCACTCTCCCGACGGGTCTTGGTGATCGATGGTGCGATGGGAACGAGCCTTCAATCGTGCCCGGACTGCCATCTGGATGATTGGCTAGGCCGCGAGAACTGTTCCGAAATTCTCACCAAGAGTCGACCGGACATGATCCAGCGGATCCACGAGTCGTTCCTTGAAGTGGGTTCTGACTGCGTGGAGACAAACACGTTTGGTGCCAACCTCCTGGTCGGTGCGGAGTTCGATGACGAGGTCGTCGCGATGACCCGGGATCTGAATCGCGAAGGTGTGGAGTTGGCAAGAGCCGCCTGCGAGAAATTTGCGACGCCGAGCCGACCTCGCTTCGTGCTCGGATCGATGGGGCCAGGGACCAAGCTGGTCAGCCTCGGGCAGACCAACTGGGACCTGATGCTTCGCAGTTACGAGGAACAGGCTCGCGGCCTCCTCGATGGAGGTACCGATGCCTTCTTGATCGAGACCTGTCAGGATTTGCTCCAGGTCCGATGCGCGGTCAACGCGTGCCTCAAGGCGCTCGATGAGCGTGGGATGGGACCTGAGCAGGTGCCGATCATGGTCTCGATTACCATCGAGGCGACCGGCACCATGCTCCTCGGAAGTGACATCGCTTCCGCCGTCAACGCGTTGCGAATGTTGCCGATTGCGAGCCTGGGCCTCAACTGTGCCACCGGCCCGGTGGAAATGACGATGCACGTCGATTTCCTTTGTCGGCACTGGGATCGCTTCGTCTCGGTCGTCCCGAATGCCGGCCTTCCAGTTCTGGTCGACGGGCAGGCGTCATATCCCCTCCAACCCCAGCCCTTCGCGAAGGCGATGCGGCGATTCGTCGAGGAATACGGGGTCAACATCATCGGGGGTTGTTGCGGAACGACGCCCGAGCATATTGCGGCATTGGTTGAACTCGTCGGCGATCGTCCGCCCCCGGAGCGGACTCCGGAACCACTTCCCGCGGGTTGTTCGAGCCTGTACGGGTTTACGGAATTCCAGCAGGACAATTCCTTCTTGATCGTCGCGGAGCGGACCAACGCCAACGGGAGTCGCAAGTTCAAGCGACTGCTTGATGCGGAAGACTGGGATGCACTGGTTTCGATGGGGCGAGAGGAACTCCGAGGCGGTTCGCACCTGCTCGACGTTTGTGTCGACTTCGTCGGTCGCGACGGTGCGGTGGATATGGACCAGATTGCCAGTCGATATGCAACCAGCCTGAACGCGCCGATCATGATCGACTCGACCGAGGCCCCCACGATCGAGGCCGGACTCAAGCGTCTCGGTGGGAAGTGCGTGGTCAACTCGATCAATCTTGAGGATGGCGAGAAACGACTCGACGAGATCTGTCCGCTGCTCAAGGCCCACGGGGCGGCATGCGTCGCGCTCACCATCGACGAGGACCCTCAGGCGGGCATGGCGAAGACCGCCGAACGCAAACTGGAGATTGCCGCTCGCATCCACGATCTCTTCACCGTCAAGTGGGGACTGGACGAGCAAGACCTGCTCTTCGATCCGTTGACCTTCACCATCGCGACCGGCATGGAGGATGATCGTGGACTCGGACACCAGACGCTTGAGGGTATTCGTCTGATCTCGGAGCGATTCCCCAAATGCGGAATCATCCTGGGCCTCTCAAACATCTCCTTCGGACTTCGGCCAGTCACCCGCGCGGTACTGAATTCCGTCTTTCTTCATCATGCTCGGGAACGCGGGCTCACCGGGGCCATCGTGCATGCCTCGAAGATCTTGCCGCGGACCAAGATCGACGAAGAAAAGTGGCTCGCGGCCGAGTGGCTCATCTTCGATCGGCGAGGTGAGGATCGGCCAGAAGGGATGGACGCGAATTTCGATCCGCTTCTCCACTTCATCGGGTTGTTCCCAGATGGCGAGGACGCGGTAGAGAAGGTTTCGTTGGGATCGCTTCCACTCCACGAACGTCTTCAACGGCACATCATCGACGGTGAAGATAATGGACTCCCGGAGACGCTGGAGGAGGCTTTGGCCGAGATGTCACCGCTCGACATCATCAACAAACATCTCCTCGAAGGCATGAAAGTGGTCGGGGTACTCTTCGGTGACGGTCGAATGCAACTTCCGTTCGTTCTTCAGTCCGCGGAGGTGATGAAGAAGGCGGTCGCCAGACTTGAGCCGCTCATGGAGAAAGTCGAGGGAGACACCGGCCGAGGCTCCATCGTGCTTGCGACGGTCTCCGGCGACGTCCATGACATCGGCAAGAACCTGGTCGACATCATTCTGACCAACAAAGGGTACACGGTCCACAACATCGGCATCAAGCAGTCGCTGCAGCAGATCGTCGATGCGCTGAAGACCACGAACGCGAGTTCGATCGGAATGAGTGGACTGCTGGTGAAGTCGGTAACCGTCATGGAACAGAACCTGAAGTCGCTCAATGATCTCGGGATCACCGTTCCGGTGATTCTGGGCGGCGCGGCGTTGACCCGCTTTCATGCGGAGAAACGACTCCGAGACATCTACGCGGGACCGCTTTACTACGGCAAGGACGCGTTCGAAGGCCTCCGTGTCTGCGAAAAACTCGCGAACGGCGAGCTCAGTATTCTGGATGCGGAGATTCAGGAGCGCCTGGAGAAACGCGCCGCGGCGGAGGCAACCGTCGCGTCCAGTCGTCTCGCAGCCCGGGATCGCGGTGAAGCGGCGGGGACCGTGACGGCCGCACCGGCACTGGCGGAAGTGGTGGAACTTCCAGTGGCGCCGTTCCTCGGCTCGAGGTTGGTCGAGTCGATTCCCCTCAATGAAGTCTTCGCGTACGTCAATCGAACGGCGTTGTTCCGCGGGCAGTGGGGGCTTAAGAAGGGGTCGATGAACGCGGAAGAATACGCGGCCCATCTCGCGGAACATGCCGAACCGGTCTTCGAGCGACTCAAGCAAGAGAGCCGGGACGAGTTGATCCTGGATCCCAAAGTGGTCTATGGCTGGTGGCCGGCGAATTCGGATGGAAACGATCTCGTGGTGTTCGACGCGGAAGATGCGGATCGTGAAATCGCCCGTTTTACGTTCCCTCGCCAAGAGACGCGGCAGCAGCGATGTCTTTCGGACTACTTCAGGCCGATCGATTCGAAAGAACGGGATGTGGTCGGATTCCACTGCGTGACGATGGGCGAAGAGGTCTCGCGACGGGCTCGGACGCTCTTCGAAGAGGACCGGTACGCCGATTACCTCTACCTTCATGGATTCGGAGTCGAGTGTGCGGAAGCCCTCGCCGAAATGTGGCACAAGCGAATGAGGGCGGAAATCGGAATCGGTCACCATGACGACCCCCAGATCAAGAGGCTGTTCAGCCAGAAATATCAGGGCTGCCGGTACTCATTTGGGTATCCAGCGTGCCCCGAGATGTCGGATCAGGAGACGCTCTTCAGGTTGCTCGAGCCGGATCGCATCGGCTGTCGATTGACCGAAAACTGGCAGATCGATCCGGAGCAGTCCACCAGCGCGATGGTCGTGCATCATCCCGATGCCGTCTACTTCAGTGCCTGAAGTGACTTTCGGAATCGGAAGCCGAAAAGATCAGGTTCCGGCTAGAATCGACGCCCGAAAGGGTCGGCGCAAGGCATGAACGGAACCACAACCAAAGTGCTACTAGTAGACGATCAAGCGATCGTCATCGAAGGGATGCGCCGAATGCTCGCGCCGCATCCCGAATTCGAATTCGAAGCGGAGCAGAATCCGGCGGTCGCGGTTGAGGTCGCGAGGCGATTCAAGCCGGACGTGATCCTTCAGGACCTCGTGATGCCCGAGGTCGATGGATTCGATCTGCTTCGAGAGTATCGCCGCACCGCAGGCCTCGCGGACGTCCCGGTGATTGTTCTTTCGAGTCGGGAGGAAGGTGCCACCAAGGCCGAAGCATTCGAACGCGGTGCCGACGACTACCTCGTAAAGATGCCCGAGGTGGTGGAGCTCGTGGCGAGGATTCGAATTCACGTGGAGCGAAGACGCTCGCTGCTCGAGCAGCGTCGAGCTCGCCGAAGGCTGGAAGAAGCCAACCGTGATATCGCCAGGCTCAACGAGCAGATCGAGAGCGAGAAAGAGACCATCGAGTTGGGGGCACAGCGGGATCGGGCCCGCCTCGCCGCGATCACCACGCTCGGGGCCGATCTCAATCGATATCAGGACTTCGAACTGCTGCTCGATCGCATCCTGCTGGAGGCGAGAAAGTGCTGCGATGCGGAAGCGGGGGCGATCTTCACGATCGCCGGTGAGCAATTGGAGTGCAATCACATCCAGAACGACAAGGTGGAGGGGCGTGGCGACACCTCCTTCACGCACCGGATGAGCCGGGCGCTCAGTCTGGAGAGCGTTGCGGGTACGGTCGCGCTGACCGGGCGGGCCATCCGCGTCGAGGATGCGTACTCGATCCCACCAGAACTCGACTGTTCTTACGACACTGGGCGAGATCTCGCTGCGGGCTATCGAACCAAGGCCTTGCTAAGTCTTCCCCTGCGGACTCGCGACGGGAAAATCCGCGGCGTTCTTCAACTCGCGAATCCGGGCGGAGAGGATGCGGGTATCGCGTTCACTGATGAGGATCAGCAAATCATCGAGCATTTCGCGGGTCTCGCGACGGTGGCGATCGAGCGAACTGCGATGACGCGGGCGCTGGTGATGCGGATGATCGCGATGGCCGAGGTACGTGACCCAACCGAGACGGGGACCCATGTCCAGCGGGTTGCGGGTTACTCGACGGTGCTCTACGACGCCTGGGCTCATCGACACGGGGTCTCCGACGTTGAACGCGAGAAGAACCGCGATCGGCTGCGAACGGCGGCGATGTTGCATGATGTCGGGAAGGTGGGCATCCCAGATGCAATTCTGAAGAAGCCCGGCCGACTGGACGACGTGGAGTTCGCGCACATGCAACGGCATGCGGTCATCGGCGCTAGGCTCTTCCGTGGAATGCGGACCGACTTCGACGAAGTGGCGAGGGAAGTCGCACTTCATCATCACGAGCGATGGGATGGGACGGGATATCCGGGGCCGATCGAGCCTGATGCAGAGCTTGAGCCATCGGAAGTTCCGACGCGAATAGGCTTGAAGGGGGAGGAGATTCCTCTCTTCGCCCGGATCGTGGGTCTTGCAGACGTCTACGACGCGCTGTCGTCCAAGAGAACCTACAAGGATGCCTGGCCGGAATCCAAGGTCCTCGGGCTTCTTGTCGAAGAATCAGGCAGTCATTTCGATCCGGAACTCGTCGAGATTTTGTTGGAACGGATCGACGAAATCCGGGCCGTTCGCCATCGGTATCACGGCTGAGCCAGGTTGCGGCGACCGTTATCCGAAGACCGCTTTCTCTGCGATTGGATCGCAAAGCGCGGTCTTCGTCGGCCACGAAGTCAAAGTAAAGCCGCAGGAGACCTCTGATGCTGCCGGTGCGCTTTTTTGGATGAGAATTTTTCATTCGGTGCTCATTTCATTCGAACTCATCGCTCGGATCTTCAGTAACTGAAGGCAATCACAGGGAGGTTCAGCAATGAATGAAGACCCACTGAACGATCATGAATCCGACGATCGAACCGATCAGGACGGAATGGCGAACGAATCGACGCATGACTTTGAGGACTCGGAGGTCGAAGAGGGGCCGGCGTCCATCCCATTCGGGATGTCGGGCGTGACCGGTCTCCTGCAACGGCTGGCTGTCGGTATCGATGAAAAGGAATGGTCTCCCAGGAAAAAGCGGGCGGTCGCGCGGTATCTCCTGGATCTCTCGAGTGAATTTTGGATGAACCAGGACGAGGTCGCGTTCTGTCGTCGGGTCGCCGCCGCCTGATCCGGAGGCCTCACCCTTCGTAGAGACCTTCAGCTCCCCGACGGATTTTCCAAAATCGGTCAGCCACCGCCGACGCTCCCTTGCGTCGGCAGTGGCTTTTTTGCCAGAGATTCACGGTGCGGGTCGAGGGAAACCTTCTCAATCAGGGCGACGCCGTCGGCGGCTCCGCCTTGAGTCGTTTGAGTCGAGTGACTTCGGCGGCCGCGTTGACTCGATCGGTTTCCCAGGTCGGCAGGTTCGTCCTGATCTCGGCCAGGATCGGCTCGGCAACTCGGATCGCAGTGCCATGTCGAGGTAGGTCCTCGGGGATCGGAACGAATGCTTGGATCTCCTGCAGAAGACCCTCGACGTGAACCACGAGGGCGTTCATTTCGCGGAGCGTGATGCCAACGCCGCTCCAGCGTCGAATGCCTCGGTCGCAGGCCGCGGTCCATGCCTTCAGCCCGTTCGCGGAAAGTGTCCACTGACCATCGGCATAAATCATGGGAAACCGGTCGCGGAATTGCGTGCTGGTGGGATCGACGAGTCGAGCCCGTTCGGTCGACCAAGGGAGGCTGGCGGCGAGCGAATCGATCGCATCGATCCCGGAGAAGAGGCCGTCGATGCGATTGCCGAGAACACCGCGGCGGTTCCCAAGTTCTTCCGCATCCGCACTGATCAGCAAGATGCCGGGATCGCCCTGCGGCTCGACCGACTCGACGCCCAGCGCTTCTCGAAGGGGATCGAGTCCGACGGGAACGGTCATCGAAAGTTTCGTCGCCTCGAGATCGATCGCATTGATCCCCGGACCGAATTCGCTGGTGGGAATCACGTTTGCCGGCATATCCTCGCCCCGAAGGCGTGGCGTCGTGGAAAGCTCTCCGTCGGTACCCACACGAAGATCGAGTGCGGGATTGACCAGGGCGTCGAGCAGAGCGGCTCGGGCGTTCCGAGTCGCGGTCGAAGTCGACGCGGGCATGGAACGTCGCGTCGCGGTCCGGAGCGCACTGAGGTCGGCAGCGACCGAATCCGCCGTACCGCCCCAAGTCGGAAGTGTCTGAATGACCGCCCGATCCGGTCCTGCGGCG
>ERZ889217.1226-NODE-1226-length-13489-cov-5.871446_pt1 | contig 13489 bp, 9 predicted proteins | sample MGYA00521098_ERZ889217 | MGnify/ENA primary metagenome ERZ889217 (study PRJEB32303, sample SAMEA104408613) | aquatic metagenome | biome: Brackish water; feature: Pelagic; material: water | place: Baltic Sea | collected 2014-06-10T22:04:00 | depth 2,362 m ...
TGCCGGTGCTGCCACCGCCGCCGAAGAAGATCGTGTCGATGCCGCCGGCCGTCTGGACTGCCGGTTCGGCGGTATCCATGTCGTCGGCGAGCAGCCTCTGAACGCTGCCGGACACGGCCCCAACTGTCCAGAGACCGTCGTAGGCCGTGCTCGAGTCGACAAAGTAGATGCTCTGACCGTCGCCGCTCCAGGCGAATTGCCGGCCGGTGCTGCTCGAGGTGCTTGACGTGCCCGTGATGGCCTTCATGTCGCCGAGCGTGACGCGGGTCGTAAATACATCGCGGCCGTCGCCTGTGGAAGAGACGGGCGCGAGGGAGTAGGAGTAAACCCGCTTGGAGGCGGCGGGGTCTGTGGCAGACCCGCCGGACACCTTGGTGGCCTCCGCGTCGGTGATCATCGCAAAGCTAAACGCAGGCTTATCGCCGACGGGGAGTGGATTGAGGAGGAAGCCACTCTGGAGGGGCGTGCTCACGCCTCGGTCAGGGTCGCCGTCGCGATAGTAGAGCTGGAGTTGGGCATCGCTCATCAGCGTTGTGTAGGTGGGCGACCCAGTGGAGATGCCGTCGAACCGCACCAGCGTTCCATTCCCGGGAGCCGTGGGGCCAGCGCCGAACGTTGTCACGTAGATTGCGTCGTTCAGCGGGTCATAGCCGAATGAGGCCAGCGCCTTGGTGCCGATGCCCGCTGCGGGGTCGAGGATCATCGCCAGCGAATCCACCTGGCCGAGGGCTGGGAGAGCGACGCAGGACAGGGTGGCCAGAAGACCGACGCGGAGGATTCGGGCAGGCATGGTGCACTCCTCGGGGAAAACAGGGGGTCAGAAAGCGAGAAAGTCGACGTGACCATCGAGCCAGAGCGCCGAATAGCCGGGCATGTGGTTTCCGTGCGGATAGACCCGCTTTTTGGTCGGGATCGTGTAGCCAGCGAACGGGCCGCGGAACCCGCTCAGACCCGGGTACATGCTGAAGTTGTCCCAGACCCAGAGTTGTGTTGCGGGCTGGTCAACGTTTTTCCGCTTGAGGACTGCTGCAACGCTGAACGCGTAGGTGTTGCCGTAGGCCAGCATTTCAGGCGGCTGCGAAGGGCAGCGCCACACGGCCGGGTTATCTTCGATCCACCTGTCGTTTGTCAGCACCGCCTGGAGGCCGTAGACCTCGGGTAGAGCGGCAGGGTCGTTGGCGGTCGTCCGCCCTGGTTGGAGCCGGTAGCCGTAGTTTACGGTGATCATGGAGTGGGGGTAATGACGCTTGGTGTTCCAGTAAATCTGCGTCGAGAGGCCGATCTGTCTGAGGTTATTCATACAGTGCGTCTGCCGCGCCCGTTCCCGGGTCATCTGAACGGCTGGCAGCAGAAGTCCGATCAGAGTGGCGATGATGGCGATCACAACGAGGAGTTCCACGAGGGTCATCGCCTTGCGGATCGGAAGCGAGACCATCCGGCTCCCGGCCGAACGTAGAACCCCGAACTCCTTACTGATACCGCATCTCATCAAAGCCAGGCTAGGCGTTTTAAAACTCTTGTCAAACAAAAATTGGTTGGTTCGATCCTTGGCTTCCTCGCATTAAACGGTTTTCCACCGTTCTTGCCACTCTTCGGTCTGGTTCTGGTCGACTTCCCGACTTTCGCAGGTGTGGGGATCAACCCCCGGTTTGGTTCTGCTCCCTCAGTAGTAGCCAAATAGCGTCAGGTCGCGGGCGTAGACCCGCCGGAGATTGGCGACGGCGGCCGTCCCGAGTCGGTCGGCTGGGCTTTGGCCCGGATCACCCCGCCGGTTAATCGGCGCCAGTGGGCGGAGCTGAATCGAGGTTTCCGCGCGGATCACGTCGAGATCGCTGGCGAACGACTCGGTCTTGAAGACGCGGTTGACGGCCACTCGGCCGCGGATTTCGAGAAACGTGTGCTGCGGGGCGAACCAGGGCAGGGCCAGGAGGTCAGATTCGGGGGTCAGCTGTTCGGCCACCTCGATTGGCGAACGACCGTGCCGGCTAATAACCGTCCGCATCTCAGGGAGGTAGTCCCACAGGTCGTCGGTTTGCACGTGGTCATAGGCCGAGACGAACCGGGCTATCGGATCGCGGACAAAGGTGAACACGTAGGCCTCGGCGAAGAGATCGGGATCGGCGTTGCGATACTCCCCCGCGGTGATGTGGCCGGTCTGGTAGCCGAGGTAGGCATCGAGAAATGCCGAGCCAGCGCATTTGGGCACATGCACGAAGATCACGCGGTCGCGGTGAAACTGCCTGGGCACGAGGCGGGAGGCCCGGGCGGCACGACGGCGACGGAGGCAGGGGAAGAATCGCGGCATATCGGGGCCGGCGAACCGAGGGATTGACGGCTATTTTAGACCAAGGGGTGATCCTACCGGGAGCATCCAATCGTTGACACTGTCAGCCAGGGTTCGGGCCTGCCCAGTCCCATCGCCGGACGTTCACTGCGGTCATCCCGCCGCAAGCAGGGCCGCTTTGCAGCCATGGCCGTCAGGCCCGACGGCGGGTAGAGTCGGCTCACCCATGGCTACTCACCCCTTTCCCGACGTGCCCTTAGAGCCCCGGCCCCTGCCCGCACCCGACGCAGCGGAGCCCCCCCGGCTCACGGCCCGCACGCTCGGGGGGCTGGAGTGGGTGCTGGCACGGGAACTGGAGTCGCTCGGGGCCGTCGACCTGCGGATCGGTCGCCGTACGATCGAGTTTTCGGCTCCGCCGGGGCGGGAGCGAGAAACCCTCTACCGTGCGGTCCTTGAAGCTCGTACGGCGATCCGCGTCCTCGAACCGCTGGGGCGGTTTTGTGTCACGTCGCCGGAGTCGCTTTACGAGTCGGTTGCCGGCATCGACTGGCGGGAGCAACTGCGAACAACCGACACACTCCGGGTGGATGCTGCGGTCCATGACACGTTTCTGAACCACTCGCTCTACGCGGCCCAAGTTGTCAAGGACGCCGTGGTCGATCAGCTGCGGACACCGAGTGGCAAGCGGCCTGGAGTGAGTCTTCGCGGGGCAACACTTCGAGTGGCGCTCCACCTCGTCGGGAACGTCGCCACGGTGTTTCGGGATGCGGCCGGTCGATCGCTTCACCAGCGGGGCTGGCGCATGGGCGAGGTCGAGGCGCCGCTCTCGGAGGTGCTGGCAGCGGGCATCCTGGCGATTACCGGCTGGTGGCGGCCGGGCGAGCAGAGAGCCGAGGTCTCCGCCAACGAACCATTCTGCGACCCAATGTGTGGCTCGGGTACGTTTGTGGTCGAGGCGGCCACGATCGCAGCCGGCATGGCCCCGGGCCTGTGGCGGGCCCGTCGGCAGGGGCATGGCTTTTTTCGTTTCAGGGATCGCGACGCTGAACTCGCGAACCGCTTGATCGCAGAACTGGAAGCACGGGTTCATCGATCAGACGGCAGCTTCCAGGCGAGCGATCTCGACCCTCGGGCCGTGGAGGCGGCCAGAGCCTGCGCCGAGGCCGCCGGCGTGGCGGAGGCGATCCAGATCGAGCAGAAGCATTTCGAGGATGTCGTGCCGTTTGGACCACCAGGACTCATCGTCACGAATCCTCCCTACGGCGAACGTCTCCCGTTGCCTCGGGCCGCGGCCCTCTACCGCCGGTTGGGCGACTGGCTCGTGGCCCGCTGTGGTGGGTGGCGGGCCGCCATCCTGGCCGCCGACACCCCAGCCCTCAAACACCTCGGTCTCCGGCCGAGCCACCGGATTCCACTGGCCAATGGAGCCATCCCCTGCCGGCTCATCGAACTGGAAATGCGGCAGCGGGAGGCGACGGTCGCCCCCGTGCCCGTAGTTGGCAATGGTGCGGGACGGCGAGACTTCGAAGCCCAGGCAGGCGACTTCCGCCGCCGTCTGTCCAAACGGTTCAAACACCTCTCGAAGTGGGCCCGACGGCAGGGCATTGAGGCCTTCCGAGTCTACGATCGCGATATCCCGGAGATCCCGCTGGCGATCGACTGGTATGCCGGCTGGCTGCACGTGGCGGAATACGACCGGCCCCATGACCGAACCGAGATCGAGCACGATGTCTGGCTCGACCGGATGGTGGAGGCGGCTGCGGCCGAGCTGGGCGTATTGCCGGGCCGGACGTTCCTGAAGGCCCGCCGTAGGCAGCGGGGGGGCGGGCAATACGAAAAGCTGGGTGAGCACGCGGCCACGCTCACGGTGCAGGAGGCTGGGCTCCAATTTGAGGTGAATCTCTCCGACTACCTGGACACGGGGCTGTTTCTTGATCAGCGCTCCACGCGGGCGCTCGTCCGCGCCGAGGCCGAGAGCAAACGAGTGCTCAACCTCTTCTGCTACACGGGCAGTTTCTCGGTCTATGCGGCAGCTGGTGCCGCCCGCGAGACTGTCAGCCTCGATCTCTCCAACACCTATCTCGAGTGGACCCGCCGCAATCTGACGGCGAATGGCTTCAGCGACACCCGCCGTCATGCTGTTGTCCGGGATGAGGCCAGGGCGTTCCTCACGCACCGGGCCCGTCGTGGCGAGGCCCCCTTTGACTTGGTCGTTGTCGATCCGCCGACCCATTCGCGGTCAGCGAAGAGCGAGACTCCCTGGGATGTCGAGCAGGACCACGCCGCGTTGCTCGAACTCGTGGCCGATAACCTGGCGCCGGAGGGCGTGGTGTACTTCTCGACAAACTTCCGCCGGTTCCACTTCGCCGCCGACCGGCTGGCCGAACGGTATACCCTCCGCGACATCACCGCCCGGACAATTCCCGAGGACTTCCGCGACCGCCGCCCCCACCGAGCCTGGCGGCTCGTACGGCGAGGATGAGGCTGCCAGTTCCTGGCCGGTCTGGAGTGCCGACTGGCATGGCCGGATCGTCATGCCGTACCCAACGCCTCGCCGGTGATCGAATCGATGAGCGGCCTGACACTACCGGGTGTATTCAATAGTTGACACTCTCGGACGGGGTTCGGGTCTGCCCAGCCCCAGCGCCGGACGTTCACTGCGGGCATCCTGCCCTCCGCTCACTCGATGCCGGCCGCGCTTTCGGCATCTTGCCTTCGCTTGCCGCCAACGCCGGCTGCCGGGATGGGCAACCCCTCACGGATGTATCAGCGTCGCAAGTCAAGAAGAACGTGCTTCCGGTAGTAGACTAGGCGGGATGGAGGAACGCATGGCGCGAGCCGTCTTCGGGAGTGGCAATGGCGTCGTCGAGACCAGCGAGCAGCAGCTTTTTTTCTCGGTTGAATGAGTCCCTCGCCACCGGAGCGGTTGCCCTCGCAACCGTTGTGCAGGCGGAGGGCTCCACACCGCGGATTGCCGGTGCTCGGCAGTTCATCACCGTCACAGGAGAATCGTTCGGATCAGTGGGTGGGGGCGTTGCTGAATCGCGAGTGATGGCACTTGCCAGGGAATCGCTTGCCGATGGCCGTCCGAGAATCTTCCGGGCAGACCTTCGGGGCAAGCCCGGAGACATACGCGATGGGGTATGCGGCGGCACCATGACCATCTGGATCGCCCGGTTGGATGCCTCCAACGCTGGGAACGTCGTTCGTTCGATTGACGAGCGTCTCCGAGCGGGCAAGCGGGTTGCTGTGGCCACCCTCCGAGATGGACCGGTTCCGCTGGCACTGGTTGCAAACGAGACGCCAGCGGGGCTCACCGATGCCTTCTTCGAGGAGATGATTGAACCTCTCCCACGTCTTCTCGTCGTTGGGGCCGGACACATCGGTCGGGCGCTCGCGAGGCTTTCGTGTGATCTCGATTTCGAGGTCGTGGTTCAGGACGGTCGGCCAGAGTGGCTTGTTGCTTCGGCGTTTCCTGCCCAGTGCACACTTGAGGGGAGTCTGTCACGAAGCATCGAGGCGATGCGGCAGTGGGAAGGTGTCCGAGCGGTCGCGTTGGTCACCCGGGGAATGCCGGAGGATGGAGAGGCGCTGGCCGCGCTGGGGTCGCTCCCGGAAATCGCCTATCTCGGCATCCTCGGGAGCAGGAAGCGAGTGGCCACCGTGCTGGCCACCTACCACGGGACGGGCGCACTGCCTTGGCCCGATCACGTCATCCATGCCCCCATCGGGCTCGAGATCGGTGCCGAGACTCCGGCAGAAATCGCCGTGAGCATCGCCGCGGAGATCATCCGGGTCTTACGTCAGGGTCGGGAAGCGGCCCGGCGCATGTCTTCCTGAGTGCGACAGACCATCCTCCTGCATCATGTGCCGCAGGAGCGACTCCCGCGCGCCACTCAGCGATCGTGAGGCTCTGGACCGGCTGCGGCTTAGTCCTCGGAGGCCGGCTCGCGGCCGGCGACGAGGTCGAGGATCGCACCACCGAAGTCAGCCAGTCGCTTTTCGCCGATCCCCTTGCAACGGAGGAGGGCGGCAGGGGAGTCGGGCTTCTCCTTTGCGATCGTCCGGAGTGCCTTGTCATCGAGGATCGTCCAGGCTGGCTTGCCGCGGGCCTCGGCAATCCTTCGTCGCCAGCGTCTGAGCCGCTCGAAGAGATCGCGGTCCACACCCTCCCAGTCGTCGGCTTCGGCCTGCGTGACCTTGGCCTTCGTGCCCGTCTGCGGCTCCAGCAGCACCACTTCTCGCTCCCCGCGGAGCACCTCCCAGGACCGTGGGTTGAGCCGGACCACGGGGCGGTCGCCGGCGGTGCGTTCGAGCAATTCCTGGTCGAGGAGTTGGTGAACCAGATTCTCGGCAGCCCGCTGATCAAGATTCGAAAGCAGGCCGTAGGTTGAGAGCCGGTCGTGGCCATTGCGGAGTACGTTGTCGGTCTTCGCCCCGCGGAGCACTTCGCAGATGTGCCGCACGCCAAACCGCTGCTCCACGCGGGCCACGCAGGAGAGGATCTTCTGGGCGACGACCGTGGCGTCGGCAAGGCTGGCCGCCTCGCCCAGGCAGACATCACAGGCCTCACAAGGCTTCGGCGGATAGGTCTGCCCAAAATATTCGGAGAGGGCCGCATGCCGACAGCGGGCAGCCTGGGCATACCGCCGCATGGCGTGGAGGTGCTGGAGCTGCGAACCGACCAGTTTGTCCTGCTCCTCCTCGTCGAGGTCGCTCTCTGCGGCGCTCTTGCGGACGAGGGCTTCCCAGCTGAAGACGTCGGCCGAGGAATAGAGGAGCACGCACTCGGCAGCCAGGCCGTCGCGGCCGGCCCGGCCTGTTTCCTGTTGGTAGGCCTCCAGGCTCTTGGGAAGCGAGGTGTGGAGCACGAGCCGGACATCGGAGCGATCGATCCCCATCCCGAAGGCAACGGTCGCCACGACAACGTCGATTGTTTCCTTGGCAAACGCATCCTGGGTGCGGTGTCGCTCCTTGGCGTCGAGCCCGGCGTGGTAGGGACGGGCGAGCAGCCCTTCGGCCGCGAGCCGGGCCGCGAGCCGCTCCGTCTCCCGCCGCGAGATGCAGTAGACGATCGAGGCCTCGCCCTGGTGGCGACCCAGAATGGCAAGCGTCTGTGCCACTCGATCGGTGCGGGGCACGATCCGGTAGACGAGGTTTGGGCGGTCGAACGTGCCGACGAGAACGGCCGGTTCGCGAAGGTTCAGTTGCCGGGCGATGTCATCGCGAACCCGCGGCGTGGCCGTGGCGGTATAGGCGTGGAGGCTGGCCTGGGGGAAACGCTCGCGAAGGAGGGCCAGTTGGCGATACTCGGGCCGGAAGTCGTGGCCCCACTGGCTGATGCAGTGGGCCTCGTCGATCGCAAACCTTTTCACTCCTACTCGCGCAAGCGTGTCGAGCAGACTCGAGTTGACGAGCCGCTCGGGAGCCGTGAACAGGAGCCGGAGCTCGCCGGCGGCAAGCTGATCGCGGATTGCGGACCGTTCCTCCTGGGAGAGTCCCGAGTGGAGGGCGGCTGCCGGATAGCCGATCGCCTCCAAGGCATCGACCTGGTCTTTCATCAGCGCTACGAGCGGGGAGATCACGACATCGGTCGAGTCGCCCACGAGCGGTGGCAACTGGTAGCAGAGGCTCTTGCCCCCTCCAGTTGGCATCACTACGAGCGAGTCGCGGCCGGCGAGTGCCGCATGGATGGCCTCGATCTGGAGCGGCCGGAGCGTCTCGAAGCCCCACCACCGTTTGAGCACTTCAGCGACATCGGGGCCGCTGGTGGCGGTGTGTTCCGAGTCGGTTTCGCGTTCGGTCGTCCCTGACACGCCTGGCATCCTCATTCTAGATCCGGAGGTTCGTCAGGATACCAGCGCCGCGGGGTGGCTCGGGTACACTTCGGCCATGCTCTGGATTGCCTGGAAAATGCTGGTCGGGAACCGGGTGAAATACCTGGGGATCGTGTTCGGCGTCATCTTCGCCGCCGTGCTCATCGCCCAGCAGGCCTCGATCTTTTGCGGCCTGATGTCGCTGACCGTCAGCCAGATCCGTGACGTGGAGGGCCCCGGTATTTGGGTCATGAACAGCAATGTCCAGTATGTCGATGACATCAAGCCACTTGCCGACACGGAACTGTTTCGCGTGAAGAGCGTGCCGGGGGTGGAGTGGGCCGTGCGGTTCTACAAAGGCATCGCCCGGGCCCGCCTTCAGGAGGGCAGCTACGAGCAACTGATCCTCCTCGGCCTTGACGACGCGACGTTTGTGGGGGCACCCTCGGGCGTCTTCCTGGGCTCGATCGCCGACCTGCGGAAGCCTGATGCTGTGATCATGGACGACGCCGGCTACAAGCGGATCTGGCCGGGGGAGCCCTACCGGCTGGGCCGCACCTTCGAGATGAACGATCGGCGGGCCGTGGTCGTCGGGCTTACAAAGGCCAACCGCACGTTCCAGAGCTTTCCAATCGTCTATACCCGCTACAGCCAGGCCGTGCTCTTCGCCCCACCCGAACGGAAGGTGCTTTCGTTTGTGCTGGCCGAGGCGGCCCCGGGGCAGAACGCGGCGGAGGTCTGCCGCCGGATCGAGGAGCGGACGGGCCTCCAGGCCCTAACCCGCAGTCAGTTCATCTGGAAGACGATCTCTTACTACATGCAGAAGACCGGGATCCCAATCAACTTCGGGATCACCGTGTTCCTCGGTTTCCTCGTGGGCACGGCGATTGCCGGTCAGACCTTCTATCTCTTCACAGTGGAGAACATCCGACAGTTTGGCGCCTTGAAGGCGATGGGCACGAGCAACTGGACGATCCTCCTGATGGTGCTTGCCCAGGGGGCTCAGGTGGGCGTTGTGGGCTACGGCCTGGGGGTGGGTCTCGCCGCAATCTTCGGCTGGATCGTGAAAGGAGCCACCCGGCTTTCCTTCTTCATGCCCTGGCAGGTGCTGGCGATCACGGCGGCGGCCGTGTTCGTCATCGTGCTCGTCGCGAGCCTGCTCTCGATCCGGAAAGTGCTCGTCGTCGATCCCGCGATTGTATTTCGGGGATGAGTCTGCCCCAGGAGCGAGCCATCATGTCGGCAGTCCACACTGGCGATCTGCCTGCTGATGAAGTAGCGATCCGGGTCCGCGGCATTACGAAGGAGTTTGGCTCGGGCGGGGCGATCACCAAGGCCCTGCGGGGCGTCGATCTCGATGTGTCCTATGGCGAGCTCTTGATGCTGATCGGCCCGAGCGGTTGCGGAAAAACCACGCTCGTCTCAATCGTGGCCGGAACACTCGAGCCCACGGCCGGCGACGTGGTGGTGTTCGGCAAAGACCTCGTCGCGATGCGGCCCGGCGGTAAGGTGGCCTTCCGGCGGGAAAACGTGGGCTTTGTGTTCCAGGCCTACAACCTTCTCCCCGCTTTGACCGCGGCCGAGAACGCCGCGGTGCCGCTGATCATTGCAGGCTGGCCGCGCCGCCGGGCGGTCGAGGCGGCGGCTGATGTGCTTGATCAACTCGGAATGGGGGACCGGCTCGCCAATCTGCCGAGCGAACTCTCCGGCGGCCAGCAGCAGCGGGTTGCGATTGCCCGGGCGCTCGTGCACGAGCCGCGGCTGCTTGTCTGCGACGAGCCGACCAGCGCTCTCGACGCCGAAAACGGTCGGATCACGATGGAACTGATCCAGAGGATCGCTGTCCAGCCGGGGCGGGCGGTGATCGTGGTTACGCATGATTCGCGGGTCTATTCGTTTGCCGATCGGATCGCGTCGATGGAAGACGGCCGGATCGACGCGGTCACTTCCGGTTTACACCACCCCGGGGATGCGTGACTCATTCAGGGAGAAGGTGACGCTTGAGAAAGGCTGCCCGCTTGCGGGTGCCGTAGGGCGTTTCAGCCGCGCCGTGGCCTGTGCCCGGAATCACGACAAGTTCGTGCGGCTTGCCGGCGCGGACGAGCGCCGCCGATACCTGGAGCGTGCTGGCTGGATCGACGTTCCGATCAAGTTCGCCGACGATCAGCATCAGTTCGCCCTGGAGTTTGTGGGCATCGACGACGTTGGAGTTTTGTTCGTAGGCTTCGTCCACCGGCCAGCCCATCCAGAGTTCGTTCCACCAGATCTTGTCCATCCGGTTGTCGTGGCAGCCGCAGTCGGCCACCGCCACGGTGTAGAAGTTGGGAAAGTCGAGTAGGGCCCGGACCGCGCTCTGGCCACCGGCGCTCCCGCCGTAGATGCCGACGCGGGAGAGATCCATCCACGGCCTGTCGGTGGCGGCCGCCTTCAGCCAGACGATCCGGTCCGGCAGCCCCGCATCTTTGAGGTTTTTCCAGCAGACCTCATGAAAGGCCTTCCCCCGCCAATTGGTGCCGAGCCCATCGATCGAGACCACCACGAAACCCTCGTCGGCCATGCCGCGTTGCTGATGGTGCACGGCAAACGCCTTGGGCACGTGAAAGTCGTGCGGGCCGGCATAGATGCTCTCGACAACCGGCCGAGGCAAGTCATCGTCGGCGGTGCCTCGCGGCCGCCAGATCACACCGTGGATGTCGGTCGTGCCGTCGCGGCCCTTGGCGACGAACCGTTCTGGCCAAGTCCAGCCCGTGGCGAGCAGCGGCGCGGCATCGGCCCGGCCGAGTTCGCAGACAAGGCTGCCATCATGCGCGCGGCGGAGTTCATGGATGGGAGCCAGATCGACCCTTGAATAGGTGTCGGCATACCAGCGGCGGTCGGGGCTCCAGGCAAGTTCGTGCGTGCCGTCGCCCTGCGTGAGCCGAACGGCAGCCCCCCCGTCGATTGGCACTCGCACGACATGGAGGTGGTAGGGATCCTCGCCTGGCACCAGTCCCATTACCCACAGGGTGAGCGTGCGGTGATCGGGGTCCACCTGCTCCACCCGCCGCACCATCCACTGTCCCGCGGTCACCTGCTCCAGTCTGCCGCTCGGTCGATCGACCTTATAGATATGGTTCCAGCCGTCTCGCTCGCTCATCCACAGGAGTTCCTCATCAGAGAGCCAGTGCATCCAGGTCTTGTGTGGGTAATCAATGAATGTCGACGCTGTCTCCTCGACGATGGTGCGGACTGCCCCCGTCTCCACGTCCACCGCGATCAGCCGAAGAACCTGGTGGCCCCGCTGGTTGTAGAGAAACGTGAACGAGTGGCCGTCGGCTGCCCACCGCACCTCGCCGATCGACCAGGGGGAGGCGAACAGGCTGCGATCAAGCGGAATCTCGTGGCCGGCACGGGTGAACAGCCGCGGCCAGCGGTGCTCGATTTGGTCGCCGGGCTTGAGGTAGTCGATCGTGATCAGCCGCGGTTCAACCCGGTCAGCGGGCGCACTCTCCACGAGATGCACCGGGTGCCGCTCCGCCGGGTTCAGTTCCCAGGCTACGACATGGCCGAATCCCGGTGCCCACCGGTAGGGCCCAGCCAGAGCCGCTGCCGCCGCCGGAAGTGGAGGAGCATCAGGGAATTCAGGGTGACGTACGTTCCGGTCGCGGCGGTCCTGCAGGTTTCGGTCGCGGTGGTGGCGGACCTCCTTCTCCGCCGCCGGACCATCGAGCCGGCGGCGGTTTCCGGTTTCGGCGTCGATCTCCTCGACCACACGCCCCGTCTCGTCCGGACTGTCGGTTGAGCCGATCACCAGCGTTGTGGGACTCGCCCATCGGATCGTAGCGGCCGGGTCGTGCAGCCCAGGCTCCGCGGCTGGAGCCTGGTGGTCAGCCAGGCCCACCAGGAGGAGGGTCGTGACGACGAATGCTTGAACGGAGAGAGTGTGCATGCTGGGTTTTGTTCCAGAGACCTGCAGGTCGAGCCTAGCAGACTGTGGAACAAGTCGGCCGCCGCAGGATGCGGCGACCGACGGCCGTCGAAAACCTTGGCTTTTCGACCGGCCTACCAAGTGGAAAAAGGCCATGGAGGGGCTTGTTCCACGGACAGCGAACAGACTGGGGAACAAGGCCACGAGACACCGTTGGAGGCTTCCCCTGGGCCGTCGTACATTACTCCCATGTCTTCAGCCCCTGCTGCCCCGACCGCATCGCCCCGCCGGCTGAACCGAAGCCGCACGCTGGCCGACACCCTCACGCAGTGGGTGCTGCCGCTGTTCTCATTCGTGCTGCTTGGCTTCGCCGGCTGGTATGTCTGGTCAACCAGACCGGTCGCGGAGGATCCCGAGCCGCCGATCGCCCCGGCCAAGAATCCCTATGGCGATGCCCTCGCGGCAGCCGGAATCGTGGAGGCCCAGTCAGAGAATATCGCTGTCGGCTCAGCCACGCCGGGTGTCGTGACGCAGGTGTTGGTGAAGGTGGGGGATGAAGTGAAGTCCGGTGTTCCGCTTTTCCGGCTCGACGACCGGCAACTGCAGGGAGATCTGGTCGTCAAGCGGGCGGCGATTGCAGAGTCGCGGAGCGCGCTTGTGCGACTGGAAGCTGAGCCAAGAAAGGAGAAAATCCCGGTGCTGGTGGCCGCAGTCAAGCAGGCTGAGGCGGGGGTGATTCGGGAAACCGACGCCCTGCGGCGGTCTCAGGAAACCTACGCCCGCCGCGTGACCACCGAACAGGAATTGATCGAGCGCCAGGAGTCGCTCGTGGCCGCCCAGGCCGCGCTGGCCCAAGCCCAGGCCGACCTCGACCTTCTTAAGGCGGGATCCTGGCAATACGACCGCGATGTTGCTGCCGCGACTCTCTCCCGAGCCGAGGCTGAGGAGGCGAAGATCGAGGTGGAACTCGACCGTCTCATCGTGCGGGCGCTGGTGGCAGGGCGTGTCCTGCAGGTGAACGTGCGGCCGGGTGAGTTTGTGGGCACGCCTCCGAACCAGCCGCTGATCGTGCTGGGGAACACCGACAAGATGCACGTCCGCATCGATATCGATGAATACGACATCCCCCGGTTTCGCTCTGGCTCGCCGGCAGTGGCCGTGCCGCGGGGGAACCTTCAGGAGAAATACCCACTCACGTTTCTCCGGGTCGAGCCGTTCGTAGTCCCCAAGAAGTCGCTCACCGGCGACAACACAGAGCGGGTCGACACCCGGGTGCTCCAGGTGATCTATGAATTTGACCCCACCGGGAGGCCCCCACTCTTCGTTGGTCAGCAGGTGGAGGTTTTCATCGACGCTACGAAGTAGCGGCACCGTGTCCCAGGAATGCCTCTCCTACCGCGAGCATTCAATCGTTGACACGGTCGGCGGGGGTTCGGGTCTGCCCAGCCCCGTCGCCGGACGTTCACTGCGGGCATCCTGCCC